>ERZ795060.184-NODE-184-length-89294-cov-34.909950_pt1 | contig 89294 bp, 98 predicted proteins | sample MGYA00375144_ERZ795060 | MGnify/ENA primary metagenome ERZ795060 (study PRJEB30189, sample SAMN05720157) | activated sludge metagenome | isolation source: anaerobic digester from wastewater treatment plant | place: Japan | collected 2015-05-15 ...
GAAGATCTTCATTTATAGCCAAGACTCCTTTAAAATGGGTTGATTCCCATTCCAATCTCACCGGATTACATCTTCCTTCACTGGAAACCATTAATTGCATCATGTCCCTTGGTACAGTTTCAAAATCTCCTTCAGCATCCACTTCGTCATCAACCACATCAAGCACGATAAAATGAAATGAAAAGTTATTAAACTTTCGTTCAATCTGATAATCATCCAACTTAAAGAAATATCCTGCTTCTGTAAAATAGACAGTTGTGTCACTGCGGTTTGCAACTACTTCCAGCTTCAGTTTATTCAAGTCAGAACTGAGCAATTTAGCAATTTGATTTAGTAACAGTCGCTCTTCACGATTGATCAACGAAGGAACCGCAAGCGAAAAAATCAACCCAATCAAGGCCACTACTGCAAGCATCTCCAGTAATGTGTATCCTTGATCTCGGTTCATCTTACCAATTGCCAATATCGGCTTCAATACCTTCTCCGCCTTCTTTCTTATCACGTCCAAGGCTGAAGATGTCGTATTTATCCGGATTGTGAACTCCTGGAGATATGTATTTGATCTCTTCTCCCCAAGGATCTTTAGGGATCGTCTTTTCCGATAAATATGGTCCGTTCCAATTTTCAGGTATCGGTGGAATCGTTGGTTTCTCAATCAACGCTTTTAATCCTTGCTCAGTTGTCGGATAGGTATAATTATCCATATAGTATTGTTTTAATACATTATCCAAAGCCTTAATCTGTGATTTGGTTGCTTTTACTTGGCCGCTGTTCATACTGTTAATTACATTGGGTCCAACTAAAGTTAATAATGCTGCGATTAACGCCAAGACGGCTAAAACTTCCATTAAGGTATAGCCTCGCTCTGAAGTTCGGATCTGGTTCAATGATGATTCCTCCCTAATCTAAATTAATTTGTGAGTTAAGACTAAATACCGGTAACAAAATCGCAATCGCTAAAATTGCAATTACACTAACCATCAATAATATTAATAATGGTTCAAAGATTGCCAAAAAAATCTTCAACCCATTCTTAACTTCATTTTCATAAGCATTAGCCACTTGATTTAGCATCTCTTCTAAATTGCCGCTCTCTTCGCCAATTCCAATCATTTCAATCGCCAGCGTCGGAAAGACCTTTTGATTAACCATACTGTTAACCAGGGTGTTTCCCTGCTTAACATCACCGATCACCGCTTGCAAAGCATTATTAATTACTAAATTATCTGATACCGTTCCGGCAATGGCTAACGCCTGGAGCAATGAGACCCCACTACCAGCTAACATGCTAAGCGCTAATGACATTCTTGAGATCGCAATTTTTTGAAAAATCCCACCTAACAATGGGAGCTGCAGTTTAAACTGATCGATCCGTTGTTTACCCGCCTGCGTACTGTTAAGCCGAAAGTAAGTAACAATTAATGATATCAATATTACTATTAACACGATCCAATAACGATTTAAACAATTACCAACCAGCATAACGATTTTGGTTATCAGTGGAATTCCCGTATCCATCTCGGCAAAGATCGGTTCAAACTTAGGGACAACAACAATCATATACAGTAATAGTAACCCCAAACTTGCAAAACCTAATATTACCGGATAAATTAAACTGCTAATGATGAAGTTTCTTAAATTAAGTTCTTCTTCTTGATATTTGGCAAGCCTGTCAAGTACTTGCGGTAATATCCCTCCGGCTTCACCCGCTCGAACCATATTAATATACAAGGCAGGAAAATGACGCGGATGCTTCTCCAAGGCAGCCGTAAAGGAATGCCCTTCTTGCAACAGTCGCTGCAACTGTTGAATAATATTGGCCAATTCTCCTCTCAAAATAATCCGGTTTAAGATACCCAATGCTTTTTCAAGACTAATACCGGCATTTAAAAGGCCGGCCAGTTGTTGGGTGAAATTCAGTCTCTCCTTTTTCGAAAACCGACTGATCCGTACTGAAGAATGCATCTTGGTCTCGCTTTTAATCTCCAGCGGAATTTTACCTCGCGATTTTAAAATAGCAATCAATTGTTCCCTCGAATCAGCTTCGGCTTGTCCATATTCAATTTTGCCATTATAATCAGTAGTTTTGTAAGTAAATTGCAAATAAACCCACCATACCTTAAGTTTCTCCGGATTCAGCTTTTTCGCTTCTGGATTCTAAATCTTTACACTTTACATCTGTTGACTTTCCTGTGGTGCTACAATATTCGATTTAATCCCTTGTAACCCTAATTACTTCAGCCAGAGTTGTATAACCTTCCTTAACTTTACTTAGACCATCTTCCCGTAAAGTTCCCATTCCCCGCCGGATCGCTGCCTCGCGAATCTTCCCGGTATTGGAACGTTCCATAATCAAACGTTCCATCTCTTCATTAATGACTAACAACTCAAAAATACCCATCTGTCCCCGGTAACCAATATAATTGCACTTCTCACAACCGGCACCGTATGTCAGTTGCAGGTTACCAAGTTGATATTCATTAATTAAATCGGTTTCAACCGTATTGGCTTGATAAGGTGCCCGGCAATGCGGGCAGATCTTGCGCACTAAACGTTGTGCCAAAACACCAAGCACCGTAGAAGCAACCAAAAACTCTTCAATCCCCATATCGATTAACCGCGTAAACGCGCTTGGGGCGTCATTAGTATGGAGGGTTGCAAAGACCAAATGCCCGGTTAATGCTGATTGAATTGCTACTTCAGCAGTTTCACGGTCCCGAATCTCTCCCACCAGGATGATATCCGGATCATGCCTGACGATGGTTCTTAACCCCTGTGCAAAAGTGAAATTCAACTTTGGGTTAACCTGCATCTGGTTAACCCCTTTCAATTGATACTCAATCGGATCTTCAATCGTAATAATCTTCCGGGTTGGCTGGTTGACTTCCTGTAATGCCGCATAGAGAGTGGTCGTCTTACCACTTCCGGTCGGTCCGGTCACCAGGATCATCCCATGGGGTTTCGAGATTAATTCTTTGAATATCTTTAAGTTTGTAGCGTTAAATCCCAGCTCGGACAATCCCAACAAGATACTTTCACGATTTAGGATCCGCATTACAACTTCTTCACCAAACAAAGTCGGAGCTACTGCAACCCGCAAATCAAGGTCACGATTATCTAGCCGGAGCCGGATCCGGCCATCCTGCGGAATCCGCCGCTCGGTGATATCCATCCCGGCCATTAATTTGATCCGCGAGACAACTGCCGGATAAAGCGCCTTCGGTGGCGATGATGTCTCCTGTAATACACCGTCGATCCTGTACCTAAGCTTTATCTCATCTTCGAAGGGCTCTAAATGAATATCGCTGGCTCCCGCTTTAACCGCTCCGGAAATAATGGTGTTTACCAACCGGATTATCGGAGCTTCATTGGCCATTGATTCTTGAGCAATATTACTGACGGCATCTTCAGTCAAGTTTTGAAACTGGTTTAAATCCGATTCGTCAAAATCCTCTAAGACAGTAGCAACTGATTCCAATGACGCACCATAGTACTTATTTAAAGCTTCAGTCATTTGAGTCCTAGAAGCAATCGCCAATTTAATCCGGCAATTAAGCGTACTTTTAAGCTGATCAAATCCATCCAGGTTAAGCGGTGAATCAGTAACCAGCGTCAGACAGTTATTATCAAATGCCAGCGGAAGCGCTCTTAACTTTTCAGCCTGGCGTGGTGAGATTAACTTTAATAGATTATTATCAATATTTAATTCCAATGGCTGTATATATGGTAGTCCTAATTGGATCCCCAAAGCCATTGTGTACTCTTCTTCAGTTACAAACTTACTCTCCTTTAAAACCTCTGCAAATGACACTTCTGTTTCCTGGGCAAGTATTAAAAGTTGATCCAATTGTTCCTGGGTGATCCAACCCTGTTTAAGACAGATATCCCCTAGTTGTTCCATTATTTCCCTCGATCAATAACAAATTTATTGTCAATTTTCACCAAAACAATTAAAAATCCTGCTACCAGTTTTAAAAAACAAAACTCATCTTTATTAAGTTATCTTAATAAAAAATGAGTTTTTGAAAAAATTTGCTTTTTATCAAACAAAAACTAAAAATAACCTTTATCAGTAGATCACTTTATTTAACGGGTACTCAACGATTCCTTGAGCACCGGCACGCTTCAACTGCGGGATTAACTCCCTAACCTTCTTCTCATCCAGAATTGCTTCGATTGCAACCCATTCCGGATCTGATAACTGTGAAATGGTAGGATTTTTTAGCGATTCAATAATCTTCAATACCGCATCCATATCCTGTTTTTTAAGATTCATCTTTAGACCAACTTTACCTTCAGCTGTTAAAGCACCCTTCAACAACATGGCAATATTCTCAATCTTCTGCCGTTTCCAGGGATCTTCCCAAGCTGCTTTATTGGCAATCAATTGGTTTTTAACCTCTAACACAGTATCAATAATTCGCAGTTTATTAGCTCGTAATGAACTACCGGTCTCAGTAATCTCAACGATTGCATCTGCTAATACCGGCGGTTTAACTTCGGTAGCTCCCCAGGAGAACTCGATGTCTGCTTTGACACCATGACTAGCAAAATAATCTTCAGTAACATGAATTAGTTCGGTAGCAATACGTTTGCCAGCTAAATCGGAAGCTTTCTGAAATGGCGAATCATTTGGTACCGCTAACACCCAACGGCACGGAGTTAATGTTTGTTTGGAATACACTAAGTCAGCTACGGCAACAACATCAGAATGATTATCCAAGATCCAGTCGTTACCAGTAATCCCGGCATCCAACACTCCTTCCTCAACATAGCGTGACATCTCTTGAGCTCTGATTAACATACCCTCTAATTCCGGATCATCAATTGCCGGATAGTAGGAACGTTCGTTGGCCGAAATACTAAATCCGGCTTTTTTAAAAAGTCGAAATGTTGACTCTTGCAAACTACCTTTAGGCAATCCGAGTTTCAATTGCGGCACAATAATCTCTCCTTTGATACATTTCTAATTCCGTAAATTTATCAGTATAAATTCAGTAATCAGATAACTGTTGTTATCTTCTAGCTCGCGTATTCTAATTCCTGTTTTTTTAACTATCTTTAACTAATATTTCAAATTATAATCTGCCATATTACAAATGTCAACCGTAGCCAATCTGTTGTGAATATTTCTTTTTAAAGAATTATTGCTATTCAAATATAGTTAAGGTTTTATTATCCATTTTGCAGTAATTATGATTCAATTTCTAGAATAATTTATTTAAATTGACATAAATTACTTGTTAAAGGTGGGCAGTTTAATGCGTTATTATATTCAACGCGATGGCAACCCCTTAGGGCCATTCACCATTGAAGAATTAAAGGAACTTTTAGTTATTGGCAGCATTTCCAAAATTGATCTTGCTGCTTTGGAAGGCACAAATGATTACCGTCCGCTTGCTGAAATAATGTTGGAAAATCAGTCCGCAACCGTCAGCATCACAGAAAACCAAACACCAAACCAACCGATAGCTTCAAGTACCGGTTTTTCAACAAATAACTATTCTGAACCACCTTCATCCAATTATAGCAGCGCTTCATTTTATGAACAGCCGCTTTCTTTTCAAAGAAAAGATTTATTCGCTACTGCTTTAGAACTCTTGAAGGATAATTTTTTCAGTTGGTTTGCAATATTATTACTTCCAGCAATTACTGTAATTCCATGTCTAATATTTACTTCCAAAATTATAATGCAAACCCTTTCTTTATTAAAGTCAATAATTACAGACTTTACGAAAATTAATGCCGAACAAATTGTTCAACAACTAAACCCAATTAACTTCATTATTATCCTTGGATTCCTTTTACTAGCCTACTATTTATACATATGTTCACGAATAATGATTACCTCAAAAGTTGCTATTATGGAAACAGAAGGGTATATTTCGCCGTTTTCAACTCTCTTTATACAGAGCCAGTCAAAAGTTCTACCATTTTTAGCAGTTAACTTTATTATTTTTTTAATTAATTTATTGATCGGTTACGCTATCAATTCTTTATTACCTATTGATGAAAAAATTGTTACTAGACTGATAACAGCGTTGATACAGACCTTCGTTCTTCCAAAGTTAATCATATTATTATACGCTGTAATATTAGAAGATGGAAGTTTTATCTATAATCTGAGCTTTGGTTGGAAAGTTGCAAAAGGTAATTATCTTAGAGTTTTTTGTTACATACTAACCTTTAATATTATTACCTTTATCACTCTTATTTCATGCTTTGGACAAATATTCTTACCGATATTAATTATCTTTCAGAATATTATATTCACATTACTATATCTTGAAATTGTTAAACATCATGAATTCAACGAAAATAAGTCCCTTACTTTTTGAGTCGCCATTCCAATATAAGAGCCGTATAAATACCAAAAATTACTTGAAGTTATCTATTCATGATAAAGCCCAAGCTATTTTTCTACAAATACTTGGGCTTTTTAATAATATTCCCACACTGGAATAAAGTTTAATTGCCTGTCCATACTCTTGTTTCCGGAATAACTCATCTGCCCTGCCCAACTAACTTAAAATGAATCATTTTTAATAACAAAAATATTTTTTAAATTTCACAGAAGCTTTTTTCACCCCACAATTATCCATTTTGAAGGAATTTTTACATTAAACTAGAATAATAATTTTACTCACTGTTTAAATTATAAGATTGGAAAAATAGAAGAAAAAACAATTGAAGTATTATATTCAGTAAAATAGTGTTAATCTCGATCCTTTTACTAAAATAGAGATTAATGAACTATTGATTAGCGAAAGTAAACGAAGACATCAATTTTATCAATAGTTTTTATATTAATTTAATCGAAAGTGCTGAAGTTAAAGATATTATTTAAATTGGTGAGACAAAATGCATTATTACATTAAAAGAAACGGTACCTTATTAGGACCCTTTACCAAAAATGAAATCCAATCATTGTTAAACCGTGGTTGCCTTTTTGTCACTGACTTAGCTGCAGCAGAAGGAGATTCCCATTTTCGTTCCTTGTTGGAATTAAACTTTAAAACAGCAGACAAAGAACTGATATCAGGGCGACCAATAGTTAACTATTCAAATTCACAGTCCATCTATAAAAGATCTTTTCTGGCAAAAGCTTATGAATTATACTGGTTTCGAGCTAACTTTTGGGTTTGTTTGACAGCAATGTTTTTATTAGCACTTAATCTTTTAAAGGTGATATCATTTAATGAACAGGTTGAGTTGAATTATACTGCGATCATTCAACATAGATATCTGGTAAGTTATCTACTTGTGATTACTGTTTTAATTATTATACGAGGAACCTCCGAACTGGAATCGGGAATTCATTTTTACATAACTGATGTCGTAATCAATGCCCACAAAAAATTACTTCTGTTTTTAACTGCAATTTGTATCCTGGTTTTGCCGTTATTTCTTATTAACATAATTTATCCCGATTTTTTAGTCAATCATAACCGATATGCCGTTTTAATTATTTATTCATGTTTAACTTGTAAACTGCTTCCCTTACCAATATATGTTGTTTCCAATAAACTACATCCATTTGATTATCTGTCATTAACCTGGAACAGTACTAAAGGTTTAAAGACGATCCTGCTACTCTTTTCTCTATTTATCAGCATCAAACTGGTATATCCCTTAGTAGCTTTGATTCATCAGTATGAAATATCCCGGGGATATGGTAAAATTCCGCTAACAATCATTGCCTTCATATTATTTCTCCAATTTATCATCTTTGCTGTCATTGCTTTTACAGTATACTGCATTGAATTAAAAGATAATCATCTTCAGTCAATTGACACCAAATCTAAGCTATAAGATCAAAAAAGACTCGGCAAGCCGAGTCTTTTTATCTTCGCAAAACAGCGAATTACATATCCATGCCGCCCATTCCACCAGGCATTGCAGGCATTGCTTTTTCCTTCTCAGGAATTTCAGCAACCAAACACTCAGTAGTTAAGAGCATTGCAGCAATACTTGCAGCATTTTGAAGTGCACTACGGGTAACTTTAGCAGGATCAACAATACCTGAAGCTACCATATCAACGTACTCACCGGAAAGGGCGTTAAATCCTTTTCCAAACTCCATACTGCTTACTTTCTCAACAATAACTGAACCTTCTAAACCAGCATTGTTGGAAATTTGACGGAGTGGTTCTGACAATGCTTTTTTCACTAAAGCAATACCAGTAGCAACATCACCGGTTTCATTTAATTTATCAAGTACCGGAGCGATTTGTAATAAAGTAACTCCTCCTCCAGGAACAATACCTTCTTCAACTGCAGCACGGGTAGCTGATAAAGCATCTTCAATCCGGTGTTTTTTCTCTTTCATTTCGGTTTCAGTAGCAGCACCGACTTGAATAACCGCTACACCACCTGAAAGTTTAGCAAGCCGTTCTTGTAATTTTTCACGATCGTAATCAGAAGAAGTCTCTTCGATTTGCATTTTGATCTGGTTAATTCTATTTTTGATCTCTTGTGAACTACCACGACCATCAACAATAGTGGTCTCTTCTTTTGTAATCTTAACTTGACGGGCTTGACCGAGCATCTCCGGAGTTGCATTCTCTAAGGTCATACCAACTTCTTCGGAGATTACTTGACCACCGGTAACAATAGCAATATCACTTAACATCGCTTTACGACGGTCACCAAATCCAGGAGCTTTAACAGCAACAACATTTAAGACGCCGCGAAGTTTGTTAACTACTAAGGTCGCTAATGCTTCGCCTTCAACATCCTCAGCAATAATTACTAATGGCTTACCTCTTTGAATAATCTTCTCTAAGATCGGAAGCAAGTCTTTGATCATAGAGATTTTCTTGTCGGTTAACAAGATATATGGTTCATCAAGAACTGCTTCCATTCGCTCTGAATCAGTCACCATATATGGAGAAACATACCCACGATCAAATTGCATACCTTCGACAACTTCCAAGTTGGTTCCCATAGTTTGGGATTCTTCAACAGTGATAACACCGTCTTTACCAACTTTCTCCATTGCTTCGGCAATGAGTTTACCAATCTCTTCATCAGCTGCGGAGATCGAAGCAACATGAGTAATGTCATCTTTCTTATCAACTGGTTTACTTACCTTTTTGATCTCTTCAACAACTGCTTGGACTGCTTTCTCAATACCCTTTTTAAGAATCATTGGATTAGCGCCAGCAGCAACATTTTTTAACCCCTCGCGAACCATAGCTTGTGCTAACAGAGTTGCAGTAGTAGTACCATCTCCAGCAATATCATTGGTCTTAGTTGCAACTTCTTTAGCAAGTTGTGCACCCATATTTTCAAATGGATCTTGTAATTCAATCTCTTTAGCAATGGTAACACCATCATTAGTGATGGTTGGAGAACCATATTTCTTTTCTAAAACAACATTACGGCCTTTGGGACCGAGAGTCACTTTAACAGCATCAGCTAAAGTATTAACTCCGCGTTCAAGGGCGTGACGGGCTTCTTCACCAAATAAAATCTGTTTAGCCATAAACCAATTTCACCTTCCTTTTCAACATTAATTATCCAGCAACGATTGCCAAAATGTCACTTTCTTTTAAAACCATGTACTCTTCACCGTCGATCTTAACTTCAGTACCGGCGTATTTAGCAAAAAGTACTTTATCATCAACTTTCACTTCCAAAGCTACTCGTTGACCGTTTTCGAGCAGTTTTCCGGTACCTACTGCTAAAACTTTACCCATTTGAGGTTTCTCTTTGGCAGTATCAGGAAGTACAATTCCGCTCTTGGTCTTTTCTTCAGATTCTAATACTTTAATAACAATTCTTTCTCCTAATGGTTTAATATTCATTATTTCGCCTCCTCTCAAATCTTAAAATTATTATTAGCACTCAACCCCAATGAGTGCTAATCATCTCTATCCATGATTTTATATAACTCTCTTATGATAAGCAACAAAGTAAAATCCTTCTCTGGGATTATTTTCTTTGATTTTAGGTTATTTATGCAAAATAACTAAATATTTCTTTATATTATTTGGTTTTTCTCGTTGTTTTAGTAAAAACTATAGTTAAAAATTGCAATAAAGGTAAACTGCAAATGAAACTTCCGGCGTCAATTTCACCAATGTTGGCAACCCTAGGAACTCCCTTTGATTCAAATGACTATACTTACGAAATCAAATGGGACGGTTACCGTTGCTTGGCTTTTCTGGACTCGGGCACAAAATTGCAGAGTAGAAATCTTAAAGATCTAACATCAGTATTTCCAGAATTAAATAATTTACATCAATTAATAAAAAAAACCGGTTGCGTAATTGACGGAGAGATCATTGCCTTACGCAATGGCAAACCCAGCTTCCTAGAACTCCAAAAAAGAGGCCAGCTCCGTAATCCAAATGAAATCAAGTTGATGAAGGATCAAGTCCCGGTAATCTTTGTTGCTTTTGATCTTTTATTTTATGATTATAAAGCTCTGTTTCATACCCCAATTGAATTAAGAAGAGAACTTTTAGAAGAAAATATTATTACTGCAGAACGGCTGATTGTATCTAAAGAAGTTGCAGGTTCAGGAATTAAATATTTCGAAGCAATATCAAAAATGGGGCTTGAGGGAGTAATCGCCAAAAAGAAGCAAAGTATCTATCTTCCTGGTAAGAGGGTAAAAACATGGTTGAAGTTCAAAACAAAAAAGCGGAACTCCTTTATTATCTGCGGTTATGTAATCAATCCTACTACACGGGGTGAATTGAGTTCATTAATATTAGGGCTTTACAATGAAGACAGGCTGATCTGTTGCGGTATGGTCGGTACCGGTTTCACCAAAACAGAACCGGAATTAATTCATAAAGAATTAATCAAACTAACCACGGATATTTGTCCTTTTACAAAAACTCCTAACCCGCTACCAAATACTTTTTGGACAAAGCCGGTGATCGTTTGTGAGATCGAATATACTGAAATGACTGATGAACATAGTCTCAGACATCCCAGCTTTAAACGGATCAATCCAACTGTTATTCCAGAAAATTGCCAGCTTAAGGAGCTTGACAATGAAAACAATTATCCAAATTAATAATTCGAAAATACCACTCAACAATTTAGATAAAATTTTTTGGCCCAAGTCCGGTTATACAAAAGCTGATATTATGAATTACTATATAGCAATTTGGCCGTATTTGGAGCCTCACTTGAAAGATCGACCAGTCTCGCTCGTCAGATACCCTGATGGCATTTCTGGTAATTATTTTTATCAAAAGAATGTACCCAATCCACCGGAATGGGTACAAACCTTCCCAATATATTCGGATGACCATCTTGTCAATTACGTGATGATCAATAATCTAGAGACCTTAATCTGGACAATTAACCTCGGTTGTATTGAGATTCACCCCTGGTTATCTACCAAAACCGATCTTAGCCACCCTACATATCTGATCTTTGATTTAGACCCCATGGAACCAGCTACTTTTAGCGATACCGTAAAGATTGCCAAATTTATCAGTATGATTCTCAATGAGCTTAAATTAACTGCTTTTCCCAAAGTATCAGGTGCGACCGGAATTCACATTTATTTACCGACTAAACGGATTTACTCTTTCGAACAAACTAGTAACTTCGTAAAAAAAATAGGTGAGTTAATAATTAAAACCTTCCCCAGTTTAGCAACAAACGAAAGAAAGATTGCAAAGCGTTCCGGAAAAGTCTATATCGATCATCTACAAAATTTACATGGTAAAACAATTGCCTCGGTTTATAGTCTGCGACCTTTTCCCGAGGCTCCAGTTTCGATGCCGGTATCATGGAATGAACTTTCTGATTGCCATCCCTCAATGTTTAATATTACCAACGCTGTTCAACTACTCAAACAAAGGGGCGATCTTTTTAAAGATTTATTGGTGTTAAAACAAATTTTGCCTGATGAATTTCTATGAAGAGTTAATAACTACAGTGAAAACGGATTTAAAAAAACCGGCTCACCAGTTGTTGAAAACGGTTCCGATTTTAAACTTATTTCTGCGATTAATGGCAGATGATCGGAGATATAATTATCAACAATTTTAAAAGATTGATATTCAAATTCATTGGAGACCAAAATGTAATCAATTCTACCCGTTAACTGACCGCTTTGAGCCCGAAATGTTCCCCAACTACAATATTCGCTCATCTCTTGCAGGTCTTGTTTATTTTGCTTTAAGATTTGAACCCCCGGATCACTTGCTTCAGCATTAAAATCACCCATTATAATTAACGGTCCCTTTAATCCTTTACTAAAATGATCGATTTTACTTGCTTGCAAATAACGGTCAACTTCCGATAAACCTAAATGGGTATTAATAATATTGATCCACGCTCCGGCCAAGTAAACCTGCCCATAAACAAAACTGCGCGTCTCTAACGTACTGGGAAGTTTTTCGGCCCTTGATTGAACAATTGGGTATTTACTTAATATTAAGTTACCATAGTAACCTTGAGCTCTTTCCAGTGAAGCCGAATAAGCATGATACATATTCAAACGGCTTGATAACTCCGTACAAAGGTCCAAAAACATACTACGCTTTGACCAATTGCGGTCTACTTCCTGCATCCCTATAATGTCAGGATCTTCAGACTTTAAAAATTCCACCAAACTGTCTAAATCAAAAATCCCATTCCAATTTTTAGCAGTATGTATATTAATTGAAATGATTTTTAATTTAATCTTTGATTCTAATTCATTCTCTTCTGTATCATGTTGACGCTGCCCTTCATTTTGCTCCACATCTTCACTTTGCGCTTCAGCTTCAGACCCATGCTGTTCAGCATTTTCACTCTGTAGCGGATTTCCGCTCCATTCTTCATTGACAGATTCGGCCATTACAGTACAAGCCCCATTCAGTAATAAACTTATATTTAATATTAATATGAAGAGACAGAGATAAATTGTTCTCATATAGTACATCATCCTTGACCGGTTAGTTTTCTAAAAATAATAAACGATTCGGATGACCCAGCAATATCAGTTCACTCTTTTGATTATTATTTATATCAGTGATCTCTAAATCTACTAAATTAGTTTTAAATGACAACTCCTCTAGCTCCTTCTGTAAATGCTTCCCATCCCAGCTGAAGAAGTTAACAAATCCTTTCGTCGTCCCCGTAACCAACTTCACTTGGTCACCAATCTGTTTGACTTTTAGGGCATAAGCAGCCCCATTTAAAGATTTGTTAACCTGGGCAACAACTGGTAACTGATTATTGATTAACTTAAGCAGATGGATGTTTCCGGAACTTAACATCAATCCTTCTTCAACAAATATTTCCGCTTTTCCGTCTTGATCAATATCTCCGGCCGCAATTGCGCGAATATTACCCAATAATTCAGATTGTGCCATTAGAATCCATTGATCATTGCGGTACTTCCATACTTGTACATAGCAGATGTAGTATTTATCAGTAATCTTCCCAATACGATTAACAATCAGCTCATCTTGCGAATCACCATCAACATCGCCGGCTACGATATTAAGTGGTTCTAAATTATGTACTGATTGTTTTGCCAATTTCAGAGAACCGTCTTCATAATTATAAAAATACAGTTGTGTATTGGTCGCCGCCAGTAATTGCTTTTGATAACCATTAAAGTTTCCTACTGCAACCCAGAGAATACTTCGTTCTTCAAATAAATTGGGGCTCTTCCATAGCATTACCGGTTGATTCTGTTCATTGACCGTTAACCAATAAAACAACAGTTCCCGTCCAACGTAATTCTTTCCAACAATAACCATCTCTTTAACCCGGTCATCATTCAAATCAGTCTCAATAACCTGAAATAATCCCTCCATAGCAAAATTTTTAATATCATTTACTACGTGATGTTGTTTAAAATTTGCAGAAATCTGTATAAATAATAAAAAGATAAGTAACAATAACCACCGATATCGATTGTTCACAATCAACAAACCCCCATAGTCAGAGATTTAATTAAAACTACTTTTTAACTTTCTCTGTTCCAAAAATTTTTCCTGCTTTAGCAGATTCAATCATAAAAATTCAGACCAGGAAACTAAAATTATTGTAAAAATATTGGATAATTAACAAATTACCCGTATAGAAGAGCATTAAGACGGCAATATTATAAGAGTAATTAATTAAAGATGAATAAAAGAAAGGGGATAACAATGACCCGAGAGGAGTTGGCGGGAAAAACTAAGAAAGATTTGATTGAAATCGCCAAGTCAATGGGTGTAAAAGGAACATCAAAATTAACTCGCGAAGAGTTAATTGAACATGTCCTGCTTCTTGATCCTCCGTTTTCTGCCAATCCTGAGGATGTCAAGGCTATATCACATCATCTGGAAGCCACCATTGGAGGGGCGGATTCAATTTATACTCAGCCACCTTTACCCGAACATCTTTCCAAGGTGGCTGTCTATGCAGAAGCAGAACAGGATATTCCACCCAGCTACAATGACACCCGGATTGCGCTCCTAGTCAGAGATCCTTATTGGCTTTATACTTACTGGGATATTAATAGTGAGGTTAAGTCAAAGATTTCACAGGAATACGGCGACTTTCAAAAAATTGCCTTAGTACTTAGAGTTTACGATGTTACCGGAATTGATTTTAACGGTCACAACAGTAATTACTACTTCGATATTAATATTAATAATTACACAAATAGTTGGTATATTAACGTAGGCAATCCCAATCATTCCTTCTGCGTTGATATTGGATTTATTAAACCGGACGGAAGTTTTTACACAATCGTCCGTTCTAACTTTGTAACCACTCCCCGTGATAATGTTTCTGAAGTTATTGATGAAGAATGGATGATCATTGAAGAAGACTTTAAACGGTTATATCGGGCAGCCGGTGGCGGTCAGGGAAATAGTTCTTTAGAGTTGATTGAATCTTTACTCTTAAAGCTTGAAAAAGAGATGGGATCAGGAGCCGTAAGTAGTTTGGCCAGTCCCGTGAAATATCAATATCAACCAAAAGATCGAAAATTCTGGTTTGTATTAAATACCGAATTAATTGTTTATGGTGCAACCGAACCTGACGCTAAAGTCACTGTCCAAGGTGAGCCAATTACATTAAGACCCGACGGTACTTTTACAATGCGATTTGCTTTACCGAATGGCATCCAGTACATTCCTGTAGTTGCAAGTTCCGCAGATGGTATTGACACGATTACAATTACACCAATTGTTACTAGAGAAACTATTTAACGAGGAGTGACTGCTAATGGAAAAAGGGTTCTTAGCCCTTATTTTGCATGCCCATCTACCATTTGTAAGACATCCAGAATTTCCAGATTTTTTAGAAGAAGATTGGTTTTATGAGGCAATTACTGAAACATATATCCCACTATTAAAAGTTTTTCAAAATTTGACTAACGAAGGTATTAAATTTAGGATCACAATGAGTGTCTCCCCTACTTTGTTAGCGATGTTTCAAGATTCCCTTTTGCAACAACGTTACTTAAAGAAGATTGAAAAACTAATCGAATTAGCTGAAAAAGAAGTAGAGCGGACTAAATGGTTACCAGAATTTCATGATTTAGCATTAATGTACCTTGAACATTACCGTTTTTGCCATTATTTCTTTGCTGAAAAATACCGCTGTGATCTAACATTAGCGTTCAAAGAGCTGATGGAAGCCGGGAATTTAGAACTGATAACCTGCGGTGCCACCCATGGCTTTATGCCCTTAATGATCAACCAAACTGCAATCAAAGCCCAAGTAGTAACAGCAGTTCAAAGTCATATTAAGGCTTTTGGCAGGCCTCCAAGGGGAATTTGGCTCCCGGAATGCGGCTATCAGCCTGGTGTCGATGAAATTCTCCGGGAGAACGGTATCAGATTTTTCTTCACCGATGCTCATGGAATATTACATGCGTCACCACGCCCCAAATATGGAGTTTTCGCACCCATTTACTGCCCATCAGGTGTTGCTGCCTTTGGTCGGGATCTTGAGTCATCAAAACAGGTATGGAGCGCTGATGAAGGATATCCTGGTGACCCATTCTACCGTGAATTTTATCGTGATATCGGTTATGATCTGGAATATGACTATATCAGACCTTATCTGCCCAGTAGCGGAATCAGAGTACAAACAGGTATCAAATACTTCCGAATAACCGGAAGAACAATGGATAAACATCCTTATAATATCTGGATTGCCCGTGAACGCGCCGCTACTCATGCCGGTAACTTCATGTTTAACCGTGAGAAGCAGATCGAGTATATCGCTTCAATAATTGATCGGCCACCAATCGTCGTCTCTCCTTATGATGCCGAATTATTTGGCCATTGGTGGTTTGAAGGCCCAATGTGGTTAGATTTCCTAATCCGCAAAATTACTTTTGACCAAAATACAATTAGACTGATTTCACCTGCCGACTATCTGGAGATGTTCCCTAAAAATCAGGTATCAGTACCATCAATGTCCAGTTGGGGCTATAAAGGATATAATGAAGTTTGGCTTGAAGGCAGTAATGACTGGATCTATCGTCATTTACATAAAGCAGCTGATCGGATGGTCGAACTGGCAATGAATTATCCCAATGCCTCCGGCGATTTACGCCGGGCCTTAAATCAAGCAGCTCGTGAATTACTGCTGTTACAAAGCAGTGACTGGGCGTTCATTATGAAGACCGGTACAATGGTTGAATATGCAGTTAAAAGGACTAAAATTCACATCAACCGCTTCAATCAGCTTTATGATCAGATCAAATACAATCGGATTGAATTAGGTTATCTTGGAGAACTGGAGCATAAAGATAATATCTTTCCTAATATCAACTATCAAATCTATAATCCGAATCTCTCTACCCGGGCCTTACAACCGGAAGTAGCCGCAACTCTAGTTTAACTTCAATTAAAAATCCTTGATCTTAGTTAGATCAAGGATTTATTATTGGGGCTATAATTGCTCAGATTTAATTGGTATAACCTAAAAGTAAATCCAACCGCCAAACATGTCCCCAATGCTACAACGCCCGAATCATTGAATACTGCTGCTGCGATCCCCGAAGCCAAAATCCCTTGCCAAATTACATCATCTACTTCAAGAGGCATTCTTTTTCTAAAAAACTTGTAGAGCAAAATTATTATCCCCAATGCCAAAAGAACAATTTTCGTCCAGGAACTAACCATAAACAAACGCAAATTCATCCCTAATTTCCTTGTCAATACTAAGCCAATATCAGCAAATTCTCCCTTAACCAATAATCCAAAAAATCTTCCAACATGAGTCTGTTCAGCCACCGGTCTTGATAAATCCCACCAACCAAATAGCAAAATCACGATTGCACCAATCAATAGACCTAACAAAACCTTACGGTAATTTAACTTCCATTCATACAATTTAATCAGATAGAATGAAAATCCAATCACTGCGGCTAATATCCCGCCAAAGTTGGTCCCCCAATTTGGAGAACCTAGGATTAGTGTTGAACTAATCAAGATCACCGGTGTTATCCAAAATAATTTACGCTCTTTATTTAATAGATGGGCTAAAATCAAAGACACTGCTAAAAATATCCCCATAAATTCGTTACCAATCCCATAAAATCGCGAACCTGCTGCCGGACTATAGCCAAGTGCTGAATAACGGATCAGCCTCCAACCACTGACTTGATCGATCACCAAAACGAGCCAGGTTAAGCCCATCAAAATCAAAAGGCGTTTTTCCTTTTTAAACAACAAATAAGTTGTTCCGGCAATTAATACACTAAGTAAAACAAAACTCCCTATTCCCCAAATAAATTGTGGCAAAATTGGCTGGCAAATTAAGGCTAAGGGCGCGCTAAGCAAAATCAACAACAACTTATTAACAAGTGAGTTTTTTCTTAAAACTAATCCCAAAATAAACAGAACCCAGAATGATATGATTATACCAAGATAACCATCAATAACCGTCCGTTGAATGTTTAGGACCGAGTTCAACCGTTGATTAAGCGCTGTTAAATAATTGAGTTTATTTTCGACTTGGTCTACAGTTAGTTCAACTTTTCTTCCCGGAAAATTAAGATCTGAATTAATCCCTGCTAAATCACTGATTGTCGGAAGAAAATCAATATTGGTAACCAGACCATCCCACTTAGTAGTTCGCGATTTTAAGATTCCCGGATCATAATTTTGCGAACGGATAATGAATGGTGTCAACCATCTTTTGGCCCGCCAACTCTCATTTGAAAGCGAGGGACTGATAATAATCAAATCAATTTCATCCCGCGACCAAGTGTCAAGAATAGCATTGATTAATTGGTCAAACCGCTTCCAGACTTGTTGTTTCAATAAACCAAATTGCGCTGGTAAAACCTCTTCCCGGAAACCATTTAACCGAAAAAAGTCACCAAAATCAACTACAACCAATCTTCTGGACGCAATAAATTGTTTAATCTTCTCAAACGACTGTTCATTATCAAAATGAATTAAATAAGGGAATTGAGTGTTAATTTCATTGATTGATTTACCAATACTACCGGTCGAAACAATACCGTTCCCATTCATCAGTAACCACCCGCCAAGGCGGTTGGTATTATAAGAATTGTCACTATTCCCAATTAATACAGTCTCCCAGCCATTGGCATTAAATAAACTTCCCAACAGGCCCGGGACTACTTTGCGTTGATTCTGCTCTGCTAACAGTTTTGCAGCTCCAATTTCAGGGATAACAATATTATGATCTTCAAGCTCCAGATCACTGCCGTTAATCCACTTTAAATAATCGGCGGCATTGTTTGCCCCAATTTTTTGATTAACACTATAGGCGCCGTTAAATCTGTTAGGAGCTCCACTTCGTTCGCCTGAACCTAACGTTAGAAAACCACTTCCGGAATTGGTGTAACCCGAGGCCGAACGGATCACCATCAACCCACAAGCGCTTTCTGACAATAAACGTCTGACCCCTGGCAATTGGGAATTAAACAATTCCATACTATCAAGTTTATCGGCAACAATCACCACGATAGGCCGAACTTCGAAACTAACCGCTATATCTGACTGTTCAGCCAATGATACTGATACCATTACCAACAAACAAAGGATCAAAAATACATTGCTAACAACCTTATGCATAATTACTCCTATGTAAACCTCTATCTAATTACTCAAATCTTAACTAATACTTTACCTCTTCTAAACATAATCCGCAGGCTGGAGCTGTTGCGCCAGCTAAACTACGGTCTTTCGCAGCTAATATCTGTTCAACCTCATTCAAATTAATTCGTTTGGTACCAACCAAAATCAATGTACCGACTATATTTCTTACCATATGATAGAGAAAACCATTGGCATTAATCAACAGTTTTATCTCCGGACCTTGCCTGGTCAATTCACAAAAATAAATTGTCCTAACTGTCGATTTTACTGATGAACCTACCGCTTGAAAACTTTTAAAATCATGGGTACCAACCAGCAACTGCGCCGCTTGAACCATTAAATCAAGATCGAGTAAATGTTTGTAATGATACACAAAATTGCGGTTAAATAACGGACGCAGTCGCTCATTATGAATTCGATAAGAATAAGTTTTAGTCTTTGCTGCAAACCTGGCATGAAACTCCAGCGGGACGTCATCGACTGCTTTAACCAGAATATCTGCTGGAAGAACTGCATTTAGTGCCTGGAGTAATTTTTCATTATCAATAGTCGAAGTGGTGATAAAATTAACAACTTGTCCATTGGCATGAACTCCGGAGTCAGTACGGCCAGCTCCAATCAGGTTAATGCTTTGCCCCGTTATTTTTTGGATTGCTGCTTCCAGCGTCCCCTGGATGGTTTCAATCCCGTCTCGTTGCCGCTGAAATCCAGCATAGTTTGTCCCTTCATAAGCAAGCACCAGCTTAATATTGCGTTTATTCATACCATATAGTCCTCAACATAAAATAACTAACAGACTTAGCAATGAAGCAAAAACAATTGCATAATCCATCTTGGTAAACTTCAAGACCTTAATTGTCGTCCTAGGGACTCCCGGTCGGTAACCGCGAGCTTCAAGCACCATCGCCGTCTGCGATGTTTTTCGCATTCCTACAATAAAAACGGGGATTATTGTACTTTTAATCCAATTCATACTCCGTCGCCAATTATTATGTGGATTTACCCCGCGAATGCGTTGCGCCATGATAATATTATCAGCTATCTCAATTATTTCCGGTATAAACTTAACCACTAAAGTGAGATGCATCGTCAGATCAAATACTGGTAACTTCAATTTTGACAGCGGTTTCAGAAGATGCTCAATACCGTTAATTAGTTCAAATGGCGTGGTGACAAAATTGAACCAATAGGCTACTAGCAACAATAAATAAACTTTATAAGCAACCATACCGGCCTTACCAATTTTAGTTGTTAAATCAATTAGTGCAATATTAAAACAACAATTTACCATAAAAATAATCAAGATTAGCCATCTAAACTTTAAGAATACTTTTGCAAAAAATCCGACTGCTAAATGTGAAGTATGGATTAGCAGAAACAATAGCAAAGAAAGTAGCACCAATACCCAACTATCAGTTTTAATAACCAGCATTATTATTGTTAGTAATAAAAGAAGCTTACTTCGCGGATCGAGCTTCTGCCAAATTGACTGCTTCACTCTTCTGGATTGATTCATGTTATTCAATATCTCTGATTTTTAATAAAATGGATTGAGGGATATCACGAGCAGTGATTTTAACTAATTCTGGGATTTCCAGCCCCATTTCCATTAAGATATTTTGATATCGGTTAAACTCTTCTGTCTTAAAATCGGCGATTAACTTTCCATCTGAAAACAGTAAAAAACGATCAACTACCGAATAGAGAAAATCAAGATCATAACTGGCAATTATCATTATACCGCCTTGCTGTTTATAATGTTTAGCCAGTCTTCTTAAGATCATCAGACCGGATGCATCAAGCCCAACTGTTGGTTCATCCAATAATAAAATCCCCGGATTCATCACCAAAATACTTGCTAAGGCAACCCTTCGTTGCTGACCGCCACTTAATCGGAACGGCGATTGGTTAATTTCTCCTTCAAAACCAACAAAACGAAGGCTCTCAAGCACTTTTTTTTCAAGTTCCTCATCAGAGACCAAACCCTTTAAAGCAAATCCAACTTCATCGTAAACATTATCCAAGAAAAATTGTTGTTCTGGTTCTTGAATAACTAAACTTATTTTATCACAAAAACTATTATTTAGGATAAATTCATTTTGTACACTGCCTGATTCCGGTTTTAACAGATTCGCCAAACACCTTAACAAGGTACTTTTCCCGGAACCACCCGGCCCAATAACACCTACAACTTCAGATTCATTAATTGTGAAAGAAATGTCATTTAAGATATTAACATTTCCATAACTATAATTTAAAGATTTTACTTTGATCATTTCTTTATAATGATCTCCTCCGGACCATAAATTGCATTACTTATCAGATCAGGTACCTTCCATTCTAAATTTTGAAGTGGAGACGGTTCTAAATCATTTGCTAACAGGAGTTCACGGGAATTTAAATCCGGTAATGAAACACTCTCTAATTTACCATTATTAAGTAATAGCCATCGGTCAGTATATCTAACTTTTCGAATATCATGGTCAAACCAGATTACAGTCATTGGGGTGTGAATCGAATTGGCGAGAAAATCTAAGATCAGTCTTTTAGCATGTTGGTCCAACATTGCTAAAGGTTCATCGATAATGAGTAAATCAGGTGTGGTTATTAATGCGGAAGCAAAGGCCAAGCGTTTTAATTCACTGCTTGATAACTGCTTAACATTGCAGTCACGTTTTGTCTCAAGGTCAAATACTTTTAGATAATATTCAACTTTATTTCGGATTTGGACTGAAGGTGTGTTATGAAACGAAAGACTTAAGGCTAAGTCCTCTTCAACTGTTGATCCGATCATCTGAACCCTACTATTTTGAAAAACAATACCCACTTTAGAATTTACTAATAGATTACCCGGGTCCACTATTTCTCCGGTAGTTGGTTTGATTATTCCTGCGAGTAACAATGCTAAGGTACTTTTACCACTACCATTCGGTCCTAAAATCAACAATCGGTCACCTTTATGGATCGTCCAATTGAGATCAAAAATGATTGGGGTCCGCCCTGAATAACCAAAGCTGACCCCTTTAAATTCTAAAACCTTCATCTTCTTAAATAAGCTCCAAAATTACCAATGGTGCTGCATCTCCGCGTCTTGGCCCAAGTTTAAGAATTCTTGTATACCCGCCATTTCGCTCTTGATAACGTGGTGCCACTTCATCAAATAATTTTTGTAACACTGCTGGCTCAGTAATCACTTCAGCAGCCAGACGTCGGGAATGAAGGTCACCTTTTTTTGCTAATGTAATTAGCTTTTCAGCCAAAGAGCGCGCTTCTTTCGCCTTAATCTCAGTTGTTTCAATCTTGCCATATTTAAATAAAGCAGTAACTAAATTGCGAAATAATGCTTTACGGTGAGCAGACTGACGCCCTAATTTACGCTTCAGCATTTTTATCCTCCTTACAAGTTAAGCCCATTTGAGCCTATTCTTCCGATTTACGTAAACTAAGCCCAAGGCTATGCATTTTTTGTTCGACCTCTTCCAGTGACTTGCGTCCCAGGTTGCGAACCTTCATCATATCTTCTTCCGTCTTACGAGTTAATTCTTCAACAGTATTAATACCCGCCCGTTTCAAACAGTTATAAGAACGGACTGATAAATCCAATTCCTCGATAGTCATTTCCAGGATTTTGTCCTTAGACTCTTCTTCTTTTTCAACCATAATCTCGGTTTTGCCAGCAGTTTGACTTAAATTTACAAATAAATTTAAGTGTTCTGACATAATCTTCGCTGCCAAAGAGACCGCTTCCACAGGGCTGATACTTCCATCAGTCCATACTTCTAAATTAAGTTTATCATAATCGGTAATTTGACCGACACGAGTATGTTCAACAACATAGTTTACTTTTTGGACTGGCGAAAATTGAGCATCCATTGCAATAACACCAATAATATTTTCCTGGTTTTTATTGCGCTCTGCTGAAAGATATCCTCTTCCCCGATCAAGGGTTATCTCAGCTTCCAACGATCCTCCTTCAGATACCGTAGCAATATAGAGATCAGGATTTAAAATCTCAACCTCACTACTTGCAATTATATCAGAAGCTGTGACCCGCTTGGAACCCTTAATATTCAGATGAACCTTTTTTGGACAATCACCATGAACATTAACCAATAACTTTTTTAAGTTTAGGATTATATCAGTTGTATCCTCAACAACCCCCGGAATCGTAGAAAACTCATGGAGTACACCGTTAATCTTGACAGATGTAACTGCATATCCCGGTAAGGATGAGAGGAGGATCCGACGGAGCGAGTTGCCCAGTGTTGTTCCATATCCCCTTTCCAATGGCTCAATGACGAAAACGCCATAGCGTTCAGGATCATTCGTTTCACCTAGGGTAATTTTGGGCTTTTCGATCTCGATCAAACCATAACCCTCCTTCTCGCATTTGCGAACCTATAATCTCTTAATCTAAATTTCTTAACGTGAGTACAATTCAACAATTAAGTGTTCTTGTACTGGAATATCTAATTGTTCACGTCTTGGTAAAGCTTTAATTTTAGCAACATGGTTATTTGGATCATATTCGATCCATTCAGGAATATTATGCCCTGCTGCAAACTCCAGATTTTGCTTGATCTTATCTGAAGATAAGCTACTCTCTTTTACAGCAACAACATCCCCTGGTTTTACCAAGTATGACGGGATATTAACCTTCCTACCATTGACGGTGAAATGACCATGTCTTACTAATTGACGAGCTTCTTTTCTGGAAACTCCTAAGCCAATCCGATAAATAATATTATCTAAACGACTTTCTAAAACTTGTAACAAATTCTCACCGGTAATGCCCTTTTTACGTTCTGCAATTAAGAAATATCCTTCAAACTGCCGCTCAAGCACACCATAAATTCGACGTAATTTTTGTTTTTCCCGTAACTGAATTCCGTACTCGGAAAGTTTCTTACGGGCTTGACCATGTTGTCCTGGAGCATATGCTCTTCTTCCAATACTGCATTTTCCAGTGTAACAACGCTCACCTTTTAAATAAAGCTTTTCGCCTTCACGACGGCATAATTTACAAACAGCTCCTGTATATCGTGCCAAAGCACCTAACACCTCCTATTTAAACTCGACGACGTTTTGGCGGACGGCACCCATTATGCGGAATTGGGGTAACATCCTTAATCATATTAACAAACAAGCCAGCAGCCTGTAATGAACGAATTGCAGCTTCACGACCTGCGCCAGGTCCTTTTACTAAAACTTCAACATTTTTCATTCCATGTTCCATTGCCAACCTTGCAGCTTCTTCAGCAGCCATACCCGCAGCATATGGAGTATTTTTACGTGAACCTTTAAAACCCATATGTCCGGCACTGGCCCAGGAAATAACATTTCCATTCGGATCAGAGATGGTTACAATTGTATTGTTAAATGTTGAGTGGATGTGAGCTACACCACTATCAATATGTTTACGTTCTTTTTTACGGGTACGAGCACCACGTTTTGCAGCAACTTTCGACATATCTTAATAAACCTCCTTCTTATTTCTTCCTTTTCGCACCTACGGTTTTCTTTGGTCCTTTGCGGGTACGGGCATTTGTTTTAGTCCGTTGTCCTCTGACCGGTAAACCACGACGGTGACGGAGGCCACGATAACTGCCAATTTCAATCAACCGCTTAATGTTAAGTGATTCTTCACGGCGAAGATCTCCCTCAACTTTATAATCACGGTCAATTACTTCACGTAATTTATTAATCTCTTCTTCGGTTAAATCTCTCACACGGGTATCCGGATTAATTCCGGTTTTAGCTAATACCTCGTTTGATGTAGTACGCCCTAAGCCATAAATATATGTCAGAGCAATTTCTACTCTTTTTTCTCGCGGTAAATCAACACCAGCGATACGGGCCATATGAATACCTCCTTATTATGTGCTAAATAGCTTGATAATATTAGTAATTAATACCAAATTAACCTTGTTTTTGTTTGTGCTTCGGATTATCGCAAATAACCATAACCCGACCTTTACGTTTGATGAGCTTGCAATGTTCACAAATCGGTTTAACGGAAGGTCTGACTTTCATCTGTAATCCTCCTTAGACAAATGCTAAATTGTTTAATATATATTACAAACCTGATTGAAGAGACTTACCGCAACCCAGGTAAGTATTATTTAAAACGATATACTATTCGGCCTCTGGTCAAATCATAAGCTGAAAGTTCAACTGTTACACGATCTCCGGGAAGGATTTTGATAAAATTCATTCTCATTTTCCCGGAAATATGAGCTAAAACCCGATGACCATTTTCTAATTCCACCCGAAACATCGCATTGGGTAGCGGCTCAACAACAGTTCCTTCAACTTCGATTATATCTTCTTTACCCATGAAACCGATCCCCTTCCTCAAGTTCATTTATTCTTTCTTTAATAGCAGTCGCAATTTGTGAATCAGTAATACGTTCACTTTTTAAAATTGCTTCTTCTATTTGAGTAGCTACTACCATTGTAACGCGAACATGTTTGAGATTTTTCTTTTTTGGTTTATTCACTGGATGTTTGATTCCATCAACAACTTCGATATACTTATCACCAATAAAATCCCAGATTAAGTAATATTGTCCTTTATCTCTTCCAGCGATCGAACGTACTAATTGTCCTTGTCGTAAACCATCTACAGTTACTATCATTTAACTAATTTACCTCCGGTAAAATCTCCGGCCGTAAGATTGTTAGTATTTCCGGTTCACCATCTGTAATAGCTACTGTATGTTCAAAATGTGCCGAGAATTTGCGGTCAATCGTCCTAACCGTCCAATTGTCAAAAGGATCAATGTCAACGCGATAATCGCCACAATTTACCATGGGCTCAATTGCTAATGTCATCCCACTCTTTAAACGTGGATTATAGTCATTTCCTACAAAGTTAGGTATTTGTGGCGCTTCATGCATTTGACGGCCAATGCCATGACCAACAAAATCTCTTACCACTGAAAAACCATTTGATTCAACATGCTCTTGAATTGCTCGGGAAATATCATAAAGCCTATTACCTACCCGTGCCTTTGATATTCCTTTGAACAATGCTTCATTCGTTACAGTTAGTAACCTTTCTACTTCTGGTTCTACATCTCCCACGGGTAATGTTACTGCAGAATCAGCATAAAAATTCTTATAAATAACACCAAAATCCAGTCCAATTATATCACCACTTTTAAGAATCCGGTTTCCCGGAATTCCATGTACTACTTCATCATTTACTGAAGTACATAAAGAAGCCGGAAAACCATGATAACCCTTAAAAGCTGGTATAGCATTATACTTCCTAGTCAAAATTTCTGCTTTTTTATCAAGTTCACCTGTTGTAATACCAGGATGAACTAGATTTTTTATCTCTTCAAGCACTGCTGCCAATATACTTCCAGCAACCCTCATTATGGCAATTTCCGCTGAAGATTTAATTACAATCATTCTTATTTTGCCTCCAAGGCAGTAGTGATCTGCTCAAATACACTGGCGATAGACGCCTCACCATCAAAAGTTAATAATAAACCTTTTTCACTATAATACTTTATCAGCGGTTCGGTTTGGGCCTGGTATACCTCTAAACGTTTTTTGACAGTTTCTTCAGTATCATCTGCCCGTTGATAGATTTCTCCACCGCAGTGGTCACAGACACCAGCTACCTTTTCTTTTTTGGTAACTAAGTGATATACTGCTGCACAATTCCGACATACTCTGCGTCCGGTTAGACGTGCCGTCAGAATGTCAAAATTAACTTCAATATTAATAACAGCAGTAATACTTCTTCCCGCAGGATCCAAGAATGAACTTAGTGCTTCAGCTTGCGGGATTGTTCTTGGAAAACCGTCTAATAAAAATCCTGCTTTACAATCATCTAATGAAAGACGTTCTTTAACTATTCCAACAACAATTTCATCCGGGACCAATTTTCCTTCATCAAGATAACGTTTTGCTTCCTGCCCTAATTTTGTTCCTTCTTTGATCGCAGCTCTAAAAATATCACCAGTTGAAATATGAGGTATTTTATACTTTTCAATTAATAGTTCTGCCTGTGTACCTTTACCTGCACCAGGAGGTCCTAATAAAATCAGGTTAAGCATATTAGACTCCTTTTATTAGATTATTTCAAGAAACCTTCATATTGTCGCATTAACAATTGTGCTTCAATTTGTTTCATTGTATCAATTGCAACACCGACAGCAATTAAAACCGCGGTACCACCAAATTGTACCTGCAAAGTTTTGAATGCAGGAACTAAGTTGATTAAATATGGCAGTAATGCAATAACAGTTAAAAATAAAGCACCTGCTAATGTAATTCTTGTTAAAACCCGATCTAGATATTCGGCAGTCGGTTTTCCTGGTCTTATTCCAGGAATAAATCCACCATATTTCTTCATATTATCAGATACTTCTAATGGGTTAAAAGTAATTGCCGTATAGAAATATGTGAAAAGGAAGATTAAAATGGCATAGATTATTAAATATAAAGTTCTTCCCGGAGCAACTATATTCAGTGCTTTATATAGCCAATGACCAGGTTCAAGAAATTGAGCAATTGTCGGTGGAAAAGCTAAAATTGATGATGCAAATATTACCGGTATAACTCCTGAATGATTAACTTTGATCGGCAAGTATGTTGAAGTTCCACCATACATTTTGCGCCCAACAATTCTTTTTGCATATTGAACAGGGATTTTCCGTTCCCCTTGGGTTACAAAAACAACACCGGCAACAACTGCAATGATTAGAGCTATGAACAGAATAATACTTACTAAAGTCAGACCAATAGCACTTTGCCCCCGCAATAAATCAAACAGTTGTTTGATACTTGGAAATACTCGTGCGACAATACCTGCAAAGATGATCATTGAAATACCATTACCAATTCCACGCTCAGATAAAACTTCCCCAAGCCACATTAACAGAACGGCTCCTGTAGTCAAAGTGATTATCGCCAAAACAATATCCCACACAGTAGGCGCTATCATCGCTGCACGCAATCCAAATGCTAAAGCGGTCCCCTGGATTATAGCTAAGACTACAGTTGCATATCTGGTATATTGCGCTATAATTTTACGACCCTCTCCACCTTCTTTAGCCATTTGCTCAAGTTGTGGAATTACCATTGTTAATAACTGCATAATGATTGAAGCGGTAATATAAGGGTTAACACTCATTGCAAATACTGACATGTTTGCCAAACCACCACCGGCCATCATGTCCAGTAATCCAAAAACACTATTGCCTTTAAAAATATCACCTAATCTTTTTAAATCCCACGGTCCTGGAATCGGTACTAATGAACCCAAGCGAAAGATGCCCAAAAGAACCAATGTCCAAATGAGCTTCTTTCGTAAATCAGGTAGCTTAATCGCGGTTTTAATCGCTTCCAGCAACTCAAATCACCTCTGCTTTGCCGCCTACTTTTTCAATCTTAGCAATAGCTGATTTACTGAAACTATTACTTTTAACAGTAAGTTTCTTGGTTAAATCACCATTACCTAATATTTTTACACCATTACCTAACTTTTTAATAATTTTAGCTTCTAACAACATTTCTGGTGTTACTTCAGTACCATCAGCAAATCGGTTAAGACTTTCAAGAGAAACTTCTACCCATTCATGACGAAAACGGTTTGTAAATCCACGCTTTGGTAAGCGGCGTTGCAGCGGAGTTTGACCTCCTTCAAAAGAGGGTCCTTTTCCACCGCCTGAACGGGCTTTTTGTCCTTTATGTCCCTTGGCAGATGTTTTTCCTAAACCTGATCCGATACCACGTCCAACTCTCTTTGGAGCAGTTTTGGCACCTGAAGCTGGCTGAAGCTCATGTAATTTCATCAAAGAGCACCCCCTAGGCTTCTTCTTTTACTTCAACTAAATGTTCAACAGTTTTAATCATACCACGAATTGCTGGATTGTCAACTTTAGAAATTGTTTGATTTAATTTTTTAAATCCTAAAGCTTTCAAAGTATCCTTTTGAACTTGTGACCGTCCAATTGCACTATGTTTTAACGTAATTGTTAGAGTCTTATTCTCTGTTTGACTTTTTTTTCTTGGCATATTATTCCCTCCTATCCGAGAATTTCATCCAAGGTTTTTCCGCGCATTGCAGCTACTTCTTCTGGTCTTTTTAATTCTTTTAGTCCTGCTATTGTTGCATGAACAATATTCAGCGCATTAGAAGAACCCAGTGATTTTGTCAAAATGTCTCTTACACCGGCACTCTCTAATACTGCACGGACCGGACCACCAGCAATAACTCCAGTACCAGGTGCTGCAGGTTTTAACAATACTTTACCAGCGCCAAAGTTACCTTCAACTTGATGCGGAATCGTCGTACCTTTTAATGGAACCTCGATCAGGTTCTTCTTGGCATCCTCAACACCTTTACGGATAGCTTCAGGAACTTCTGAAGCTTTTCCTAATCCGGTTCCAACATGTCCGTTTCCATCTCCAACTACCACTAAGGCGCTGAAGCTGAAACGACGACCTCCCTTTACAACCTTAGCAACTCGATTTATATGAACTACTTTTTCAGTTAGTTCTAATTGATTAGGGTCAATTCGCTTCAATATTATCCCCCCGTCGCTTAAAATTCTAAGCCTGATTCTCTAGCTGCATCAGCTAAAGCTTTAATTCTACCATGATAGATATAACCACCACGGTCAAAAACAACAGTTTTAATCCCTTTGGCCAATGATTTTTTGGCTATAGCACTACCAACTACTTTGGCAGCATCAATATTTCCACATTTACCTTTTAATTGTGCTCGAATCTCTGGTTCAACAGATGATGCTGATACTAATGTTACGCCATTTACATCATCAATAACCTGAGCATAAATATGGTGCAAACTGCGAAATACACTTAATCTTGGACGTGTTTCGGTCCCTTCAATTTTTTTTCGAAGGCGAATATGTCTACGAATTCGTGCTTCGCGGCGTTGAGGCCGTTTATACATATCAGGTTACACTCCTTTCCCGGAAAAATTATTTCTTCCCGGCTTTACCAGCTTTACCAGCTTTACGCTTAATAACTTCATTCTCGTATTTGATACCCTTGCCTTTATATGGTTCAGGTTCACGGACTGCTCTGATTTGTGCAGCCATCTGACCAACTACTTGTTTATCAATACCCTTAACGATGATTTTATTTGGTGCAGGTACTTCAAACTCTATTCCTTTTAAAGGCTGAATTTCGACTGGATGAGAGTATCCCATTGCTAAAACTAAGTTATTACCTTGTTTAGTCGCCCTATAACCTACACCATTAATTTCTAATCCCTTTGTAAAACCGTTAGTAACTCCTTCAACCATATTTGCAGCCAAAGAACGAGTTAAGCCGTGTAAAGAACGGTGTTCTTTCTGGTCTGACGGTCTTTCAACTTTTAGAAGATTATCTTCTACCACTATTTTAATATCAGGATGCACAGTCTGGGTTAATTCACCTTTAGGTCCTTTAACCTTCAATGTATTTCCATTAACCTCAACCTGTACTCCCTGGGGTATTACAACAGGTTTACGTCCAATTCGAGACATCTTAAATTACACCCCCCGTTCTTCCTGTCTTCTTACCAAACATAACAAATTACTTCGCCACCAATACCCTTACTTCTGGCATTTCGGTCAGTCATAATACCTTGCGAAGTAGATAAAATAGCTATTCCCAGTCCTCCTAAGACTTTAGGAATCTCATCTTTATTTGCATAGACTTTCAATCCTGGTTTGCTGATTCTTTTTAAACCAGATATAACTTTGTCTTTACCGTTATACTTAAGATAAATCCTGATTTTGCCTTGTTTACCATCATCAACAATTTCAAAATCTTCAATATATCCTTCTTCTTTAAGGATCTTTGAAATTTCTTGCTTGATCTTTGAAGATGGAATTTCGACAATTTTATCTCTAACTATGGTTGCATTTCTAATTCTCGTAAGCATATCGGCGATTGGATCTGTCATTACCATATTTCTTGAACCTCCTTCCGTTTAAACGGAAATAAACTCTCACCAACTTGCTTTAGTTACTCCTGGGAGTTCACCGCGGTGAGCTAAATTGCGGAAACATATACGGCACATCCCAAACTTACGCATATATCCGTGCGGCCGTCCGCATATTTTGCAACGGTTATGTTTCCTTACTGCAAATTTGGGTTTTCGATTTGCTTTAATAATCATAGAGGTTTTAGCCATACTTTATCCTCCTTCGCGGTCATGCTCTAAAAGGCATGCCCATTAACTTTAAGAGTTCAAATGCCTCTTCATCATTTTGAGCACTAGTTACAATTACAATATCCATGCCACGGGTTTTATCAACTTTATCAATATTAATTTCGGGAAAGATCAATTGCTCTTTGATTCCGAGTGTATAATTACCACGACCATCAAAAGCCTTTGGTGAAACTCCCCGAAAATCCCTGATCCGTGGTAAAGCAATATTAAATAATTTATCTAAAAATTGATACATACGTTCGCCTCTCAGCGTTACCTTGCAACCAATTGGCATACCAGCCCTTAATTTGAAAGCAGCAATTGATTTTTTTGCTCTTGTTACGATTGGTTTTTGACCACTGATTAAAGTTAAGTCATTTACTGCGGCATCAATTGCTTTAGAGTCAGCTGTTGCTTCACCAACTCCCATATTAATTATTACTTTATTAATAGAAGGGATTTCCATACTGTTCTTATATCCAAAACGATTCTTTAAACCGACTATAACTTCTTTTTCATACTTCTCTTTTAGCCGAGACATTGATTGCACCCCCCTCCAAAACAGTTATCAATTAATCGATATTACGGCTGCATTTACGACAAACACGTACAACTCCATCTTCAGTCCGCTTACGCGCTACTCTGATAGGTTCATTACATTCGGGACAAATGAGCATTACCTTTGAAACATTTATTGGCAATGATTTGTCAATAACTCCACCTTGTGGATTGGTTTGTGAAGGCTTGGAATGTTTTTTGACTAAATTCAAACCTTCTACCAAAACAGTATTATCAGCTGGATGAACCTTTTGAACCTTACCTTTTTTACCTCTTTGTTTTCCGGCAATCACTACTACTTGATCGCCTTTTTTAATGCTTAGCTTACCCATCTTTATAAATCTCCTCTCTGACCATTCTCATAGAACTTCTGGCGCTAACGATACAATTTTCATAAAATTCTTATCGCGAAGTTCCCGAGCAACTGGCCCAAAGATACGAGTTCCTTTTGGGTTGAGTTGTTCATTAAGGATGACCGCGGCATTATCATCAAATCTGATATATGAACCGTCAGGACGTTTGGTCTCTTTGGTAGTACGGACTACAACCGCTTTTACCACATCGCCTTTTTTAACACTGCCTCCGCCTGCGCCTTTCTTTGCGGCAGAAGGAGGAAGTGCGTCCTTGACGACTGCTATAATCAGGTCCCCTACACGGGCATACCTTTTTTTTGAACCTCCCAAGACTCGAATACACATCACTTGCTTAGCTCCAGAATTATCAGCTACATTTAAAAAGGTTTGCGCCTGAATCACGGTCGGCTCCTCCTTTCAAGCAATTATTTTGCTCTTTCAATTATGTTTACTACACGCCATCTCTTATCTTTGCTAAGAGGCCGTGTTTCCATGACTCTTACTTTATCGCCCACTCTGCATTCATTGTTTTCATCATGAGCTTTAATTTTTTGAGTAAGTTTAATGATACGACCATATAACGGATGTCTTACTAAGCGTTGTACTGCCACAACAATGGTCTTATCCATTTTGTCGCTGGTAACTATTCCTACTCTTGTCTTTCTAAGAGCACGATCAGCCATTTTTTATTCCTCCTCTATCCTCAATCCGCTCAAACCTTACCCGCTTTAAGTTCATTTTCACGAATTATTGTTAAAATGCGGGCAATATTTTTTCGAACATCGCGAATCCTCATTGGATTATCAAGCTGCCCGGTAGCGACTTGAAAACGTAAATTGAATAATTCCTCTTTTAAACTTGTCAGCTTAGTTTGAAGTTCATCCGGGGTCATTTCTCTTAATTCTTTAGCTTTCATTTACTTCACCTGCTTCCTCACGTTTTACAAATTTGCATTTGATCGGAAGTTTATGAGAAGCTAAACGCATTGCTTCGCGTGCCAATTCTTCAGCAACACCTTGAATTTCGAAAAGAATTCTACCAGGCTTTACTACAGCAACCCAGTGCTCTGGTGAACCTTTACCACTACCCATACGGGTTTCAGCCGGTTTTGCTGTTACTGACTTATCTGGGAATATTTTAATCCATACCTTACCACCACGTTTGATATGTCTGGTCATTGCAATACGTGCGGCTTCAATCTGTACATTGGTGATCCATCCTGGTTCAGTAGCTTGAAGACCAAAATCTCCTGAAACCAATTGTGAACCTCTGATGGCTTTACCTTTCATTCGTCCACGATGTACTTTTCGATGTTTAACTCTTTTTGGTACCAGTGGCATCTTCAAACTCCCCCTTCAGCTTTGGCGCCAGCCCGGTTACGAGCATGGAGGATTTCTCCTTTGTAGATCCATACCTTTACACCAATTTTTCCATAGGTTGTATTTGCTTCGGCAAATCCATAATCAATATCAGCTCTTAAGGTATGCAATGGTACTTTGCCTTCACTGTATCCTTCGGTCCTAGCAATTTCAGCACCCATTAATCGCCCGCTACAAGCAACTTTGATTCCTTGTGCTCCTAAACGCATGGTGCGATTGATGGATTGCTTCATCGCCCGACGGTATGAAGTTCTTCTCTCTAACTGGAACGCAATATTTTCAGCTACCAATTGAGCATTCAATTCAGGTACTTTTACTTCAGCAATATTCAATTGAACTTGCTTATTAGTAATTTTCTCCAATTCTTTTCGAATATTTTCAACTTCATTACCTTGTCTACCAATTACCATTCCCGGTCTTGCGGTGTGGATGGTGACTTTAACACGATTTGCGGCTCTTTCAATTTCCACTTTGGCAATTCCGGAGGCATATAACTTATTCTTGACGTATTTACGGATTTTCACATCTTCGAGAATTAGTTCGGCATACTCTTTTTTCCGAGCAAACCAACGTCCATCCCAATCGCGGATAATTCCAACCCGTAATCCTATTGGATGTGATTTCTGACCCATTACTTGCCCTCCTTCTCTGCCAGTACTATTGTAATATGACTGGTTCGTTTGCGAATCAAAGCTGCTCGACCCTGAGCCCTAGGCATTTGTCGTTTCATGGTCGGACCTTGATCAACATAAGCCTCTGAGATTATTAATCTATCCCGATTTAACTGATGATTATTTTCGGCATTGGCAATCGCTGAATTCAATACTTTACCAATAACTTCAGCTGCAAACCTTGGAGTAAACTTCAATATTGTTTGCGCATCATTAACCCGTTTTCCACGAATTAGATCAATGACCTGTCGGGCTTTACGAGGAGCAATGCGAACATATTTAGCACTCGCTTTTGCATTCATAAGATTCCCTCCCCTCATCGAGGTAAAACTTGATTATTTAAGACCGGTAGATTTTTCTGAGTGTGCATGCCCTTTAAAAGTTCTTGTTGGAGCAAACTCTCCCAGTTTATGACCGACCATATCTTCGGTTAAATAAATTGGAACATGTTTACGTCCATCATGAACCGCAATGGTATGTCCAACCATTTCCGGATAGATGGTAGAACTTCTTGACCATGTCTTAATTACTTTCTTTTCACCTTTTGAATTCATTTCTTGAATTTTCTTCAAGAGACTTTCTTGAATATATGGTGCTTTTTTTAATGAACGTGCCACGAACTATCCCTCCTTATATCCTTACGCCCGTCTCTTTACGATCAAGCGATCGGAGGCTTTGTGTTTTCTGGTTCGGTGACCTAATGCAGGTTTACCCCAAGGAGTAACAGGTGCACGACCTATAGGGGAACGACCTTCTCCTCCACCATGTGGATGGTCAACCGGATTCATAACTACGCCTCGAACAGATGGTCTTCTACCTAACCAACGTGAGCGCCCTGCTTTTCCAATAGTTATATTTTCATGTTCCAGATTTCCAACCTGACCAATAGTAGCCATACAATCAACCTTAATTAATCGCATCTCACCCGATGGTAATCTAACATGAGCATAATCACTTTCTTTTGCCATTAATTGTGCTCCAGCTCCGGCGGTTCGAACTAACTGTGCTCCACAACCTTTTTTTAATTCAATATTATGAATTATGGTACCAACCGGAATATTAGCTAATGGTAATGCATTACCAGGTTTGATATCCGAATTTAGTCCAGCTACTACTTTATCTCCCACATTCAAGCCTATTGGAGCAAGAATATATCTTTTTTCACCATCAGCATAATGTAATAACGCAATTCTAGCCGAACGGTTTGGATCATATTCAATAGCTGCAACTTTTGCAGGAATATCAAATTTATCTCTTTTAAAATCAATTACTCGATACATCCGTTTATGACCGCCACCTCGGTGTCTAACGGTTAAACGTCCGGATGAGTTTCTTCCACCGGTCTTTTTAATTGGTTCAAGTAATGATTTTTCCGGCTTTGTCTTCGTAATCTCTGCAAAATCAGAGACCGTCATAAACCTTCTGCCAGGTGAGGTTGGCTGGTATTTTCTTACCGGCATCTTCCTGACCCCCTTAAATGATTAATTCCTTGTTTTATCTTCGTAAAATTACACACCTTCAAAAAATTCGATACGACTTCCTTCTTCCAAAGTAACTATGGCTCGTTTCCAACTAGGACGACGTCCTTGGTAGCGACCCATTCTTTTGACTTTACCCAACATATTGTAGGTATTAACATCTTTAACCTTAACTTTGAAGATTTCTTCAATAGCCATGCGAATTTGTGTTTTATTAGCTCTAGGATCTACTAGAAAACAATATTTGTTTTCTTCCATCAACATTGTTGTTTTTTCAGTAATTAACGGTCGTTTAATTAATTCTCTTGCTTCCATTATGCTAACGCCTCCTCAATCTTTTTCACGGCGTCTTTTGTAATGACCAAATGGTTGTGAGCTAAGATATCATATACATTAATTCCTTCGCTAGCCATTGAAAGTACACCTGGAATGTTACGTGCAGACTTATTTACATTTTCCTCGTTGTCTGCGGTAACAATTAAAGGTTTGATCGCATTTAATTTATTTAAGACATTTACCATATTCTTTGTTTTTGGTTCTGTGAAATTCAAAGCATCTAATACTATGATTTCACCAGCTTCGACTTTAGCAGAAAGAGCTGATTTTAAAGCAAGTTTGCGTGCTTTTTTAGGCAAACTAAACTTATAACTCCGGGGTGTTGGCCCGAATACAACTCCACCGCCAGTCCATATCGGTGAGCGTCTTGACCCATGTCTTGCTTGACCTGTTCCTTTTTGACGCCAAGGTTTGCGTCCACCGCCTCTAACAGCGGATCGATTCTTTACTGCTGAAGTCCCTAGTCTTCTTGATGCAAGTTGCATAGTGACTGCTTCGTGCAACAATGCTTCATTTACTTTTACGCCAAAAACCAGGTCATTTAGGGCGACTTCACCTACCTGTGAACCCTGAATATTATATACAGGTACGGTTGGCATCGTATTTCCTCCTCTAACAATTCACTTACTGTTTAGCACGTTTAACAGTTTTCTTAACCACGACATATGCACCATTAGCACCAGGTATAGCACCTTTAATCAGTAACACATTTCTTTCAGGATCAACTTTTACAACTTGAAGTCCTTGAATAGTGGTACGTTCTCCACCCAGTCTTCCAGGAAGTTTTCTTCCTTTAAAGACTCTGGCAGGATCAGTTGCATTCAATGATCCAGGTCGTCGATGATACATCGAACCATGTTCCATCGGTGCCCGATTAAAGTTCCATCTTTTAATTACTCCAGCGAATCCCTTACCTTTTGAAATTCCAGTAACGTCAACCCATTCGCCTTCATTAAAGATATCAGCTTTAATCTCCTGACCCAAATCATATGATTCCTCAGGTGATACCCTTATTTCTTTTATAAAACGATATGGCCCTACTCCTGCTTTCTTAAAGTGGCCTTTCATCGGTTTATTAACTAAGCGTTCTTTTTTAGGATCGAAGCCAAGTTGAATCGCATCATATCCATCAGTTGCCACTGTTTTTTTCTGAATTACCACGCAAGGACCGGCCTCAACGACGGTCACAGGAACCGCACGTCCTGCAGGGCTAAACACTTGAGTCATTCCAATTTTCTTTCCTAAAATACCCTTGGCCATTGCTTGCACCTCCTTAAAAACATCCTTCAAAAGGATAATTTATTTACAGTTTAATTTCAATATCGACTCCAGCTGGTAAATCTAATCTCATCAACGCATCCACAGTTTTTGAACTTGGATCTAAAATATCGATCAGTCGTTTATGAGTCCTCATTTCAAATTGTTCACGAGAATCTTTATCAATATGAACTGATCTGAGGATTGTATATATATTTTTTTCAGTTGGAAGTGGAATGGGCCCTGAGACATAAGCTCCGGTCCGTTTTGCCGTCTCTACAATTTTTTCTGCAGATTGATCAAGTAATTTATGGTCAAACGCTTTGAGACGGATGCGGATCTTTTGAGCGGCCATTATTTTTCCCTCCTCTAATTATCCAATAACATTGGTATTTTTTATTAGGTAGGAACGGATTTAAAATCCGTTCATTATTAATTATTCAATAATTTTAGTAACAACACCAGCACCGACGGTACGTCCGCCTTCACGAATCGCAAACCGCAATCCTTCTTCCATTGCAATCGGAGTAATTAATTCAATCGACATCTTAATGTTATCTCCAGGCATTACCATCTCTACGCCTTCTGGTAAGTTGGCTACTCCGGTTACGTCGGTTGTTCTAAAATAAAACTGTGGACGGTATCCATTGAAGAATGGGGTATGACGTCCGCCTTCTTCTTTAGTTAAGACGTATACTTCGCCTTCAAATTTAGTATGCGGTGTGATTGAACCCGGTTTCGCTAATACTTGACCACGTTCAATGTCTTTTCTTTCTACTCCACGCAGTAATACTCCAATATTATCTCCTGCTACTGCTTGGTCAAGTAATTTACGGAACATCTCTACTCCGGTAATTACTGTCTTTTTAACTTCTTCCGATAAGCCAATGATTTGGACTTCGTCTCCGACTTTTACTACTCCTCTTTCTACTCTCCCGGTCGCTACTGTTCCACGTCCGGTAATGGTAAATACGTCTTCGACTGGCATTAAGAACGGTTTATCGGTTGCACGTTCCGGGGTCGGAATATATGCATCTACTGCATCCATCAACTTCCAGATTGGCCCGCAGTTCGGACATTCTCTTCCACCACAACCGCATTCCATTGCTTTTAAACCTGATCCTCTTACTACCGGAATCTCGTCCCCTGGGAACTCATAGGCTGATAATAAATCTCTGATCTCCATCTCGACAAGCTCTAATAATTCCGGATCATCTACCATATCTGCTTTGTTCATCCATACTACAATGGATGGAACACCTACCTGACGGGCTAACAAGATGTGCTCACGGGTTTGTGGCATTGGTCCGTCTGCTGCTGATACTACCAAGATTGCTCCATCCATCTGGGCTGCTCCGGTAATCATGTTCTTTACATAGTCAGCATGCCCTGGGCAGTCTACGTGTGCATAGTGACGATTCTCGGTTTCATATTCAACGTGTGCGGTATTGATGGTAATTCCGCGTTCTCTTTCTTCTGGTGCTTTGTCAATCTCATCAAATTTGATGAAGTTTGCTTGACCGGCTTTTGATAACACCATTGTAATCGCTGCTGTTGATGTTGTTTTTCCATGGTCTACGTGACCAATTGTTCCAATATTTACGTGCGGTTTGGTTCGTTCGAACTTTTGCTTTGCCATTTATTCTTTTCCTCCTTTAAATCATCATTTTAATTTAAATTATTAATTTGTTTGACTGATTATTGTCTCGGCGATATTTCTTGGTACCTCATCATAATGTGAGAATGTCATTACATAAGTTGCTCTTCCTTGTGATATCGACCGAATAGTTGTTGCATATCCAAACATCTCGGATAAAGGCACATGGCCTCGAATCACTTGCGCTCCTGCTCGGGCTTCCATTCCTTCAATTCTTCCACGTCGTGAATTGAAATCTCCCATAATATCTCCCATATATTCTTCAGGAGTTACAATTTCAACCTTCATGATTGGTTCGAGCAGAACCGGGTTGGCTTTCTTGGCGCCATCTTTAAACGCCATCGAACCGGCCACTTTAAATGCCATTTCTGAAGAGTCAACCTCATGATAAGAACCATCAAAAATTGTTACTTTAATGTCTACCATCGGATATCCTGCCAAAACACCATTTGCCATCGCATCTTTAACTCCATTTTCAACTGCAGGAATGTATTCCTTAGGTACAACACCGCCAACAATCTTATTCTCAAACTGGAATCCTGCTCCAGGTTCTAATGGTTCAAGTTCTAACCAAACATGACCAAATTGACCACGTCCACCAGACTGACGGACAAATTTACCTTCGGTCTTAACAGTGGATCTAATCGTTTCACGATAGGCAACCTGTGGTTTACCGACATTTGCATCTACTTTAAACTCTCTCATTAAACGGTCAACAATAATCTCCAGATGCAATTCACCCATTCCGGAAATAATGGTCTGACCGGTTTCATGATCAGTATGAACTCGGAATGTCGGATCCTCTTCCGCCAAACGCGCTAACGATAAGCCTAATTTATCTTGATCAGCTTTTGTCTTTGGCTCAATCGCAATATCAATAACCGGTTCCGGGAATTCCATGGCTTCAAGAATAATTTGATTCTTTTCATCACAAAGAGTATCACCGGTAGTAGTATCCTTTAATCCGACAATCGCCGCAATATCACCTGCAAATACTTGATCAATTTCTTCTCGGTGATTAGCATGCATTCTTAAGATTCTTCCAACACGTTCGCGCTTATTTTTGGTTGAATTTATTACATATGAACCTGATTTTAGTGTTCCGGAATAAACTCTAAAGAACGCTAGCTTACCAACATAAGGATCTGCCATAATTTTAAACGCCAAACCTGCAAAAGGTTCATCATCAGAAGCATTTCTTACCGCTTCTTCTCCATCCCCCGGTAATTGTCCGGTTACCGGTGGTAAATCCAACGGCGAAGGCATATAATCAACAATCGCATCCAATAACATTTGTACGCCCTTATTTTTAAACGATGAACCACACAATACCGGAGTGAACTGGATTGATAAAGTTCCTTTACGGATTCCCACCTTAATCTCTTCTTCGGTTAAGGCTTCTCCCTCCAAGTACTTCATCATCAATTCCTCATCCGTTTCCGCTACGGCTTCAACCAATTTAGTATGATATTCTTCAACAATCTCTACTAAATCAGCCGGAACTTCCGTTTGTTCACTTTTGGTACCAAGGTCGTCAACATAAATAATTGCTTTTTTGGTTACTAAATCAACTACACCTTGAAATTTATCTTCGGAACCAATTGGTATTTGGATCGGCACCGGATTCGCTCCCAATCTGGTACGAATCATCTCGACGCCTCTGAAAAAATCCGCTCCAATTCGGTCCATTTTATTAATAAAAGCAATTCTGGGTACACCATATTTGTCAGCTTGTCTCCAAACCGTCTCGGATTGCGGCTCAACACCACCAACCGAACAGAAAACCGCAACTGCTCCATCCAACACCCGCAAGGAACGTTCTACCTCAACAGTAAAGTCCACGTGTCCGGGCGTGTCGATAATGTTAATATTATGACCTTTCCATTCGCAGGTTGTAGCAGCCGAGGTAATTGTTATCCCTCGTTCTTGTTCTTGGACCATCCAGTCCATTGTGGCTGCACCATCATGAACCTCACCAAACCGGTGAACCTTACCGGTATAAAACAGAATCCGCTCTGTAGTTGTCGTTTTACCAGCATCAATATGAGCCATGATTCCGATATTTCTTACTTTATCTAATGGAAATTTTCTAGGCACGTTTATTACCCCCACAAAACCCTATGCTTGAATTATTTTTTCGAAAAAGCGGGTTGTGACTTCATTACCAACGATAATGAGCAAATGCCTTGTTGGCTTCTGCCATTTTATGAGTGTCTTCGCGCTTCTTAATCGAACTTCCAACACCATTCGAAGCATCCAAAAGTTCAGCCGCGAGTTTCTCTCTCATTGTTTTTTCACCACGCAACCTCGCATAAGCAACGATCCATCTTATCGCCAACGCCAAACGACGTTCAGGACGGACCTCAACAGGAACTTGGTATGTCGCTCCACCAACCCTGCGCGGTTTTACTTCCAATACCGGCATTACATTTTTTAATGCAGTGTCAAAAACCTCAAGCGGATCTTTACCTGATCTCTCCGAGATAATTTCCATTGCACCATAAAAAATCGATTCGGCTACACCTTTTTTACCATCAATCATCAATTTATTGATAAATTGGGTTATTTGAGTGCTTCCGTAAATAGGATCTGCAATTAATTCTCTTTTAGATACCCAACCTCGACGTGGCACGTAAATACCCCTCCTTACTTCTTCTTAGTAGCAGCAACCTTTGGCTTTTTAGCCCCATACTTTGATCTGCCTTGTTTGCGATTTTGCACTCCAGCAGTATCAAGAGTTCCTCTCACAATGTGATAACGAACACCAGGTAGATCCTTAACACGACCACCCCTGATCAAAACTACTGAGTGTTCTTGAAGGTTATGCCCTTCTCCCGGGATGTAAGCAGTAACTTCCATTCTATTGGTCAGTCTAACCCTTGCAACTTTTCTTAATGCAGAATTAGGTTTTTTAGGTGTTACTGTTGAAACACGGGTACAGACACCTCTTTTTTGAGGACTACCGTCAGTTTTAACCATCTGTTCCTTATTTACATTGTAAGACCATCCCAATGCAGGGGCAGTGCTCTTTTTAGAAACTACTTGCCGACCATGTCGAATTAATTGATTAATCGTTGGCACACAGCCCACCTCCTTCCAAATAACAGACCAACATCTATTTGAGGAGAGCGACAACCGCCGCTCCCACTTCAATTTGACAAAGTTTCCCAAATTCTTTTTTACTCAAATTCACCATTAATAAAGGAATCTTTTTTTCATTACAAGGTTCAGTAATTTTACGAATCACATGTTCATCCAGGTCATTCGCAATATATACTGCTTTTACATTATCCTGTTGGATAGCCCTAAGCGTCTGTTTTAATCCTATTACTTTATTTGGATTTTCTCGAAGCGATTTAACATTTATAATCGACTGTACCATATCATCTCCAGCTTATATAAGCGCTAAAAGGCTTGAAATCAGACACTTTTACATTTTAGCACCAATTATCAATAGTGTCAAGAATTTTCTCATTTTCTTAATTATTCAGTTACTATTTTAACATTGCGATAACGTGACATTCCAGTTCCGGCAGGGACCAGCTTTCCAATGATCACATTTTCTTTTAATCCTAAAAGCGGATCTACCTTACCTTTAATTGAGGCTTCAGTTAATACTCTGGTTGTTTCTTGGAACGATGCTGCTGACAAGAAACTATCCGTCGCTAATGAAGCTTTAGTAATTCCAAGCAATACCGGTCTTGCAGTTGCAGGTTCACCGCCAATTGCCTCAACTCTGGCATTCTCATCTTCGAGTTCAAAGATGTCTACCAGTCCGCCTGGAAGTAAATCCGTGTCTCCTGCTGTTTCAACCTTACGTTTACGTAGCATCTGTCTTACTGTAACTTCAATATGCTTATCATTGATCCAAACACCTTGCGAACGGTAAACATTTTGAACTTCTTGAACCAGATAGACCTGAACCCCTTGGATTCCTTTTACTTTTAAAATATCATGCGGATTAGCTGAACCTTCAGTTAACAGATCACCAGCGTCAACCCTGGTTCCTTCTTTCACTTTAATTCTTGAGCCAAATGGAACTTGATAGGTTTTTTCTTCACCATCATCAGAAATAACGGTGATTTTTCTTACTCCCTTTACCTCGTTAATCTTACAAATACCCGAGTTTTCACTGATAATTGCTTGACCTTTTGGTTTTCGGGCTTCAAATAGCTCCTCAACACGCGGTAAACCTTGAGTAATGTCATCTCCAGCAACACCGCCAGTGTGGAATGTTCTCATTGTTAACTGTGTTCCAGGTTCTCCAATTGATTGAGCAGCGATAATTCCAACTGCTTCACCAACATCAACCAATTTACCTGTAGCCAGATTTCGACCGTAACATTTAATACATACACCATAACGGCTGCGACATGTCAATACCGATCTAATCTTCAATTGTTTGATTCCGGCTTTATCAATCTGGTCAGCAATCTCTTCATTAATCTCCTCATTAGCAGCCACAATTAATTCATTGGTATTAGGATCATAAATATCTTCAGCTGCAAGCCGACCAATGATACGTTCACGTAATTTCTCGATCTCTTCGTTTCCTTCGACAATCGAACTTACTACGATTCCATCCGTAGTACCACAATCGACCTCACGGACAATTACATCTTGAGCAACGTCAACTAATCTTCGGGTTAAATATCCGGAGTCAGCTGTACGTAACGCTGTATCAGCCAAACCCTTACGAGCACCGTGAGTTGAAATAAAGAATTCCAAAACTGTTAAACCTTCACGGAAATTTGCTCTAATTGGTAAGTCAATAATTCGACCTGATGGGTCTGTCATCAGTCCACGCATTCCGGCTAGCTGTGCTAATTGCGATGGGTTACCACGGGCACCGGAGATCGACATCATGTAAACCGGATTAGTAACTTTATCCATCGTCTTGTTCATTGCTGTGGTAACTTGCTCTTTTGCCTTTGTCCAAATGTCAATAAACATCTGGTAACGCTCTTCACTGGTGATCAGACCATGTCGGAATTGTTCTTCAACTTGTTCTACTTGCTTTTCGGCATCAGCCAAAATGGTAGCTTTTTCTTTTGGAACAGTAATGTCTTCCATCCCAATTGTGGTCCCTGATTGAGTTGCAAATCGGAAACCAAGACGTTTGATCTGGTCGAGAATTACTGCAGTTTTGGCCACACTATGGGTCCTAGCACATTTTCCAACGATCTGTCCTAGTTTCCCACGATCAATAACACAATTGGTTAACTGAAAATTAGCCACCGGATCGGGATCCAAATCTAGTTGTACCCGGTCATTAAAGATCACTCTACCAGGAGTGGTTTCAATATATTGGCCATTCAATTTATATTTGATCTTAGCATGCAGTTCAACAGCTTTTGCCTCATAAGCGGCATAAACTTCCTCAGCACTTGCGAATACTTTCCCCTCACCAATAGCGTTTTCCCGCATTATTGTTAAATAGTAACATCCCAATACCATATCTTGAGTTGGCGTAGCAATTGGTCGTCCATTCGCCGGAGACAAGATATTATGCGCTGATAACATTAAAATTCTGGCTTCTGCTTGTGCCTCGGTTGACAACGGTACATGAACCGCCATTTGGTCACCGTCAAAGTCAGCATTATAAGCAGTACAAACTAAAGGATGAATTTGAATTGCTCTTCCTTCGACCAATACCGGTTCGAATGCTTGAATTCCTAATCGGTGCAAGGTTGGAGCACGGTTTAACAGAACCGGATGTTCGTGAATAACCTCTTCCAGAACGTCCCATACCTCCGTACGGACTCGCTCCACCATCCGTTTTGCACTCTTGATGTTATGGACAAATCCTTTATCAACTAATCGTTTCATTACAAACGGCTTAAATAATTCCAAAGCCATCTCTTTAGGCAAACCACATTGATGTAATTTCAGTTCCGGACCGACAACAATAACTGAACGGCCGGAATAGTCAACCCGTTTACCCAATAAATTTTGACGGAATCTTCCCTGTTTTCCTTTTAACATATCACTTAAAGATTTAAGCGGACGATTTCCAGGACCGGTTACCGGTCTGCCGCGACGTCCGTTATCAATCAAGGCGTCAACAGCTTCCTGCAGCATCCTTTTTTCGTTGCGGACGATAATATCCGGAGCACCTAATTCGAGTAATCGTTTTAAACGGTTATTACGGTTAATTACCCGACGGTATAAGTCATTCAAGTCCGATGTTGCGAACCGACCGCCATCTAGCTGAACCATCGGGCGCAACTCTGGAGGAATAACAGGAATAACATCCATAATCATCCATTCAGGACGACTGCTGGACTTTCTAAATGATTCTACTACCTCCAGCCTGCGAATCGCTCTGATTCGGCGTTGGCCACTGACTTCTCTTACTTCTTTCTTAAGTTCACTGGCTAATTTTTCAAGGTCAATCTCAATCAATAATTCTTTAATAGCCTCAGCACCCATTAAAGCTCTAAAATTTTGGCCATACTTTTCACGTGCTTCGCGGTATTCATTCTCCGAAAGTAACTGCTTCTTAATTAGTGGAGTATTGCCTGGATCAACCACAATATAGGAAGCAAAATATAAAACTTTTTCCAAATGACGTGGCGATATATCTAACAAAAGTCCCATCCGACTTGGGATACCCTTAAAGTACCAAATATGTGATACCGGGGCTGCAAGTTCAATATGGCCTAATCGTTCACGTCTGACTTTTGAACGGGTAACTTCAACTCCACAACGGTCACAGATAATACCCTTATATCTTACCCGCTTATATTTTCCACAATGACATTCCCAGTCTCGTTGCGGACCAAAGATTTTTTCACAGAACAACCCTTCACGTTCTGGTTTTAAAGTACGGTAATTAATCGTTTCCGGTTTTTTCACTTCACCACTTGACCAAGCCCGGATCTGCTCCGGTGAAGCTAATCCAATTTTAAGAGCATCAAAGTTATTGGCATCCAGCAAGGGAATTCCTCCTTAATAATTAGGTGTTCCTATTGCCATAGAAATGTACTAATTTAATAGATTTCTTTTAAACACATTGCCTTTTAATTAACATTCTCTTCTTCAAATTCTTCATCAAAACTGTCGTCGAATTCTTCTTCCTCTTCTTCAATCTCATAACTATCATCTTCGGACTCATCCGGAGAATACCCATCTGGAGAGGCGTCGATGTCTAATCCCAGTTCTCTGGCCATCTCCTTGACATCGTCTTCATCTTCTTTGATCTGTACCTCTTCGGATTCCTCAGTTAAGACTTTGACATCCAATCCGAGACTCTGAAGTTCTTTGATCAATACTTTAAATGATTCCGGAACCCCTGGTTCTGGAACATTTTCACCTTTGACAATTGCCTCATAAGTTTTGACACGACCAATTACGTCGTCCGATTTAACGGTTAACAATTCTTGGAGAGTGTAGGCCGCTCCATAAGCTTCTAAAGCCCAAACTTCCATCTCTCCAAACCGTTGGCCACCAAACTGGGCTTTTCCTCCCAGTGGTTGTTGGGTGACCAACGAATAAGGGCCGGTAGAACGGGCATGAATCTTATCATCAACAAGGTGGGCCAGTTTCAACATATAAACATATCCCACTGTTACCGGTTTATCAAACGGTTCTCCCGAACGTCCGTCATACAGAATTGTTTTTCCGTTTTCGGGAAGACCGGCTTTTTTGAACATATCAATTAGTTCTTCTTCAGTCGCTCCATTAAAAACAGGAGTAGCAACATTAAGACCTAATGTTCTTGCCGCCCATCCTAAATGAGTCTCCAATACCTGCCCAATGTTCATCCGGGAAGGAACGCCTAAAGGATTTAAAACAATCTCAACCGGAGTACCGTCTGGTAAAAATGGCATATCTTCAACTGGTAATATTTTAGCAATTACACCTTTATTACCATGGCGTCCTGCCATTTTATCTCCTTCTGAAATCTTACGTTTTTGTGCAATATATACTCTTACTAACCGATTTACTCCCGGTGCAAGCTCATCACCATTTTCACGTGAGAAGACCTTGACATCAACAATTCTTCCGGACTCACCATGAGGCACCCGCAAGGATGTATCTCTTACTTCCCGGGCTTTTTCACCAAAAATCGCCCGTAATAAACGCTCCTCAGCGGTTAATTCGGTTTCGCCTTTTGGAGTAACTTTACCTACCAAAATATCTCCCGGTCTTACTTCAGCTCCGATTCTGATAATTCCGTTCTCGTCAAGGTCGTCCAGAGCACCTTCACCAACATTAGGAATATCCCTGGTAATTTCTTCTGCCCCTAATTTTGTATCACGTGCCTCTGCTTCATATTCTTCAATATGAATTGAGGTAAAAACATCATCATAGACAAGTTTTTCACTGATTAAAATCGCATCTTCATAGTTATAACCTTCCCAAGGCATAAAGGCAACCAGAATATTTTTCCCTAAAGAGAGCTCACCATTGTCAGTTGATGGTCCGTCAGCAATTACTTCACCAGCTTCCACCATCTGACCTTCCATAACAATTGGTTTTTGATTAAAACATGTTCCTTGGTTAGAACGCTTGAATTTCAGTAATTTATAAACATCTAATCCCTTATCTGTTTTAATCCGTATTTCATTAGCCGTAACTTTCTGAACTACACCCTTGTTTTTAGCAACAACCACAACTCCAGAATCTACTGCAGCCTTATATTCCATTCCCGTACCAACAACCGGAGCTTCAGTTCTTAGTAACGGAACAGCTTGCCGTTGCATGTTGGAACCCATTAGCGCCCGGTTAGCATCATCATGCTCTAAAAACGGAATCAAAGCAGTCGCAATACTTACTAACTGTTTTGGAGAAACGTCCATCAGTTGAACTTGGTTGCTTGGAACTTCCCGAATATCTTCTTTATGTCTAACTGATACACGTGTATTAATAAATTGTCTGGTTTCCGGATCAAATTGTTCGTTAGCTTGGGCTACAATATACTTATCTTCTTCATCAGCAGTTAAATACACAATTTCATCAGTAACTTTACCGTCAATAACTTTACGATATGGTGTTTCAATAAAACCATACTCGTTAATTCTGGCATAGGTTGTTAAGGAACCAATCAATCCAATATTCGGACCTTCAGGAGTCTCAATCGGACACGTTCTGCCATAATGAGAATGGTGAACGTCACGAACCTCAAATCCCGCGCGCTCTCTGGACAATCCTCCCGGCCCTAATGCCGAAAGACGTCTTTTATGAGTTAGCTCCGCTAATGGATTGGTCTGATCCATAAATTGCGATAACTGACTGGATCCAAAAAATTCTTTAATTGACGCTACTACCGGTCGAATATTAATTAAAGCTTGCGGTGTAATTACTTCAACATCTTGAATCGTCATTCTTTCACGGACAACACGCTCCATCCGTGATAATCCGATTCGAAATTGATTTTGCAGTAATTCACCGACAGATTTCAATCTTCGGTTGCCCAGATGGTCAATATCATCAACTTCGCCGATTCCCTCTAATAAATTGAGTAAATATTTGACAACCTCAGCCACATCATCTTTGGTTAAGGTCTTTAAGATATCTTGTCCTGATAGTTCATTACCGGCAGCATCAACATTCAATTTGATATCTTTTGTAGCAATCGGTACCGGACTTAACTTCTTATTTATTTTATAACGACCTACTGATGCTAAGTCGTAACGTTTCGGATCAAAGAATAATGTTTCAAATAACGAACGGGCACTATCCACCGTTGGTGGTTCGCCTGGTCGTAATTTTTTATAAATCTCAATCAGTGCTTCTTCTTCACTTTGAGTATTATCTCGCTCTAAAGTGTTTTTGATACTCTCTTTTCCTTCAAATAGTTCTAGTAGTTCATAGTTATTGCCAAGCCCCAATGCTTTTAAGAGAATGGTTACCGGTATTTTTCGGGTTCGATCGATCCTTACATATAAAACATCATTTGCATCGAACTCAAATTCCAGCCAAGCTCCCCGGTTTGGAATTATACTAGCCGAATAAATCATCTTTCCACTGGTATCCTGGGTTCTTCCAAAATACACACCGGGCGAACGAACCAATTGGCTGACGATAACCCGCTCAGCACCATTAATAACAAATGTTCCTTTTTCAGTCATTAATGGGAAATCACCCATAAATACTTCTTGTTCTTTGACTTCGCCAGTTTCCTTGTTAATTAGACGCGTACGCACTTTAAGAGGCGCAGCAAATGTAACATCTCTTTCTTTACACTCATCAACCGGATATTTGGGCTCTCCCAGAGAATAATCGACAAATTCAAGTACTAAATTACCGGTGAAATCCTGAATCGGTGAGATATCACGAAACATCTCCCGTAGTCCTTCGTCCAAAAACCACTGGTATGACTTTTGTTGAATTTCAATAAGATTCGGCATGTCTAATATCTCTTTAATCTTGCCGAAACTTAAACGTTCGCGTCTTTCTTTTAAGACACTCTGCAAACCACTCACCTCTTCAGAATTTTTTAACAACTATATATGTATCAATCCTTAAAAAATCAGGATTGTACTTTCAAACAGATAAAAGCAAGGAAATTCACTTTATCCTCGCTCATTTAAATGCGGATATCTTTTTAAATTTAAACTATTCAGAAATACTCAGCCCACATTTCTTTGATTAATCAACCTAGCATTCAATGCCTTCCAGTCGCATTATATGATAATAGCATATTGAAGCTATTATGTCAAGAAATTTTTTAAGAGAGGTCATTATTTTATTATAACCTCTCTTAAAACATTCATTCATCAATTACTTAATTTCTACTGTTGCTCCAGCCTCTTCTAATTTAGCTTTTAGTGCTTCAGCATCAGCTTTTGAAATTCCTTCTTTAACTGGTTTTGGTGCTCCATCAACAATGTCTTTTGCTTCTTTTAATCCTAAGCCGGTTGCTTCGCGTACAACTTTAATAACTTGGATTTTTTGAGCACCTGCGTTAGCAAGGATTACATCAAATTCGGTTTTTTCAGCAGCAGCATCAGCAGCAGGAGCAGCAGCAACTGGGCCAGCAGCAACAGCTACTGGAGCAGCAGCCGATACGCCAAATTCCTCTTCGAATGCTTTTACCAATTCATTTAATTCTAATACAGTCATCCCTTTAACGATTTCTAATACTTCATTAATTTTAGACATTTAAAAAAACCTCCTTAATATTATACAATTTAGAATTTTTTCATCATTCGACTGCTTGTTGTTTACGAACCGCTTCAATTGCATAAACAAAATTACGAAGCGGACCTGAAAGAACAGTAGCCATACCACGCATTGGTGCTTGCAACATACCTGCAATTTTTCCAAGCAAGACTTCTCTCGATGGCAATTCTGATAAAGCTTTTACTCCGGCTGCATCAATAATTTTTCCATCAAGAACTCCACCGATTAATTGCATTTTCTTGTTGTCTTTTGCAAATGCAGATAAAACCTTAGCTGCACTCGTATGATCATCGTAGCTAAACGCCAGAGCTATTGGACCTACAAGTAAATCGTCCAATCCTTCAATGTTGGCCGCTTTAGCAGCCCGACTGGTCATCGTATTTTTTAATACTTTATATTCAGTCCCAGCTTCACGCATTTTTTTTCTTAATTCGGTAACTTCTGCAACATTTAAGCCCCGATAATCTACTAAAATCACAGACTTAGATTTTTCGAATTTTTCTTGAATCTCTTTTACTAACGCCTCTTTTTCAGGACGGGCCAAGCTTCACACCTCCTTAAGTAATAATTTAAAATAAATAGACCCCCATAGCAAAACTGGAGGTCTGATCATAAACCATAAATCAATCACTTCCAGCCTCGGTAGGCGGTTAAACCATTAACTCATACATTAACGAGACCTACTGTCTATGGCAGAATCTAATATTATTTAATTTTTATTGACTGATAAATTATCAATGGTTCATTACACTATGAGGCGCAATTTTAATCCCAGGTCCCATAGTGGTAGAAACTACTACACTCTTAATATAAGTCCCTTTTGCAGTAGCCGGTTTAGCTTTCATAATGACTTCCATCAAAGTATGAAAATTGTCCAATAATTTCTTGGCATCAAACGATGCTTTTCCAATGGGAACATGGACAATACCGGTTTTATCAACACGATATTCAACTTTACCTGCTTTAATGTCTTTAATTGCTTTTGCTACATCCATTGTTACAGTCCCTGTCTTCGGGTTAGGCATTAAGCCTTTTGGGCCCAAGATTTTACCCAACTTACCAACATTACCCATCATGTCAGGGGTAGCAACTGCAACATCAAAATCAATCGTACCGTTTTGAATTTCTGCAATCAGGTCATCAGCTCCGACTTTATCAGCACCAGCTTCTTCGGCTTCTTTTGCTTTTTCACCTTTTGCAAAGACGGCAACTTTCAAAACTCTTCCAGTCCCATGCGGTAGTACAACCGCACCACGAATCTGTTGATCAGCATGCCGTGGGTCAACACCAAGTTTAATTGCCAACTCAACGGTCTCATCAAACTTCGCTTTAGGCATTTCTTTTAGAACATTAATCGCTTCTGCTGGTTCATAAAGCTTTGACTTTTCGACCATTTTGATTGCTTCATTATATTTCTTACCATGCTTCGGCATTTCAATTCCTCCTTTGTGGTTTTAACGGATCTAAAATCCTCCCACCAATTACCAATCACAAAGATGGTTTTTTCTTAATTAGAAATCAACTCAGTCCTCAACAGTGATTCCCATACTTCTAGCAGTACCTGCAACCATACTCATAGCAGCTTCAATACTCGCTGCATTGAGATCAGCCATTTTTAATTCGGCAATCTCACGAACTTTTGCGCGGCTAATCTTACCAACCTTGTCCCGTTGCGGCACGCCTGAACCTTTTTCAATATTAATTGCTTTCTTCAATAAAACTGGAACTGGCGGAGTCTTACAAATGAACGTAAATGATCGGTCCTCATACACAGTAATTACTACTGGTATAATCATTCCGGCTTGATTCGCAGTCCGTTCATTGAATGACTTACAAAACTCCATAATATTTACACCGTGTTGTCCCAGGGCAGGGCCTACGGGTGGTGCCGGATTTGCTTTTCCTGCAGGAACTTGCAATTTAATCATTCCCGTAACCTTTTTAGCCATTGCCCTTCACCTCCTCATCATAATATGTGGTATTAACGGGTTTAACCCTCCCACTTACACCTTGAAATCATTTAATAAATATAGTTTAATAAAAATTAAATCTTTTCAACCTGATGATAATCTAATTCAACAGGCGTTTCCCGCCCAAACATTGAAACCATAACTTTTATTTTCCCTTTTTCAGGACTTATATCCTCAATTATACCAGAGAAATTTTCAAATGGTCCCCGAATTACCTTAATCGTTTCACCAACTTCAAAGTCCATTTTGACTTTAGGTTCTTCAAATCCCATTTGATGCAGGATCATTTTGATCTCTTTCTCTTGCAAGGGTATTGGCTTTGATCCAGAACCAACAAAGCCGGTAACCCCAGGCGTATTCCTAACAACATACCAAGAATCATCTGTCAAGATCATTTCGACAAGGACGTAGCCCGGAAACACCTTTTTCTTAGTAATTTTACGTTTGCCATCTCGAACTTCAAACTCTTCCTCGGTTGGCACTAAAATACGGAAGATCTTGTCTTCCATAGCCATAGATTCAACCCGGCGTTCCAGATTAGCTTTCACTTTATTTTCATATCCTGAATAGGTATGAATTACATACCAATTCTTTTCCATTAAACATTTACCTCTCTACCGATAAAGTCCCATATTTTTAAAGATAAAAGCTAAGATCCAATCCCACAGATAAATCACTAACGAAACAACTAACACCGTTACAATAACAACAACCGTATATGTTGATAACTCTTTACGGCTTGGCCAATTTACTTTTTTTAACTCAGCAACAACATTTCGAAAAAACTTCTTAAAACCCCCAAACGGAGCTTCCTTAACGGCGGGCTGTTGCATCTCATCCTCACCTCACAAAAATACTATCCCCAACTTTACTTTTATTATTTAGTCTCTTTATGGGGGGTTTCCTTACGGCAGAACTTACAATATTTCATAAGTTCAATTCGTTCCGGATTATTTTTTTTATTCTTATTGGTTCGATAATTACGGTTTTTACATTCTGAACAGGCTAAAGTAATCCCTTCACGCACTGTTGCCACCTCCTATTAAGCGAAAAATATATCTATAATATGTAAGTAAATCAATTCCAATATTAAAAAAAGCTAAAAAAATAAGACCCCATGGATCAACAGTCACTAATAAAATTTACCACAATTAACTTGGGGTGTCAAGATTTTTTTAATCAGGTTTTTTCTTTGATGATTTGATAATTATCCAAACAGATCAATATCTCTCAAATAATATTCGGACAACTAAAACGGGGAACGAATTTTCGCCCCCCATTAATATCTTTTTTTCTAAATCTTATTATAAGATTTTTTAATTATTCAATAATTTTAGTAACAACACCAGCACCGACGGTACGTCCGCCTTCACGAATCGCAAACCGCAATCCTTCTTCCATTGCAATCGGAGTAATTAATTCAATCGACATCTTAATGTTATCTCCAGGCATTACCATCTCTACGCCTTCTGGTAAGTTGGCTACTCCGGTTACGTCGGTTGTTCTAAAATAAAACTGTGGACGGTATCCATTGAAGAATGGGGTATGACGTCCGCCTTCTTCTTTAGTTAAGACGTATACTTCGCCTTCAAATTTAGTATGCGGTGTGATTGAACCCGGTTTCGCTAATACTTGACCACGTTCAATGTCTTTTCTTTCTACTCCACGCAGTAATACTCCAATATTATCTCCTGCTACTGCTTGGTCAAGTAATTTACGGAACATCTCTACTCCGGTAATTACTGTCTTTTTAACTTCTTCCGATAAGCCAATGATTTGGACTTCGTCTCCGACTTTTACTACTCCTCTTTCTACTCTCCCGGTCGCTACTGTTCCACGTCCGGTAATGGTAAATACGTCTTCGACTGGCATTAAGAACGGTTTATCGGTTGCACGTTCCGGGGTCGGAATATATGCATCTACTGCATCCATCAACTTCCAGATTGGCCCGCAGTTCGGACATTCTCTTCCACCACAACCGCATTCCATTGCTTTTAAACCTGATCCTCTTACTACCGGAATCTCGTCCCCTGGGAACTCATAGGCTGATAATAAATCTCTGATCTCCATCTCGACAAGCTCTAATAATTCCGGATCATCTACCATATCTGCTTTGTTCATCCATACTACAATGGATGGAACACCTACCTGACGGGCTAACAAGATGTGCTCACGGGTTTGTGGCATTGGTCCGTCTGCTGCTGATACTACCAAGATTGCTCCATCCATCTGGGCTGCTCCGGTAATCATGTTCTTTACATAGTCAGCATGCCCTGGGCAGTCTACGTGTGCATAGTGACGATTCTCGGTTTCATATTCAACGTGTGCGGTATTGATGGTAATTCCGCGTTCTCTTTCTTCTGGTGCTTTGTCAATCTCATCAAATTTGATGAAGTTTGCTTGACCGGCTTTTGATAACACCATTGTAATCGCTGCTGTTGATGTTGTTTTTCCATGGTCTACGTGACCAATTGTTCCAATATTTACGTGCGGTTTGGTTCGTTCGAACTTTTGCTTTGCCATTTATTCTTTTCCTCCTTTAAATCTCAAAGCTATTATTATTCACAAATAAACATTTAATTCTACAGTTATTGTAATATTCCTCCTATTGCAACCAGTAAAATTATATTATCAAAATAAACCAGCATAATGACCTATTAAAAATTATAAAAAAATAAACCCTTACGGGTTTCTTATTTGTTAGTGGAGCCCACAACCAGAATTGAACTGGTGACCTCATCCTTACCATGGATGCGCTCTACCTACTGAGCTATGTGGGCATTGGTTGCGGGGGAAGGATTTGAACCTTCGGCCTCCGGGTTATGAGCCCGACGAGCTGCCAGCTGCTCCACCCCGCGATATACCAAATTAAATTATGGTGGAGGGGGAAGGATTCGAACCTTCGAAGGCGGAGCCAACAGATTTACAGTCTGCCCCCTTTGGCCACTCGGGAACCCCTCCATTGTATGAATTTCATTAAAAAATTATTTAATGAAATTTTGTTCCGTGAACCGGACGCAAATATGATTATATACTAAACTCTTATTAGTGTCAACTATATTTTTAATCCTTTTTTTACCACATTCACCGCCGACTTTCACTATAAAAAAACGCCCACATATAGGCGTTTTTAATCAAATACAACTCTCTTCTCTTTTTTCCAAATAACGTTCCAATTTTCTTTTTACACGTTGCAAAGCATTGTCAATCGATTTAACATGCCGTCGCAATTCTTTGGCAATCTCCTGGTAAGATCGACCATCAAGATATGACATTAAAACTTTCCATTCTAAATCACTCAAAAACTCTCCCATTTTATTTTCAATATCAACAAATTCCTCTCTGCTAATAACCAATTCCTCAGGATCAGTAACCTTAGTGCCAGAAAGGACATCTAGCAATGTTCGGTCTGACTCCTCATCGTAAATTGGCTTATTTAGGGAAATATATGAATTTAATGGGATGTGTTTTTGCCTGGTTGCTGTTTTAATTGCAGTAATAATTTGCCGGGTTATACAAAGTTCCGCAAATACCCTGAATGAAGCAAGCTTATCATTGCGAAAATCACGAATTGCTTTGTATAAGCCAATCATTCCTTCTTGGATTATGTCTTCACGATCAGCACCAATTAAAAAATAGGATCTTGCTTTTGCCCTAACAAAATTTTTGTATTTATTAATCAAAAACTCCTGGGCAGAATCATCACCTTGGCGGGCGGCTTCAACAATTGTTTCATCCAGCATATCATCATAGATTTCGCTGACTTCTCTTTGGGGTTTTGCTCCCACGTTATCGCCTCCGGTTGTTTTTCGTGATACTAACAATGTAAAATTTAACACCCATGAAACTTATCTCTCTTTATTAATCGGGTTAACAAAAGAATAACATTATAATGAAACAGTAAAAATAATAATCGGATCAAAACCCAACAACTTGTTATTTTTGATAAATATAATTTGCAATTAAAAATATTATACAATAGTTGTTATTTAAACGTCAAGCAAGGTATTAGCAGCGATAAAAAAGATAATATACAAAATCAGCTAATAATACTGCTATTAAAGACAAATCAGTTAATTATAATATAATTATCATCAATAAAAATTTCTAAAATATTATTTTGGGAATTGATTTTAACTCCTTCAGGCCGATGTTTTAATGTTTTTTGAATTGTAACATTTACACCGTTAAAATGCAATATCTCTGGGTAAATCATTTCATTGGTAATTATCTCCAACTCAATAAAATCAGGCATACTTAATTGGCCATTATTTATAATTTTAATCTCAATTATAAATTCGTCATCAATTTCGGTAATATCAATTTTATTGATCGCTAAATTGTAGTAGCCTGTAGAATAAACCCACTGCCGGAAAAAATCCATTAATTCAGCACCATAATTAGCAACTCCAATCCTGGTGAAATCCCTGACACCAAGATATTTTAATGAATACTCCGAAATAATTTCTTTTAAATACTGATTGAATGATTCATCCCCAATCATCTTCCTTAACATATGTAACACATAGGCACCTTTATTATATAATAAATTTCTTTGGCTATCTAATGGAGAAATTTCTGCCAGCGATAACTCCGGAACCTGGTATTGATTTAAGTTATAAACAGAATCAAAGTATTGTTCACGCCAATTGGTTAGAATCTTCTGCGGCTCCGGTATTCTCCCCAAATCCGGACTTTCAGCTAAGATTTCAGTGACTAAAAATGCGGAATAGTTTGCAAACCCTTCAACGATCCACCAATCATAGATCGTCTTCGGCATAATTAAATTCCCCCACCAATAATGGGATATTTCATGAGCTAAATTAAAAAAATTGCTTTCTTCATTTTTAATATTATTGTGATGTAAAAAGATCAACGAACCAAAGGCTGCTTCTTCTCCCTGCGTATCATTGATCACAATCGACATTCCTTCAAACTTTTTACCACCAAAATACTGTCGATAGACTGAACTAATTTCTATTGCCTGATTCAGTATTTTTTTGCGATGGTTGGAATCATATGCCGGAATACTATAGATATGAAAGAACTGATCCGCTACCATCTTTGAAGAAGCAGAATATTGCCCAAGCGATACTCCCAATGAAGTCGCAGTATTATTCATCTCCCATCGAAAGACTGATTGGTTCGACGAAAGCTCTGTCACTTCAGTTAATTTTCCATTGGCAATCCCCATCGTCCCTTTTGGAACAATTAGCTTAAAATTCGCTTTGGTCATCTCCGGAAGAATATTTTTAGGATACCAATTACCCCGTAATTCTGCTTTTACATAATTACTGGCAAGTAATCGGGTGATGGAGTATTTCATTTTGAGGGCTAATTTTTTACCTTTGAAGCATGAAAATGGTAGTTGGATTTGATAAAGATCATTGAAATATTGGTAATCAACTGTTTGATCATCAATGGTTAACGAATGAATTTTAATTTGATAAAAACTTGCTAAAAGAAACTGAAACTGATAAACTCGATCCTTTAGAATTTCAATGTTGGCAGAAACCTCTACGTCAATTTGTTTTGCATCTTCAGCGTAAGTTATTAAAAAATCATAGTTTTGAAAACATAAAACTTTCTCATCACCATTTAACTCCAGATTGATTGTATCTGCTACTTGAATTCGCTCCAAGGATAATGAGCCAATCAAGTACAACCCAATTATTAACAGAATTAATGTCAAAGGCTTGAACTTTAATTTCTTTCTCATCATTATAAACACTATTTATGTATATTTCGTTGACGCCTGATTTCATACAATAAGATCCCTGTCGCTACTGATACATTCAAGGAATTGATTCTGCCCCACATTGGCAGTCTAACGATTTGATCACAATGTTCAGCCACCAGTCTGGATAATCCTCGACCTTCACCGCCAATTACCAAACCCATCGGCCCCCTTAAATCAGCTTGATGGTATTCAATCTTCCCTTGCATATCAGCACCTGTAAACCAAATACCTTTATTTTTTAATTCCTCAATAGTCCGATTCAAGTTGGTAACCCTTGCTACAGGAATAAATTCAACCGCTCCTGCCGAAGCCCGGCTGACTGCTGCACTTAACCCGGCCGCCCGTCTTTCGGGTATTATTATTCCATCAACGCCAGCTGCTTCCGCAGTTCGGATAATTGAACCTAAATTTTGAGGGTCTTCCACCCCATCCAATAAAAGAATAAACGGCGGTTCTCCTTTTTGGGCAGCTCTTTCCAATATTTCATTCACAGTTGCATATTTCCAACCAGCAGCAATCGCAATAATTCCTTGGTGATTTCTGGTAGTTGCCATCCGGTTAAGGACAACGTTATCAACCTTGCTAACCGGAATATTTTTTTGTGAAGCCAAGTCAATAATCTCCTGGATTATTCTTCCTGATTCACCTTTTAGTAAATAGATTTTATTGATCTCATGATTGGCTCTTAAAGCTTCTAAAACGGGATTTCTTCCTTCAATTTGTTCAGACATATATGTACTCCTGTTTTAATCAATGACTTTAATTCGACGACTTTTGGTAATTACGCATTAAATCCGCTAATGATGGGGCCCTACCGCAACTCATCTTTCCTTCACGGCAATACCCTAATGTCTCACAAGTCGGACCGGATAATGCAAATATCAAGGGAGCGATTTCTTTAACTTGTTTCCTCATTTCCAAGGCCAATCTTCTAATCTCCCATTGTGCTCTAGCACAAGTCCGTATTTCAAAAAAATGCAATAAACTACGGGCATTCATTGTTATTATGATTTTAGTTTCACAAGCATTAGGCAGAATAAATCTGGCATCTTCCGGAGGTATTCCCGCTTTGAGCATCTCTTGATAAATATTGCCTATTTTATCGAGCGCTTCAGCAAACTTATTTGCCACTTCTGGCTTATTTTGAATGCTTGGAGGAATTACAACATCAAAATTTTCCAGTTTAACGTAACGCTGTGATTGTTGCGAAAAAGATGCAATTCGGTGTCTTACCAATTGATGTGACAAAGCCCGACTAATACCTTCAACTCCAAACGAAAAACTCACGTGTTCAATCGGCGATTCGTGCCCGCTTTCTTTAATCAGATTCAATAATTGCTGAACCTTCTCCAGACTGATCTGTTCTAATATTTGGTCTATTCCAACCGGTGAATAGCACAACCTGGCTGCCGCTGCTACCAGTCGATCAGGATCAGGGGTATATTTAAGTAATTTAACTTTTAGCATCGGATTGATCCTCACTTTTTTCAACAGTCTTCTTTAATAGCTCAACCATTCTTTCATAACGTCCATCCAGGTACAAATAGCCAATCAAAGCTTCAAATGCTGTACTATGGCGATACGTAATAATATCAGTATTATTAGGTACATGGCCGGTTTTAACATTACGACCCCGTCTTAAAATTTCTAACTCCGCTTCGGTCAGCAACGGTTGAATTAAAGTTAAAATTTCAGCTTGATATGAAGCTCGTACCCGGGAGACAGCTTCCTGATGAAGTTTTCTTGTCTTTGCAGGTCCTTGTGCTACTAAATGAAAACGGACAAATAATTCATAGACGGCATCTCCGACATAAGCCCAAACAGCTGGAGAAACCTCATCCGGTTTAACTTTTGGTAAATTAAAACAAAAAAGTTCATTCATCTATGTATTACCACATCATTTCAGAATTGTTATTGCTAAATTCGATTTAATTATAATATTTCCTGCCAGACTTATTCTTAAAAGTACTGGGAATCTCCAAAATTAAAGCACGCCTACGCGTGCTTTAATAGAAATCATTCTCCCAATAGCTCACTTTGCTTCTAAATAACCTTCCGCTTTTAATAGTTCTGCTATCAAAACGCCTCCACCGGCAGCTCCTCTAAGGGTATTATGCGATAAAGCCACAAACTTATAATCAAATACTGTATCCGGTCTTAGGCGTCCGATTGTTATTCCCATACCGTTTTCAAAATTACGATCGAGCTTAGTTTGCGGGCGGTCTTCTTCCTCAAAATATTTCAAAAATGGTTTCGGAGCACTTGGTAAATTCAATAACTGTGCTTTCCCAACAAAACCATTCCACTTATTAATAATCTCTTCTTTCGACGTCTTCTTCTCAAATGAAACAAACACTGTTGCCATGTGACCGTCAGTAACCGGAACACGGATACATTGGGTAGTAATTAATGGTGCATCAGCTTTTCGAATTTCTTTCCCTTCAATTTTACCCCAAATTTTTAAAGGTTCGTTCTCACTCTTCTCTTCTTCCCCTTTAATTAAGGGAATAACATTGTCGACCATCTCCGGCCAATCTTTAAATGTCTTTCCTGCTCCTGAAATCGCTTGATATGTTGATGCTACTACCGTTTTGGGTTGGAGATCCCATAATGCATGCAGTGCCGGGACATAACTCTGAATCGAACAATTTGGTTTTACTGCAATAAAACCTTTTTTTGTACCTAGACGTAACCGTTGTTCCGAGATAATCGCAATATGTTCCGGATTAATCTCCGGAATCACCATTGGAACATCCGGAGTCCACCGGTGCGCGCTATTATTAGAAATTACCGGAGTTTCTGTCCGGGCATAATCTTCTTCTAACTTCTTGGTTTCTTCCTTACTCATATCAACGGCACAGAAAACAAAATCAACTTCATCAGCAACCTCTTTAACCCGACTGGCATCTTTGACAACTATTTTTCCAATCTGCTCCGGAATCGCAATCGATTGTGACCAACGCTCACTTACAGCCTCAGTATATGCTCTACCGGCCGAACGGGGACTGGCGGCCAATGCAACTACATCAAACCAAGGATGATCAGCCAATAACGAAATAAATCTTTGGCCAACCATACCGGTAGCTCCTACAATACCAACTCTCAACTTACGACTCATCAACTTCACCTCAAAATCAATTATCATAGAAGAGCATCTAATTTACTTCTTCTATATAAATTAACACAAACTAATTTATAAATCAATTTTAATAGTAGATCTTTATACAAACGTTAATCTTTTATATTTTAAATCTATTATTAATCAGCAAAAGCTATTCATCAATATAAATTATGACTAACTAATGAAGATAACTGAAATAAATAAGGAGCAGACAAAGAACCGCTCCTAATAATTTAATAGAAATCCTCGCCACGAAAATTATTTGCTACACACCATATTCTTCACGGTATTTCCTTACCCGCTCCATCAGCTCATCATCTAAAAACACTTTGCCGTTGATTTCCCGATTATACAAATATGAAATAATTTCTTCAATATTAACAATTGCATAGGTCTCTATCCCTAAACTTTCGCGTAACTCGTCCAAAGTTGATTTATCACCTGTTCCCCGTTCCATTCGATCCACCGATACAATCAACGCGTTTACTGTTGCTTTAGTAATATTTTTTAACAGTGCTAAACTCTCTCTGACGGCAGTCCCTGCTGTAACTACATCTTCAATAATAGTTATCTGTTCATTCTCCTGTGGCAGATAACCAATAATGTTACCACCCTCACCATGATCTTTTGCTTCTTTACGGTTGAAACAAAACGGTACATCAATTTGATATTTGCGATATAGTGAACTGGCAGTTGTTACTGCCAATGGAATTCCTTTATAAGCCGGTCCATATAACACATCAACTTTTTTACCAAGATTAGAGTAAATACATTCCGCATAAAACTCGCCTAATTTTGTTATCTGTGAACCGGTTTTATAGTTCCCGGTATTTATAAAGTAAGGGGTTTTCCGGCCGCTCTTCGTAGTAAAATCACCAAAAGTAAGTACTCCGGACTCAAGCATAAATTCAATAAATTGTTTTTTATAGTTTTCCATCTCGCTCACCTTTTTGTTGTTTATTTTAAATTAACAATCAGCAAATCTTTTTTTCACCGCATGAAATGCGAACGGGCCACCATGGGATGGATAGAGTTTCTTCAGGTCCAATTTCTGTAACTTTTTAATACTTTCTTTCACTAGGTCCAGATTATAAGCAAAATACGGATAACTTGGGAAGCGCTGAAGAATGAGTCCACCCATCAATAAATCTCCGATAATTGCTTCACCATTTTCTAATACAATTGAAATCGAGCCTGCAGTATGACCCGGAGTCCCAATCACCTTCCCTGCTACTCCATACTTTTGTAAATCATGCTCGCCATCAATCAGAATATCGGGCTCTACAGTTTTAATCTTGGGTCTTTCTTCAATAAAGCGCTTAAATAAATCCCCTTTAAAATTAGTCGGAATTATATCTTTATTGATCCCGGCAACTAACGCCTCCGCATCAAGTTGATGGACCAAAACTCTGGCTCCGGTCACTTCTTTTAATTTAGCCAATCCGCCGATATGGTCCGAATGACTGTGAGTAATAATAATTAAGGATAGATCTTGCGGATTGATCTTCAAACGTGTAAGGCCTTGGATAATCTTTCTGGCATCTCCGGCATTGCCGGCATCAACCAGTATACTACGTTCACCCTTTATTACAAATGCCTTTACCACACCAAGATTCAATGGAACAACAGCTACCGGTTGCATAAACCCACACCTTTCGGTCACTAAAGTCTGTCGCCTTTCGAAGTAATCTAGTCGTTATTTTCCAAGTCTTGTTGCACTCTACACTTTTTAATACTAATAATATTAATTCTGTCTTAATTAATTAACTTCCTTTCCACAACAAAAATTTATCTGATCAAAAATGAGACCAATTGGTCTCATTTACAAAATTACTTTGATTCCGTCTCAATTGCCGTTGCCCCGGAATTCTCATTTTTTTCATTAATCTTCTCTCCCAAGTAATTCGGTAATTCCATTCCCGCAGATCTAAAAATATCTTCCAACGGCGGGATCGATTTAAACATCCCGGATATAAAATTGGCGCTGGTTGGTGTTCCGTCTTTTCCCATTGAATCCCAGACGGTAATCTTATCAATCTTCAGATTTTTAACTGCTTCAACCTGCGTTTTAACTAATTCCGGCAATTTATCCGCTACCATCAATAAAACAGCATTACGAGCATCGCCACCAACCGAATCAACGATCATTTTAAATCCTTCTGCTTGCTTGCTTAGAATCTCATACATACCTTTCGCACGCGCTTCCATCTCGGCGAGAATTGCATCAGCTTCACCTTTAGCCATACGACGGATCTTTTCCGCTTCCGCTTCCGCAGCAATCTCCATCTGTTGTTTTTCAATCTCGGCTGGTACAACAACATCTGCAAACATGGTAGCCCGTTGTCTTTCTGCACGGGCTTTTTCAGCCTCTTGTTCTGCCACATAAGCTTCCTCTAAGGCCTTCGCCGTTTGAACCTTTTCAGCGGCAGTTGCCTTGCGATTTGCTTCGGCTTCTTTTTCGCGCCGATCAGCCTCGGAGTTAGCAATCGTTATCCGGGCTTGGTTTTCTCCCTCTACAGCCCGGGCATTCGCCTCTGCTACCTGAATTCGCTCATCCCGTTTTGCATTAGCTTCACCAATTGAACCATCCCGATCTTTCTCGGCAACACTTTTTTTAGCATCATTAATCGCTTTTGCGGCAGCTTCTTTACCAAGGGCTTCAATATATCCGGATTCATCTTTAATATCAGTTACGTTAACATTGATCAACTTTAAACCAATCTTTTTCAGCTCAGCTTCAACATTGTTTGAAACATTTGCTAAAAACTTATCGCGGTCAGCGTTGATCTCTTCAATATCCATTGTGGCAATAACCAAACGCAATTGTCCAAAAATAATGTCTTTGGCCAACTCCTGGATCTGATCCTGTTTCATTCCTAACAACCGTTCAGCCGCATTGGTCATTACGCCTGGCTCAGTTGATATCCCTACCGTAAAACGGGAAGGAACGTCAACCCGGATATTCTGCTTACTTAGTGCTTTCGTTAAATTTACTTCAATTGAGAATGGTGTTAAGTCCAGATATTCGTATGCCTGAAATACCGGCAAAATAAATGAAGCTCCTCCATGAATACACCGGGCCGACCGGGTAACACCATCGGTTGTTTTACCGATTTTTCCATAAATAACCAGAATCTTGTCCGACGGACATTTCCGGTATCTGCTAAGAATCATTGAAAAAACAACAAATATTATTAATAAAATAATCGTTACTAATGCTAATTGTTGCATCATTATCCTCCCCTTAAATCTTCTCGACAATAATTATTTCGTCATTTAAAATTCCAACCACTTTAATCGGCATACCAGTCTGTAATAAATCGCCATCAGTCACTGCATCTACTTCACGAAACGACCCTTGAACTGTTATTTGGACTTTACCAACTCCTTCTCGATTAGCTGGTATTGGTAAATATACTTTCCCGGTGGAATTAAGTGCGTTTTGGAGATTAATGTTACCACTTTCAACCATCTTCGACATCAAATAATAGATTGAAGCCACTGCAACCATCAATGCAATCCCAACCAAGAAAGCAAATATTACTGTGACCACCTGACTAAATCCCCATCCAATCCCAACAATTCCTGCCCATCCAAATGCTGTAAAGAATATAATGATATTTGTAAAAGTAAACAGATGAAACCCCGAGTCTCCTACTCCATCCAAATCAAAATCACCATCAATTTCTGCGTTGCCATCATTCCCAATGAATGTTAATAAAAATTGAAATAGAAAAACTACCGTAAATGGAATCGCCAAAAACCAAAAAAATCTCTCAAATGATTGTAAATTACTCCACCATAGATTCAGGTCCATCTTTTTATTCACTCCAATTTAATACATTCCATTAAAAATCGATGATTTAATGGAATATTCTGCAATTTATTGCAAATTTCCTTTTTTTAAAATTAATTTCTTCATAATATATTATATATTCATGATATATATTGTAAATTACTTATTTTAACATAAAAAAACCGGCCATTTGACCGGTACATCTATAACAAAATAGATTTTCAATTTCGTTTGTTGAACAGACTCGAATTAAGAATGATTGTTTGAATTAATGTAAATGTTTTGAGTAGGATAGGCGAACCTAATGCTGCGCTTTTCAAACTCTTCTTTTATTTTAAAATTAATCTCTTGTTGAATATCCATATATCGCTTATAGTCTTTATCCAGTACGTAATATACGACATCAAACCCCAAACTATAATCACCATATGAAGCAAAATGGACTCGATCCAGTTCTGTCTTATCAATATTACTAATAATATCTGAAATAATACCGGGAATTTCCTTTAATGATTCTAATTTTGTTTCATAAGCCACTCCAATCGTAAACGCGACCCGGCGTCGTTCCATTCGCTTAAAGTTCCTCAATTTGGAATTGGTCAAATCTTTATTAGAGATAATAACCTGTTCCCCATCAACACTACGAAGCCGTGTGGTCTTGATACCAATATACTCGACAGTACCCTTGAAACTATCGATTACAATCGAATCCCCCAACTCAAAGGGGCGATCAAAGAAAATAATGAAATAACTAAACAGATCACCTAAAATGGTCTGTGCCGCTAAAGCAACTGCAATACCACCGATTCCAAGTCCGGCAACCAAAGCGGAAATTTTTACACCAATATTATCAAGAAAAAGTACTAATGCGAATCCCCAAAGCAGGACCTTTACAACAGCTACAATTCCTTTTATTGCTTTAATTTTTGATGAATTCTCCTCATCATTTAACCACACTGACTCCAATAAATAAACTACTACTTCCATTAGCAACTTAATTCCAAAATAAACAGCAAATGCAACCCCCAGATTTCTAATTCCGTTAACGATTATCCGGGCTAAGGTTAAACTTTGTGTACTGACGTAAAAAACTCCATAATACAACAATGGAAGAATATTTCGTTTGACTGTGGCAATTATAAAGTCATCAAGTGGATTTTTGCTATTTTGCGCCCATTTGGCCAAACTTTTTAAGACATATTTTTTGATAATCTGAATTGCAATTATTCCTGCAATTAGAATCAAAATAAAGGTTAAATAGTCTAAAACTCGATTATTGAAATAATTATGAAGCAATATTTGTTGCAACATTGCACTTCCCCCAATTTTTTACTATATATCTTTTTTGAATCTCACAAAAAATTAAAAAGTCGCAAAGGGCTACTCCAGCCGCCATCTTACTCCTTGAGGAGTGTCTTCTAAGATTACTCCTTTAGCTTTTAGTTGGTCACGGATCTGGTCCGCCAATGCCCAGTTTTTATCTTTCTTGGCTTGAGTACGTTGTTCGATTAAACTCTCAATCTCGGCAACATCAATGGCAGGATTACCCGCCTGCTCCTGATAGAAGATTCCCAGAACATCCCCCAGTTCGACCAGGACATCATAGGCTTCCTTTAATGCTCCTTTAGTAACTAAAGTTAAACTAAAGGCTTTGTCCTGCGTCCAACGGTTTACTTCTCTGACCAGCTCATATAAACTGGCTAACGCCTGTGGAGTATTAAAATCATCTTCCATTCCTGCGATAAATTCTTGTTTGGTTTTGGCGATTCGGTCTTTGATCGAACTAATCTCTGCTTCATTAGCATCAGTATCATTACCGCTTAGCTGTTGACTTAATAGATGTTCCCAGTTGAATTTGGCTGTTTCCAAACGTTCTAAACCTCTTGCTGCCGCCTGCAGTTCTTCTGCGCCAAATCCGATCGGATTTCGGTAATGGGTTCCAATCAGCCAAAAGCGAACCACTTTCGGTGGAAACTGATTGATAACATCACGAATCGTTGAGAAATTCCCCATTGATTTCCCCATCCGTTCACCACTAACCGTTACAAACGCGTTGTGTAACCAGTATCGGGCAAAGACTGAACCCAGGTATGCTTCGGATTGCGCAATTTCATTCTCATGATGCGGAAAAACCAGATCTTCACCCCCACCATGCATATCAAAACCACCATCTAAATATTTAATTGACATTGCCGAACATTCAATATGCCATCCGGGCCGTCCTTTGCCCCATGGTGAATCCCAACTGATCTCCCCTGGTTTGGCAGCCTTCCACAGCGCAAAGTCCATCGGATCCCGCTTCGCCTCATTCACTTCAACTCTTGCTCCGGCCTGCAAATCATCAAGATCGCGTCCGGATAATTTCCCATAATCTTTAAATTTACGGACCTCATAATAAACATCGCCATTTACTTCATAGGCATATCCCTTTTCAATTAATACCTGAATCATATTAATTACTTCCGGAATATGCTCCGAAACCTTGGGATAATCATCAGCCTTTAATACATTTAACTTTTCTAAATCTTCTAAGTAAATCTTGGCGTACTCGGCTGCCAATTCCAATGGATGTTGTTGTAATTGATTCGCCCGGTTAATAATCTTATCATCAACATCAGTAAAGTTTTGAACAAAATGAATTTGATAACCACGGTATTTTAAAAAGCGGCGCACACAATCCCAAAATACGGCCGGTCGCGAATTACCAATGTGCGCATAGTTATATGGTGTGATTCCACAAGCATAAATACTCACTTTTCCAGGTTCTTTCGGAATGAATTCTTCTTTTGTTTTGGTTAAAGTATTATATACTTTTAACGTCATTTTCAGCTATGTCCTCCCAAGAAAATTTCTTATTCAAATTATTGCTTTAGTTTCGCTATTGTTTGTTCCAATTCATTGATTCGTTGCTCCATGCTCTCGATCATCTTCATAATCGGATCAGGTAAATTATTATGTGCCAAGTCAACTCCTTGGGTTACGCGAACTCCGTCCTGAATCACTACTCTACCCGGCACGCCAACCACTGTGGCATTAGGTGGGACTTCTTTTAACACTACTGCACCCGCTCCAATTTTAGCATTATCTCCTACTACAAATGAACCCAATACTTTTGCCCCGGCCGAGATCATTACACCATTACCAATGGTAGGATGGCGTTTCCCCTTCTCTTTTCCGGTACCGCCAAGTGTTACTCCCTGATAAATAGTAACATCATCACCGATTTCGGTCGTTTCACCAATAACTACTCCAGCACCATGGTCAATAAAAAACCTCCTGCCAATCTTCGCTCCCGGATGAATCTCTATCCCGGTAAAAAACCGGGCTACTTGAGATAAAAATCTGGCTAACGTAAACAATTTATGATTATAAAGCCAATGATTGATCCGATGGCAAATTAAGGCGTGAATTCCGGGATAACATAACAGGACCTCAAACCAAGATTTGGCTGCCGGATCACGTTCGAAAACCGTTTGAATATCTTCTCGTAAATGTCTAAACATCTTTACCCCCCTTCTTGATTTACAACCATTCAATTTTGAACCAACCCATGACGTTCGTAATATAATAATTTTGGTCCTAAATTACTATATTCTATTATCATAATCCTGGTATTGGGAATCAAAAATAAAAAAACTTCGCTCATATCAGAGACGAAGAATTCCGTGGTTCCACTCTGTTTAGGTTTAGATAAACCCCACTTTTAGCTGCTATAACGGGCAAACCCGAACTGACTACTAAAAAATTTCGTCATGTCACTCCGGGGGGCAAAAACAATTATTACGTAAGGTAGTTACACCACGTCTACCCTCTCTGCATACGTTAAAACAGTTTGTTCCCCATCATCGTTTTTATATAAATTATAGCTGATCAACCCCCTATAAATCAATACTTAATTATCTTTTAAGCGAAATCCACTTCAGTTTAATACCTCCAATTTAACTCTTCCAATACCTTTAATTCCAATCGCTTTAGCGGCAGCCCATGACAGGTCAATAATCCGGTTCTTGGTCCAAGGACCACGATCATTAATGGTAACTATCACCGAAAGATTATTTTCTAAGTTGGTCACCCTTACTTTAGTCCCAAAAGGGAGGCTCCGATGGGCAGCAGTATATTTAGTTTCATCAAACCGTTCACCATTAGCGGTCTTACGTCCACGAAATTCACGGCCATACCAAGAAGCAACCCCAATAATTTCTTCACTAACAGTATAATCTTGTGTTTCACCAAACACCCTGACTAAATTTGCACGCCATAATTCTGCCAACTCAAATTGGGTTACTTTTTGCGAATAGGCACTCTGTGGATCGGCAATCACTAACCATTGGTCATTATATGTGAGCCCAACTTTGTTATTTCGTTCTGTTATAACTAAATTCGCCGCATTAAAGTCATTGCCTGCCGCAATCCGTTTAAGCCTTATTTCAATCAGTTTTACACGTCTTGATACATTAACACCTTCGAAACTACCTACAATTTTAATGATCGTTTCCTGTCCAACCACTACAAAGCCAGTCTTGCCTGAAACATAAGAGAAGATGTTACTGCTGGCATTAGTTTGAATCGAGACAACGAGTAACACCAGCATCAAAAAAATTGCCGCTATTCTTATCTGATGCTTCATACTTATTTATTCCTCGTTTTCTAATTTTGATATTTTGATCTATTATGACCAGTTTATATTTTATCAAACTTATTCTCTTTTAGTACTTTTTTTACCTATTGGTAATAGTTTCTTAACTTTAATCAAATTGGAGACAAAATTATCTTCGATACTAACTTTGACATTTATTTTAAGGTTTTTTTCTATTTCAGTCATTAGATACCTCTTGATTTACACAAAGAAAAGGACAAAAATTTGTCCTTTCTAACTCACCACAATTTACCTCCGGTTAACCTCTTCCCACAGCTCCGGAATCTCTGCCTGAAGGAATTCGACAAGTTCATGGTCTCCGATAACCGTATTGCGTCCTTCTTCATATTGTTTATCGACCCATTCTTTTAACTTTAACATTCTTGGATCCCGTTTCTCAATCCGCCGTTCATCCTTTAAGTTAAAGTAACTGTTGATCCAATGGGCAATTCCTGCTGCTCCTGAATGTTCATTAACAGCCACAACAACTTTACGGTTTAGCAGTTTTTCCGTATTAAAAATATTGTAGATCTCTTCATCTTTTAGTAAGCCATCAGCATGAATTCCGGAGCGGGTAAAATTAAACTCTCTTCCAACCAAAGGCGTCATTGGTGGAATATGATAACCGATCTCTCTGGTATAGTAATCAGCGATCTCCGTAATTACCGTAGTATCCATTCCATCAAGTGTTCCCCGTAACGACGCATATTCAAAAACCATTGCTTCCAGTGGACAATTACCGGTTCGTTCACCGATACCAAGCAAAGTACAATTTATTCCCGAACAACCATAAAGCCATGCGGTGCTGGCGTTTGAAACCGCTTTGTAAAAGTCATTATGCCCATGCCACTCAAGCTGTTCGCTTGGCACACCGGCATGATGCCACAGACCATAAATAATTCCCGGAACACTCCTTGGTAAAGCAACACCCGGATAGCTTACTCCAAAACCCAGCGTATCACAGGCTCTGACCTTGATCGGAATCTTAGTCTCTTCCTGAAGCTTCATCAACTCTAAAACAAAAGGAACAACAAACCCGTAAAAATCAGCCCGGGTAATATCTTCTAAATGGACCCGCGGAATAACTCCAATCTCCAAAGCACTTTTCACAATTGAGAGAAATTGTTCCATCGCTTGCTTCCGAGTCATCTTCAGCTTTTTAAAGATGTGGTAGTCGGAACAACTGGCTAAAATCCCCGTCTCCTTAAGACCCATATCTTTAACCAGTTGAAAATCTTCCTTAACTGCGCGGATCCAACTCGTAATCTCTGGGAAATCATAACCCAACTCTAAACACTTGGTAACAGCTTCTTTATCTTTCTTGCTATATAAGAAGAATTCGGTCTGCCGAATAATCCCCTTTGGTCCGCCTAAACGGTGCAAAAATTTAAAAATTTCAACAATTTGATTAACTGTATATGGTTCACGCGCCTGTTGCCCATCCCGAAATGTCGAATCCGTAATCCAGATCTGTTCCGGCGGTCTCATTGGCACATGACGATGGTTAAAAGCAACTTTAGGAACTTCCTCATAATTGAAGAGATGTCGGTAAAGATGCGGTTCACTAACATCTTGAAGCATATAAATATATTCCGTCTGTTCCAACGTATTACTACGTTTATTAAAATTAATCATTTTGTCTTTCACCAACCCATATTCGTTTGACATATTATTCAACAAAACCGCTACATTTCCTTTTTTGATTACGAATAATAATGTATACATATTAAACAAATAATTTTATTCCGTATTATGAAATTCAATATCAAAACCTGTAATCTCAACTGTTTAAACTCTAGATATTATTTGTTTAAATGTATTTTTATTAATTGATTATAAAAAAAAATACGTCACCACCGACGTCAATCTTCATCATACAGGGGGATTTATTTATCAGCTCAAATTATAACTCTTTAACAGTTTTATTTTTATTCAGGTAGACCAGTTTATACTTATTTGACAAATATGAAATAAATGATGCTACGAGTAATATTCCCACAATAATCAGCATTTGCCGCCCTGACAAAATCAATCGCTCAAGTGGATTATAACCATGCCACACTGGAATAACATTCTCCATAACTCCTATGACCGGATAAATTTTGATAAACAGCAACCAGGTAAAAAATGCAGCGAAGATACCGTGGAGCAATCGCGCAATCATATAAGGTCCCATCCGAATATCAGTATCATTAATTACACTGGCAACTTGACCATGCACGCACAAACCGCTCCAGGCAATAATCCAGCTGGCGACAATCACCCGATCTCCCAGTGGTGCTGCTACTTTACTGGCAGCCATCGTTCCCAAGTCAATCTCTAAAATACCATTAAAGACTGCATTGGCTAAACTCGGATCAAGGTTGAAAATTTTAAGTGCCGCGCCGATAACCGGTGTAATCAATGTCAAAATCCCAAAAACCTCCAACATCCTTACTAAAACTGAGAATAACATAATAAATCCACCAATCATCAGGATTGTACTCATGGATTCTTTAACCGCATCACCCATCAGTTTCCCAAAAGTCCTTCCATCCTCTTGCCGTGCCTTGATCAAAGCCCGGACAGCCCGATGTAAGATATTACTTTGTAAAATAACCTCTGGTTCTTTATTACTCTCTTGACGATCAGCTCTATAAAACCGATAAATAAACCCCACCGTAAAACTGGCAATATAATGGGCTATCCCCATAATGAAACCCAGCTCCTGTCGGCCAAACATGCCAACCGCAACTGCTCCAAAAATAAAGAGCGGATCGGCTGTATTTGTGAATGATAACAGCCGTTCTCCTTCAATCCGGGTACACATATTAGCACGCCGAAATTTCCCCGTAATCACGGCATCCATAGGATATCCTGCTGCCAAACCCATTGATAATGCGAATGCTCCAACTCCAGGGACGTTAAAGAGCGGACGCATTAACGGCTCCAACAATACACCAAGAAAATGGACGACTCCGATCCCCATTAAGATTTCTGACAAGACAAAAAAAGGCAATAATGATGGGAAAACAACCTCCCAGAATATTTTTAGACCGGCAGTTGCCGCTTGAACCCCCTCTTTTGGATAGATCACCAGTGAAAAAGTTAGCAATGTCAGTAACAATGCCCCGATTAGCAGGTTGATTTTTTTTAAGAACAGTACCCTCATCAGTAGCCCCCTGTGATTAGTCGCTATTATTTAATCTATATGGTCGAATCGTAATGATTAGAATCCATGATTAAAAAATAGGCAGGAACAACAATGTAATGATATAATTACATTGATAGCAAATATTACCTTAATATAAATGATTAAATCATCAATCTTCAAAGGAGCACTATTATATGAAAAATAAAGTATATATAAAAACCGAACTCAATCCCGAGGAGATAAATAACTTGCCCGAAAAGGTATTATTGGCGCAAATTCGTCTCTTTGCCCACCAATTGGATCAACAGCTGCAGTTATTTCACCTCTGGAAAAATATCAACTTTCAGGAAGCGCAATTAACAAAACTTAGTACCCGGTTAGCTGTCTACTCTGAAAAATATGGCGACCAAAAACCGGTAATTCAATGGGCTAAAAAAATTGAACAGCTCTTTTTAAAAGCAATCAATAATTCCCCGCGGTTTAATTATCCCTGGTCGGATAAGCAGAAGATCAATATCAGCAAGGATGATTTTGAACGATTGATGACACAACGCCGTTCAATCCGTTGTTTTAACAACGAAACGATCTCTGACTATATCCTAAAAGAGATCATTAAATACGGAACCTGGGCACCGAGCACCTGTAATCTACAAGCATTGCGTTACATTATCATTAAAGATCCACAGATAAAAAACCAAATTAACAGTGATAACCTAACCGGGGCGATGGGATACTGCATCGTTGCGATTGTGGCTGATTTTCGATTGTATGATGACGGGAAGATTGATATCCCAATCCACGATGCCGCAGCCGCAGCCCAAAACATTCTTCTGGCCAGCCATTATTACAATGTCGGTGCCTGTTATGTTTCAGACCCAGAAGTAAACTCCGCTCAAATCCGGAAACTACTCAATATTGCTGAATACGAAAAGATTGCTGCTTTAATCTGGATGGGACGTTATGAAAAGCTACCACTACCCCCTGCCCGCAACAACGTTGATGAAGTAGTGGAGTTTATCTGACAATGAAGATCGAGCAGTTATTGGCAATTGTTATTCTCCTGTTAAATAAAGAGCGAATCCCGGCTAAAGATCTTGCTCAACGTTTTGGCGTCTCGGTACGGACGATTTACCGTGATCTTGAAACAATCAATTTAGCCGGTATTCCGATTGTAAGCTACCCTGGAAGCAATGGTGGTTTCGGCATTGTTGAAAAATATAAGATCAACCACCAGATGCTCTCTTTCAATGAGATTATTGCTATTTTATCAGCTTTAAAAGGGTTGAATTCCGCCTTAAACGACCAAGAGATCGACTTAGCCATTGAAAAAGTCAGTAATTTAATTCCTGCAGATAAAGAACCATTTATTTTTGAGCAAATAATCTTTGACATCCTTCCTTGGGGATATGTCAAACACCAAATTGCCAAAATCAAACAACTTCATACTGCCATTACTAAAAATTTGCTCATCACAATCAAATATATTGACCGGAATTCAATTCCTTCATCCCGAATCGTGGAACCAATGTCACTGGTATATAAAGGTTTCTCGTGGTACCTATTTGTTTATTGTCAGACGAAATCCGATTATCGTTTATTTCGATTATCACGGATTAAAGAATTCCAAATTTTAACCGAAACTTTTAAAAGACGGACCTACAATTATTATGATTATCTAAAAAGATTCCAATCTACCAGTGACTTAATTAAGCTGACCCTCAAATTTTCTCCCAATGCAACCGTAGTAGTTGAAGATTTCTTTAATGCACAAGAAATCACACCTTTGGATACCGGGGAATTGCTGGTCCAAACTACTTTTTATAATGATGCTTGGCTCTACAGTACCCTCCTAAGTTACGGCGCCGAAGTTAAAGTTGTGGACCCTACTGAAGTAAGGGACAAATTAAAACAGATTGCACAACAAATTATTGATTCTTACAAGTAAAACCTTGACATAAAGGTGTCACAGAAAGATGTTATCCTACTAACAGCTCAAAGTAAGGCGCTGCTGAATCACAAACTTTAAAACCTTTTTTGATCAGTCAAACAATTTGATGAAGCACCCCTACCGCAGTTCAAACCAAACGCCAAGAAGCTTACTGTAGCTAATACCGAGGGACTGGTGCTTACCTACACTGTTCAATGCCCATATACCGATTCCTATGTTGCAGAGTATGTAGCGATCGCCAATCAACTTGGCATTCCAATCCAAACCATCAAATTTGATTCAAAAACAGCCGCACAAAATGCAACTTCACCGGTTACGACTTTCAGCATTTTCTATAATGGCAAATTTATCACCCATGAACTAATGTCAGGTGACAAATTCAAAACCTTAATCAATAAAATCAGTAATTAAGACTGGTTTGATTTTAATATCATTAAAAAAGTTGGCATCCGTGCCAACTTTTTTATATCAAGCTCTTGCCTTCAGGCAAGAACAGTCTCCCCCATCTGAATGGGGGTAAGGCGTAGAATGATATTGGATCCCTTTAATAATAGTACTGTTACTTTAATAGTATGTCCCGATTTGAAATTATAGAACTTGTTTAATTCACACTATAATTATAGAAGGAATTCTTCCCTTTTTAAGGAATAATGAATTTGAAAACAAGCTAAACAGATCATGTTACAAACAAGCGCCACCTTAATGTAAAGGGTAATTCGCCGTCCTTTGTTTTGATTCAACTGATTTAATAACATCTTTTCAAGAATGGAGTGTTTAATGATGAAAGTTGTAGCTTTCAACGGTAGTCCCCGTAAAAACGGGAACACCGTACGTTTAATCAACAAAGTCTTTGAGCAACTCAATACTCACAATGTTGAAACTGAACTCATTCAACTTGGAGGTGAACCGGTTAGAGGCTGTATGGCTTGTGGCCAATGTCGGGTCAACCAAAATTCCAAATGTGTAATTGATGATGATATCATCAATACCTGTATTGCCAAAATGATTGCCGCAGACTGCATAATCATCGGTTCACCAACATATTTTTCGAATGTTACTGCCGAAGTCAAAGCTTTAATCGACCGTGCCGGATATGTAACCCGTGGGAATGGTTATCTGTTAAGGCGAAAGCTAGGAGCAGCCATCGTAGCTGTTCGACGGGCCGGAGCCTTGATTACTTTTAACGCAATCAATGATTTCTTTTTGATCAATGAAATGATCATACCAGGTTCAAGCTACTGGAATCTTGGTATCGGCCGGGAACCAGGCGATGTCGAAACCGATGCCGAAGGTCTAAATACAATGAACTCTTTAGCTGAAAATATCGCCTGGTTGTTAAAGAAGATTAAAGATTAATACTGTTAAATAACAGCCAATAAAAAACCCACTCTCGCTCAATCGGAAAGTGGGCTTTTATTTTTTCTAGGCTCACATAATTATCAATCTTCATCTGATGGAGCATTTTTCCGGAATTGTTGCCGATACAATTTCGCATATAACCCGTGTTTTTGTAATAATTGCTCATGCGTTCCACTCTCGACAATCTCTCCTTTATCAAGCACAACAATCAGGTCAGCCTTCTGAATTGTAGACAATCGATGGGCGATTACAAAAGTAGTCCGGTTTTGCATCAGTCGTTCCAAAGCTTCTTGGACCAAAACCTCGGAAGTAGTGTCCAATGCTGAAGTAGCTTCGTCTAAGATCAAAATACGGGGATCTCTCAATAATGCCCTGGCGATGGCAATTCGTTGACGTTGACCGCCAGACAGTGTCACTCCCCGTTCACCAACCATTGTCTGATACCCATCCGGTAAATCTAAGATAAATTGATGGGCGTTGGCCGCTTTAGCCGCCTGCTCGATTGCTTCAGGATCAGCATCGAGTCGGCCATAAGCAATATTATCAGAGATGGTCCCACGGAATAAGATACTTTCTTGTGGGACAATTCCCATCTGTGAACGGAGTGATACTAAGTCTACCTCCTTGATATTAATCCCATCCACTAAAACTTCACCATGGTAAGGATCGTAAAACCGTGGCAGTAAATTAACCAGACTGGATTTTCCGGCACCACTGGGACCAACCAGCGCAATGATCTGTCCTGGTTCTACCCTTAAATTGATATCTTTTAAAACATCCGGTGGCTGGCCGTAGTTAAAACAAACGTTTTTAAACTCAATTTCCCCATTGAGTTTCGGAAGGATGATGGGGTCACTTGGCTCCTGGACCGATGGTTGCTCATCTAATAAACTAAAGATTCGTTCCGCCGCCGCCAATGAATGTTGGATCTGTCCAATCAGTTTTGTTATCCGCTTCACCGGATTTGAGATATAACCAATGATCAACACAAAGGTAATTAAGTCCTTAGGGTTCATCTGGTTATAATGGACGGCTCTTCCACCGATTAATACCAGCAAACACAACGCCGTAACGGCAAACAACTCAATAGTTGGCGTTAATAAACCTTGCAAGCGGGCACCATTCATATAAATTCGATAATTCTCTCGGTTCCGTTCCCCAAATCGTTTTATCTCATATTGCTCCATTGCAAAAGCTTTGACTACTCTTATCGCCGAAAGTGTCTCCTGTAAGTGTGCCGTAATCTCCCCGGTCTTTTGCTGCACCTCTTTTCCAATCTTCCGCATCTTTTTACTGAACTTATTAATTGGTAACATAATTAAGGGGATCACTATTAACAAAAAAGTTGACAAATAGGGATTTAACAGATAACAATAAATAATTCCCCAGATAATAATGAACGGCTCAACAATCAGCTCTACTAAAATATTGGAAAACAGGTTTTGAATCATTCCAACATCATTAGTTACTCGCGACATTAACTGACCTGTGCTTTTATCTTCAAAAAAACCAATTGATAAACGTTGCAAATGAGCATACAGTTCATTACGAAGGCGCATGATAACTTTTTGACTCATTGAAGTTGCCAGGTAATATTGGGCATACATAAATATTCCCCGAATAAACTGCAATAAAATTAATAATATCGGGATAATAAAAATAGTTGGAACTTGCTTTAAAATACCCTGGCCCATATGGGTTGACGGCTCAACTACTTTAGCCAGTTTCACTTTAATTCCTTGTTCGGCGATTTGCCGGCTAATCTCTTCTAAAAATTTGACATCATTATCGAGCCCTTCAGGTAAACGATAGCTGATATTAAGCTTTGAATCTCCATCAATCACCTGTTCGATCTCGACTCTACTATCCTTAAAGACTTTTAGGATCACCTGCTTTTCCTTAGCAGATAGCAACTTAGTGTCTTCAATTGGCGCAATGATAGCTTGCCCATCAACTCCGGATTCCTGTTTAATGGCATCCGGAAGCTCAATTCCAAACGACTGCAACGATATACCATAACGGGGATAAAACAACGCATCAGTTAAGAGACCTAAAGTCGCCGGCTCAGCCACAGTAAGCGCTGACAGGACTAGCATAATAATCAATAATGCTGCCACTCGGGTTTTAAACGGTTTGATATATTGAAATAATCGTCTATACAAAAAGATCCCCCTTAAATCTTTAAATCAAATAATTAAGCAGTTCACGATCTAATATCATCATAAAGCATCTTTACATTCTACCATAATCGGGACAACCTGTTAATAGCTTGCAATAATTTACTCGAGACAGATCATCTTTTCTATTAACGAAATTCAATATATTAAGTTTCTGAAGTGCAAATTTCATTGATAGTCAGGTCATTAACTGTTTTTAGAATAATATTTGCAGAACATTTTTGGTTTTGATACAATAATTAAACAATCCATAATAACTCATTTTCAAAGTATTTTATATTTTAAATAATTTTTGGAGAAAGTATATGTTTCAATTGCTCAAAAATAAAAAATCCAGTCATCACGACTTTTATTCCACACTATTAACTTTAGCATTACCCATTGCTATGCAAAATTTTATCACATCTTCACTTAATCTAATTGACAACATTATGATTGGCCGGTTAGGAGAGACAGAAATTGCTGCCGTTGGCCTTGCGAACCAAATCTTCTTTCTCTTTCATCTGTTTCTATTCGGCATTAACAGTGGGGCCGCTATTTTCACCGCCCAGTTTTGGGGACAAAAGACATTATTAACATTCGAAAGGTTTTAGGCCTTTGTTTATTATCTAGCGTCTTTATCAGTACCATCTTCATGCTTCTGGTTTTAATCATTCCCGGCGAAATTATGGGCATCTTCAGTAAAGACCCTTCGGTAATCCAAGAAGGCATTAACTACCTTCGTTTCGTCGCTTTCAGTTATTTATTTTATGCAATTGCTTTTGCTTATTCTTCAATCCTCCGCAGTACCAAAGAAGTGTTACTGCCATTAAAAATCAACATTCTAGCAATTGGAATCAATACTTTATTTAACTATTTATTAATCTACGGTACACTGGGTTTTCCAAAAATGGGGCCGGCCGGAGCTGCTCTGGCAACAACGATCGCTCGAATCGTTGAATGTGTAACAATTGTAGGATTAATTTACCGAGCTGGTTTAGCCCCGGCTGCCAGCTTCAAACAGATGGTCAATTGCAATCCTCATTTTATTGGCAATTTCTTTAAAACAACCGCACCTGTAATCATCAATGAATTTCTATGGTCATTAGGAGTCACAATGTATGCAATTGTATACTCCCGAATGGATAAAGGGATCTATGCTGCCGTTAATATTGCTTCAACCATCGAAAGGATGGGGGTTATTCTCTTTTTTGGAATGGCCCAGGCTTGCGCAATCATGATTGGAAATGTAATTGGATCCGGTGATGAAGAAACCGCTTTTAAGTATGCAAAAAGGGCAGTATTTACCGGCCCAATGCTTGGGACTATTATCTCATTCCTTTTAATAGCTTCACGCGATCTCTTCCTGGCATTTTATCGCTTATCGCCAGACGTCTTCCAATTAACCAAGTTGATTTTATTGGTAATCGCTTGCATTATCCCAATTAAAATATTTAATATGATCCTTATACTCGGAGTTTTTAGAAGTGGTGGCGATACCAAATTCAGTCTGTTTCTAGACACCGCCGGAATGTGGTTGATCGCTGTTCCGCTCGCGTTCCTTGCCGGTTTGGTTTGGAAACTGCCGGCTCATGTTGTTTATATTTTGGTAGCATCGGAAGAATTATTTAAAATTGTGGTAGGAATTATGAGATTATTATCGAAGAAATGGATCAATAACGTCACACACCAACTCCAAGATTTTAGCCCTGCATTATTACCAGATGTATCAAATTTTGAATAATTGGGGAGTGATCTGTGTATTATGACAATTAATATTAAAAAAATTGATTACCACAATTGGCAAAACTGTTATTCGGTCAGTGATGGCGTCGTGGAAGCCATTGTTACCAGCGATTTCGGTCCTCGAATCATCAAGTGCGGCTTTGTTGATGGCGCAAACCTATTTGGCGAAATACCGGATTTTCCAATTATCGACCGTGTTCCAGAATGGAGAATCTATGGCGGACATCGGTTTTGGCACAGTCCGGAATCCTGGGATCGAACTTACTTTCCTGACAATGAACCATTGCAAATAACACCAACCGCTAATGGACTCCAAATTACCCAACCGGTCGAAACCAATACCGGGATTCAAAAAAGAATCATCATTAGTTTAAATGACCAACATATCTTTACTGTAGAGCACCAGTTTACAAATCACGGACTTTGGACAATCGAATTAGCACCCTGGCCTTTAAGTGTTATGAGCACTGGTGGCACAGCCATTATTCCACAACCGCGAGAAGGTGATCCGGATGGATTCATTCCCAGTCGAATAATTTCAGTATGGCCTTATGCCAAAATGAACGATCCCCGGGTTACGTGGGGCGAGAACTACATCTTTGTCAAACAGGATCCTAATAACGAAACCCGTTTTAAATTTGGAATTACTGTTCCCGATGGTTGGTTAGCTTATCTCAATTATGGCAATCTCTTCGTAAAACAGTTTAGTTTTATTAACAACGCCCCGTACCCCGATGGTGGTGTTAATGCCGCAATTTTTACCAATAAGTATTTTCTGGAACTGGAATCCTTAGGTCCATTAACCAAAATGGCTCCCAATGATACATTATCATTTACTGAAAGATGGAGCTTACATAAGACTGATTTAACTACTGTTACCGAAGAAACTGTTGAACAGACCATCTTACCATTGATTAAAAAACTCCAACCATAAAATGATAATTAACTGTTTACCAGACATTCATTCGGATACTTATTGACTAAATATTCCCAGGCTTTAATCGCTGCTTTGGCACCCTCGCCGGCAGCGATTATGATTTGCTTTTCAGGTACTGAGGATACATCACCGGCCGCAAATAATCCCGGAACACTGGTCCGGCAATAACAATCAATTTTGATTTCATGTTGTTCGTTACGTTCAACTGTTTCGTCAACAAAATCAGTATTTGGATCCAGCCCAATCTCAATAAATACTCCTTGAACCGGTAGTTCAAACCGTTTTTTGGTGTCAGCCGTTTCAACAACCACACTTTCAACGTTTTTTGTCCCTTTAATCTCAATAACACTATGTTTCAGATATGCCTTCAGTTGAGCAATTGCTTTTATTCGTTCTGCCAATATCGCATCGGCAGTCAAGTCAGTTAAGGAAATCAAATGGATCTCGCTGGCATAATTCGCCAGATCAAGTGCTGCTTTCACTGCGGAATTCCCACCGCCAACAATGGCAACCGGTACATCTCTAAATAACGGACCATCACAGGTCGAGCAATAACTGACCCCTTTATTACGAAATTCTTTCTCTCCCGGAACATTCAAAGTTTTTGGTTTTTTCCCCGAACAGATAATTACCGCCCGGGATTTCAGCTGTTCTGCCTGATCCGTCTCTACAACAAACAAATCTTCCTCTCGCCGTAGTACTTTTACTCCTGCTTGCTTCTCTGCCAAATGGTGTTGCTCTAGCTGCTCTTCAAATTTATCCATCAATGCCTGGCCGTCAATCTCTTCAAATCCCATATAATTTTCGATATCGGTAGTCCAATTTACTTGTCCCCCAACATCTTTACTGACAATGATCGTCTTCAACCCTTTGCGAACTGCAAAGACTCCCGCAGTCATACCTGCCGGACCGGCGCCAATGATTATCAAGTCATAGATTTCCATGAATACCACCCTTTAAGGTTTACCATTTTACTGTAAAATACGATCGATCTGTTCCGGATTATATCCAATCACATATTGCTCCCCTTTCATCAAAACCGGAACACTTCTTTGCCCGGTTAGATCAACCATCTTCATCGCTGCATTATAATCTTCCGAAACATCAATCTCTTGATAACCTACTCCTTTTTCATCAAGATAGTCTTTGAGCTTAGTACACCATGGACAAGACGGTGAGGTATATATTACTACTTCACTCATAAGGCTTTCCTCCTTAATTCAATTTTCATTAGTGTTTCCATTTATGATAAATTTATCTCATTTAAATAAAAAAAATGCAGTTTTCTGCATTTCTAATCAAAACCATATTTCTAATCAAACCATTGAGCCCATTCGGTGATTCCCTCGTCTGGTGAAACCTGTTTCAGGTTTTCACCACGATGGTCCATAACATAAAGTTGAAACAACTGATTATCCCGGTTCGATAAAAATAAAATCTGTTTCCCCGAAGGCGACCACTGTGGGTATTGGTTTTCTCCCTGACTTTCAGTTACAATTCTGCTTTTACCGGTTTCGGTTGCATAACTTATTATTGCGCTCCTGGTCGGTAATCCGTATGGCAAGTATTCAAAGAGCAACTCCCTGGCATCATGAGACCAATTCGGACGAAATCCTTCTGACCACGGATTACTGAAAAACAACTTGGCAAATACTTGTTCCTTAATCAGTTTTAATTCATCGGTTCCAATGAAATAGGTATATAACGAATAAAAACCTCCATTATTATTAACTTCCTTGGCATAAAATGCAATCTTTCCTGAATCCGGCGCCCAAACCGGAAGTTCCGGTATTACAGTCAAGTTGCGCGGGAGTCGCCATTGAACTTTGAATTTATTACCATCTTTGACCTCAACAATTATTTCAAAACGATTCTTTGCCGCATGTTTAACTTTAACCCGGTTTAAACCGTTAGGACTAATACTACTAATTTCATTGGCTGTCGATCTGACAAAGTTAAATGCCTGGTCTAATCGCCGAATGTTATTGTCACTCAAATCAATGATATAATAGTTAATCGAATAAGTGTCTTTGGCCAGGATTAATGCTTGAGCCAGTTCATCAGTATTTTCAAGAAAATTGATACTGATATTCTTCTCTTTAAATGTAGCAATCCATTCGCCTTTTTGATTGTTTAAACTAAACCGATACAACTGCTGATCACAGAAGTAAAAAATGTATTTATTATCAGAAAAAACCTCCAGTTCTTTGCCGGAGATTATTTTAACCAAGCTTAACCCATTATTATCGGTATAATATAAAGTTTTCTCTTCACCGGTTACCTGTACAAACAGAATAGCTTCTCCAAAAAATCCTGATTCCTTTTGAGGCAGCGTTTCAGCTGTAACCATTACATTACTCAACAAGAAAATTAGAGTCAGCAGGACAAGCGGCAACAGCCGTTTTAAACAACTGCAAACACACACACGATTGGGATGTCTTCTTCCAGAAGGTATTACTGTTATTTCCTTGATGGTCGCTGACAGATAATCGAAAAGCGCTCGCATCTAATTCACTCCATATTATTGGGCATTAACATTTAGTTCGCTATTTGCAGTTATCTTCCTCTAACCAATTTTTATATTATTTTGTCAGTTTTCCAATAATTATCCGTTCGAGGCCTGCCAAGTCTTCATGGCACTCACATTCAAACCCATGCCCTGTGAATATTTGGATCAATGGTTCCCGTTGATCAAAGCCATGTTCTACCGCTAAAATACCGTGTTGTTTCAGACATACTGCGGCCTGAGCAATTAGGCTGCGATAAGGGGCTAGTCCGTCAACACCACCATCCAACGCTAAGACCGGCTCCCGTTGGACCTCAACCTGGAGTTTTTTGAGCTCTGTAGTGGGAATATACGGCGGATTGGCAACAATCAAATCTACCTTTACTGATTTTGATAATAACGGCTGTAATAAATCGCCTTCAATAAACTCGATTCGCTCTTGTACTCCAAGATTTCCGGCATTTTTAGCCGCAACCGCTATTGCTGCCGTAGAGATATCAATCGCACGCCAATTGCTTTCAGGAATTAATTTGGCTAACGAGACAGCAATCACTCCACTGCCCGTACCGACATCGACCCCACTTAAATCCGGCAAATTTTTAACCCGGTCGTATACCAACTCCACAAGTAACTCTGTTTCAGGACGTGGAATTAAAACTGATTCATTTACTGTAAACTCCCAACTTAAGAAAGCCTTGGTCCCGGTTAAATATGCTAATGGCCAGCCTTGAACCCGCTTAACAATCATCTCGCGATAATTATTAATTTCAGCCGGTAATAAAGGGCGGTCCCAATCGGAATATAATTTAACCCTAGGAAGCTTTAACACCGCAGCTAACATCAAGTCTGCTTCAAGCCTAGGGTTCGGGATTGATTTTTCTGCTAAATAAGTAGTTGTTTTAGCAAGAATTGTTCCAATTGTCAAATTATTGGTCGACATTTTTAAGCCTCTCAGCCTGATCAGCAGTTATTAATGGGTTGATTACTTCATCCAGATTACCATCAATAATTGAATCTAAATGATATAAAGTTAAATTAATCCGATGATCAGTCAACCGGTTTTGCGGGAAGTTATAAGTCCGGATCCGCTCACTGCGATCCCCGGAACCAACCATGCTCCGCCTTGCTTCAGCTTGTTCTTGCTGCTGCTCACTTTGAAACTTGTCAAGCAATCTTGCCCGCAAGACTTTCATTGCTTTCTCTTTATTCTTTAATTGTGACTTTTCATCCTGGCACACGACCACCAAACCGGTTGGCAGATGAGTTATTCTCACTGCTGAATCAGTAGTATTAACCGACTGTCCTCCATGACCACCGGAACGAAACACATCAACCCGGAGATCATTGGGATTGATCTCCACGTCGACCTCTTCGGCTTCGACCAAAATCGCTACTGTCGCTGCTGATGTATGGATCCGTCCTCCGGCTTCGGTCTCCGGAACCCGTTGTACCCGGTGGACACCGCTTTCAAATTTCAGTTTACTGTAAACCTGATTACCTTCGACCGTAAAAATAATCTCTTTAAATCCACCAAGATCTGATTCATTCGCGCTCAAAATCTCCAGTTTCCAGCCGTTACTCTCTGCATATCGGGCATACATGCGAAAAAGATCACCTGCAAACAAAGCCGCTTCATCGCCACCGGTACCGGCACGGATCTCAACAATAACGTTCTTATCATCGTTGGGATCCTTTGGCAGCAATAATATCCGAAGCTTCTCGGTCAACTCACTTTGTTTGGCTTTAAGAATGGTAATCTCTTCTTTTAAAAACAGCGCCGCTTCCCCGGATTCAACCGTTAACATCTCCTCCGCAGTCGTCAGATCGGCTTCCACTTGTTTATAGACTTGATACGTCTCCACCAGCTCACTCAATGCCGCATGTGCTTTGGCTAACTTTTGAAATTGATTTTGGTCTGCTATAACATTCGGATCACTTAATTGCATGCTTAATTCATGATATTTCTCTTCAATTGCAGCTAACTTATCGATCATCTGTTACATTACCCCAAACTACCTTCAGTATTTAAGATACAGTTGTCGGCTCGGCTTCAGTGACATTTGTTACCGACTCTGATTCGGCATTATAGATTTTACCACCGACAATAACCGGCGCTTCCTCGGTAATCACTGCAACCAACGAGCTGATCGCCACTTCTAACTGCGCGTCATCCGGTTCTTTTGTCGTCAGCATCTGCAAAAGCTTCCCTGGCAAACTCAACCAGCGCCACAAGAAGAAGTCTTGATGTTTACCGGTAAATTTAATGATTTCATATGAGACACCAGCTACCAGTGGCATTAACATAATTCGCGACAACAATCTCATCCAAATAGTTTCGTATTTCAAGAAGGAAAAGAACACCGCGCTGGTAATAACTACAAATAGCAGAAAACTCGTCCCGCAACGCGGATGAAACGTCGGAAATTTCCGGGCATTTTCAACAGTAAGCTCTTGTTTCGCTTCAAATGTGTTAATCACTTTGTGTTCAGCGCCATGATAAGCAAAAACCCGCTGAATATCTTTCAAAAAAGATATCGAAAGAATATATCCAAATAGGATTACCATTCTTAACAAACTTTCCACAATATTTCCCCAAACAAAACTAAAATTGGGCAAATATTTATGAAGTAGCATTCTTCCCCCTAATGGCAGCAGAATAAAAAGCACTACTGTCATTAGCAAAGCAAAACCAATCATCAAACCTGATTCCCATGGTGATAGTTTCGATTCTTCTTCACTCTCCATGAATAAATCAGCTGAAAACATCAGGACCTTCATTCCCAGCACAAAAGATTCACATAAAGCAACAATTCCTCTTAACAGAGGCCATTTTAAAAAGGGATACTTCTTAGTAATCGAGCCGACCGTTTCTTTCTTAATAACGATTTCGCCACGATTATTACGGACCGCAACCGCTAAATGATCACGCCCGCGCATCATAACTCCTTCGATAACCGCCTGTCCGCCATACTGAAAATCAGGCTGTTTCATTTTACACCTCTTTAACTGTTATTTGTTATATTATATAGCAGGCGAGGATAAGATCCTCGCCCACAGTTAAAATTATTTGCGTTCAAAACGTTTCTTAAATTTGTCAACTTGTCCGCCAGTATCAACAATTCGTTGCTTTCCAGTAAAAAATGGATGACACTTCGAACAAATTTCAACCCTAATCTCTTTCTTTGTTGACCCCGATTCAAAGCTTTCACCGCAGGCGCAGGTAACTTGAACGGTATTATATTGGGGATGAATTCCTTCCTTCATATCGCTTCACCTCACTGCCTTCTTTACATACCTACATATTATAGCATAAACACAAGTAACACGCAACAACTTATCTTTGCGGCAGACTATAATTTCCAATTAATAACTCTGGAAAGTTCTGTTTTAAGCTTGCCAACCAATCATTGATTGAAGGCAATTCCTCTTGTTTAATTTTAGAGATTAGTTTTTCCGGGTCCAGATTCAGATTACGCAGTTGGACCTGTTTAACACCGGTCGTAGCAATTAATTCATACAATGCTTCTGTCTCCGTGCGCTGGTTGGTAAAACCCGGATAGAACAAGAGATTTAAAGCAACCATTACTCCATGTTCCGAGGCGTAACGCAACGATTGCTGCACTTCAGTTAAATTATACCCTTGAGGCCGGTGATACCAATTATAATTCTCCGGGACTGCCGAGAAAAGACTGACACGGATACTGTCAAGGCCGGCATCAACAATCTCCTTAATCGAAGCAGTAAACCCGGCATTGGTATTGAGATTGATTGTCCCTTTAACAGTTTCGGTACGGACTGCTTTGATCGAATCAACCAGCAATTTTCGTTGTAAGGACGGTTCACCCTCACAACCTTGCCCGAAACTAACAATCGCTTCAATCGCTAACTCCAAATGATTGACTGCCAATTCGACAACTTCTGTTACCGCTGGAACAAAATTGATCCGGCTTTGTGGCGCAGGACAACATTCGGAAGGTTGCAATGAAATACAACCCAAACAATCGGCATTACAACGCGGTGATACCGGAATACCTGCTTCCCAACGCCCATAGAAGACATTCTGTGCCGTAAGGCAATGATATTCAAGGGCACACTTGGCTAACTGTTCTAAAATGCGATTGTTAGGAAACTTCAATTTTAACCGCCTGATCAATTTTGCCAAATCGGTAGTATTATAATAAACCGGGTTCCATTTTAAATCGACATCGGTTTTAAGTGCGGCAACCTTCAGTCTCCCTTCCACCGCTCCGACTGCAGTATATCCAAAAAGAGGCAACTCTTGAGAGTGCTCCACCTCATAAGCGGGCACCAAAACCCTGGTATACCCCATCGGTAAAATCGTGGCAACTGCGGTCATCTCCTCAACGACCACAACCTCTGCTGCAGTTTCATCATAACCAAACGGCAAGCGTCCCGGCAGCGCCATAAGATCCGCTCCTGCCGGTAAATCAATCCATGATTCATCAGCAATTTCAATTTGCAAACCATTACTGCCAACCGCCAGCAGGCTATGGTCTTCAATAAAATTACCTTCGCGGTCAAGATAAACTAAATTAACTTTATTTCGAGCCATCTTGTACTCCACTTCTGACTAATTCTGCCCTAACTTTTTAATATTATCAAAATCAGCAGCCAGCGTCAAACTACTCAACATATATGTAAGTAGTTATAATCTATCGAACAACTTAGCAAACTGTCTTTATTTATTATTAACAAAGAGGAGTTGCTCTTCAAAATGTGGAAATAATAGATTTAAAATTCTTTTTATCAATAATTTATAGTTATAACATATCTTTATTTAGCTTTGGAGGCACTGTGAAGCAGATTATTTTAAAGTCCGGCAAGGACAAACGGGTACGCAACGGACACCTTTGGATTTACCAAGGAGAAATTGGAATTATTGGAATTGATGTTAAAGCAGGAGATATTGTTGAAGTCCTCGATAACCGCGGGCGTTTTATCGGAATGGGCTATTATAACTCCGCCTCCCAAATGGCAGTAAGAATCTTAAGTCGTGAACGTGAACCAATTGACGCCAGCTTTTTTCGGCGCCGAATCATTCAGGCAATAGAGTACCGTAAACGGGTGAAACCAAATGCTACCTGCTATCGGCTTATTTTTGGAGAGGGAGATCTCCTTCCCGGTTTAATTGTCGATCGTTTCGAAGATTTTTTGGTTGTCCAGTTTCTGACGATGGGAATGGAAGTTAACCGGGAGATAATCATCAATTTATTGATTGAACTTTGTAATCCCCGTGGGATCATCGAACGGAGCGATACCTCAGTCCGGCATTTAGAAGAGCTTCCGGAACGGGCCGGTTGTATTTATGGAGAAGCTCCGTCAACACTAACCATCACCGACAATGGATTAAAATTTCAAGTCGACTTACTTGAAGGCCAAAAAACAGGCTACTTTCTTGATCAATCCGCCAATCGCGCCGCTTTAAGCAACTACTGTCAGGGTAAAACCGTACTGGATTGCTTCTGTCACATTGGAAGTTTTGCAATCCATGCCGCCAGTTATGGTGCCAAATCAGTATTGGGAATCGACATCTCGCAAGAGGCAGTAAACCTGGCAACCGAAAATGCCACCATCAATAACTTGAGTAATAATTGTTCCTTTAAAACCGCAAATGCCTTCGACTTCCTCCGCGAACAGGTTGCCCAGAAAGCGGAGTATGATCTGATTATCTTAGATCCTCCGGCGTTCACCAAAAGCAAACAGACGGTTGAACGAGCGGTACGTGGCTATAAGGAGATCAATCTCCGTGCCTTGAAGATGCTACCGGCAGGAGGTATCTTAGTTACTTGCTCATGTTCACACCATATGAATTCAGAATTGTTTTGGGAGATCATCAACACAGCGGCTGTCGATGCCAAACGCCAAATCCGCTTACTGGAAAGAAGGACACAGAGTTTGGACCATCCAATATTAGTCGGAGTCCCCGAAACAGAATATTTAAAGTGTTTAATCTTTGAGGTTTTTTAAAGAGAAAGATTCAGATCTTTTGAAATAAGTATTATAAACTTTAAAAATTATTAACTTAATTTTTATTAATATTATTTTTCCAATATACCCCAAAAATAATTTTTTGTGATATACTTTATGTTATATAATTATAATTAAAAAATGATTATGGGGGTTAGATTAAGTCTATATAATGGTGTAAAAAGAAGTTGAGCCAAAGCTCACACCTC
>ERZ795060.186-NODE-186-length-88691-cov-13.821111_pt1 | contig 88691 bp, 67 predicted proteins | sample MGYA00375144_ERZ795060 | MGnify/ENA primary metagenome ERZ795060 (study PRJEB30189, sample SAMN05720157) | activated sludge metagenome | isolation source: anaerobic digester from wastewater treatment plant | place: Japan | collected 2015-05-15 ...
ATTTTAATGACTTCTGAACAAAAATAATCGTTTCATGAACTTTATGATTATTAATCGTTATGAAGAACAGAAAGTACTTACAAATACTGCCATGTCAATGTATAACTATTTTTCATTTATTCATACATCGACAAATTATTCTTTGATTGTTAAAAGGATTTTGTAAGTATAAGGTCTCAATTGTTAATGATAATTTGTTTTATATACAATATTCTCTACATGTACAAAACAAATAAGGTTTATTAAATTATGAAAGGTTTAAGAGGAGACATTTTATTAATATTAATGGTTATGATGCTCTTTCCCATGTTTGCGTTTTCTGCTGAGACAGACCAGTATTTAACGTGGGGCATAGAATTAAAAGATTCTGCGGACAAATTAAACAAATATTTCAATGACACATTGTCGGATTATCTTGAAAAAGTAAACAAACGAGCAAAACCTATTGAAGACCCAGAGGAACTTACGGTAGCCATTTATTATCATTTCTTCCAGTTTTTAGGCTGGTCTCGATTTCGCACATTCATCCGACACGACCCAGAAATTGAGAAGTATCCCAACATGAGTATTGGAGCAAGGAAGTATCAAAGGATGAGTATCCATCGAGGTTTTGCCTTCCCCTATATTTTGCCGATGGCACGGACAATTCGTGTTGGAGATATTTATTTTGGTATTGATAAGATGTGTCATTTCCTTGGTTTTGGCAGGCGGTACTATCAAAAATACTGTGAATATATTAAGGAGGGTTTATCAGAAGAAGAAGCGATGCGGAAGGTTGTGCTTTGGGGGGTGGTTCATGAAGATAATTTAGTAGGTAAATTGGTTGATGGTATATTTTCGCATGGTGACCTTGAAGCAAATTTTCAAGGATTCTGTCTTGCTCGTGACCTTTGTGGTGGAAACCCTCCATATATTGAAAGAGTGGATGGGAAATGGAAGTTAGTGCGTCCAATCGATTTAAGGAACTACATTACGCCTGGCTTCGATGAGTCATACAACAATTCCCATTTCTGGGCAATGCGTAAACGGATTGTATTACGTATCTTAACCAATGAATATTGCGACAAATTGCAGTTGCCAGAGGTTCAGAAAAGATTTGAACAGTATAAAAAATATGAACTGAGTTTTTCTCAAAAAGTGATTCAAGAATATTTTGAGAAGAAAGGTAAGAATCCACAAAAAGAACAATCCATTTATACATTGTGCTTGAAAAAACATGAGAAACAAACTCCTATGGAGGAGGTGCATTGCCCCTCCATAGATAATAAACATAGCTAAAAGGTCACTGATATAAGGGGACATTAACTATGTTCATAGGTATAGAAATTGGTGGCACAAAGTTACAAGTAGCGGTGGGTGATGAAAAAGGAAATATCCACACTTTAGAGCGGTGCAAGGTTCTATCGGGCTGGCAATCTCAGGATATTCTGGATTGGGTTACAGAAACAACCCACACCATAATAAAAAAATCTACACAGGAAGGTAGAACAATCAGGGCAATAGGTATCGGCTTTGGTGGTCCAATAAATAGCAATAATGGAACAGTTCTGGTCTCTCATCAAATAAGTGGTTGGGAAGGTTTCCCCCTAAAAAAATGGTTTGAGGACAAATGTGATTTACCAACAATTGTTGCAAATGATGCTAATTCCGCGGGTTGGGCTGAATATTGTTGTGGACGAGGACGTGGTACAAAAAACTTCTTTTATATGAATATCGGAAGTGGTATCGGTGGAGCACTAATTATCGACGGGAAACTTTATGACGGTCAGGGTTTCGGTGCTGGTGAGATTGGGCATACGTATGTTCCTGATTGGACAAAAGAGGGGGCTGGTGTGTTTGATAAACTTGAAAATATATGTTCTGGCTGGAATATTGAACGGCGATTAACTAAACAAGGATATGTCTCAGAAGATAGTGCTTTATGGAAACATGTTGATGGTAAGGTATCCCAATTAAATTGTGTTCTTTTGGGCAAGTATGCAATGCAGGGTGACCCATTCGCCTGTGAGGAATTGGATCGTATTGCTCAATCCTTAGGGTTAGCGATTTCTAACGTTATTACATTATTCCATCCCGAACGAATCGCTTTGGGGGGAGGAGTGTCTCTAATAGGGGAACCGTTATTGTCCCGTATCCGAGAACGTGTAGATGAACTCGTTTTTATGCCATTCCGATATCGTTATGAAATTAGTTCATGCGAATTAGGTGAAAATGTTGTTATTGTAGGTGCTTTATTGCTTGCTGGACAAGTACCCCAATAATTTTATAGATAAGGAGATACATAATGAAATATTTGCTCAGTTTATTTTTATGTTTGTTGTGTTGGAACGTGATGGCTATGCCTGAGGTTATTCTGGATACAGACATTGGCGATGACATCGATGATACATGGGCACTCATGTTCCTTTTAGGCTCGGAAAAGGTCAATTTAAAATTGATAGTAACTGCCTGTGATGATGCGGAGACAAAGATAAAGTTAGTAGCGAAAATGTTAGAACGTGTGGGAAAAACGGAAATTCCTATTGGAATCGGTGTAAAAACAAGTGATAAAAAGATAAATCAAGAACAGTGGATTGAAAACTATTCATTAGACACATATAAAGGAACTATTTATAAAAATGGTGTCGAGAAAATGGTAGAGCAAATCCGCAACGCAAAAGATACGGTAATCTTGTGTGTTATAGGACCGATGATGAATATAGCAAAAGCGTTAGAATTAGCCCCTGATATTGCGGAGAAAGCTAGGGTTGTATCTATGGCTGGTAGTGTATATCGTGGATATGGAGGGAAGAAACAACGAGATTGTGAATACAACATCTGCCGAGACGTAGAAAGTGCCAAAAAAGTATTTTCCGCTCCATGGAATATTACCATTATACCGTTAGATACATGCGGGACAATTATTCTTAAAGAAGAACGTTATCAGGCTGTAGAAAATTCTAAATCGCCATTGGCTCAAGTCGTTATCGAAAACTACAATATATGGACAAACCGAAAACACTATCCGCAGAATGAGAGTAGCGTTTTATATGATACCCTTGCCATTTATTGTATTTGGGCAGAGGATGTAGTAGAGATGAAAACAATTCCGTTAATTATAGATAACGAAGGGAAAACGTGTCCCGATGAGAAAGGCAAACCTGTTCGTTGTGCAGTAGAATGGAAAGACAAAGAACGATACGAAACCATCCTTATAGAGACACTTACGGGGACGATTAAGAAACCGTGAGTAAGCTAATTAAAATACACTTTTACTTTTGAAAAGTTTTTTACTCTTCCCCTACTTAAGAGGTAAATCATACTCTCAGATATATTTTAACATCTATGTTCTTATAATTTCTGCGTCTCGAATTTGAGGCTCACCAAGGTTAGGGTGCCAAATAAAATACTTAACTTCTTTATTAGGATTTAGTCCTACTACTTTGTAATTACCTTTGTTGTCAATAGCATAAACTGTTACAGCGTTAATAAAGCCTGTTTTCAATTCTGTTAAATCATTTACTGCTTCATATACAGCATCGGATACAGATAATCCCATTTTTAAGTAAAGTACAACTGACCGTGCTGTGCTTGCACGAATAGTCATTTCGCCAGTATGTGTACAGGCACAGGCACCATAACGACTGTCTGCATAACTACCTGCGCCAATAATTGGACTATCACCAAGTCTGCCAGGGTATTTCCATGGCCAACCAGAAGTACTTGTTCCTGTTGCAATTCTGCCAGTATTGTCCTGGGCAAGATAAACTGTTGTGTCAAATAGATGTTCAGGGTCAGAAGGCTTGGGCTTTATGTCGATGAGTCGAATATTAGGAAACCTTTGTTTCTGTTCCTTGTTTAATACCATATCTATGTATTTCTGCCACTCCTTTTGTGTATGCTCCATCTCGTTGACATAACGTTCTGCACCAATTTCTTCTGCAAATCGTTCTGCCCCAGCACCGACCAATATTTCATGTTCAATGTCAGTCATTACATGATAGGCAATTTCTATTGGATGTTTAAATCCTTTTATCGCACCGACAGCCCCACTCCTTCGAGTATTACCATCCATTATCGCAGAATCTAATTCTAACTGCCCTAACAAGTTTGGCAATGAATTGGCTCCAACAGTATGTATTTCTGGGTCAGCCTCAACCAATTTAATTCCTTCAATAATAGCCCGTAGAGCATCAACCTTATTTTTCAGCAATTCTGCAGATTTATGAACTCCGCTTCTTCCTTCATAATTCGTCAGTAATAGCATAATAATTCCTCTTTTTTCATTACTCCACCATTTTTATATTTTTATCCCATTGTGTTGTGCCTTGCCCTTTAAATTGAATCGTATCAACGTTCCCGCCTTTCACTATGCACCAAAGTGGATTGTTTTGGATATAAATAGGTGTTTCAATTTGTGCTCTTTCTACATCCTTTAAAAATATCACCACTGAATCGTCCAATTTTGTCTTTTCCCGCCAGTCGGAAAGAGTGAACTCTTGAACATCGTCAGCCCAAATTGCAATACCTGGGGAAGCCATCTCAAAAAGATTGGTGGGTTCTGCTTTTTCATTCCAAATAATATCTCGATATTTATCGGTAGTAATTCGCCAGAATGATGGTCTTGCCTCGAAAGATATATTTTGCATCTGCACACCACGGGCATGCCGTATAAAGAAAGCATAACATGGAAGGGCTTCGAACATTAAAGCCTCTGGGTAACGGTCTATCTCTTCTGGCACCTGTTCATCAGTAGGACGAAGTGGATTTGAGCCATCAAAGGAACAGAATACATTTTGTATAAGTACATCCTCTACGGGATGTTCTGGAATACCTGCAATGATATTGGGATTGCTTACATGCGTGGCAACAATATTACTAATAGTAACTCCCTTGATACTTCCTGCAGAAGTTGCTCCATCTCTACCTCGATTGCCAAGTCGTATAAATATCGGTGAACGTGCCCAGTCTATTATTATCCCTGTGACACTAATCCCCTCAATATTTGCACCATCTACCGACTCAATTGCTACGCCAGATATAGCTGGTTTCTGGGCAGTATATAAACCGCGGATTACAGAATTACTAAACGTTATTCGTTTAAAGTCCGAACCCGATTCTGTCCCTAACTTGAATCCATTACATCGAGTTGATAAATAGCAATTGGTAATAGTTATATCTGTGCAAGGACGATGATACCCAAGTGAAAAACTGCTTTTAGGAACGATAGCATCATCTACTGTTTCTATTCGGCAGTTAGAGATAAAAACAAACTGACAACTATCAGGGTCAATACCGTCCGCATAACCATTTAGAATCTGAACTTTATCAATAGTGACCTGTTCACAACCTAATAAACTGATTGAATAGTTTGGACAATTACGGATAGTAATCCCCTCTATTCGAATGTTTTTACACCTTTTAAATGCGAGTGCTTTGGGTCCGACTCGTTTCGTAAAATTCGAGTCAATAACTCCAGCCCCAGTAATTAGGATATTTTCAATATCCTCACCCCATAAAAGTGAATGGTGAAAAAATGAGGTTTCAGAATCAGCATCATTAGGAAAATCCAGAGTTTCAAAAGGGTTGTAATCACTTCTGTCTTTGCTTCCTAAAATGACAGCACCCGTACTTAATTGTATATGCAAATTGCCACGTAAGTGTAGACTTCCTGTTAAATAAATTCCAGCAGGAAAAATCAATGCCTTCTTTTGCTCACTTGCAATGTCTATAGCTTTTTGAATTGAGACTGTCTCTAAATTTTTCCCATCACCGACAGCCCCAAAATCTAAAACATTTAACGAATTAGTTTGTCCTTCTAATGAAAAAGCAATAGATGTTATTATAAGGAATGAGATTGAGAAGGATAATATCATACATAATAATTTAGGCATATACCATCTCCATGTGCATAAACTTTAATATTATAAATATATGCTATATCTATTAACATTTTTTATGTAATATGTAAATAGTATCGAAATATTCTATAGCAAATAATACATACATAGAAATTTTTTGTAGCAAATAAAATTAAACTTTATTATGATTGATAAGTTCATTTTGAGGAGGTATCTGATTACTTTTTATTAATTATGGGATTCCCCCAATTTTTATAGTTTTTATAGAAGATAGACATAAATTTTTGGTATGATATTGACACAAATAAATAATTTGAAATGTCTATTTTCCAGAAAATCTAAGTGAACAGAGTATGGTTATTCTTTATTTATTAAGTTTTATTGGATATACACTCATATCTCAGGCGGGAAGTGATATTTCGCCAATATCATTTGCGGATGCTGTTGCAAAGATGGAAGCCAACAATCCGTCTCTTTCCGCTGCAGAAGAGGAGATTCAACAAAAAGAACAGGAACTCAAATCAGCAGAGGGGTTACGTTATCCTAAAGGAGAGATTGAACTAAAACAGACATTTTTAGATTCTCCGATAGACATTAGCATTGACCCGATACCATTTTCCTATGAAGTCCAAGAAAAACAGTTTACCAAGGGGCAAGTTAAGTTAAGTTTACCAGTATATACTGGTGGACGCATCTCTGCAGCAAATGAAGTATCACAATATCGCAAGAAAGAAGCGACCGCACAAAAAGAATGGACGCGTTGCCAGCTTCTAACAGAACTTGCTCAACGGTATTATGGTTTAGTACTTGCAAAACAGAACTATAAGGTGCAAACTCTAAAAAGGGAATTGATGGAGCGTCATGTTGACCGTGCAGAACGTTTATTCCGTGAAGGTATTATCGCCAAAGTTGAATTGCTTCATGCTCAGGTGGAGTTAGCCAAAGCCAAACAAGAAGAAGCCTCCGCACAGCGAGATATAACAATTGTTCTTGAAGGTCTAAATAATATCCTTTTTGAAAACTCTATATGGGAACCGAAATCCGAGTTGTTTGTTCTCAATGCAGACCCATCATTGGAAAATATGAAGGCAGGTTTAGACGAAACACATCCTGCAATTCTTATTGTATCTTCCAAAGTAGAGCAGGCGTATGCAGGAGTTAAAGCAGAGAAAGGAGCAAATCGACCTACAATATACCTCTTTGGAATGCATGAAATCTTCAAAGATGACCTTACCTTATTAGACCCTACTTGGGCTTTTGGAGTAGGCATGAACTACACTTTCTTTGATGGTTTTCAGGGCAAACATAAAACCGCAGCTGCAAAGGCATTGGCTCGAAAAGCAGAGTATATGCGGGCAAAAATAAAGAAAGACCTGGAAAGTTTAATGGTGAAAAGATATGAAGAGATGAAAAAAGCACGTGAACAGTGGGAAAGTTTTGATACAACACTACAACTTACTAAAGAAAATTTACGCGTTCGAACAAAAGCATTTGAAGAAGGTGTAAGTACGTCCCTGGAAGTAGTTGATGCGGTCTATCAACATTCGCGAGCACAATTAGGCAAATTAAAATCCGCTTATGACTACGATATCGCACTGTTTCAATTATTAGAAGCCAGTGGTCGTTCTACACAATGGCAAGATTTTATGAGTGATGTTAAGGCGGTGGAGGCGGAAGAAGAAGAAATAACAATACAACAATAATTTAGAAAAATAATTTAACAATTATTTAGTAATTTATGAAGTAACCGATAAAGAAGGGTATTATCTCATGCGGCATCCGCGGTTAGTAGCGTTTTTCATGTTTATGATAGGCTTGTTTGTCGTTTCATTTCTCTCTTATATATTTATCCAGCCTCAACCATTTTATCTGCAAGGAGAAGTTGAGACAGATAAAATTAATGTCTCCGCTAAAGTTCCAGGTCGTTTGCTCGAAATTATTGCTGAAGAAGGGCAAAATGTTAAAAAAGGTGAGATTATTGCAATATTAGACCGTCCTCAGTTAGAAGCAAAAAGAAAGCAAGCGGAAAGTGCTCAAAAGGCAGCTCAAGCTCAGTTTGAGAAGGCGGAGAAAGGAGCCCGTGAAGAGCAAATACGTATGGCTCAAAACCAATGGCTACAGGCACAAGCAGGCAGAGAATTGGCAGAGAAAAGTTTTCAGCGAATACAAAAATTATTTGAGGAAGGGGTTGTGCCTGCTCAAAAACGTGATGAAGTAGAAGCACAATATAAAATGGCATGTCGTTTAGAAGCCACCGCAAGAGCCCAATACGATATGGCACTCAATGGGACACGTGAAGAGGATAAAAAAGCAGCAGAAGCATTAGTTCAACAAGCGTCTGGAGCGGTTCAAGAAGTTGATTCCTTAATTGAAGAAGTTACCGTAACAGCACCTGTGGACGGGGAAATCCTTGAACATATTGTATATCCTGGTGAAATTGCCTCCGCAGGTATGCCAATATTGACTATGATTAACCCTGACAAGATATGGGTCACATTTAATATTCGTGAAGATCAACTCAAAGGCTTGAAAAAAGGGCAGGTGATTGCAGGAATGATTCCTGCATTAAACCGACGCATCCTCGAGATGGAGGTTTACTATATCTCTCCTTTAGGAGAATTTGCGACGTGGCGAGCAACCAGTGCTTCTGGCGGTTTTGATTTGCGCACATTTGAGGTTCGGGCAAAACCATTGCAAAAACTGGAAGGTTTACGCCCTGGTATGAGTGTGGTAGTCCCCTGGGAACGTCCAGATAAAGAAGCAGATTGGGTCATCAAGATACGCAAAGGAGTTGATAATCTTTTAAACAAATACATATTTCATAGAGGGTAAAAATAATGGAAACGGGTCTGATGAAGGTCCTCCGACGGGAACTTCACATCATCGCTCATAGTCCGTTCTATTATTTATTCACTTTCATTTTACCTATTATTAGCTTCATTATCTTATATGCCATTTTTTATCAAGAGATTCCTCGTGATTTACCCATAGTTGTATGTAATTATCAAAATTCAGAATTAGCCCGACAGATTATCCGTTCTGCAGATGCTTCCGCTTCTCTTAAAGTGGCTCTGGTAACACCTAACTTTCAAGAAGGCGAACAATGGTTGAAAGAAGGTAGAGCCTACGCTATGATATACATCCCCAAAAACATTGAGCAGAAACTTATGGGTAATAAAGAAGAAGCAGTCGTTGCTTTTTATAATAATCAATGGATGTTAACCAGTAGCCTTATTAGCAGGGCTCTGCGTGAGGTTATCGGTAAAATATCATATCAGGAAGAATTTTATTTCCGTTCACAAAAAGGAGAACCTGCAAATTATATTCCTACCTTTGCAAACCCTATCGCCTTAGATAGTCAGCCCTTATATAATCCCAACTTGAATTATCGGTTCTTCCTATTACCTGCGTTGCTTCCAAGTATGATTCAGGCTTTCATCATCATGGTTATGATTCGTGCCTTCGGCTCCGAGTTGAAATATGGCACGGTCAAAGAATTGATGGATAAAGCTGGGGGAAATTATTGGATTGCCATTATAGGTAAATCCATTCCCTATACTATTGCTTTTAGCGTGTTAACACTTTTCATGCTTACCCTGTTGGTATACGGTGCTAACGTTCCTTTCGAAGGGGATCTATCTTTTGTGATTGTATCCAGTATTTTATTTGTCCTTGCATATCAAAGTATTGGCTTTGCCTTCGTTACACTAACTTCAAATTTAAGAATGGCAAATAGTTTGGGTGGCTTCTATGCGGGTCCTGCTTTCGCATTTGCAGGCATTACATATCCCGTTATTGGTATGCCACTACCTGCAAAAATATGGAGTTATTCCCTGCCAATCACCTATTACTTAAAAATACTCCTTGAACAAGCCATTCGTGGTATGCCAACTTGGGTCTCTGTGACGAATATGATAATTTTGTTTTTATTCTTCTTTATACCACTATTGATATTGGCTCCACGTTGGCAACGTTTTGCAACCCATCCAGAATACTGGGGAAAAATATGATAAAGTATTTTTGGGAAATATTGAAAGAAGAATATAACGCTATTTTCAGTGACCCTGGAATACTCATGATTGTTATTGCTGGGTTAAGTGTTTATACAATGGTCTATCCACTACCTTATTCGCCAGAAGTTTTGAAAGAATTAAAAGTAGTTGCGGTAGATAGAGATAATACCGCATTAAGCAGAAAACTCCTCCGGTGGATTGATGCCACAGAAGAGGTAACTATTTATTGTCGTGTGGCTGATTTTAACGAAGCAAAAGAACTCATTACCGCAGGCAAAGCATATGGAGTTATTGTTATCCCTGATGAATTTGAGAAGAACGTGTTAACTCGAAAACGTAGCGTCGTTCAACTCTTCGCCGATGCCTCTTATTTCCTCATTTATCGCCAGATATTTACAGGCGTCTATAAAGCAACTGCGACATTATCCGCTGGCGTGGAAATTCGCAGACTAACAGCAGAAGGAATGACTGAGCCTTATGCTCAAATGAAATGGAATATTGTCAATACAGATGTTCGTGCATTATTTAATCCCGTTGGAGGCTATGCTACCTATGTTGTTCCAGGGGTGCTTATGCTAATTTTACAGCAAACATTACTTATCGGTATTGGTATACTTACTGGTACAAGGCAAGAACAATATGAAAGTTTGCCACTACCAGAAAAAGGGGAGAGACCTATCTTTTTCTGCATCATACTTGCCCGTGGGTTTGCCTATTTCAGTATGTACATCTTCTTCCCATTCTTTTATATGTTGGTTATATACCGTATCTACAACTTACCACAAATAGGCAATTTACCTGAAGTTATGCTTTTCCTAATTCCCTATGTAAGTTCTATTATCCTATTAGGATTTACCTTATGCACAATATTTGTCAGCAGGGAAATATCTATACCTGCCCTTATCTTCACTTCTATTCCCACCGTTTTATTAGTAGGTTTTGCATGGCCTCTCGAAACATTACCACAATGGTTACGTTGGTTTTCTTTACTCTTTCCGAGTACAAGCGGTTCCGCAGGTTTTGTGCGAATGAACCACATGGGTGCTTCCCTATACGAAGTGCGTTGGGAATGGTTTACACTCTGGGGTTTGAATTTCCTCTACTTTACAACTGCTTGGCTCTCCTTTCGCCTCTATCACTATCGCATCCAGCACAAACAATTACTCTTCACAGAACACCCACCTTTAGTGTAATTTTTTATCCAAAGTAAGCAATGCTGGCAAAGGAAACAATACCACCAATAGGGTCAGGTGCTTGACCATAATAAAGAAATTCAGAACGTTCTGCTTTATGTTGGATTAGTCTTAACGTCGAATAAATAGAGAACAACCCACATACACGACGTTGATTCTTATCCTTCATAACTGACTTATAAAAACATCCCGCATCCATGTTAAGTGCTTGCTGAAGGTCCTCATCATCCCGATTCCGAATTTGTTGCCGTATGGTATCATCAATCTGAATTGGGTCTCCAAAACGTTGACCTACATGAGCCAAATCCGAAGCCGAAAGAATCAATATCTGCTCCTTACTCCCTTCGATATAATCAATACATAATCGCAGAAATTTCTCTACATCCGGAACCGAATCCGGAGGTGTCTCATACTCATTATCAGCAAAAGGTCCGCATAATATCGGTACAATCTGAATATCTGTCCCAAAAAGATAATTTAGCATTAAAACCTGAAACTCTATCGAATGTTCCATTCGATGCATAATCTCAGACTCAAATAGGTCTATCCCCATATTCTTGGATAGATAATCCACACATTCCTGATTTGTTTTTATCGTGCCTAATGGGGTGCTGTAATGCTTCCGTGTCAAGATGAAAGGCGTACTTCCCCCTTGATGACTAACCCCAAAAATGAACACCGTATCTGGTTTTTCGCACTGATAAAGCCGATAATACGCATGGGCATAACCAACTCCACCACGTTGAAAATCAATATGAGGAACCACCAAACCGACCATCCTCTCACCCGTCGGCGTCTGCTTGTCAGGCAACGGTCCAGGTCCTCCAGGCTTCGTAAAAAGTGAACCAAGAAAAGCCCCCAATTCATGTTTCGCTGAAGAATAAGATTGACCCGCATGATATGGGAGACGAACCGTTTGCTGAAGGAATTCGCTCTCTATACGATTTTTAATCTCCTCGAAACGCTCATTTAACAGAAACCCATGTTCATCAAGAAATTCTACTATCTTCTCTATCTGCTCACTCGGAATAAGGGCACCTTGAAACTCACGAGCAAACTCTAACTGTATATCCCGTAATGTATGATTCCCATCTAAACAAACAGCAATAAAAAACGCCGCTGGCGAAAGGGTTATCTCTGTATTTACATACCCCAGTGGGTCATGAAGACAGATTAAAGTCTGTCCCTGATGATGAACAGGGAAAGCCTCTATGTTACGCAATGGCGGATATGGCTGATTCGAATTCGTTTCCATAACAGCAACTAATCAAACCTCAAAAAATTTGTTTCTTCTTATATTATAGGAGATATAGATGCTTATAAAAAAGAAACGTAATGCAAAGTTTATTAACAAATACATTTTCCCCGTTAGCATCTCCAAATAGCTCAGCCATATTACCTGCGTTAGAAAGAGCATCAACAACAACCCAGATGAATAATAATGCAAGCATCCCACTTGTAAAATCATAAGTAAAATAACTACCTCATTCTATAAATGAGGTAGGGTTCATCAAATAAAAAGGATATATTGGCTTCTCAAGTTTATATATGGAGATGTAGATGTTTTATAATTGAAGGAAAAGAATATGGAAAAGTTATGGATAAATTCATAAATGTTAATGAATTGAGAAAGATTTTGCCCACAAGGTCATCCCATGACCATAAAGGCAGATTCGGTCATCTTCTTATCGTTGCGGGTTCGCGATATTATACAGGTGCGGCGAAATTATCCGCATGTGCAGGGATGCGTTCTGGTACAGGATTGGTGACATTGGCGGTTCCATCTGTTGTGGCAGATGTGATTGCAAGTAATCTAATGGAAATCATTTTTTATCCATTACCTTCAACGAAAGAGGGGACATTTTCGGAGGAAGGTGCTGAAAAAGTCATTGAATTCTCGAAAGATAAAAATGCAGTTCTTATTGGACCTGGATTAACTCAACATCCATCTACTGTAAACTTTGTTAAAAAGGTAGTCCCTAATATCGATGTGCCTCTTATCCTTGATGCAGATGGTCTGAATGCTATCAGTGACACTCCAGGTATTCTGAAAATGTGTAAAGGAATACCTATTCTTACACCTCATCCAGGTGAGATGTCCCGCTTAATTAAAAAATCTACGGGGGACATACAACGAGAAAGGGAACAATGTGCCCTCGAGTTTGCAAAACAGATGGGTGTAGTGGTTGTTCTAAAAGGACATCACACAGTAATTGCAAGCCCTGACGGTGAATACGCAATAAATACCACAGGTGGACATGGCTTGTCTAAAGGTGGCACAGGAGATGTTCTTGCAGGTATTATCGCAGGTCTCGTAGCACAAGGAGTTTCTCCTTACCCAGCGTGTCAAATAGGTGTGTGGCTCCATGGTAGAACTGGAGACCTTGCGGAACGAGCCTTACACCCCCGAAGTATGACCGCAGGGGATTTACTTGACTTTTTACATCAAGCGTGGAGGGAGTTAGACCCACAACCGTATGATTAAGATTCAAAATATAGGCGAATTAGCATTTATAAAAAAACTTGAGACCCTTATCCCAAAAACGAACGAAGAAAATGTTATTCTATCGTTGGGAGATGATTGTGCGGTAGTTAAGTCTGGCTCCTCTCTATTCTTAATTTCATCAGATATGTCAATAGAGAATATCCATTTTTTATCAGATAATTTTCCGCCATCTGCAATAGGCTGGAAAGCAATGGCTTCTGCATGGAGTGATATTGCTGGGATGGGGGGAGAACCTCGTTGGGCAGTGGTTTCTATAGCTTTACCCAAAAATATTTCTGTACAAAAAGTAGAGGCTATATATAAAGGCATGTTAGAGGCAACTAAATTTGTAAACGGGACCATCATCGGTGGCGATACAACCATGTCCCCAGATGATAATATTGTTATTGATATAACTGTTGTAGGTGAAGCCTTACGAAAAAAGTTTATCCCCCGCTCTGGTGCAAAACCTGGCGATGTTATTGCAGTTACAGGCTCATTAGGAAATTCGTCCGCAGGTTTATTGGCATTGAAACAACATTTACCTGTCCCCGATTTATGGCGTTCGCATTGGTATCCCATACCACGGATGGAAGAAGGGAAATGGTTATGCACAAAAGGCAAAGCAACTGCTATGATTGACATCAGCGATGGGTTGATTACTGATGCGGAACATATCGCAGAAATGTCTGGTGTAGGTATTAATATCCAAAAAGATAATATCCCTATATCCACTGAGCTATCAGATTTTTGCGAAATATACCATCTCGATATTGATAATTTTATTCTGGCAGGTGGAGAAGAATATCAATTATTAGTGTCTATCCCAAAAGAGAAATGGCAGAACGTATATACCCAATTCAATGCCCATTTTCCCTGTTCCATAACTGCGATTGGCTATGTTACCAACGAATGGCAAGGTGTCCGAATCGATAGCACACTTCCCTCCCTCAAAGGCTACGAACATTTTAAATGAGAGGGTACGCAATTATTTTATACGCTATAATTTCAATCTCCTTTACAGTTTACAACGTTTTATCTGTAAAAGATACAAATATAAATCAAATTATGACGAATTGATTTGTTGTGTTAGTTCGAGGACGGTTTTGAAAACTTCGTCGGGAGTAATTTGCTTTAATGCTTCTTGGGCTTGATGAAGTGTCATTTTCTTTGGGAAAGGAATGGGTCCTTTGTAAAGTACTTTGAAATAAGTGCCATGTGGAGCATGTTGTTGTGGGTTTGTTCCACCAAAGATGCAAATAGCAGGTTGATGTAACAGCCATGCTAAGTGCATGGGACCAGTATCACCTGAAATAAAAACGGAGGAATGAGAAATCAAGCAGGCTAAATGTTTTAATGTGGGTAATTGAGGAGATACAAGAACAGGGTATTGCATGCGTTTGGTTATTTGTCTTATGACATCAAGTTGTCCTGGACCCCATGTAAATAATACCTCAAATCTTCCATCTGCAATTAGAAGGTCTGCAAGTTTTGCAAAGTGTTCAAATTGCCACTGTTTCTCGGGACGTTCTACTGGGGGATGTATTATAATTAATTTTCTATTTGTTTGACAGAGTGTTTGTAGGAGTTCCTGTATTTCTTCCTCAATTTCCGCAGGAAGTAGCATGCCTAACCAGTCATCTATCTTTTCTGCTCCTATAGCCTCAGCGAGGAAAAAGTTTTCTTCTACGCGGGTAAGTATCCTATCCTTCGGCAATGAAACACGATGAGTTGCAAAAATATAACTCAGTTCTTGGGCTCGTGGAGGTGCGAATGAGATGCGGTACGGTGCCTTAGAAAAAAAAGATATAAGACCACTTTTTAGGATACCATGAAAATCAAGAACAAGGTCATATCGATTTTGTCTTATGTGCCTACACAAAGTTAAAAACTTATTCAAAGATGTCATGAGCTCGTTAGTTCGGTCAAATATAATGCAATTGTTTAATGCGGGATGCTCGTTAATGACATCACAGGCTTTATTTTCCACAACCCAATCAATTTGAGCATCTGGGTAGGCTATTCGGATAGCCTCCATTGCAGGAATAACACGAATAACATCACCAATAGCACTCAAACGGATAATTAAAATTTTTGAAATATGTTGTTTAGGTATTAACATGGTATTCATTTATTATCATTATCTTTTTTAATTGTAATGAATTGGATATAGTCATTGCATAGTTTGCCCCCTTATTTAATTGAGGTTATTGACGATTGAGAAAACGAATTTATATGGAATTAAACGCCCCATTCTGCCAAGCGATATGCCAACGATGCTCTTTATGCAACAGGCAGGTTGTTTATATTCGTTTTTGTTTGTTCAGAAATTTCAATGAATGACATCGTGGAGATAATAACCAACAATAGCGGAAATAGCCCCATAAGCGATGAGGAATAAGGTTTTGAGTATTTTGCTACCATGTTTCCGCCAGAATAAACGAACTTTGAAAAAAAACTGTTGGAATGGTTTTGGCTCGATAATAGTAACAATAACTGTAATATTATCTTTACCACCGTTTTCGTTTGCAAGGTTTACAAGTCGTTGTGCTATTTCACCGGCGGTACCACCTTTGCGAATTTCCTCGCAGATTTTGTTATCGGGAACCATATTAATAAGGCCATCTGTGCAGAGGAGTAAAATATCCCCAGACACAGGATGCCAACGATAGACATCTACTTCAATATCGGGATGAGTTCCTATGCACCGTGTTACAATATGTTTTCGTGTATCCTTTTCTGCTTCCGAACGGGACATAAGTCCTTGTTTTATTTGTTCATCGACCCATGAATGGTCTTCGGTAAATTCTAAAATTTCGCCGTTCCGTATGTGGTAAGCTCTGGAATCACCTACATTCGCAATATAAATTTTTCCAGGGATAACAATAGCTGCAATTGCTGTTGTCCCCATAGGTCTACTACCCTTGACTAAGTCTTTGTTTGTCTTGTAGATACTTTCATTGGCTTTTTGGAATGCCTCACGAAGTAAAGGTAAAGGTCCTTCATCTCGTAAGTCTCTCACCTCTTCCTCGGTATTTTCTTGCCAAGGTTCTTCTTTTAAGATATCTTTAATTAGTGACACTGCTAATTTGCTTGCTACGTCACCTGCAATATGCCCCCCTAACCCATCTGCTACAATGAGCAATGCACCATCTTCAAATAATTTAATATCCGTTGACTCGCTTCGGAATATTCCAAAGAAATCTTCATTTTTGTCTTTTTTTCTGCCTTTATCGGATACTCCCGCAATATCTAACTTCATTTTCCATCCTTTTTATAAAAGAACATTATTCCTCAATTATTATGATGTAGTATATAATCATATTACAATTGTTATTATATTTGGAAATTGATTCCGTTAGAAATTTATTTCCATGTCTAAAAATGTTTGAAAATTAAAATTTAAATGTATTTAAGATTTATTTCGTCTATATATAATGAATAAGGAGAATGAATATGAAAGACACAATCGACATAACATCCTTGAAAGAATTCAGAAAGGGTAAATATATGAATATCAATGAGATATTAAGAATATTTGTTGTGGCGATTTTTACTATATTGATAGTAAGAATGCCCACAATTTATGCAGATGCGGACTTTCCATTGCATGGACGGATAAGTTATGATGCAGAAAGTACCTTAATAAAAGGGGCTGACGATGACGATTGGAGTCGTGCCACATTAAATACATTGGTGCTAACAGGTGACACGTTGTGGACAGATAAAGCAGGGAGTACAGAAATAGAATTTCCTGAGGGAGTTTTCCTGCGGATGGCAGATGCTTCCAAAGTAAAAGTAGAACAGATTTCCCCTGAAATAATATTTTATGGCATAACGGGTTCTTTTTATATTGAACGGGTTGCCCGCAGTTCTGGAAATGTAACATTCCGAACACCTGCCTGCCGTATAACATTCGACCCGAATACCTGTACCCGTATCGATATTGGTGATGGTGGTGCGACACGTGTTTCGACAAGATGGGGAAAAGCATACGTTACGACAGACCGTGGTGGCAATGAAATGGTAAGTAGCGGTAAACGATGCTGGATAGATGTGGAATATTTACCCTCAGAGGTTGTCTCGTTTGCAACAAATGAAATGGACAGTTTCGACCGTTGGAATCAGGGCAGGTCTGAATTACTTTCTGCACCTGTTCGTACACCACCTAAATATGTTGAAGTCACCAGCAAAACAATTGGATATACAGAACTGGTGGACAATGGAGAATGGGTGCTGATTGAGGAGCGTTATTATTGGAGACCTACAGTTGTTGTAAATTATGTTCCATACCGCACAGGTTATTGGACGTATGTGCCAGCCATTGGGTCTGTTTGGGTTGAAACATATCCTTTTGGGTATATAACAACCCATTATGGGAGATGGGTATATTATGAGACTTACGGTTGGGTTTGGGGATATGACCCTATATGGAGTCCTGCATGGGTAGCAACAGTTCGGTGTGGTGATTATTTCATTTGGACACCAGTTGATTTCTATTGTCGCCCTGTTCGTGTTTCCACTGGAGTTAGTTTCTCTGTAGGCGGTTTGGACTTTTATGTTTCTGCATCCACCTATGCACCTGCAACGTATGTTTACAGAGCACCTGTATACGTGGCACCTGTTGTACCAACCGTCGTTAATTACGTTGCAACAAACCGTCCTAATATCTCTGTTTGGAATATAACACGTTATCCTTCAGCGCCGATTCGTGTCCCGTATCAGGAAACATTACCCACCGTTCGAGACTACAATCCACCACGATCTATTCGTGGCGTGTCTTATTACAATGATAGTGGGACACTCGCACGCTCTCGTGTAAATGAATTGGAACGTTCTTTTTCACAACGGTCTTCTGTACGAAATCTAAATATGTCAACCAATTCACCTCGTTCGATGGTTCGAACTGCTATGACAAATGACCGTGGCAATATGTTTCGTGATGTAAAGTTAAATACTACATCTCCGAGAGCCCCCTCTGTTAGATTCTCTTCGGAAAATGCTTTATTAAGTAAAACAGGAGATATGGGGAATACTTCCGTTCGTAATATCCGTGGGAAGGATATTAACACCAGTTTTACACAGGCTGTGGAACGAACATCCTCATCCACACGAGATATCTCAGGAATATCATCGGTCAGGAATACACTCAACAGAGGAGCAGAACGGACAAACACGGCACGTGAGAATTTGAGCATTCACAAAGATGTGAGAGGAGCAATATCCAGTAGTTTAGACCGCACACCTAAAACAATGAACTCCCCTACCCTGTCACGATTAGATATGGATGGAGAACGGAAACCACGAAATTACAATCCTCCAAGTGGTGGCTCTACGAATCCACAAAGAACATCACCAAAGAATGATTCTGGCACTGGCAATCGTGGGATAACACCACGCTCCACACCTTCAGACCGCAATAGCCCAACAAATCGGTCTACACCTCGAAATTCAAGTCAAAATTGGGACAGAAGTCTTTCAGATATTCGTACAACAATGAATCATATCCCTGAACGAGCAGGAAGTTCACAGAAAACAGCAATTCCAGAGATTGCTTCACGGTTTTCCGATAACAATGCGAGAAACAACAGCAATTCGATAACACCCAGTATACCAAGTCACACATATCATCAGAATATAAATAGATCTCCATTAAACGGCTCTTCACCATCAAAAGGAACTTCATTATTTAATTCTGGAGGTAATTCACGTAATTTCTCTGTTCCAAATCGTGTTTCAACTCCTAACCCTTCCACATCGATAAGACCAAGCATCCCTTCCATGCCATCATTCAACCATCAAAGTTCAGGAGTAACTCAACAGAACAATCTTTTTTCTCCACGCAATTCATCAAGCTTTTCATCACCTAAATTAAATACTCCAAGTATTACAACCCCATCTTCACCCTCCTTACATAGGTCACCTTCCATCTCGCAAGGATTTTCTGGTGGTAGACCTTCGTTTGGAGGTAGAGGAATCCGATAATGACATTAAATATTAAAAATAGGAGACACATCATGAAAAAGGCATCATTAAAACAATCCAGAATGGTTTACGTTGCAATGGTAATCGCATTGACTATCCTATTGACAGGATGTCCCACAAAAAAAGATGATGCTGAATATGAACAGGGATTTTATGATGGTTTTATGCAAGATGATTACTATTGGACAGGCTTCTATGATAGCTACGACACAGTAGATGGCGGTCCTATTTATTATCGAGGAGACCAAATACCTTCAGTAACCAGCCCTTCCTATGATAGAGGGTATTATGACGGGCTCTGGTATGCCTATAACGATGGGTATTTTGTGGAATATGATTATGCATTTACGATTGGTTTTAGTGAGGGTTATGACTGTGCATATCAAGCAGGGTGGGCTACATTCCTTGCAGTAGATAGTCATATCGAATGGCAAGACGGTGGCTTTTCTGACGGTTACAATGATGGCTTCTCCGAAGGTAGAGTTTTTGGAGCCTATGATTATATTAATGGAATCCCTTATGATTGGTTAGGAGCGATGATGGATTATCGGCAGGGATTAGATTTATCTGTTGATGGTGTCTCTACAGGAAATCAGGGACCTGTTATACTGTATGAATGGGGAACAGACCCGAAAACATTACAAAAATCTAAGGCATCTAATAATGGAGTTCCGGGACGCTCAATTCGCTACACACACAGTGAACACGACACGAAAGAATTTAGCCCACCTGAAATAAGTTATAGGACAATGCCAGAAGATGCCATGAATAAGTATAATGTTGTTCCAACAACATCGCCACGCAACTCTTCGCAAAATTTAACACTAACCACTTCTTGGCTCGAACGCATTAACCAATATCGAAATGTGATGGGCAAATAAGTAATATTTGGTTATTTTCTTTCACATGAATAGCCCCAGGAGTCTTTGGCATGAAGGTAACTGACCTTCCCCATAAGCCATTCATCAATATATCGAGCCGACTCTCTGCCTTCAGAGATAGCCCAAACAACAAGTGACTGTCCTCTACGTGCATCACCTGCAGAAAAAATACCAGGATGTGTTGTCATATATTTTGAGTTCGTTTTTATCGCTTTCCCGAAACGTGTTGTAGTAAGTTCCAGACCTAAAGCCTCTAAGAAAGCATCCGTCTCTGGGGCAACAAATCCCATAGCAAGGATGACAAGCTCACAAGGTAGTTTCATCTCTGTGCCTGGTATTTCACGCATTCGCTTCTGTCCATTTTCATCTGTATACCATTCTAAACGGATAAGGTTAATCGCTTTTACGTGCCCATGTGCATCACCTTCGAATGATTTTGTCATAACGCTAAATAATCGTTCTCCTCCCTCCTCATGACTGGATGAAGTGCGTAAAATCATAGGCCATTGTGGCCAAAGATTATCGCCTGTTCTTTCCAGAGGAGGACGCGGAAGTACTTCAAGATTAACAACAGATTTACAACCCTGTCGAATACTTGTCCCAATACAATCTGAACCCGTATCACCTCCACCAATAACGATAACATTTTTATTGGTAGCCACAATTTCTTTACCTTCAATTTTTTTACCTAACAACCTCCGAGTACTTTGAGTTAAGAAGTCCATTGCTGTATGAATTCCAGAGAGAGAAGAGCCTGGGATGTTCATACTGGCAAAAGTTCGGGCAACAGTAGAACCTATTGTGAAAAGGACAGCATCATACTCCAATATTTGTTCTACAGGTATATTTTGACCCACCTCAGAAGAACATTTGAAAACAACACCTTCATCAATAAGTTGATTTAATCTTCGCCAAACAATAGATTTGTCCAATTTAAAGCCTGGTATGCCATACATAAGCAAGCCACCAGGTTCATCTGCACGTTCAAATATGTGTACAGTATGTCCTGCTCTATTTAACTGCTGTCCTGCTGAAAGTCCGCTGGGTCCAGAACCGATTATGGCAACACGTTTGCCAGTTCGAAATTCAGGTGGTTCTGGTTTTATCCAACCTTCACGCCAACCTCGCTCAGCAATTTCATATTCGATTTGTTCTATTGTCACGGGTGGTTCATTAATTCCCAACACACATGAAGATTCACAAGGTGCTGGGCAAACACGACCTGTAAACTCTGGGAAATTATTCGTCGAATGAAGTATTTCTAAAGCACGTTTCCAATCACCATCCTTAACACAATCATTGAAGTCTGGAATCTGATTGCCTAATGGACAACCATGATGACAAAAAGGGACACCGCAGTTCATACAACGATATGCCTGCTGTCTTATTTTCTCTTCTGGTAAAGAATGATGAAATTCACGGAAGTGTTTTATCCGTTGTTGTATAGGCTCTTCTGAACCTAATTCCCGTTGGAAAACCATAAATCCTTTCGACTTTGGTGGCAACATTATCATTCTCCTAATTTGCTAACTTTAATTTAGATTCTTCCTGTGTCGTATTCATTTGTTTTAAGGCACGAGCATAATCTTTAGGCATTATACGGATAAAATGTTCCTGTTCTTTTTCCCAATTCATTAATATCTTAATTGCAATAGGACTTCCTGTATATTGGGCATGCCTTTCAAGCAAATATCGCAACTCTGGTAGACTCTTTTCATGTAGAGGTTTCATATCTACCGTTTGCTGATTACACTTTATATGAAGTTCATTATTGGGGTCATATACAAAAGCAATGCCACCTGTCATTCCCGCTGAAAAGTTTCTACCTGTTTTCCCAAGGACTACCACCCTTCCATTCGTCATATATTCACAGCCGTGGTCCCCAACACCTTCTACAACAGCCCAAGCCCCAGAGTTGCGAACACAAAACCGCTCACCTGCAACACCACGGAAGTAAGCTTCACCGCCTGTCGCTCCATAGAGAGCCACATTGCCTATCACAATATTATCTTCTGGCGGGATATGACAGTTTTCTGGCGGACGAACAATGATTTTTCCACCAGACAACCCTTTCCCAATATAATCGTTCGCTTCGCCAATCAAATTCAGGGTAACACCTTTTATTATGAACGCACCGAAACTTTGACCAGCGACTCCATAGCAATCAATCCAGACCGTATCCTCTGGTAATTGCCCTGTATACATTCCCAAACGATGCCTACGTGTTAACTCACTTGATAAGATGGTGCCTACTGTTCGGTGAATATTCCGAACCTGTATTGAAAATCGGACAGGCTCTTTATGTTCTATAGCAGGTTTCGCCTTCTCTAATAAAATATTGTCCAATGCCTTCTCAATGCCATGGTCTTGTTTTTTACTGCAATATAATGTTGAACCTTCCCATGGCTTAACTTGTGCTAACACTGCTGAAAGGTCAACCTTCCTCGCTTTCCAGTGTTCAGGGTAAGGGTTATATTCAAGATAATCTGTCCTTCCTATCATATCATCAAATTTACGGAACCCTAATTCAGCCATAATACGACGTACTTCTTCCGCAACAAAGAAGAAATAATTCACTACATATTCAGGTTTACCTTCAAACTTTTTTCGCAACTCTGGATTTTGTGTGGCTATGCCAACAGGGCAAGTATCACTATGGCATTTCCTCATCATAATACACCCACTAACAATAAGAGGGGCTGTAGCAAAACCGAATTCGTCCGCACCCAACATTGCTGCAATAACAACATCTCTACCTGTTTTTAGCTGACCATCAACCTGTACCTTTATCCGGTCGCGCAAATTATTTTGAACAAGGACTTGATGTGTTTCTGCCAAGCCTAATTCCCAAGGTAAGCCCGCATGCTTAATAGAACTTAACGGAGAGGCACCTGTACCTCCATCATGCCCACTAATTAAAACAAGGTCTGCTTTCCCTTTTGAAACACCTGCAGCGATTGTTCCGACACCGACTTCCGAAACCAACTTTACAGATACTTTAGCATAGATATTTGCATTTTTTAAGTCATATATAAGTTGTGCCAGGTCTTCAATTGAGTAAATATCATGATGAGGAGGTGGAGATATCAGTTCTACCCCAGGTGTGGAGTATCGAACTTTTGCAATGTGTTCATATACTTTATGCCCTGGAAGTTGTCCACCTTCACCTGGCTTGGCTCCCTGTGCCATCTTTATTTGAAGTTCATCTGCATTTACAAGGTATTCATTGGTAACTCCAAATCTACCAGAGGCAACCTGTTTTATTGCACTTCGTTTGCTATCCCCATTTGGGCTGATAATAAACCGTTTGGGGTCTTCTCCACCTTCACCTGTGTTACTTCGACCTCCAATACGGTTCATTGCAATAGCAAGATTTTCATGAGCCTCCTGACTAATGGAACCGTAGGACATAGCCCCAGTACAAAAACGTTTTACAATTTCCGTGGCAGGCTCGACCTCTTCTAAAGGAATTGGAGTGCCTTTCTTAAACTTTAATAGCCCTCGCAACGTAGCAAATGTTCTATTACGACTATTTACCTCCTCAGAAAATTGCAAATACTTTTCCCAACTCTTCAAACGCGTAGCATGCTGGATAAGTGAAATTGTCTCAGGGTTCCATTGATGAAACTCACCTCGTCTACGCCATTGATACGCCCCACCAATATCTAATTCATTATCACGGTGCTTATAGGGATTATATGCGAACTCATGACGAACCAATGTTTCCTTGGCTATATCTTCAAAATCTAACCCACCAATGCGAGAAGGTGTCCCTGTAAAACAGCGGTCAATAACATTGCGACTTAATCCCACTGCCTCAAAAATTTGAGCACAACGATAACTCTGAAGGGTAGAAATACCCATTTTAGACATTGTTTTTAATAAGCCTTTTTCTATCGCTTTTACAAACTTCCTATGCGATTCTCCTGGATAATCTTCTTGTATCTTTCCTGTCTCTACCATGTGCGAGATACTTTCAAACGCAAGGTAGGGATTAATCGCACCAGCACCATACCCACATAACAAAGCAAAATGCATAACTTCACGTGGTTCACCACTTTCAACTACAATTCCGCAACGTGTCCGTTTATGAACACGCACTAAATGATGGTGAACTGCTCCAGTGGCTAACAAACTCGGAATTGGCGCATGATGTAAGCCAGCACCACGGTCCGAAAGGATAAGAATGGTTGCTCCATTATTTATATGTTCCTCTGCCTCTTTACAAATTCTATCAATAGTATTCAGAAATCCTTGCACCCCCTCTTTTACGGGAAATAATACACTTATAGATTCAGCCCGATGCCCTTTCTTTTTTAAATTTCGAATATAAGTAACCTGGGCATTGGTCAGAATTGGAGAGTGTAGATGTATCATTTGGCAGTCTTCTTGGGTTTCATCCAATAAATTGTATTCTCGCCCAATATCTGTTTCAAGGGACATCACAATTTCTTCACGAATCGGGTCTAACGGGGGATTTGTGACTTGTGCGAAAAGCTGTTTGAAATAGTTAAATAGTAACTGTGGGCGTTCAGAAAGGACAGCGAGAGGAACATCATTACCCATAGAGCCTACAGGTTCTGCTCCTTCTTCTGCCATAGGCTTTAATATAAAATTTATATCTTCCTCTGTATACCCAAAAATACGTTGCCGTTTTTTCAGTGGGACCAGTTCCACCGTAGGTCGAGTTTCTAAAACTTCCCGTGGAAAAATAATCCGACTTAGATTAAGCCAAGCACGGTAAGGTTTTCTCTTTGCAAGATTCTCTTTTATCTCCTCATCTTCAACAATCCGTTTTTCATTAATATCAATGAGAAACATTCGACCAGGCTGGAGTCGCCATTTCTTAATTATCTTTTCCTGAGGTATATCCAACACACCAACTTCAGATGCCATAATAACCTGATTATCATCCGTTATCCAGTATCGAGCAGGACGAAGTCCATTTCGGTCTAACACAGCACCAATTTGAACACCGTCTGTAAAAGCCATACATGCAGGACCATCCCACGGCTCCATTTTACAAGCATGAAACTCATAATAAGCCTTCTTTTCATCGGACATACTCTCATGGTGACTCCATGGCTCAGGTATCATCATGGTCATTGCATGAGCGACACTACGACCACCACGAACAAGAAGCTCAAAAGCATTATCAAATATGGCAGAATCACTTGCCCCTTCTGTTAACAACGGAAACAGTTTCTTTATGTCATTACCAAAGAGAGGACTACTTAAATCCGTCTCACGTGAACTCATAAGATTGATATTGCCACGTAACGTGTTTATCTCACCATTGTGGGCAAGAAACCGAAACGGTTGAGCAAGTGGCCAACTCGGAAGAGTATTTGTACTATAACGTTGATGAATAATAGCAAGTGCAGTGTCAACCTCTGGTGAACTTAGGTCTTCATAATAACTGTCCATAACCTCTGGTAAAAATAAACCCTTATAAACAATCGTCCGTGCAGACATACTCGGAATGTAAAAAAGATGTTTCTGCTCACCTAAATAGGTGCGAATTTTATGCGATGCTGATTTCCGTATGATAAAAAGTTTCCGTTCAAAACTGTCTGTGTCAGGATTATTGACCGATTTTATAAATACCTGCTCTATAACAGGTTCATTTGAACGAGCAAGCCAGCCAATCGCTTTTGAATTACGGGGAACTTCTCGCCAACCTAAAAATTCCTGACCCTCTTCAATAATAGTTTGCCTTAAAATCTCTTTACATGCAGTTCTTAATTCCTGACTTTGTGGTAAGAAAAGCATTCCTACACCATATTGAAATAACGGCGGAAGTTCAAAACCTAACCTATCTGATTCCTTTTCAAAAAAACGATGCGGTATCTGGAACAAAATTCCACAGCCATCCCCTGTTTCAGGGTCACAACCACACGCACCTCGATGTGTTAGGTTAACCAAAATTTGGAGGGCATCCTTTATTACTTTATGTGATTTCTTACCATCTATATTTACTATAAATCCAACACCACATGCATCATGTTCAAAAAATGGCTCGTACATTGTCCTTTGTTGGTGATACTCTTGTTCCATATTTTTATCTCCAAAAACTAAATTTTTTAAAGTAATTTGTAGCATATTAACATACATTAATGTATAATATCAACACCATAATCTTTAATAATAATTCTAATATGTAACAAATTTGAACTTGTTAAATTTTTATTATGACCATTCATAAAAACAAAAAGAAGATCTAAATAATTTCATACATAAATGTAAAAACATAATAATAAAAATGATAATAATGATGTATTAAATTTCTTTCTATACAAAATAAGTAATTTTAACCATTACATTCTTTATAAATATTTACATATACTAAAGTAATAACCACGGAATTTTATATAAAAACAGTAGTGGAAAGGTGGTAAACTGAAAAATAAATACATGGTGTGTATCAAATTTTAAAATTAAAAAGGAGGGGGTTTTAAGGTAGGATTTATCACCTTTTATTTTTTAGAAAATTTAGATAGTCAGATGGATTAAATAGTAACTCTTCTGTGTTAGAATGTAATTAAAAATACATTGTGAATGAACATAGGAGTCAAAACAATGAACGTTCATCATGAACGAGAAAAGGAAAATTTGCGTGAACATGGAAAGGGTGGCAAAGATGTAGAGAAGGCATATATTTTTCAAGCAGTGTGGTTTAAGAAACCGAATGGGGCATCAAGATATCGCTCTTACTTGGAAGCGGCAAATCCGATAGCGACGAAATACGGTGCTCATCGAATGGTTGGGTTAGTTCCGAGAGAAATTCTTCGTGGCGATTTTCATCCCGATTATTGTTGTGTAATTGAATGGCCTTCTATAGAACATTATTACCAATTTTTAAAAGACCCGCATTATCAAAGTATTGCGCCAATGAGGGAAGAGGCTATCGAAAAAGTGGTCGTGATTGACTGCCACCGTATAAGTTAATTTGGATATAAAGAGATTTCTCTTTTTTATTTATTGTTATATAAAGTTAATTATTTATTGCCATTGGGTTCGTAAGTGCATACTTTTTAATTGTGTCAGTTGATAGTAGCCGTAATGGGAAAGAGAGGCACCTCTTCCAGTATCCTTAACCCCTGTCCAGGGAAGAGCAGGGTCTAAGTAATCACAACGGTTCATATAAAAAGTACCAGTTTCAACCCGTTCACCAATACGTTTTGCTCTTTCGAAATCAGAAGTCCAAATAGATGCAGTTAATCCATACGGACTGTCATTCATATAAGTAATGGCTTCTTCATCACCAGAGACAGGTAAAATTCCAATAACTGTTCCAAAACTCTCTTCTTGCATGAGAGATGATTTTTGAGGGGCATTCGCAACGACAGCTGGAGCAAAGAACCATCCATGATTAGGCGTTTCAAACTCTGAGGGGCTCACCACTAACGTTCCGCCCATAGCAACTGCTTCTTCTACTTGCTTTTTCAGAAACTCACGTGCTGAAGAGACGGCAAGAGGTCCTATTGTTGTTTCTTTCTGCATGGGGTCACCCAATTTATATTGTCGGGTTAGTTCTACAAATGCTTCTACAAATTTCTCATAGATAGGTTTTTCCACATAAATTCGTTCCACTGCACAGCAGGATTGTCCTGCATTATAAAAAGCCCCATCAACACAGTTCGCTACTGCAAAATCGAAGGGTGCATCGGCACAAACATAAGCTGGGTCTTTCCCTCCTAATTCCAAACCTTGATTGATAAATCGGGTAGATGCACTTTGAACAATTTCGTGTCCGCCTCGTACGGAACCAGTAAACGAAACGAAGCCTATCTTTGGATGTTTTATCACAGCATCAACGACCTGATGGTCTGCAATTAAATCTTGAATCAACCCTTCTGGTGCTCCTGCCTTTTCAAAACATTCAACAAATGCTTTTCCACAGAGAGGTGTTAGCCGTGCATGTTTTACTATCACAGCATTACCAGCCATAATAGCTGGCACAATGACATTAACAGCAATAAGTAAAGGATAATTCCATGCGGAAATATCAAGAACCACGCCAATAGGTTCATGACGAATATAGCGAACGAAACCAGGCTTTTCAGGCAAATATTCATCTGCTAATGTTTTCCCAGCAATTCCTATCATATATTGTGCTCGGTCTAACATGGTGTTGACCTCATTTTGGGATTGCCATAGCGGTTTGCCCATTTGTTCCGTAATTTCACGGGCTATTTTGTCGCGTGATTTCTCAAATTCCTCCATAAACCGTAAACATAGTTGTTTACGTGTTTCTATCGATGTACATTTCCAATCCTGATAGGCTTTATGTGCTTTTTCAACTTTTGCTATGGCTTCTTCCATAGTATCCATTGGAAAGGAATACATTTCTTTTTCCGTATATGGATTCATAACTTTTAATTCTTTCCTTGTCATTTTTATACTCCTTTTAGAATTTGGTTTTTATTTTATAAAAGCAAGAAAATTTATAAATTGCTGATTATTCTATTTGAAAAACCCTGCCTGTTTCTAATTCATAATACACAGGAATAATTTTTATTGCCTTTACTTTTTCCACTTCTGCAATTGCAGGGCTTTGTGTTCTTATCTGTTGAATGATGTGCCTTGTCTGTTCACGAGCACATAGATTAATTATTTCTTGTCGTGATAAGGTAGGTCCTAATTTTTCTAACATTGATTGAACTACGGGGGATAGTAGGTCAAATAATTTGTATATATTTGTATTTTCTTCATGCGTATGAGTAGATGCGGTTCCTGCTTCATTTTTTAAAGCGTCCACAACCGCTGTAATGGCACCGCATTGGCTGTGTGCCATTACTAACAGTAATGGTGTATTAACATGGAGCACACCATATTCAATACTTGCAAGAGCAATATCACTAAGCACGTTTCCCGCTAACCGCACTACGAATAAATCCATAATTCCACAATCAAAAATAATCTCAGGGGGAACCCGAGAATCAGAACAAGATAAGACCGTTGCAATTGCATAATCAGCTTGTGATACCTGAGAAGAAAGAACTCTACGTTCAGGGTCGGAACGAGGTCGTTGTAATGTTCCTTCTATAAATCGCTGGTTCCCTTCTAATAACTGTTTTAATACTTCATCTGGTTCCGGCTTTAACATAGATAAATGATGATTCATAATGGCTCCTTTACTTTTGAAATATATAATACAAAAATTCAGCTTAAATTTTAGAATTGATATTAAAACCTTTACTCAAGTTCCTTTTTATCAAAACCCTTATACATACTTGAATTCAAGAGATTTTACCCATGATTCTTTATTAAAAGAGGATACCTTTTAATATGTATTGATTTGAAGAAAGCCAGTTTGCAGTATCTAACAAGGTCTGTTCAAGTGAACAAATAGGTTTCCATGGGGTTACTGATTGGATAAGTGACGCATCTGTTATGTAGTAGGGAATATCGCCAGGGCGAGTGTTAGGGTCGGGATGAATAGGTATTTTATGATTTGTAATATCTTGACACAGTTTTGTTAATTCAAGAAGAGAGAAACTTCGTTCGATACCTCCTCCAATATTGAATTTCGTTTGATTTAGTTTTTCATAATTTTTAAGTTGCCATAGGATAAGGTTACATAGGTCTTTAATATCTATTAAATCGCGAACTTGTTTCCCTGTTCCACCAAAGCCGATATAAGACAATGGCTTTTCAGCAATATGATGGGCGAGCCATAAAGCGACAATACCCTGGTCAATACGTCCCATTTGCCATGGTCCAGCAATAATGCCACAACGATTGATAATTATAGGGAGGGAATACATAGCGTTATATTCTTCAGCAATAAGTTCAACGGCGAGTTTGGTTGCTCCATAAAGTGTTCGCAAGCCATCTAATGGAAATAGTTCTGAAATACCCTTGTGAGATAAACCCACAGGGAGTTTCTCATTGAAATCGGGTTGGTATCGTGTTTCAGTTTCCTGAAGAGGTAGTTCGTTTAGTTTTGTATATGGATATACACGGCTGGTTGATAGAAACATAAACTTAGTGCCTGTCTCCTTTGCCCAGTTCAAGCAATGGAGTGCTCCAGTAAGATTGGAGTGAAGAACGTATGTAGGCGTAGATACATATCCTGCAAGGACAGAAGGCTCTGCACTACATTCAATTATCCAATCACACGGTGGAATGTTTTTAATGTCAGACTCATTACGAATATCCCCATGAATGAACTCTATACGTTTCTCATATAGTCTTGGTAAATTTAATTCTGAACCCCGGCGATGTAAATTGTCGAAAGCAATAACATGTGTATCTGTTAAACTTTCTTTGAGAAATATTGCTAAATTGGCTCCTACAAAACCAGACCCACCTGTGATTAAAATTCTTTTCATTTATGTTTCCTTTGCAATGATTTTTTATATCATAGATTGGGAAGATGCTTTATTTCATATTTTTAAACAATTTTCATAAATCTCCGAAACTTTTTCTGCTTGATATTGAGGAGAGAATTGTTGAATGGCTTTATTTCGGGCATTTTTACCTAATTCTTTTCGATATCCCTCATGTTCGCAAAGAGTACGAATAGCCTGATATAGTTCCTCAACAGTATCGTTAACGATAAGTCCCTGTTTCTGATGTTCAACCAGTTCAGGGAGTATCCCCGTTTTCGTGGTAATAACAGGCTTACCCATCGCCATATATTCACGCACCGTTCGACATGTGCCATCGGTTCCTGGGACGAGATATATGCAAATATCTAATATATTTAACATAGCGACATAATCGTCGTTGTTCAAATACCCCGTGAAAATGACTTGTGATTCCAATTCCAACTCTTTTACAGGCTTAAAAGCGACTTCATCCTGTCGAGTACCCCTACCTACAATTACGAGGTACAAGGGCCAGCCTTCCTGAATAAGTGAATGAATCGCTGAAAACAATAAATGGTACTTACGATGGGGTTGTAATCGTGCCACGATACCTAAGACAATAGCATTGTCAGGCATATTTAACTTTATTTTAGGTAGCATTCGATTGGGATTAAATCGTTGCAAATCGATAGCAAGTGGAATAATAGGGCACCGCTCATCTGTGCGGTGAAATCGTTCCATATCGTTTTTTTGGGCGAGACGAGAAGGTTCAAGAATGTAATGTGTTTTAGTCACATATTTTTTCATCTTTTCGGGGAGTCCTTCACCATAGTAATTGGAACGAATGAGAAACTGGCTTGTCTTTACTTCTGTAGCGATTCTGTGGTCATTATCTAAATGGCAGTGTATTATTTTATATTCTTTTTCCTGAACCCATTTCACGAGATTTTTGCGGTCGAGAAAATCTTTGATAGGGTGTTTATGTTTTGACATGTAAAAAGATGAAAGTGTTGGGATATTCTCCTGTAAAGCAGTTTCATATACTCGGTTATATTTATTTTTGGGAACCCCTTTTACACTGCATATAAAGTCAATATCCCAACCCAATTCGCGTAGGTTTTTAATAAGCGTTAATGCTGGTTCCGCAGGTCCAGTCCAACGATGGTTACTGAACACATGGAGAATTTTAGGTTTTGATGGTTTCATTGGAAATTTACGAGGTGGCTTCAACCAGTTCTTTTAATTTTATTGATACAATTTCAGAAACACCGCGTTCCTGCTGAGTGATTCCGATAATAGCATCGGCACAAGCCATCGTTTGTTTATTATGCGTAATGATAATGAACTGAGAACTATGGGTAAATTCTTTCACAATTTCAAGGAAACGACTGATATTTGTGTCATCCAATGGGGCATCAACCTCGTCAAGGATACAAAATGGGCTGGGTTTCGTTTTGAATATGGCAAACAATAAAGCGATAGCGGTAAGTGCTTGTTCTCCACCTGAAAGTTGATGTATAGACTGCGGTTTCTTTCCTGGTGGACGTGCCTCAATTTCGATGCCTGATTCCAATGGGTCATTCTCATCTATCAAATAAATACGGGCATGACCACCATTAAACAATCTTCGGAAAAATTCCTTAAAATGTTCGCCGACCTCTTTAAATGTCTGTGTGAACATTATAAGAACAGTTTCATCAATCCGACGTATTACTTCTTGTAATTTCTCTCGTGCTTGATTTAAATCTTTCTGTTGGGATATTAAAAACTCATATCGTTTTGATTGTTCTTCATATTCCTCCACTGCCATCGGATTTACGGTTCCCAAACGTTGAATTTGTTGCCGAATTTGTTCTATCTGCTGTTCTCGTTCTGTTTCATCCCATTCATCACTCCCAACATCCGTAGAGGATAACATATCCAGTTCTAATTGATACTCTTCTAATATCCGTTGGCGAAGGAATTGAGCCTGTTGATTTATTTGTGAGAGTTCCAGTTCTAACTGGTGTAATTCTTCCTGATTCTTTTGAAGTTCAGCATGTAAATCCTTAATTGTTCTGGAAACCTGCTCAAAATTCTGGATGTGGTTTTGGTATTGTTCCTGTATTTGAACCAATTCCTGTTGGGCTACCTGACGGGTTTCGCTTAATTGAGTTAATTTTGCCCTTGTGTCGGCTATCTTTTCTTGAACCAACTTGATTTCGTTTGTTAAATTTTGGGTTTGTTTTGATGATTCATCGGAGGTTGTTTCCACATTTGATGTCTCTTGAGCCAATCGGGCAAGGTTATTATCAACTTCTTGTAACTGAGAGGTAAGCTCGGTAGCATGGACAAGCAAATTAGTTATTCGTTGTCTGATGCGCTCCAACCCATTACGATACTGGTTTAATTCTTGTTGTTGCTGGTCAATTTCACTCTTTAATTGCGTATCATCCTTTATAATCAAATGTGCTTCCTGGTCTGTTTTAGTCACTTCAGCGTTGATTTTTGACGCTTCATTTTCTAAGTCATTAATTGATGCGGATAACTGCGTGATGAGGTTCGAAATTTGTTCTTGCTGTGCAACAAGACGGGCTCGTTCAATTTGTATCTGTTGAATTTGCAGTGACCAATTATTTTGTTCGTTTTGTAAAGCCCGTATTTGTTGTTTTAAAAGTTCTAATTGCTCATTATATTGTTTTATATGTTCTGCTGTTTCTTGGATGTGTTGATTTGTAGTGGCTTGCTGTTGTTCTAATTCCTCAATTTCAGAGACACGAGTTAGAAGGCCACGTGCCTCTTGTTTCGTTCTACCGCCTGTAACTGCACCAGATTGATTAATAATTTCCCCTTCCATCGTTACCAATTTTGGATATTGCTGGTAGGTTCGTGCAATTTGGATAGCATCATCAATGGTCTGCACCAGATAGGTATTGTAAAGTAAATATTGCAGTGCAGGTATAATTGGAGTATCAACATGAACAAAATCTATTGCTGGGCCAATAACTCCTGGATGTGGGTCTAATTCAGGGTAGGATGGGGTTGTGCTGGGTCGAAGAGTATCAAGCGGTAAAAAGGTAACCCGACCTGCCCAATGTTCTTTCAGAAATGCAATGGCTATCTTTGCGGAGTCTGCTGTTTGGACAACTATATTATTAATATTTCCACCCAACGCGGATTCAATGGCTAATTCGTAACCACGTTCTGTGCGGATTAAGTCGCCAATGGGTCCTAAAATGTGTTCACCGCCTAAAAGTCCCTCATTTTTTGCATTCATTACCGCTCGAACACCACTGGCAAAACCTTCATACCTCTCACGAAGTTCGTTTAAGGAATGAAGTCGTGCTTCTATTCTACTTATACGTTCTCTTAATTGCTGATGTTTTTGCTCTGCTTGCTGAATCCTTTTCTCGGTCTCTGAAAGTTCGAATTGGACTTGTTCTGTTTTTTTAATCAGTTCTTTTATATGGACTTGCTTCTTCTGGATTTCCATATCCAGTTGTTGTTTCTGCTGTTCCAAATCATTACGTGTCTTTTCATGTGTCTGAATTGTTTCTTGTATTTCTGCAATGTGTTTTTGTATTGACTGTTGTTGAGATTGTAGTATCTGAATTCGAGACTGAATTTGATTTTTAGAATTGATATGGTCAATAAGAAATTGTTGTTTCTTGGTTAATTCCAATTCTGTTTGTTGAATCTGTTTTAATTGTTTTTCTTCTTCCTTTTTGGTTGATTCTAACGTATTCCCCAATTCTTTAATTTGATTGGACAACTCTATTTTTTTCTGTTCTAATTGAACAATTTCGTTTTTTATCTCCTGCAAACGAAATGATAGGTGTTGTTTTTCCTGTTCCGTTTCTTTCTTGCGGAGTGATAAGTATTCTAACTCACGTTGATGCAAGCCCAACTGTGATTCAAGGTGTTCTAAGTTCGTTTCCAAATTATGAAACTGTTCTCGTTTCTCTGAGAGAAGTTTTTCAATTTCAGAACGTTTAAGGTAATTCTGTTCTTCTTCCGTTTCTAATTTTGTTTGTAGATTTACCTTTTCATGGTAGTTTTTCTTTTTCTCATTTAATTCGTGTCGCAGGTCGTGGATTTTTTCCTGTAGCGTATTGAACAAAAACCAGGCATTACGCACCTCGAACTCTTTAAGTTTTTGGGTTAGATTACGATAGCGTTGTGCTATTTGAGCCTGCCGTTTTAGACTGCGGAGTTGCCGTTCTACCTCAGCGATAACATCTTGAAGACGGAGCAGATTCTGTTCTGCTGATTCTAATTTTCGGACTGCAATTTTACGACGGGATTTATATTTAACAATACCTGCGACTTCTTCGAACAGATAACGGCGGTCTTCAGGATGTGTGCTGATAATTAAATCAATTTTCCCCTGTCCTATAATAGAGTAAGAATCTGTTCCTACGCCAGTATCCATAAATAGTTCTGTAATGTCTTTAAGTCGGCAGGGGGATTTATTAATAAAGTATTCCCCATCCCCTGTACGATATACCTTACGAGTTATTTGAATTTCATTAAAGTCAACGGGTAATTTGCCATCATGATTATCAAAGGTAATAGTGGCTTCAGCCATGCCGAGAGCAGAACGATTTTCACTTCCATTGAAAATGACTTCTGCCATCTGCATGGTTCGAAGTTCTCGCGTGCTTTGTTCGCCTAATACCCAGCGAATAGCATCAAGGATATTACTCTTCCCACATCCATTGGGTCCAACTATCACCGTTATCCCCGGATTAAAGGATAATGCAGTCTTTTCAGCAAACGATTTGAAACCTATAAGTTCTATCTGTTTTAGATACATGAACCTTTTTATTTGCCTCCTGTTTCATGATTATAAAAGAAAGAGCCATAGTTTTTCATTATGTATTTTTTATCATAATTCGTTCAATCCGTGTCGCCTTCCCATTCTTTTCATCTATTTCCAATACAACAGCACAAAACACGGTGGGTCCACTTGCTACTTCCCATTTTTTAGGAATCCCTGTGACGAAACGGAGAAGTACTCGGTCAATCTGCATGCCGATAACTGAATGGTATGGTCCGCACATCCCAATATCAGAAATGTAAGCAGTTCCGTTCGGTAGTATCCATTCATCGGCAGTTTGCACATGCGTATGTGTTCCTACAATGGCACTGCATTTGCCATCAAGATACCAGGCAAGTGCCAATTTCTCCGCAGTGGCTTCTGCATGAATGTCTATAATAATTATTGATGTTTCTTTGGATATTTCGTTGACGACTTCCTCTGCACGACGGAAAGGACAGTCCACAGGCTCCATAAAAACCCTGCCTAATAAGGAAATAATCCCTACTTTTATCCCATTATTGGTGCTTAAAATCATATAATTCTTACCAGGGGTTGAAGGAGGCAAATTTGCAGGCTTCACTACATCGCTATCGTTTTCTAACGCCTCTGTTATCGAGTCATACCTCCAGATATGATTACCAAGGGTAAATCCATGAATACCAGTTTTTCGTAAGGCGTTCAATGTCTCGGGAGTTACTCCCAAACCACCAGCACTATTCTCCGCATTTGCAAGGATGAGGTCAAAGTGACGCTCTTTCTGTAATTTTGGCAGGACTTCATGCACAACAGCCCTGCCTGGTTTACCTATAATATCACCTAAAAAAAGAACATTTAGCATGCTTTTCCCTATCATCATACTTTTTAACAAAATTATCAATTATCATTGCATCTGTTTTTTACTTTGCTGTTTCAACAGCCCGCGTCTCGCGAACAACTGTTACCTTAATCTGTCCTGGATAAGTTAGCTCGCTTTCTATTTTGCGGGCTAAATCGCGAGCAAGAACCGTTGCCTCGGCGTCACTAACTTGATTTGGTTGAACCATTACACGAACTTCACGGCCAGCCTGAATTGCATACGCTTTTTCCACGCCTGGGAAGGAGGAGCAAATTGTTTCCAACTGTTCCAACCGTTTCAGGTAAATTTGCAAACTTTCGCTTCTTGCACCGGGTCGCGATGCAGACATGGCATCTGCTGCCTGAATTAATACCGCCAATACAGAGTTGTTAGGCATATCTCCATGATGAGCACCGATAGCATTGGCAATTGTTTCGGACTCACCGTAACGTTTCGCTAAATCATGCCCAAGAACAGCATGGGCTCCTTCAACTTCGTGGGTCAATGCTTTACCTATATCATGGATTAGGCCTGCTCGTTTTGCTTCCTGGATATTCAACCCGAGTTCTCCTGCCATAATCCCTGTTAGATGTGAAACCTCTATAGAATGCCGTAGGACATTTTGTCCATAAGAAGTACGGAAACTTAATTTCCCTAATAATTTAATGATTTCCGGATGCAATCCGTGGACATCTGCCTCCAGACAGGCTTCCTCACCACGTTCTCGTATCGTTTGATTCAGTTCCTCAGTAACTTTCTCAACTAACTCTTCAATTCGTGCGGGGTGAATTCTACCATCCTGTATCATTCGTTCAAGAACTAATTTCGCAATTTGCCGACGTATAGGGTCAAAACCGGAGATAATAACTGCTTCTGGGGTATCGTCAATAATAATATTGACGCCCGTTGCATTTTCCAATGTGCGGATATTACGTCCTTCACGCCCAATTATCCTACCTTTCATTTCTTCATTGGGCAAGGAAACAACCGTTACGGTCGATTCTGCAACATGGTCAACTGCACACCTCTGGATTGCTTCACCAATAATCCATTTAGCACGTTTATCCGCTTCCTCTTTCAGTTCATCTTCGATTCGTTTCAGATGTAGGGCAGAATCACGCTTCACCTCTGTTTCTAACATAGTAAAGAGTTCTTTACGTGCCTGCTCTGTAGTCATTCCAGCTATCGTTTCCAACCGTTTAAGTTGTTCCTGCTGTAAGGCTGTGATTCGTTCCCGCTCTTTGTCTAACTGTTTTTCACGTTGAACAAAATCACGTTCCTGAGTGCTTAACTGGATTGCCGTCCTGTCAAGGGCTTCAGCACGTTTCTCAATGGCTTCTTCTTTCGCTTGAATCCGCTTTTCAAGATTGGCAATCTCACGACGCATCTCGCGACCTTCCTGCTCTAATTTAGAGCGGATTTCAACTTCAATTTCGCGGGCTCGGGTTTTTGCATCACGGATAATTACCGCAGATTCCCGTTCGGCATCAGTTATCATCTGGGCGGATTCACGATGGGCACGACTTAAAATGCTGTTCGAACGAATCCGAACCACAAGCAACGTGCAGATAACACCGACAAGAATCCCAATAATCCCGCCTCCAATCGCATAATACAACATTAGCATAGGTAATTCCTCCTTCTTTACTGGAAAAGGACTGGGGAAGGAAACCTGCACATCAGAGGGGTAACATATTCACCAACACACTACTTGTAAAATCTATGGAGTTGATGATATGTATAATAAGGGTAAAGTAATAGTTAAATGCCTATTAAAATCTGAGACATATATCGAACATACCGGGGTATACCGATATGTCTTTTTATCTCGTAAAACTACAAACATATATTCTTGAACCCCTCGATATATAATAATTTTTCCTTTCCAGAACCTTTTCACAGGGTTTCATTTAACATTGAGTTCAATTTTTACTTTCCTGGTTGTTAGCCAAACATAAATTTGGCATGAAAATATTATACCTGTTTTGATTATAAAATACAAAATTGATATAAGTTATTCCTTCCTTTTCTTTAAGACATGTATAGCATATATCTAATATATACATCAAGATTGACCATAAATAAAAAGAACATGTAAAATTAAAGGGGATTAATTGGATTTTTATTGGGAATAAAAATCTACAAAAAATATACATTCTGACTTGACTTTTAAGTTTTTAAATGGTATATTATATATGTGTCAAGGCTGTAGGTTGTCCTTGAGGTTTATATTAAAATTTAATAATAACATTTAACCCCTAACCTTAGGGAGGAGAAAAACTATGTTAAAACAAAAAAGTTTCACCATGATGCTGTTGTTAAGCCTTATCTTAGGGCTGGCTGGTAGTTCGTATGCGGTACAACCACCTCCGAACCCGAGCGAACTGGATTTTTGTGGTTTATTAGACGGTGCCTATAACCTCGTAACGAATGAGTTTGCTTTCTTATTAGAGTTGTTGGGTGATGATGCTGCATTATTGACCATGGTTCAATGTGCAGTAGCAGATATTAATGGCGGAATTGTAGATGACCTGCCAACCCCGAATGGGATGTTGGATGGTAATTATGAGTTGCGGATTATTAAAGAGTTGGTGCAAAATCCAGACAAATATGCTAATCTTGCGTCCGGAACACTACCTGGACAAGTAAAACCAGGTGTAAATCCAACCGATGTGATTAATGCATATAATGCAAACTACCAGATGCTCTATACCGATGGGATGTATACATTTCTAAATGGCATGCTTCCCTACTCTTGGCCTTTACTTCGAGGGATTTATCCGACAGTTCCACCATTATGCACGTCACCAGGTGATCCTCCTGGATGTATCGATAAGGCACTTATCGTAACCTTGTTCCGTAATTTGCTTATGGTTCTTGCAGGTTTTGCAACTGAAGGTGATGATGCCAGTGCGGAGTCAGTCGCAACAGTAGCAGGTTTGTTAGCATTATGTGATGTGTTGTCACACGGGTCCTGCCTTGTAGATGATATAGAAACTGACCCGAATGCTTACGAGAGATTACCAGAGTTCCTCTCCAAAGATGGTGATGCGGATGGTGATGGCTACACGAATTATAAAGAATATGAAGAATATGCAGATGTAAAAGGTCCGGGTGATGCATTTATTGCAGCGGTATTAGACCCCTCTGTCTATCCAGGGCCTCCTGCTGATGAAAAAGTAAAGATTTACCCGAGCGGAAAAATAAAGGTAGAAGAAGGTGGAACCATCGACCTGAGAGTTGAAGTAAAAGATATGGTTGGAACTGTCAGTTATGAATGGACACATAATGGAGAACCCTGCGGTGAGAATGCTCCACGTTTGATAATTCGCGATGTAACCAATGCAGATGCTGGTAATTACCAGTGCGTAGTAACAGATGAGTCCAAAGGAATGTATGCTTCATCGGTAGTAATCGTTGAAGTCCTTCCAGAAGGTTCAATGCCAGTTGCAACAGGAATCGGTCTTGCGATTGCAGGTGTCCTTTGTTCTGCTGGTGGCGTTTTAGTCCTTCGCAGAAAAAAGTAATTTGTTGATTTAGAAATCACATAATATAAATGTTGTTTTAGAGGAAGTCAGAAATGACTTCCTCTTTTTTGTTATTTTTTATTAAACTTTTAAATACAAATAATCACGTAAAATTACACGAAACTTTTAGTAAATAAGCACTACGTTTCCAGCCAGAACAAGTAGTACAACATCCTACTTATAGTAAAAAACCAACATTATCATCGGCATAAAAAGTAATGTAAGCCTCCCACTTACAAACTGAATAGGGAATATGGAGAAAAGGAGTAGGCGATTTATAAACACGTTAGAAAAAACATTAACATTAAATTTTTTTGCCACCTCTTTCGATACAATATCCAATAAAGTTCTATTTTGGAAAAGGAATTTTATATTGCTTAATTTTTCTCCAGAGTGTAGAGCGTGAAATACCCAGAATCTTTGCCGCTTCACTTTGATTATAATTAACTTTCTCAAGTACATGTCGAACATGTCGAGCCTCTACTTGTGCTAAAGGTAATAAACCATCATTCGTATCTGTAGGTAGAGCAAGAAAACGAGTTTGTTCGGTTCGCACTGTTTCTGGTAAATCGTGTATGTGAATAATAGTATCCTCAGCCATAATTACTGCATGAGCAATGATACTTTCCAGCTCTCGAACATTTCCTGGAAAGGGATATTTCCGCAACATAGCAAGGGCATTGTTGTCAATACCCTGAATGTTTTTCCCAAATCGGTGATTATACCTCGTAATAAAGTGCTGAACTAACGTCGGTAGTGCTTCTAATCGTTCACGTAATGGTGGAATTCGTATCTGCACTACATTTAGTCGGTAAAACAAATCCTCACGAAACGTATGTTCTTCAACACTCTTCTGTAAATCTTTATTGGTGGCAGAAAGGATACGGACATTTACTTTCTGGACCGAATTTGAACCGACAGGACGAATTTCCCCATTTTGCAGGACACGAAGCAATTTTGCCTGTGTCATTAAGGACATATCGCCAATTTCATCTAAGAGTATTGTTCCTCCATCTGCTTCTGCAAAAAGACCCCGTTTATCTCGTTCTGCCCCTGTAAAGGCACCTTGAACATGTCCAAACAACTCACTTTCTAGTAAATTTTCAGGCAAGGCGGCGCAATTGATAGCAATAAAAGGTTTGTCCCGTCTCGGACTGAGACGATGCAAAATCTGTGCGACTACTTCCTTACCGACACCTGTTTCACCTAAAATCAAAACTGTACTATCTGTCGGGGCAACCTTCCTAATGATTTCAACCACACGATGCATCTGGGGATTATTACCCGAAAGCTCCTCAAACAAAATCTGTTCAAAACCTGCCTCCTCACGCTGTTCACGTCTCCGCTCTAAAATAGCACGATGCACAAGATTGGCAACATCGCTCGGGTCACATTTCTTGGGAATATAAAAATAAGCACCCATTCGTATTCCTTCAAGTGCCTGCTCCATTTGCTCCATCTCATAAAGTAAAATCAGCTTAATCGATGGAAATTTCTGGCGAAGAAATGAAACAAGATTTATATTCCCTTTGTATTCAATTGCTAAGTCGAGAAGAATAACATCACATACAGTTCTACGCGAACAGGTTAAAATTTCCTCCGTAGAACGGCACGTAATAATACCATGCCCCAGACTCTCAATAAACTGAGAAACAGCCTTGATATACTTATTATCCGACGCAATTATAAAAACAGTCCCCTGTTCACGAGAAGAAATAGGCTCTTCTTGTGAAAAAAATCGTAAATCAACAATCTCTTTCGATAACGTCTTCGTCCGCATAAAACTCTTATTTCATTTTATAAATCTTATTTTATCAAAATAAATGTAGATAACAAATATTTCTACCTATCTCTTCCGTAATACATGGGTTTATTTAAAAACGTAAAAATTTCTTCTTCAGAGAACCTAAGCATATAAATTGAAAAATATTAAATTTTTCTATTAAACCAAGGAGTAGTCAGGCAAGGGTATCTGTGCTACTACTTAACAAATTTGTAATGCTTCTATGTCACTATATGCATGGTTCTTGAGGTATTTTAAATAGATACGATTATTGTTCTTTAAAATATGTTAATTTAAAATTTCAATTTTAATTCAGGCAGTATTTGCTTGAATATAATTTTTTATTCTGTGAATGAATTTATGTTATATAATATAGAAAATAGTTTATAGATAAATATGTCTATAAGTGCTGTGGTAAAAAAATTAAAAATGGAGATTTATTATGAGAGGGCGAGTATTTACGACAGGTGAAGTGGCATCAATATGTGGTGTTTCATCAGATACTGTTTCACGTTGGTTTGACATGGGACAGATAAAGGGGTATCGTTTAGGACCTGGTGGAGACCGTCGTATTCCTTATGAAAGTTTACGAGCATTTATGATTGCCCATGGAATCCCGTTAGAGCGATTGGAGACAAGCGAGACAAAGATTCTGGTGGTTGATGACGACCCATTTTATCTTGACATTATACCGGATGCAATTGCTAAAAAGGCAGATAAGGATAAAGAGATATTAGTCCTAACCGCATCAACTGGTTTCGATGCAGGAGCCTTGATTGTAGAGCATAATCCTAATTTAGTTATTATGGATATTCATCTTTCTGATATTGACGGCAGAAAAGTGTGCGAACGATTAAAAAATCGGCATGAGACAAAATATGCACGTGTCCTGGGTATTTCCGGATTGATAGATGAAAGTGAGGTTAATAAACTACGTGATTATGGTTTTGATGATTTTCTGAAAAAGCCTTTTTCTTTGGATGAATTGGTAAAGAAAGTATTTCATCTGCTTTCTTTACCGCCGACCAGTGTAAGTAGACCTAAATCTACTGGCACTTAAATTAAATAAGTAAAATGAATTAAAATCATTTTTGTGAGACTATATTATGAAACTATCTCCTTATAAGATAGTTGTTATTTATCTTGCCCTTGCGGGGTTGTGGATTGCATTTTCAGACCAGATTCTCTACTGGTTTATTAAAGATAGTGAAAATTTAACCATAGCCCAATCCATAAAAGGGTTCGTTTATGTTATTACCACAGGTTTATTACTTTATATCCTCATATCAAGATACACCTATGAACTAAGAAAAGCATTTAGAAGAGAGCGACGACGAGAAGAAGAGAAAAATGTTGTTTGGAGGTCATCCCCAGATGGTATTGTAGGAATAACAAAGGACGGGAAGATTTTTTCCCTAAATGACCAAGCTAACAAGTGGTTAGATGTGTCTCTACCAACAGAGCAAAAGTTCTGGGATTTTTTCGAAAAGCCCTATCGAGAACAAATTAAACAGTCAATTGAAGAGATACTTCGTGTTGATAAACCCGAATTCGTATTTTCTATCTATGGTATGCTGCGAAAGGAGAGGAGTCATTACTGGTTTGAAATAAGACTAAATAAAGGAACGTATGAATTCAATGAATTTGTAGTAGCCACGATGCATGATATTACTGACAAAATAAATCGTGAAAAGGAAGTGGAACTTTTAAAAAATGGCTTTGAGCAAATAGGGGTCGGAATTGCCCTTGCATATAAACATGGCGACATCATTTTTGTCAATAATAAGTTGTCGGAATTACTTGGGAAGGATAAAGACCAGTTAAAAAGCTACTTCGATTGCCTCCGTTTCATTTCGGACGAATCCGAGACTATTATAAATCAAGTTAAGGAGACAATAAATGCAGGGAAAGCATGGGACAAAATATTTGAAGTTAAACAGGAGGATTACAGCATCGAGTATCTCACTGTTAATGTTTTTCCAATGAGTTATAAAGATGAACATTTCATACTTGTTATATTAGAAAACATAACTCAGCAGGTTTTATCAGAAAAAAGACTTTCTCAACAACAACGAATGGAGGCATTAGGCTACCTTGCAAATGGAGTTGCTCATGATTTTAATAACATTTTAGGGGCTATTCTTGGACATGTAGATTTGATACTGGAAGAATACAGCGATGTTAGAGGCTTATCTAAAGAATTGGAAATTATTCGCAATGCAGTTTTGCGGGGTAGAGATATGACCAGTCAGATATTATCTGTTTCTCGTGAAAATGGTGGAGAACGAATTCCATTGGATATATCACAGATTATCAATGAAGTATTGACCCTGCTAAAACCCAAAATTAGTGCACGTATAAAGATAGAAGTGGATACTACTGAACCACTTCCTAAGGTTCTTGCTTCCCCAGGTAAAATAAACCAAATTTTATTAAACTTGTGTATTAATGCCTGCCAGGCTATGACACAAGGAGGAATTTTACATATAAGAACGGAGAAAATCATTGCTGATGAACCCCTTTTAGCAAAGCATCCGGAACTTGCACCCGGTGAGTATCTTCGAATATTGGTTAGTGATACCGGAATTGGTATTGACCCGGATATAATGGAACATATATTCGAACCCTTCTTCACAACGAAAAGAGGCAAAGGTGGTTCAGGGGTAGGTTTATATATTGTGCGAAGTTTAGTTACAAGTTTAGGTGGTGGCATTTCCGTTTATAGCGACCCCGGAAAAGGAACTCGTTTCTGTGTATATTTGCCCGTGTATACCGAAATGAAAGAAGAGCCAGTCGTTACACTAATAAGCGAAGAAAAAGTCCCTAAAGGCTCCGAAAATATCCTGTTGGTTGATGACGAACCTATGTTATCAAGAATTATAGGTAGATTACTTACAAAATTAGGGTATCACGTTCGAATTGTAAATAATCCCATAGTGGCTAAAGAAATGATAGAACAGGGATTAATTGAAAATTTTCAGCTGGCAATCATTGATAATATTATGCCTGAAATTTCAGGAGAAGAGATTATTCGTATCTTACATGACAAAGAGATTTCAATCCCCGTAATTTTAACCAGTGGGATGATTACCGATGAGATTGTTTATAGTGCTAATAAGTTAGGCGTATCCGCAATTCTTGAAAAACCGTGCTCATATTCCGTGTTAGGAAACCTTGTTCGTAAAGTTTTAGATGAATATATGAGAGATATACAAAGAGGATGACGTATGAGAAATCAGTTTATTTTTCTTGTTCAACATGGAGAGGCAGTAGGAAAGGAAATTAATCCTGAACGACCCTTATCAGATAAAGGACGAGAAAACGTTAAAAAAGTTGGACATTTCCTTTATAACTATGGATGTCATGTCGATAGTATCTGGCATAGCCCTAAACTAAGGGCACGTGAAACAGCTAAAATTTTAGGAGAATGCCTAAAAAAATCGGAGTGTCTCTATGAATTCAAAGAATTAGAACCAGAAAAATCACCAAAGAAGATAATGAAATACATTCAAAAAGAAGCAAAGCAAAATATTATGATCGTTGGACATCTACCCCATTTATCTCATCTGACTGGATTATTACTGTGTGGTGATGAGAATAAAGAAATTATAGCCTTCGAAAAAGGAGGCGTAATATGTATCGAAACAAACAGCGGTAATTTTAATGTTTTAAGATGGATAATAGTACCTACAATGGTGATGTAAATAATTAAACACACTATTTAGTATTATTATAATTTTGATTTGATTTCTGTGTCATTATATATTACAATCATATATCTTTGTTCGTTATATAACTTTAATCTTAACAAATCAAGGAAAGGGTCTTGTATGAAAAAAACTGTGTTACTGACGCTATTGGTATTTTTACTTTTAATGATTAATTCCTATGCAGAATTGCAGAATGTAGAAGTTGGTGGGTCGATAAGATTAAGGTGGGATTATATCACCAATCACTTCAACACATTTGTAGGTCCTATGCCCCAACCTCAAACAAGATGGTCTGCTATTTCCGTTATGGGACGCCCTATCGGGAATCTTTTAGGTCCAGGAGTTGTCAGCATTTATGATTGGGACAATAAAGGTGAGGACTTGTCATTCATTGAACAGAGAACCCGATTACATGTAAATGCAGATTTTACAGACCAAGTACGGGCATTTATTGAGTTGGATTCTTACGACATTTGGGGAGAAGATTTTAGGTCTGTCAATTATCTAACTGGTGTTGATACACGTCAGAACTCTATTGATGATGTTGAAGTGTATCAGGCATACATTGAGGCAGATGAGATGTGGGGAACGCCATTGCGTTTACGTGTTGGACGACAAGAGTTAGCATTTGGCAGTCAATTTTTAGTAGGACCACGTGATTTTGCCTTTTTCTGGACAGGACTCTCTTTTGATGCTATTCGGCTTACGTATAAAGCAGATGCCTTCACAATCGATGCCTGGGCATCAAAATTATTTGAATCCATGTCTGATTTCGCAGAGGATGATATTAATTTTTATGGCGTTTATGCTTCTTGTAATGCAGTTGAAAATGTTACCTTTGACGTATATTGGATGTTGCTTGAAGATGACCTTCCCATCGCTGACGATTTAGTCCCGACCTTCCTCGGTGGTGGCGAATACGACAAGACTATGCTACACACTGTCGGATTACGTAGCGCAGGGAAATATGAGGCTTTCGATTTTGATGCAGAAGTGGCTTATCAATTTGGAGAGGCAGATAGTATTGGCAAAATATTCCGAACCCGTGGTAAAGGTGATGATGATGCAGAATTTGATAATTGGGCTGGAAAACTGGATGTAGGGTATACCTTTGACTTCTGGCGGAAACCGCGTGTATTTGCCAGTTTCCGTTATTTTGGTGGAGAGGATAATCGAGATATTTCCTTCTGGGATTTTATCAATCCATTTTATAAACCGACAGCCAGCGTCAGTTTCAACCGTCTGTTTTCAAACGAAATTGCAAGTGGTGCGGTAGACTTGAATAATGAACTTACTAATGCTTGGTGGGTACGGTTAGGTGCAAATGGATATATAACTGACAAAATTCGTGCAATCCTCTGTGCTACTTATTTCGAAGCTGTCGACGAATTCGAGAGACCCGTTTTTGTTCTTTTCCCATGGTGGACACAAAAGAACGATTCACATCTTGGCACAGAACTTACCCTATTTCTTGAGTATCAATACTCACAAGATTTAGTCATAGAGGCAGGCTGGTCACATATGTTTACAGGTGACGGTTCAGCAGAAGGACAATTTGTCCGCTGGAATGGTCTACTTTATAATGGCGGTACTGATGATGACGGAGCAGATTACATATACACTGGCTGTAAAATTTATTTCTAAAATACGAACTTAATTCAAATATTATTTGAGGGAAGATACAAAAAATATTGTATCTTCCCCTTTTATTTACCCTTCAAAAATGTACAGCCTTATATTGCCTTATTCAAAATTATAGATGGGGATATATTATAGTCAGCATTTCTTAACCACTTTATAAGTTTCATAAATCGCATCCCAAAATAAAAAAGCGTAAAAAAATTAATGGTTATGGGCACCGTGATGTGACGCTTCGTGGATAATAATTCCTCCAGTGTTCACTGGGAATAAATTGCCTTTGTTAATTTCAACATCTGGTTGTGGGACATATTTTAAGAATTCAACATGTCCATCCATATATAGAACATTGCACCCACCAGGGACATGGTTAAAATGAGATGCATCGTCACCAGATATTTCATCCCACACTACAGGTATAATAGATTGAGCCATGTTAGCGTTACCTGGATTGTTAATATCGGTAATTAGAAATCGTTCAATTCCTTCACGTAAACGATATGCTTGTTTTGTACTTCCGAGGATAGAAGGGATAGAAAGTGTCGGGAAAATCCAATCCTCATCTGCATACTGTTTACATTGCTGTGTCGTATTAGTTGGATTTGTTATTCGCTCAATTAATTCTTCCAAGGCTAATTCAAAGAATTTAAAGTCTTCATCTAACTGAAACAGTGTCGGATTAACAGCCCAACCGAAATATACATAGGGATGTTCGTATACTTCACAAGGTTCAATTATTCCGTTCTGATGCACAGAAACACCATTAAGTAGCATATGCCCTTCTGTTAACGCTTCTTCATAAGTAGTTGCTGGGTTTTTTCCTTCATCCCATAACTGCAATGCGGGACCTGCCCATGGTGAACTTGGACAGACCAAAACTTGAAAATCATTTAAATACTCTGGATATATCGTCTCCATGTCAATTATTGTGGCAAGACCCAAGGTTGGACTCCCATCACAATTAGTAGATTTAATAGGCGGAAAACGTTCTCCCTTTGCTTCATTTGCATACATTTTTAATGCCAGACCTAATTGTTTTAGGTTATTTGCACATGATGAGCGTCGTGCTGACTCTCGTGCTCGTGCCAGGGCTGGCAATAATATCGCCGCAAGAATACCGATAATGGCTATAACAACAAGTAATTCTATTAAAGTAAAACCTTGCTTTTTCATAGGTTAATCTCCTTTCTTAAAATAAATAAAAACCATTAGAAAAATGAAACGTAAATTTTCAAATACTCAATTATCAATCAAAAGTAGATTAGCTAAAGAAAGGAGGGGCACGGGATGGAAATATTAAAGGATATTCATACGAGAAATGTCTCTTTATCAGGAAATTCCACAATAATTGAAGGTAGAAAAAGGATATAAAATAATATAGGAAGGAAAAACTTACGATTTGCAATATAAACCAGCAAATGGGGCAAAACTCTTCAGAATGTACCAGCGACCCGACGTCTCCATTGTTATAGCAATAATGACAATGAAATAAAAAAGCAGACAAAGCAGAAAAGCAGATCGCAAGAACTACAAACCAGAGTAGTCCCTTGCTAATATTATTATCTTTGAGCTGATTTTTCATTTTAATTGTCATCATCGTTGTTCGTATTACAAAGTAATACGTATTATACACCTATTTATAAAAGTATTTCAAGTATTTTATGTACTATACAGAAATTTCACCTATTTTTTGGAGTTTCATAAATTTAGGAATATGATATAATTGCATGGGATATAGTTTTAGTTCCAAAGGAATTAAAAGGAGAAACTTTTATGAGCATAATGAATACTGTTCAGGAAGCAATGAAACAGGCTATGAAAGACAGGGATACGATACGTTTGGAAACCTTGCGAATGGTGAAGTCTGCATTATTGCTTAAAGAGAAGTCCACTGCACGAACTGAAGAAATGTCGGACAATGAAGCCATTGCTACACTACGTAGTGAGATTCGAAAACGGAAAGATAGTATTGAAGTATTCAAGCAATTAGGGAAGGATGAAGAGGTAGCCAAATTAGAAAAGGAAATATCTGTCATTGAAGAATTTTTACCACAACAATTAAGTCGTGAGGATGTTGTCCAGCGAGTAAAACAATATCTCGCCGAGCATCCTGATATGAATCACGCTGGCAAGCTAACAGGTGCAATGAAGAAAGAATTAGGCGAAACAGTTGATGGCAAACTTTTGAACGAAGTTTGTCGCGAATTGCTTGGTGGATAAATCTAACGTATTTATCTCTTTTACTACTTTGTTTTACCCATTTGCCGTAAAATAGAGAGGGCAACATCAGGTTTGTTTGTAATAATAGCGTCTACACCCCACTCAGCAAATTTCCGTATCTCTTCTTCTTTGTCTACTGTCCATACAGCAACAGTTTGTCCATTTGCATGAAATTGATTAAGTCGTTCCTGAGTAAGACTATCCTTACTGACATTCATGCCTGGGGCATTTAGTAATTTCCCGAATAGTACATAGTAATTCCACCACTCGGGATGTTTCTCCGACTCTTCACCAAGAAACTCTGTTCTCAAATCTGGTGCTTCATTAATTGCTGTAAAGAAAATTATTGGTGAAAAGGTTTGTAATACAACTTGTTTCTCCATTTTTAGTTTTCGAACTGTTTCAATAGTTTCTTTAGCTAAAAGAACATTTCTCGAATTACTTCCGTAAATAATATCTTCTAATTTCTTCTTCAATTCTGGGGTCATCTTATCTCTGCCGTGAATATTCATAATAATTAAAGGGATGATGGGGTCGTCATTGTCACTACTTTTAATTTCAATATACACACCAATCTTATTTTTCTTTGCGAGTTTAAGGGCTTGCTCGAGGGAGGGTAAGTGTTCCCCTTTAAACTCTGGAGAATACCATGAACCCGCATCAAGAATTTTTAATTCATCCCATTTCTTTTCTGTTACTTTTCCTTCCACACCAGTAACCCTTTTTAGCTCATCATCATGAATCACCACCAGTTTATTATCTGCTGTTAAATGTACATCCAACTCAAACCAATGTGCACCTAATTCTGATGCTTTTTTAAATGACGCTAATGTATTTTCTGGGGCATATGCACTTGCTCCACGATGAGCAATGACATCGATGTACCCTTCCGGTGCTCCGGGGACAAAGTATGTGGCACAACCTAAACATAACATTGGTGTTAATAAAACTAAATATCTCGTTTCAACCATATTAATACTCCTTTGTGTTTTTATTGTATTTCATGATTTTCAGTAATAAAAATTGTATAATATTACCTTTACTAAAATCATATTCATTTTCACACCATGGGACTAAACTTTTTAAGGATAGAACTATGCATGTTCCTATACTAAACCTTCGGGCTCAGTATGAAGCCATTCGGGATGAAATTCAGCAAGCAATAGCGGAAGTGTTGGAAACCCAGCAATTTCGCGGAGGTCAAATCCTTTCACAATTTGAAGAGGATATAAAAAACTTTATCCAATGTAGATATGCAGTTGGTGTAGGCTCAGGGACAGACGCATTAACCTTAGCATTAAAGGCGATAGGTATCAAATCAGGCGATGAAATTATCACCACTCCTTTTTCATTTATTGCAACAGCAAGTAGTATCGTTCATGCGGGCGGAACACCTGTCTTTGCAGACATCGAACCTGACACATATCACTTAAATCCAAAGGAAGTAGAGAACCAAATAACGGAACGAACACGAGCAATACTACCAGTGCATTTGTATGGTCAATGCGTTGATATGCCTCTATTTTTATCTTTAGCGGAAAAATATTCCCTTTATATCATAGAAGATTCCGCACAAAGTTTGGGTGCCAGTCTTCATAATAAAAAAGCAGGTGCATGGGGTCATGTTGCGTGTTTCAGTTTTTATCCAACAAAAAACTTAGGAGCCATGGGAGAAGGTGGTTTAGTTACTACAAACTATGAAGAGATTGCTAACAATGTGATGTTATTGCGTTGTCATGGCTCACAAAAGACGTATGAACATGAACTAATTGGCTATAACTCCCATCTACATACATTACAGGCGAATGTATTGAGGGTGAAACTTCGGTATCTTGAAAAATGGAATGAGAAACGTCGTGAAATTGCACGGTATTATACTCAGCACTTAAACGAATTGCCTGAACTTCAATTGCCGATAGAACGGGCAGGTAGTGTTCCAGTTTATCATCAGTATGTCATCCGTATTCCTCAACGAGATTCAGCACAAAAGTATCTTCGGGAACAAGGAATAGCCACTGCTATATTCTATCCAATCCCCATACATCGGCAACCCTGTTTTTCAACATTTCCCTCATCATCTAACTCCTATCCAGAGGCAGAAAAGGCTTCAAAGGAAGTATTGGCACTGCCTATTTATCCTGAACTGACGTATGAACAAATAGATTATGTTATTGACAAAATAAAAGATTTTTTAGTGCACATAAGATAAATATGGAGCGGGAAGAATTCCTGCACCCTGAGTAGAGTTGTGTTCGTATACAGATTTTTTTGCCACCTCCAGAGAAAGGGGCTCATTGGTTCCAGCCCATTTAGCATAATCCTCAGAGGCAAGCCAATCTTGCAATGCCTGTTTAACAGCGGGCACATCTTTTTTCATACACAGACTTAAGACGACTCCTCCTAAACCTGCTCCTGTTAAGCAGGAACCTAATGCACCATGTTGATTCGCAATGTCAACTATTCGGTCTAATACTGGAGTACTTGCCCCAAAATCGCCAGGTAATGAAAATGGTTCAATTTCAAGGTCATCATATACAAATAATATATCATCATTAACCTCGCGATGGAATGGTTTTCCTACCGAATCTATAATTCGGTCTCCATTATGTCCTAACGTCATTAGATAACCAGCCATGGAAACATTACCCTGACGTATAGCCTCACAGAAAGCCTTTGCTCGAAGCGATTCACAAATACCGAAAACAAGTGGCCCACGGATAGAAACCTCTCTGGGTCGATTTTCCTCCAATAGATGTCCATAATAACGCTCATAAAGTTCTTGAATGTCTGGAATTTTAAACTCATGAAGGAGAGATTCGACAGAAAGCGTGGATGGGATAGAACGAAACAATTTATACAGAAGTCGTTTGTTACCTAATTTTTCAGGTGTAAAATCAGCGAGGGTTTGAAATTGTGCTAACTCTTCCTGAGTAAACCCTTGCTGTTTCATGATTTCGGCTAATATTTTCAGAGCAACAGAATAAGCAAATCGATTTTTTATATAAGATACCGCATGGGTAGAACTAATATCTCTCCGCATCTTCGAGTCTGTAATAACAATAGAGACATCTTCAGGAAATGGCAAATATTCTTTTTCAAGGATTTCTGCTGTTATAGGATGCAACCTTATACCTAAAATAAAACCTCGTCTCCCTAATAATTCCGCTGTTTGGTCGCTAAGTCCACTTCGTGCACCTGTAAACCACTCGGCATCCTGCACCATTTTCAGTTTTGTAGTTTCATCAAAATTGAGACGTGTTATGTACATAATAGCGTTTAAAAGAGTCAAACACAAAGCATGTGATGAACTTAAAGCGGAACCTTCTGGAATATCACCACCGATAACAGCATTAATACCTGTTGTAAGAGGTGTAGATATTTGTTTTGCAGTCCGAAGCAAAATTCCGCGGATAAACTGATGCCAATGCGTAGTAGCGTCTGTATTATTTTGGGCTTGTTGGCAAATCTCCATCCAGGGAGAGTTTATTGGATATTTTTCTAACAGTTCACGAAACTTGGCTTGAAAGGGTTTGTGTTTTGTTTCAAGATTATGTAGATTGAAAACATCATCATCTCGAATTTGTCCGATAAGAAGGATTTCTTGTTCAATAGTCATTAAATTCAAAAAACCACCATGGGTATCTATATGCATCCCACGCAAATTAATTCTACCCGGACAACGGACAATAAATACCGCCTGGTCACCAAATATCTCAATAAACCGATACATTAAATTGAGAATTAGTGGTATACGGCTCTGACCAGAAACACCATATGCTTCACTCAAAAACTGCCTTCGTTCCGATGTATCACGTATTAAAAAATCTATCCATTTGCTCGCTAATATCATGGTGTATATGTTGTCTTGATGTTATACTTTTCTTTTAATTCTTTTAAGATTTGGATTAGTTCTGGTTTTTCACCTTCACGGACAATTTTGCTAATTATATAAAATGCTTTATGAAAAGCCCAACGACGTGCTATTTCAATATCACCCTTTTCAGACTCAGCAAAATCGGCACGGAATATTACTTCTTTCCTTTTACCCGATGCAACTCCTTGCAAACGGAAGACAAAATTTTTATGTTCCTGTGGATTAAACTTCCCATAGATAGTAACAGGTAACGCTTGATAAAAATCAGGTAGAACAAAAGGATATATTTCCTCTCTTGGGATGGAGCCAAAGTCCATTTTAACATCGATTAGGATAGGGTTCTGAACTTTGGCAAATGCCTGAGGTATGGATGTAGATATTTGGTCAATATTATCCTTAATTACCGAAAAACCCTTGTTGAGGTAAGCAAGCAATTCAAGTAAATATCGGTCAACAGTATTACCGCCTCCGAGGGTGAAAATCTCATACCCACCCTGATTTTCCATAGTTAAATTTGCGATAATCATTCGCGTATCTCGTAACCCGATTGTCGATTTACCATCCGAGTAAAGCCAGAGAATATTTGGCAATCCACTGGTTGGTGGTACCTGTACAAGCTGGCGAACTGAAGTATATACATCCGTTTGCCCTGTGGAGGGTATCTGTTGCAAATATTTCAGGGCAGAATTTTTATTCGCGGTATTAGCCTGAATATAACCATCAGAAAAGAACGTGGCACGTTCCCGAAACAAAATGATATTGAATAGGTCTTCTTCACGAAGTTGTTGAATTGCTTCTCGTACCCCTTTTATTGTCTGGTCTAATTTGCGTTGCCCAATACTGGCGGAACTATCAATTATGAAGGCTACCTGCTTCGGTAAAGGTGTTATCTTTGCATCTTTTTTAGGAACAATATTCAATTGAAAAAATCCTTGAGTGTTGTTATCTGTAAAATACGTTTTCAATTGTAATTCTAAAAGGTCATCCCAAAACTCATAAGGACGATTTTCCTTCTCCTTTTTCGTTTCTTCAATAATTGGCTGTTGTAAAATTTCTTCCTCTACTGTTTGCTCCAATGGAATAGGTGGTTCAATTGGTTCCAGTTCAGGGATAGAAACGACAGGAGCTGTCGCTCCCTCTGTTTCATTACGTTCTGTAGGTGTTGTGGGATACATTCCCAGAGTGCTGGGTAATGTAGAGGGTTTCGCTGATATTCCTTCTGCCGTTGGCATATTTTCTGAAATCGAAAAAGTTGGAGCTTCACCATTAGTTAGGATGGTTTCTTCTGCTGGAGGTAGAACACGACGAACAACTTCAACAGAATCCTGAGCGGTTTCTTTCTCAATCATAAGTATCTGTTCCTCAACTTTTTGAAGTACTTCTTCTGGAGGAAGCGGTTCTGTATCACGAGACAGAGATTCAGTACCTGCTTGTTTTGCCAGGTCTTCTTTTTGAGATGACATAGAAGGCAATGGCTCAGGCATTTCTGTCGGAGGAAGTATTTCTTCAACAAATTTTCGGAAAGAAATAGGACGTGTTGATAAAGAAGTACTTACAGATTCTTCAACAGGCTCTACAATTGTTGGGCTTTCCTCTCTCAATTTCACCTTAATATTATAAGATGAAAAATCTGGACCCGTAGTAAACAACGGGACATAGCGGGAACCATAAAAAATAAGGAGATATATTAAGATACTCAGAATAAAACTGATGGTAAACCGCAGTTCCTTACCCCGCAGAAACTCACGGGTTTTTAACCATATCGTTTCATTATTTTTTATCTGCGTATTATACATATCTCTATTGTGGTGCCGATGTTAATGGTGCTGTATTAGCTTGTTCCTCTGTTATAAATGTTTTTGCCTTTTCTGCTAACGGATGCGATGGAAAGTCACTTATCAACTCACGAAAGGCACGTTGGGCATTTTCCTTCTCATTGCTCTTCAAGTAGCATTGTCCACTTCGCCATAACGATTCCGGAGATAGTTCCGGGTGGAGATATAGAATAGCAACTTTCAAATAATTCCTCCCTGCTTTTTCATAGTCTCCTCGACTCTCATAGATTTCCGAAAGACGGAACTGTGCTCGTGCACTGGTTTCACTGCCTCCATTATTGGCACATTTTTCATAAAAGGTTAAAGCCTGCTCCATCTGATTTCCATGTTCATAAATCTGAGCAATACGGAATAGAGCCTCTGTTGCGGATGCCGAGGAAGGAGCCATATCTACCACCTTTTGATATTCCTGTATGGCTTCCTCTGTTCTCCCTAAATTTTGGATACACTCTGCATAACGATATTGCAATCGTTGAGGAGCAGGATAATCTTTTAACACTTCCTGCATCCGCTTTAATACCTTTGCAGACTCATCCCATTTCTGAGCATCGAGGTAATATTGAGCCAACCATGCAAATTGTTCTTCCTCCATTGGCACTTGGGGATAATCTAATACCGTCTTCAAAAGAGCCTCTGCCGCTTTCTCATAGTCCTTCGTCTCATAGCAAGCAATACCAATAGCATGCCATACTTGACCTGCAATTTGCGGTGGCGGATTTTGTGCCAACAACTTTTGCAAGGTCTCAATTGCTTTAATGGTGTCTTTCTTCTCCTTCAAATAATGTAATCCTAATTTTAATTGCATGTCATATGATTGTTGGGACTGGGGAAATTTGTTAATAAATTCTTGATAAATCTGAAGAGCCTCTTCAGATTTATTTAACCTCTCATAACACACTGCTAAACGAATAAATACCTGCTCTTCAAGTGGATTATTTTGAGCCAATGCTTTGGCTTTTAGATAAGAATCCAATGCCTTCTCGTAAGCCCCTTCTTTGGTATGCAAATCCCCTGAGCGGAGGTAAGCAGAAACCGTAAGAGAATGGTTTGGATACTTCTCGATAAAACGCATATATAATTGTGAAGCAGATTGCGTAATTCCTAATAGTTCAGCACATTCTGCTGACTTATACATTGCTTCTGGAGCAAACTTAGAATCAGGGTATTTTTCATAAACCAATTGAAATTCTTCCATTGCATCCTCATAATTACCTTCTGTTGTATAAATAGAACCTAACAAAAAATTTCCCTCTGGCTTCAAGGGTGATTCACCACACTTATCTAAAAATGTCAATGTGTCTGTTTTCGCACCAGCATAATCATTCTTTAAATATTTTACCCACGCTGTTTTATAGATAGCATCTACTGCATAAGAAGTATTTGGAAATTGTTCCCTCAACGAATTATAAAAAGTTAGAGCCTCATCTAATTGGTTTTGTTCCAGTAGCGAATTTGCAAGGATATACATAGCAAATGGTCTTTTTTCAGCGTTGGGATATGATTGCAGAAAAGTTTTCCCCTCATTAACTGCTTCTGCGAATCGTTTTGCTTGATAAAGTGTCCATAAATAACCAAAATCTGCACGCTCTTTATAAGGTCCATCCTTAAATTGTGTTTTGACAACACCATAAGCATTAAGAGCCCCTTCATACCAACCCAATTGCGAATAAATCTCTGCCACCCGAAAATGACTTTCCATCCGCAATTCCTTATCAATTCTGGCATCATTAGCAACTTCAGAAAGGACAGATGCAGCATTTTCTAACTGATTGACCTTCGTATAAATCGTGCCTAATATATATCTGGCAATAGGAGTTAATGAGTGTTCAGGAAAATTTTGTATCATTGTTTGTAAAACATTAATAGCGGTTTCATAATTTCGAGTTTGCTCTAATGCTCGTGCATAAAAATATAATGCACGCACCCGAAATTCTGGCTGTGTATTTTCATCGATAAGTCCTTTCAATATCTCCGTGCTCTCTGCCCAACGCTTTAAGTAATAAAAACATTCTCCCTTTCCAAGGATTGCTTCCGTTTTTCGTTTTAAGTCCGACAATCTCGAAATTGCCTGGTCAAAAGCACTGATTGCAACTTCATATTGCTTCTCTACTAATGCCGATTTGCCTAATCGGAGATATGCTTCTCCTAACCGCGGTGAGTTAGGATAATTTGCTATAAATTTTTTATATTCCTCTATGGCTTCTTTGAAAAATTGACGGCTATACAAACCATTTGCAAAATCAAACTGAGACACTTCTTCTGTATCCACATCAGTAGATTGTGCATAAATAAAGCCAGAAATAAAAGTAAATCCGATACAAATAACAATACGTATCAACTTCATAAACTTTTTTCCCATCTCTATGTTATTGCCCCGAATTTTCAGGAACAGGTTCTGTCGTTGGACGTTCTCCCGAGGCATTAAAGCCTTGAGTAGCGGCTTTCTCATTTATCGTAGAAAAGGCTACATTCTGTATATTTGCTTTTCGACAGCAATCTAACACACGAATCGCATTTCCTAACATCGCACTCTGGTCTCCACGGATAATAACTGAACTACCTGGGAAGAATTGAGATACTTTATTAAGAACCTCTTGTAATTCGGGTAAAGTAACAGTGCGATTATTTACCACGATAGTGCCATCTGCCTTTAAATTGATGTATATTTCACCTTGGCTTCGTGTTATTGGTACGGAGCTTTCCGCTGTTGGTAATGTAATATCGATTTCCGATTCCAAAACACCGTATACCGTCGTTGCCATGAAAAATACCAATGTCAAAAAGACAATATCAATCAACGGTGCCATTTGGATTGGTTCTGGTTCCTGTTCAAACGTTTTTCGAATTCTCATAACCGTGCCCCTTTTGCTATAAGTTCAACCAACTCACTCGCCACTGCTTCAACCTCTGCAATAATACGATTTACACGCCCACGTAAGTAAAAATAAATTGCCATGGCTGGAATGGCTACAACCAACCCACCTGCTGTTGTAACCATGGCTGTCGCTACACTATATGCCATTGTCAAACCTTTAACTTGCGCATCATTAAAAGCAATAGCACCAAAAGCTTGCATCATGCCCCATACTGTACCCAACAATCCCAATAACGGTGCCAATACCGCGATATTATTTAAGTATGAAATCCTCTGCCATAATAAACTTGCCCCACGCTCTCCTTCGCTTTCCATAGCATCCTGAACAACATATCGGTCATGTCCTACTAACTTCACGCCAGCAAAGACCATTTTCGCAATTAATTCATCTCTACCCTCACACAAATCTAAAACACCTTTGTAATCACCTGCTTGTAAGAGATGGAACAAACGACGGATTAACGTCTGAGGCAGTTCTCGACGCGGTGTCAATGTAAGCAATAAATAAAGTGCCCAGACCAACCCAATAAAGCCAAGTACACCTATAACCCAAAGGATAACACCGCCAGCTTTTATCATATCCCACAGCGTTAGGTTTTGTTGTATCTGTGGAACTGCCGACGCTGTCGATGCGTCTTGCCCATAACAATAATTAAAAACGTAAAAAACGACGAGTAATAACAAAAACAATATCCATTTATTTCGCATGCAACTATTCCCTTTTTATTGTTAAATGTTAAAAATTGTTCCTATACATTATTACAATAATATTATCCTTTTACAAATAAACCAGTTGCAAAAATATTATAATACTTTAATAAAAAGTGAAGTTTATTTTCATTTATACCTTTAATGTTAAAAAGAGAAATAAAAATTTATATAATAAAAACGTATTAAAGAAACAAAAATAACATTTCTTGATGGTGTCTTATTATATAGCATTATATTTTTTAAATTTTATTTTATAAATACCTCTCCAATTCCTATTTTTTTGTGAATATATAGTTATAATACGCAAAAATTGCAAGTAAACTACATACTTGAAAATTTAGGGAATATTCTGATATAATTGATTTTATAGATGTCGCGACTGGCGATTTAAGTGGAATGAACCACAAGGGAGCGACATAAAATATCTGTGCCGATCGCCTGGGCAAATGATTAGGTTTTTTCTAAAAAAATAACAAATTAAACAATTGCCCTTTTAGGAGAGTTTCTTTGGAATTAAGAACAACTCCGTTATTTGAATGCTGTAAAAAAGCAGGTGGTCGGTTTGTAGATTTTCATGGTTGGTACTTGCCTGTGCAATTTGAAGGTATAATCTCAGAACATCTTCATGTCCGTTCTGAGGTGGGTATTTTTGACTGTTCACACATGGGCGAATTTCTGATTCATGGGAAAGACAAAATATCTCAGTTATCATACCTAACATGTGGAGACTTTGTTCGTTTACCTGTGGGTCGTTGTCGATATACCGCATTACTCAATTCAGATGGTTCAGTTCTTGATGACTGTGTAGGTCTTAGGATTAATGAAGAAACACTTTACCTTATTACAAATGCAGGGGTTCTGGAACAGGTCTCATCTTTATTATGCAATTCAACCATTGGTGCTACAGATGTATCGAACGGAACTGTAAAGATAGATGTACAGGGACCCAAAAGTCTGGATGTCCTTCTCCGTATCGGTTTTGGCTCGTGGATTACTGAACTAAAATATTGGACAGGCAAAGAAGCAGATTGGAAAGGGAACAAAATTATCGTAACTCGTGCTGGGTATACAGGTGAGTTGGGTTATGAATTATTTTTACCTCCAGAATTAGGTGAAGAGATATGGGAATTACTTATTAAAGAGAATGATGTAAAACCGTGCGGTTTAGGGGCTCGCGACACACTACGAACGGAGATGGGTTATCCCTTAAATGGACAAGATATACTCCCAGGTATAACTCCTCTAATGGCTTCAATGGAGCGGTTTATCGATTGGGAGCACGATTTTGTCGGGAAGGATAGGTTATTGAAAGACAAAGAACATAATGATTATCGAAGACTAAAAGGTATAAAAACTAATACTCGACAAGCCCCAAGACATGGACAAAAACTTGCTCTATCTGATAAAGAGGTCGGAGAGGTAACAAGTGGGACATTTGGACCGAGTCTCGGTGTTGGTGTAGGTTTAGCCTTATTGGATAAGGAAGCGTCTATTTCTGGAACAAAATTACAAATCATAGGTCGTTCTTTGGAAATTGATGTTTGTGACGTACCAATTTATCAGAACGGAACTGCACGAAGAAAGGTCTTATAAATATTATGTATGTTAAGTAGTAGTAAAAATTTAATAACAGCCCCATATTATTAAAGGAGAACATGCTATGTATCCAGAGGATGTTCGTTATACTGAAAATCATGAATGGATAGGGGAAGAAGATGGTTTGTATGTGGTAGGCATCTCCGAATATGCTCAAGAGCAATTGGGCGATGTTACTTACGTTGAACTACCAGAGGTAGGAAGACATGTTCGACAGAAAGACCCAGTCGCTCAGGTTGAATCAGTAAAGGCGGCAGAAGATATTTATGCCCCTGTCACAGGCATTATCGTAGAAGTCAATGAAGCATTAGAGGGAGAGCCAGAACTTATCAATTTAGACCCTTATGGTAGGGGCTGGTGTTTTAAGATGGATGATATTGATATAAGCCAATATCGACGTCTAATGAATCGAGAAGCCTACGAGAAATATCTAAAATCACTATAACATTTCTGGTATAAAAACATTTTATTTTGGGCAAGAGGAATCGTATTTTTGAAAATGGATTTTTGGTTTTTACGAGAGAAAACACAAACATTTTTTTGAGGAATAAAACATTATGACATGGGTACCATCAACAGAAGAAGATATTCAGCACATGCTCCAAATAATTGGTGTGCAAACAATAGAGGAGTTATTTCAGGACATTCCACAGGAGTTACAGTTAAAATCATGGAATATTCCCAAAGGAATTTCTGAGCCTGAGGCATATCAATTTCTAAAAAGACTAAGTGGTAGAAATCAGACAAATACCATTTCATTTCTCGGTGGTGGCATATACGACCATTATATCCCTGCTGTAGTTGATAGCCTCTCGCAACGTGGTGAGTTTTTGACCGCATATACTCCATATCAGCCAGAATGTGCCCAAGGTACATTACAAGCAATATATGAATATCAAACAGCCTTATGCCGACTGACAGATATGGAAGTGGCAAATGCTTCTCTTTATGATGGTGGCACAGCTCTTTTTGAGGCAGTCACCATGGCAGTGCGAATTACAGGTAGAAGAAAAATACACATTTTAGATGGCTTAAACCCTATTTATGAGCAAATGCTACGAACACATACCGCAAATCTTGATTTAGAGATTGAATACAGTAAACAACCGAAAGACTGTGCCTGTGTAATAGGGGCAACTCCTGATTTTTTCGGAAATATGCATGATTTTTCTGAACTCGCTAAACAATGTCATGAGGCTGGAACACTTTTAGTGGTTCAGTTCTATCCGATTGCTCTTGGCATCATGAAAACCCCTGGAGAAATGGGCGCTGATATTGCCATTGGTGAAGGACAAGGCTTAGGACTACCACTCGGTTTCGGAGGCCCCTATTTAGGATTATTTGCTACACGGAAAGAATACATTCGCAAGATGCCCGGTCGAATTACAGCCATGACTGTCGACAAACAGGGAAATCGAGGCTTCGTCTTAACACTCCAAGCCCGAGAACAACATATTCGCCGAGAAAAAGCAATGTCAAATATATGCTCCAATCAAGCATGGTGTGCACTTCGTGCTTTAATTTATCTATGTGAGGTCGGCAAACATGGGCTAACAGAAATTGCGAAACACTGCTATTGGAAATCTGAGTATCTAAAGCAGGAATTATCTAAATTTGTACCCGTCGTAAATTCATCATTAACTTTTAATGAATTTGTAGTCCGTTTGCCGATGCCAGCCGAAAAAGCTATTGAACAATTAAAAGAACAAAATATTTTGGCGGGTATCCCCTTAAAATCATTTTTCGAAAGTTGTAAATTGACATCGCCACGTAAAGATGTCAATGGCAATGTCTATGGAGAGGTTGGAGATATACTAATTGCAGTTACAGAAAAAAGAACACGGATTGAATTAGACCTGTTTGTAGAGGCACTTCGTAAAGTGCTTACAAAGGAGTAGTATATATGAAACTAATATATGAAAAATGCAATCATCGGCAGGCATTTTCTTTAGGGAAATGTGATGTCCCCGAAAAAGAGTTCCCCAGTGAATTTCGAAGACAAAAATTGGCAGAATTACCAGAGGTATCTGAATTAGATGTAGTCCGACATTTCACGCATTTATCACGGCGGAATATGGGAATTGATACTCATTTTTATCCGCTCGGTTCCTGTACAATGAAATATAATCCTAAAATAGCAGATATCGTCTCTGCTTTTGATGGTTTTACACAACTTCATCCTCAATTGACTTCTTCTCCAGTATATTATGACTGTATTCAGGGAGCGTTAGAAATAGTTTACGAAACTGAACGACTTCTAAGTGAAATTTCTGGAATGAAAGCGGTATCCTTACAACCGATGGCTGGTGCCCATGGTGAACTGACAGGGGTTCTTATTATATCCGCCTATCATAAAAAACATGGCAATCATCATAAAAAAACAATACTTATCCCTGATTCAGCCCACGGCACTAATCCAGCCAGTGCTGTTATTGCAGGATTTCAGGTACAGGAAATTCAATCAAACGAGCAAGGAACTTTGGATCTGGATAACTTCCGAAAGGCTATAAACGATGAGGTTGCGGGTATCATGCTAACCTGCCCAAATACCCATGGGCTGTTTGAAAAAGATATAACAGAAATTGCTCGATTGGCTCATCAACACGATGCTTTGCTTTATTATGATGGCGCCAACTTAAATGCAATCATAGGTAAGTGTCGCCCCGGTGATTTAGGTTTTGATGTGATGCACTTTAATTTGCATAAGACATTTGCAACACCTCATGGGATGGGCGGACCCGGTTCAGGTCCTGTTGGGGTTAATGAACGTCTGTTAGATTTTCTCCCCGAACCAAGAGTTGTCAAAACAAGTGATTCAAAATACAGCCTTGAATATCCAAGCAATAGTATCGGTAAGGTTTCATCTTTTCTGGGACAATTCCTTGTAGCAGTTCGAGCCTATGTTTACATCCTTATGCAAGGAGATGAAGGATTGCGAGAAGTCAGCCGTAATGCGGTATTAAATGCAAACTATATTCTGGCTCGACTTCGTTCTGTTTTTCCACCTGCCTTTGACCGATTATGTATGCATGAATGCGTACTTACTGCCAGTCCATTTCACGACGTTAATGTGCGAGCCTTAGATTTTGCAAAAGCCCTTCTCGATAGAGGATTTCACGCCCCAACTATCTATTTTCCACTCACCGTAAAAGAAGCCATGATGATTGAACCAACTGAAACAGAGACCAAAGAAACACTCGACCAATTTTGTGACACTATGTTGGAACTCGCAAAATTAGCCAAAGTGTCGCCCGAAGAATTACATAAAGCACCTATAACAACTCCAGTTCAACGGCTGGATGAAGTAAAAGCGGCAAAAGAATTAAATGTCGTCAAGCCTATTTCTAAATGAATAATAAGATAAGGGTTAGAGTATGCCGACACCGAGAAAACCAAAATTATTAGATGGCGTTAAACTCGCAGAAAAAATCAAGGCGGAATTAAAACAAAAAGTGTTAGAACTCAAAGAAAAAGGTATTATGCCCGGTCTTGCAGTTGTACTTGTAGGTGATAACCCTGCAAGTCAGATTTACGTTCGAAATAAACGAAAAACATGTGAGGAATTAGGAATTCAGTCTTTCGCTTATGATTTGCCTAAAGAAACAACAGAAACAGAATTACTCGAATTAATAGATAAACTAAACCGTGATAATGCAGTGCACGGGATATTAATACAAAGCCCTGTTCCAAAACATATTGATGAAGAAAAAATTCTGAACGCTGTTGACCCTAATAAAGATGTAGATGGTTTTCATCCTGTAAATAAAGGAAAGTTACTAAATGGACAGGATTGCTTTGTTGCCTGCACACCTGCAGGTATTCAGGAGTTACTTCTCCGTTATGGATACAACATTCAGGGAAGACATGTCGTTATTGTTGGTCGTTCCAATATTGTAGGGAAACCCTTAGCAGCTTTGCTCGTACAGAAATCTGTGGGGGCAGATGCGACTGTCACAATTTGTCATTCACGAACAAGAAACTTAGCACAAATAACCAAGACTGCTGACATTATTGTTGCTGCTATGGGCGTTCCAGAGTTTATTCAAGGCAGAATGGTAAGAGATGGATGTGTTGTAATTGATGTAGGCATGAATCGCATACCAGACAATACCAAAAAGTCAGGCTATCGCCTCATAGGTGACGTCCATTTCCCAAGTGTATCTAAAAAAGCACGAGCTATTACCCCTGTCCCTGGTGGCGTAGGTCCTATGACTATTGCGATGCTTATGAAAAACACCGTCAAATCCGCAGAAAAGACTCTTCATCACACTTCTTAAATATGTTTAGGCACATCTACCCTGAATTAATTTTCAGGCTTTTCAGTCTTATCGTCCTCTTTCTTTTCGAGAATAATTAGAAAATCATTATAACTGTGGCTATTGTTAGCAGTGACAGAGACTACTTTCCACCCCTGCCTCAGCAAATTTTCAAGGTCATACTTGCCAGTACCATTGGATTGAATAATAACCGCTTTTTGCATAATGTTGTTAACCCTCATTTAGTATATTTGTTTTATTTAATACCTTCCCAACAACTTGTTCCTTTTCTGGGAAAAACATTTTAGTGTATTTGTAAATTTGCTTGCAAGTAGGCTGGTTAGGTGCAGTTGGTGTGCCTATTGCTGAATACGTAAAAACAGATCCGATATTCGCAAAAAGAACACGCGAGAATAATGCTGTTTTCCCCATCGTCATCAGCGAAAGAGGCATTTCTCCTTCACATTGGAACTGCAATAGTGGCAATAATTGCTTTGGATGGTCTGCATATCCAGCTATCTTAACTATATCCACTTGATATTTTTTACCAATGGTTACAAGCTGATGTAATTTTTTCAGAGGAGGCACAGTCTTAAAATTATGATATGAGCCGATGATAAGTTTCCCTTCTTGTTTAACATTATCCAATAGTTTCTCATGCTGAGATAGCTCAGCAAGTTCAATATCAACTGCAAACACATGCTTCAAATATCTTAAATATAGCGACTCTCTCTCTTTCTTGGTTCCACTAAAAAATCCACCTTCTCTCTTCGAGCGAGCGGTTATTACGATTTTTTTACCATCTAAAGTGGCTAAATTCTTGGTGAGGATTTTCTCAAACTCCGATGTATATTCTTTTTGAAGTAAATCAAACCGCAGTTCAAAGGCTATGGCTCCATACTTCTCCGCCTCTACAATATCTCTTTGAGAAAAACCCTTTCCAGAACAGGCAATAAGACGCGGTGGATAAGTTCCCTTTATCAATTCTTTGAGCAAATAGTTCATAATGGCTTTTATTTTCCCTTTTAGTTCAAATGTTTAATATTAAGTTTACTATTTTAAAAAATCCTTTTCAAATATGATATGATAAAGTCGCAACGTTTGAGGTAATTACTCTCAAAAAATAATAACCCTCAATATAAGGAGATGGAACCGTGGGAATTGATACCGTCTTGTATTTACGTTTAAGTGCCATGATGTTTCTTGAATTCGCCGTTTGGGGAGCATGGGCACCCGTGTTAGCATCGTATCTAATTAACGATTTAAAATTATCTGGCAAACAAACAGGTTGGATATATGCAACTTTATGGCTTGCATGTATCATCTCACCATTTTTAGGTGGGCAAATCGCAGACCGTTATCTTGCCACTGAATATTTCCTTGGGGGAGTCCATCTTATCGGTGGTATCTGTCTGTTATATGCCGCCTATCAACGTAAGTTTACGCCATTGTTAATTTTAATGTTTATCTATTCATTACTTTATGCCCCCACGTTAGCACTGGTAAATTCTCTCATGTTCAGTAACATTACAAATCCAGACGTAGTCGCTCCACGAATTCGTGTTTGGGGAACTATTGGCTGGATAGCCGCGGGTTGGTTACTAACTGTAATGCGGAATATGGCAGGAGCAGAAAGCAATAAAAAATATTCTGACTGCCTCTTAATTGCTGGGATTATGTCCGTCATTTTAGGTTTATACTGCTTTACTTTACCTCATACCCCACCACCAGACAAACCAGGAAATCCTTTAGCGTTCTTAGAAGCATTCCAATTAATGAAAGAGCCGTATTTCCTTGTTTTCTTAATTATCTCTTTCATAGTAACTACAGAATTGCAATTCTACTATGTACCTACCGCACCATTCCTGCAAGATATCGGTGTCCGTAGTTCCAATGTGCCAGCCATTATGACAATAGCCCAGATTGCTGAAATAGTTGGTATGGCAGTACTTCTTCCTCTTGCAATGGCAAAATTAGGGATTCAATGGGTTCTGGTGATTGGTGTAATTGCCTGGCCCTTACGTTATGTCATTTTTGCAATGATGAAACCTGTATGGCTGGTCATTGCTTCTCTATCGTTCCATGGTATTGGCTACACCTTCTTCTTCTTTGCAGGTCAAATGTTCGTAGATAGAGTAGCCCCACCAGATATTCGTGCTTCCGCTCAGGCTCTTATTGCAGTTGCAACATTAGGATTGGGCAACTTCATAGGCACACAATTTACAGGAATTATATTAGACTTCTTCAAGGATGCTGAGGGAAATTTCAAATGGCGTCCAATTTTCTTGATACCCTGTGTATTAACAGTTGCTTGTGCAATTGCTTTCTTACTCTTCTTCCATCCTCCCGCAGTAGTAGGAGCAGGAAATTAACAAGTAAAGCATAAAACAAAGTAGCACAGGACTAAAACCTACATCGTAGGCAAAATACCTGTGCTACTTTTCATTTCATCAGACAAAAATACTATTTATCATAAAATTTTTTAATTAAGAGCAAAGATTTTTCGAGTATAAATAGCATTACTTCGGAAGGGTTTCCACCACTCAACAGTATTCGGTTCCGCAATCATATAATCAGGTCGTGGAGACATTTCAATTCCCGCAATAGGGGGTATTACATAACTTTTCTCGATAACTTCGAGGGTCAACGGCTGTTTATGTTTTAACCTCCATTCTAAGGTAAGTCCATTTTCCCCAGGGAAACCACGATAATTAAAATGCCAATCCTGAATAGTTTTCCCTTCTGAACGTTCAAAGTCCTTACCATTTACTTTCGCTGACAAAACCTCCAACTCACCTCTCAATGTAAGGTGCATCTCTACTGACTTCCTCAATGAAACCACAGAAATCTTGAGGTGCCGAACATCTCCCTCTGTCTTATCTTCCAATACGGATAAAAGAGGCTGTGGATAACTTGCAATAGGTGCTTCAGCAAAGCGAATTATAATATTATCACCCGTGAATGGTTCAGGTCTTTTAAATTGTACATCTTCCTTGAAAAACTGTTCTGTCCATTCATCTAATTCTACATCACGTGACATCCACCATGCTTTTCCCGTATCCCAATCTAATCCATAACATAAATGATTTGTTTTAGGAGTTTCCTTTGTAAAACGGAAGAATAACATAGGGTATGCATACACAAGAAGCCCTGCTATTAACAAAACCAGCCCCCAACGATAGCAGGTCTTCTTATCCTGAACAAAATTCTGCACAATCCCTACAGACTGATAAAGGATAAGAATGAGAAATATCATTAATAGTGGAATAAATATCGGGGTAAGGGTTTGAACACCTAAAATAAGAAATGGAGCAACGAAATACATAGTTACAAGTGTCGGTATTAGTGTCCAGAAAGAGAGCCAAACAAAACTCCGTTGCCATTTCTGGGGGATATAGGGGAAACAACAAATAATTCCACAGACACTTCCTATAAGCAATATCCATACAGCGATATAACTCGCAGTGGGTGTCGCTATGCTGGAATATATGGACAAACCAAGCCATGGCAATAATGCTGATGCAAAAAATACATGGGGGTCAAACCGTGCAAAAATAACAGGCAAAAAGATAAGAAACAACCCTAACGTTGTTAATAAACCTACAACAAAGTAAGTAAGTTCATAATAAACAATGTAATGCTTATATACAAGGAACGTCAATCCTATTAAACCACCGAGTAAACCAATTATTAATAAGGTATGTACCACATTTCGCACGAAATTTATAATGACATCTCGAATTCGAATTCCCCAGAACAACCGCATAAAAAAAAGCATAACGAGGTAGAATATAATTGCCATAATTAATAAGGGTAATATCCATTTCTCTGAGTAGGTTATCAATCGGTTACCAGGCAACGGAAAATAGATACTATTATTTATAGGCTCTTCAAAGGGATAACCAATTTTTAAGTGAGATAAATCAAGATTACCAAAATGTTTTACCAAAGGTAAAGCATATTCTCCATGGTGTTGTAAAGAACGAAGAGAAATATGGTTAATATTATCATTAGGAGTGTGGTAATAACGAATACCCCCGACAAATGCGAAATCGAACCCTGGAACACCTTTAGGTTTCAGAACATAATAATCTGTACTTGTCGGCATTTTCCCCGCAACTTCAAACATCATCGAACTGGCACGGGGATAAGGAACCACTTTAGCAAATTCTTGTATTAGCCAGGAGTTATTATTACTCATCTGGAACATCATAGATGGACCGTAATGTCCCCGTGCTTCAAAATTTAAACACAAACCAACCGTTTCAAAAAGAGGATGTTTTAAAAACGCTTTTGGACCTAAAAGTCCAGCTTCTTCACCATCTGTAAAAAGGAAAATGACATCGTTTCTTAATGGTGCACTGTGTAGCAAAGCCCGCAAGGTTTCATACATTGTCGCCACCGCAGAACCATCATCCGCACAGCCTACCCCATAAGGTGTAGAATCGTAATGCCCCATTAGTAGAATAGACCGTGTCGGAGCATAGCCTGGCAATACAACCATAACGCTATCTACTCGTTCCACACTATTATAACCATGTTTTGACGAATGCTCCACATACCCTGTATATACCTCAGGTTCTACTCCTAACAGTCGAAGTTTCTGAACAAGATATTCTCGAACCTTTGCATCTTCCTGCGAACCAAAGGGGTGTATCATCGTCGTCGGGTATTCCAGAAGTTTTATAGCACGCTCTGCTGAAAATTTATCCTGTGGAGCATCTGCAGGAACTACAGGAGGAGACCAGCAATCATAAATAGAATATAACCCCCATAAAAAAAGAATTATAACTGCTATACCATTAAAACCGCTAAAACTTCTTCTTGACAATCCTTCCATTGCCATAATCCTAAGGTAAATTAATTATTAGTGAATTTGAAATAAAGACAGTCTTTCCCCTGTATTAGTTTCATAAAAGGAAAGAAATAAATGTCAAAAATGTTTTAATTAGAGATACTAATCGTAATTCCGTTGTAAGCCAATAACAACCCCTTGTAGTAGAAGTCTATGGGAAGGAACACGAATCGGTTTCATTTTCCTATTGGCTGGTCGAAGTTCAACATATTTCCCTTCGGGGAAAAATCTCTTTACTGTAACCTCACCATCTACTAATGCTACTACAATATCGCCTTTACAAGGTTGCTTTTTTGAATCCACGAAAATAATATCACCCTCGAATATCCCATCCTCAATCATACTCTCACCAGTTACTCGTAAAGCATAGACCCCATCTGTTTTCCGTTCAAACCCCAGAGGGATAAGTTTTTCAATATTTGCCTCCACAGAAACAGGAAAACCAGCGGGAATTCTGCCTAACAAAGGTACCATTCGTGTTTTGGAGGGTTCCAGAAACCATTGGGCTTTAGGTGTTAATTTTAATGTTCGTGCCTTAGACGAACGTTCTAAATATCCCTTCCGTATCAAAGCACGTATATGCCCCGCTACCCCATTTGTCGACCGAATTTTTAACCGTTCGCATATCTCTAAAATTGAAGGGGAATAATTCATCCGTTCCTGAAAATCGTGGATACAATCCAGCACCTCTTTTTGCCGTTGTGTAAGTTCACGTTCAGACATATCATATCACCTCAATTAACAGCCATACTGAACATCTTTTCACTATTATAACTATAGAAATAAAATAAGTCAAATTTGATATAAATAATCTAAAGAATTATCAAATCGGTTTGTTTCGCCAGAGGTGATTTAAAGGTCCATGTCCATGTCCTAATGATGGGGCTGTTTCTATCGCTTTGTGGACAAATTGTATAGCACGTTCTACTGCAGTTATAGTTGGCAAGCCGTGAGCAAGATAACACGCAATAGCACTGGAAAGTGTACAACCTGTGCCATGAGTGTTTTTTGTATCAATTCGCTGAGATAAAAAATGATTAACGTTCCCATCGTTCGAAATCAACCAATCCGTTACTATTTTCCCGTTAGCGTGCCCTCCTTTAACTAACACATACCGTGCTCCTCTTTCCAAAAGTACTTCCGCAGAACGAAGTAATGATTCTTCATTTTCGGGCTCTATACCCGTAAGTTCTCTCAATTCTGGCAAGTTTGGAGTAATAATCCATGCTTGCGGAACAAGGAATTCCAGAAGTGTTTCTAATGCCTCTCTTTGTAATAATAAATCACCACTTTTTGCCACAAGCACAGGGTCTATAACGAGATAGAAGTCCGAAAAGGAACTTAACGCATCATGTATTGCCCGAATTGTGTCACTTCCCCAAAGCATGCCTGTTTTTATCGCATCTGCACCAATATCCTGCATCACTACTTCAATTTGTTCTTTTACAATATCAGGAGGAATTGGATGTACCGCAGACACTCCAATCGTATTCTGGGCAGTAATTGCTGTAATTGCAGACATTCCATAACAATTCAATGCTGAAATTGTTTTTAAATCTGCCTGAATGCCTGCACCACCACCTGAATCACTACCTGCTATAGTTAATACTCTTGGCGTTTTCTTTTTCTTTAACATCACTATGAAACCCTACCTATTAATATTTGTTTTATAACTAACCATCATTAAGAAGAAATAATTCCTGCAATACATGCGGTTGAAAAACAAGCCAGTGTGCCTGCAATAAACGCTTTGATACTCATTGTTGCAATTTCTGCACGACGTTGCGGTGCTAATGCAGAAATCCCTCCAATCATAATTCCCAAACTCCCTGGATTCGCAAAACCACAAAGAGCATAAGTTGCTATCACTAAAGTCCGATGTGTAACCATATTGTTTTCTATTAATACCTGAAATCGCTGATAAGCCAGAAATTCATTGAACACAGATTTAACCGCCAATAGTTCTGACATAACACTGATGTCCTTTGTTTGAACGCCCATCAGGTAAGCAAAAGGTAAAAACAAGTAACTTAACAGATGACTGAGAGTTTTACCTGTTACACTCACGGTAATAGTATCGCAAAGATGAATCAAGCCGACGAATACAATAAGTAACGCCCCAACATTTAACGCCATAGTTAATCCTATACTCGCACCTTGCGAAGCCGCATCAAAAATATTTTGTGTCTCTATTGGAACATCCACAGATTTAACATCAGTAGTTCGTGGTGTCTCCGTCTCTGGAATAAGTATCTTTGCAAATGCAATCGCAGAGGGTGCACTCATAATAGAAGCGGTTATGAGATGCCCAGGCTCTGCTCCAAAATTTGCGTATGCTACCATTACACTTACAGCAATAGTCGCTAAAAATGCAGTCATGATGGTGAATAACTCCGAACGAGTCATGTTCTCAATATATCCACGCACTGCACTCATTGATTCAATTCCTAAAAATACAAGCAATCCTGTGGTAAATGTTTCTGCCCCTGATGTCTTCATCGATTTCTGCATAAGCCATGCCAGACCTTTTACGATTTTCTGGATTATCCCTAAATGCTGTAAGATAGCAGAACATGCTGAAACAAAAATAATAACTGGTAACACCTTAAAGGCCACAACTGCACTTACAACAAACGGTTGGGTAGGTACAAGTTGACCTTCTGCATTCTGAACCATGGCTTTATCTAAAATAAAAAACTCAGTAAGACTACCGAACAAAAATTGTGCTCCTGCACCACTGGCTTCGGTTATCAAATCAAACCCTTTCTTTATCCACTCAAAAAGATAAATTCCGATACGTGGCGATATGGTAGGGAAAAAATCTGTTCCCAATATACTGTCAATACCATTTAATACTCCATTGGGAACCAGTACCAACCAATCCGCTCGTAATAATAACAGAGCAAAAAAGAATTGAAGACCAAAACCCCATACTACAACATTCCAGCGGATATTATTTCTATTCTCACTCAACAAAAATGCTACTAAAAAAAAGACAACCAACCCTAAAAAACTATTAAACCTTAAACCCATACATCTCCTCCGATAATAGATAAGTTAACTCATATAACTTTGTGCCATATAAAGATTTTGTGCTTTGTCAAGAGCAGGTAATATCTCGTCCAATTTTTTGGTTCCTATCACAATTTTATACTTTCCTTTCCTTAATTCTACACACGTGTTTCCACTCACCGTATATGCCCACGACCTAAAATTCCAACGAATACCCCAACCTCCGTATTCTATAACAGGATGGTATTTCTTTCCAACAATTTCATCTAACTTATCCCATGAAATCTTACGATATTTATAATGAAACGGAAAATACCGAATATATATCCCATCTAAATAAACACAAGTTTCAAGCCGAAGCACCAAAAAAAGGGCTATAACAAACGAAAAAACGAACGTAACCCACAAAACAAAAAAAATCAAACCTACATCTGACATAGGTTTATCCCCCCAGGGTTGACCAAAAATTAATTGGGTTACAATTGCATTTCCAATAACTACTATTTGAAATAATACCGCACCACCTATAATCAACCAAAGCCACCATTGTGTAAACTTCTGGACTTCTTTATATAAAAGTTCACTCTCAGGGGGGAGAACATCTTTTTTTACTTTCTCAAATTGAATACTCATGAAAAATCTCCTCCATGAAGGTCTTGTCTTAATTATAAACCCCTTTAATGATAGGAATAAACAATAAACCTACAAAATGGGAATCGTATTCATAAACAAAAAAAGAGCGGGACCTGCCTGGTTTCGCTGGTTATTAGCGGGCTATACACTCAGCCCGAACAGTCCTACTCAGGACTTGTCTCGAAACTCTTACGGCAGTTCCCGCAAAACTCATCAGGGGTTGTCTCTCTTAGACTCTCCCTTAATATTCAATTTTTCCTAATTACATTATGCCATAAAAATTCGTAAAAAGCAAGTAAAATTCTTTAATCTTTCAACATATCCGTGGAAGTTGTTCACCACTAAGCATAGGCAAAGAAACTTCTATTCCTATCGTATTTTTCAGGATAACAGGTGTATTACGATTATCAACAACAACACCTATGTCCTTCGGGATGGATTCAGGCTCAAGGTCTTTCCATAACTGTAATGTTTCAGAAACAAATTCCTGTGGTATAAATGCAATAAATCGCCCTTCATTCGCAACATAAAAAGGATTAAGTCCTAATATCTCACAGGCACCTCGAACATCATCACGGATTGGGACTTGATTTTCATCAATAATAAAGGTTAGCTGGCTATCTTGAGCAAGTTCATTTAGTGCGGAGGCTAACCCCCCACGAGTACAATCCCTGAGACAATGTACTGGGATATTATTCTCAAACATTGCAAGTATAATCGTTCCAAGAGAGGCACAATCACTTTCTAATGGCGGTTCAAAATGAATCTCTTCGCGTGCACTCAATACCGCCAAACCATGTCTGCCAATATCACCATTGATAAGGATATGGTCTCCCGGCTGGATTTGAAACGGAGATGGTGGTGGTTCCTGACGAACAATGCCAATCCCACTGGTATTTATATACATTCCATCCCCAGATTTGCCCTCAATAACCTTAGTGTCACCTGTCACAATACTCACACCAGCACAGTCCCCTTCATATTTCATCGTATCAACAATCTTCTGAAGTGTCCTTATATCCAGTCCTTCTTCCAAAATAAATCCTACACTAATATACATAGGACAGGCACCAGCCATAGCAAGGTCATTAACTGTGCCACAAATTGCCAATTTCCCGATGTTTCCCCCTGGAAAAAACAACGGCTTTACAACAAAAGAATCCGTTGTAAATGCGAGATGAATCCCATCCATATCTAAAATAGTCGAATCATGGTGTTGCTGTAGGAAGGGATTAGCAAACGCAGGTTCAAAAACATGTTTAATAAGCTGATGCATAAGAGTCCCTCCTCCACCATGAGCCAATACAATTTTGCCATATTCAACTCGGTCAATCGGACATCCCCATGATAATGGCTGTTTAAAATTGTTATCCATATTTTTCCCTTTATTTACTGTTGTGCGTTATTATGCCTTGTATATTGATAATAAGCAGAGCAAGCACCTTCATTAGATACCATGGGAGCACCTAATGGATTCTCAGGTGTGCATTGCTTTGCAAATGCAGGACATTCAATAGGTTTCTTCTTACCCTGTAATATTTCCCCTGCAATACATATAGATACATGTTCCAAACCTTCATTTTTAGAGAGGTCAAACTTTGTCTCTGCATCGTATTCAGCATACTCTGGTCTCAACTTTAAACCGCTGTTGGGAATAACCCCCAAACCTCGCCAATGCTGGTCACAAGGCTGAAAAACTTCATGAATTAATCGCTGGGCTGGAATATTTCCCTCTCTTTTTACTGCCCGAGGATAGGCATTTTGTACCTCATACTTACCTTGTTCAAGCAATTGCACACATTTCTTTATCCCTAATAATAGGTCAACAGGCTCAAAACCAGTAACAACAATGGGCGTCTTATATGTCTCTGCTATTGGTTCATATTCATGGTATCCCATAACCGTACAAACATGTCCAGCAGATAAAAACCCATGAATCTGACAATAAGGGTCAGACAGTAAGGCTACCATAGCAGGTGGCACTAATACTTGAGCACAAAGTAAAGATACATTTTTCAAACTCAGTTCCTTCGCTTTCTTAACCGCCATAGCATTGGCTGGTGCTGTGGTCTCAAAACCCACTGCAAAAAACACCACTTCCTTATTCGGATTTTGAACTGCAATTCGGATAGTATCTAACGGCGAATATACTGTCTGAACTGAACATCCCCGACCACGCACAGATAGGAGCGAAGTTTGTGAACCTGGCACACGAAGCATATCACCAAAACTACAAAGAATCGTGTTAGGTTGCTGGGCAATATAGATAGCCTGGTCTATTTTCTGAACAGACGTAACACAAACAGGACACCCAGGACCATGAATTAAATTTATCTCTGGCGATAATGCAAGGTCAATCCCAAACCTTAAAATAGCATGGGTCTGACCACCACAGATTTCCATGATATTCCATGTTCTCGTTACTGTATGTTTAATCTCATTGATAATCTGTTGCGTAATAGCAGGGTTTCGATACTCATCAATGTATTTCATCAACCCTTTATCCTTCTGATTCACTTACATCCACATTCTCAAACTCTGCGAGTATCATTTTTGCTTCATCTTCATCAACTATGTTTATAGCCAACCCAGCATGCACTAAAACATACATACCTTCACATGCCTCAGGTGTTAAAGCAAGTGATATTTCCTTAATTACACCGCCAAATTGAACCTTTGCCATACGTAATGTCGGATCACTATGGTCAATACTAATAATTTTTCCAGGAATAGCCAAACACATATTTCTCATTTCTCCATATTTATATTATGATATTTCAATGCATAATACACTTGCCCTAACGAAATACCACCATCATTAGGTGGAATCTGTTCCGCAAAAAATACATTGTAATCATCACAAAGAATATTATAAGTATATTCGAGCAATAGTCTATTTTGAAAACAACCTCCATTAATAACGACATTTTTTATATTTACCATCTCTACTGCTTTGAGAATATATTGTGCCAAATATTGGTGAAAATGGAATGCTAATATCTCTGGCGGAACCTCATTCATGTTATTGAATACATATTCGAAAATAGGTTGCCAGTCAATAAGTACTTCATTATCTTCTTTCCGAAGTGTAAAGGGCACATCTGGTAAGGGATAAGGTATTGCTTTTCGTGCTAAAACCTCTAACTGCATAGCAGACTGTGCCTCATACGAACAAACAGCACGCAAACCTAAAAACATAGCCATTGCGTCAAACAGTCTACCTACGCTACTGGTTAAAGGTGTATTTATTCGATTCCTTAGCATCTGTTTCAGTGCTTTACATTCTGTATCCGTAAATGCAGACATAACAAGGGACACAATATCATTACTCATTTGAAAAATATTTTCTCTATATATCTCATAAAGAATACCTAACGCAGAACGTCTCGGCTCACGCACAGCCTTATCTCCACCAGGCAAAGGAAACGTCCGAAAATGCCCCCACCGTTGAACTTCTGTTTCCGTGATTATGAAAAATTCACCACCCCATACCGTATGGTCTAATCCAAAACCCGTACCATCCCACGATACTGCAAACACAGGCAATGAAACTCCTTTTTCTGCAATAACTGAAAGGGCATGGGCAATATGATGCTGAACATAAACTATAGGTTTCCCTTGCTGTTGAGCCCAATACGTACTGGCATAATCAGGATGAGCATCAGCAACAAGTAACTCAGGTGTCTGTTCCACAAGCGTAGTAAGAATATGACATGACTGATAAAATCCTCGAACTGCCTTTTGCGTTTCAAGGTCACCTAAATGCTGGCTAATTACGACTTGATTCTCAGAACAAATTGCCACCGTATTTTTAAGATGTGCACCTACCGCAAGTATCGGAGACACAGGAAAAGAATGTGCTTCAGAAATATAAACAGGTTGTGGGACATAACCACGTGCACGACGCAAAACAATTGGCTTTTCCAATACTACCTGGATAATAGAATCATCCACATGACGCAAAATAGGACGATTATGCACAAGGAAATAATCTGCAATTCCCGAAAGAGCATTTAAAGCCTCATACTCATCAATGCATATAGGCTCATCAGAACGATTCCCACTGGTAGCAACAATAGGACTATTTAATCGAGATAACAAAATATGATGGAGTGGTGTATAAGGAAGCATAACGCCATGTCGGTCTTGCTCTGGAGCAACCTCTAATGCAATCCGCAAACTATCATAATGTTTCTTTACAAGTACAATCGGCGATTCGGATGAAGTAAGTACCCCCTCTTCTATTTCTGAAAGGATACAATCTTTCCTAAGTTCTTCCAGAGAGGGATACATCAAAGCAAATGGCTTCTCTTCTCGATGTTTCCTCAAACGCAATTGTTTTACCGCTTCTCCATTCATTGCATCTACAACAAGATGAAATCCGCCTAACCCTTTTATTGCGACAATATTCCCTTCTCGTATAGCTTGAATCGTCTTATCTATCGCATCATCCTTCTCAGCGATGGTTGTTCCCTGAGCATCACATAAATAAACATGTGGTCCACAGACAGGACAGGCAATAGGTTCCGCATGAAATCGACGATTAGAAGGGTCTTCATATTCCTTCCGACAATCAGAACACATTTGAAAATGAGCCATTGAAGTATTGACTCGGTCATAAGGCATTCTTTTTATAATGGTATATCGTGGCCCGCAAAGCGTACAATTTATAAATGGGTATTGATATCGGCGGTCATTGGGATCGTTCATTTCTCGTAAACAATCAGGACATGTTGCAATATCAGGAAGTATTCGTGTGCGAACAATCCCATGTAAATCACTAACATGTATACGGAACCCTTCCTCATGCTCCTTAATTTCTAACTGTATAGTATTAGTGTCTTCAATCTTTGCATGCTTCGGATACTTCGCATGTAAATCCGATATAAACTTTTCTATGGTCTCTTTTCCTCCCTGCACTTCAATATAAACACCATCCAGCCGATTCTGAACAAAACCCGACACATTGTGTTTATGTGCAATACGATATACAAATGGACGAAATCCTACTCCCTGTACTGCTCCCTTAACAAGAATACCAATTCTCGAACAATCAGAATTACATTTCATTCTTAGTACCAGCAGAAATCCTTTCTATTAACCACTGAACCCATGCCCCAACACCATCACCCCGAGTACATGAAACATGAAGTATCGGAACTCCAGGCTGAATAGCCTGAATGCCTTGCGTAAATTCATCCACATCGAACGGGACATGCGGAAGCAAATCTACTTTATTCAATATCACAAGATTCGCAGTTTGAAACAGCTTTGGATATTTAAAGGGTTTATCATGTCCTTCTGTAACACTCACCACTGCTACCCGTGCCCTCTCACCCAAATCAAATCCGACAGGACAAACCAGATTCCCTACATTTTCAATAATAAGCAAATCGATTTCACTCAAAGGTAATTTATCAAGGGCTTGCAAAACTAATTGAGATTCTAAGTGACACCCCCCCGCAGTATTAATCTGTACAACAGGTATCTCATATTTTGCGATTCGTTCTGCGTCTCGTGTCGTCTCAGGGTCTCCTTCGATAACACCCAATCGGACACCCGAAAGCCCATGCTTTAACGCAGATTCAATCAAACTCGTTTTACCAGAACCAGGGGCACTTATCATGTTTATACAGAATACATGATGTTCATCAAAACGGCTACGCACCAATTTGGCAATATCATCATTAGCCTTTAACACTTTTTGCACTACATCTACTTTCATAAACTATTCCTTATAACAAATTTTATTCAAAAATAACCGACTCAAGTATGACTTCTGTCCCTTGGAGAATTTCACCACCAATGGCTCCACATTCAGGGCAAATCCAAATCCCATCATCAGGTTCGAATTCCAGATGGCAACTCCGACACTTAATTTTCAAAGGGTCAATAATAAGATTCAGATGAGCATGCTCTGCACATGTGTCTGCCTTGGCTTGCTCAAACATAAATCGAAACGTTTCCTGATTTATATGTTCCAAACGACCTATTCGCAAATCTATCCGAATAATATTACCTTTTCCCGTCTCTTTTTGAATCTGTTCCAATTGTTCAATTAGGGATTCGATGATACTTAATTCATGCATATTCTTATTAAAAACACCTAAACTATAAAATATTCGAATTCTTTCTATCGATTAAAAACCATTATCGTATATAATATAAAATTTGGAACTATTATGGAAAATAGACAACAAAACAGTTATTTGATTTTTACTTCGATAACAGATAAAATATTAAGTTTTCAAATTATGAACACATATTAGGAGTATTAAAATATGTCTGAACAACTACATAACGAACAGCCTCTTCAGACACATGAACTAACAAAAGTCATAAAAACCATTTTCGATGAAACACCTATAACAGATATTCATACACATCTCTTCTCACCATCATTCGGAACTCTTTTATTATGGGGTATAGATGAATTACTAACATATCATTATTTAGTAGCGGAATTCTTCAGAACTACAGAGATACCTTATTCCAGTTTCTGGAATATGTCAAAGAAAGAACAAGCACAGTTAATCTGGCAAGCCTTATTTATTGACCGCACACCGATTAGCGAAGCATGCCGTGGAGTGCTCACCGTGTTAAATCGGCTTGGACTTGATACAACAGAGAAAGATTTAAATGCCTATCGGGAATGGTTCTCTCAACAAACATTGTCTGACCATGTCAACCATGTGTTTCAAGTAGCAAACCTCAAAACTGTGGTTATGACCAATGACCCATTTGACCCAATTGAAAGAGATTATTGGATGTCATCAATGGAACTGGATTCAAGGTTTCTCACCTCTCTTCGATTAGACACCCTCATTCTGCGATGGATAGAAACATACCCACTACTTCAGTCATTGGGATATTCCGTAGATGCCAATCTCACAGAAGAAACCCTATCTGAAATTCGTCGCTTCGTCAGCGATTGGATACAAAAGATAAAACCCGTCTATGTCGCCGTATCTCTACCTCCGCAGTTCGACTTCCCTGAGCATAGTCATCGTGGGATTATTCTCGAGCAGGCAATTCTACCTGTAGCACGCTTCTTCAATATCCCATTAGCACTTATGCTTGGAGTTACCCGCAGTGTAAATCCAGAATTAAAACTGGCAGGGGATAGCGTCGGAATGGCGTCTCTACGACCCATAGAAAGCCTTTGCGAAAAATATCCACAAAACAAATTTATGTTTACAATGTTATCACGTGAAAATATGCATTCCGCATGTGTTACCGCACGTAAATTCCGTAACCTCATGCCCTTCGGATGTTGGTGGTTTTTGAACAATCCAAGTTTAATTGAGGAAATTACCACAATGCGGATTGAATTATTAGGCACAACCTTCATCCCTCAACATTCCGATGCCCGTGTGCTCGAACAGGTAATATATAAATGGGAACATACCCGTAACATTCTATTAAAAGTCCTAACAGAGCAATATGGTAAAATCGTAGCTACAGGATGGAAAGTAACTCCTTCAGATGTAAAACGTGATATCTCCAATTGGTTTGGAGGAAATTTTTGGAAATTCTTAGAAAGTAAATTCTAAGTGCTGTAATGTTTTGACAACATTATTAAATTACTGGCAAAATAATAAACTCACAATTAAATACTTAAAGTGTTAAAATTTGGCATGAAAGGAGAAAGTTATGTTGGGTTGCACTCTCGGGAGCATGTTTCAGGTCTCTGTAGCCGGTGGGAGTTATCAAGAAGGTCTAACCACATTTATTCAAGGTATGCCACCAGGCTATTTCCTGGAAGAAGCTGAAATATATGAATCATTACTTGTCCGAAAACCTGGCCAAAGCGAATTAGCATCACCGCGACGCGAAGCAGACGTGCCTATTATTTATAGTGGGGTTAATACTGCGGATACTATGCCTGGTTTTCAAAATGCAGGTTATACAAATGGAACACCCGTTGTTATCCTCATCCCCAATGTAGACCGCCATTTAGAGCATATCGAGCAATACCAGGTCACCAATCGAACTCCACGTCCTGGGCATGCTTCGTACGCATCATTCATTAAATATGGTATTTGGGATGATGCCATTGGAGCAGGATTTTTTAGTGGCAGATATACCTCAACCATTGTGGCAGCAGGTGCCGTTGCAAAGAAAGTATTGAAACAACATGGAATTGATGTATTCGCTTATGTAAAAGAAGCCGCAGGTGTTAAGGCAAGTGATGTCCCATTAGAAGAAGCCAAAAAGAAAGTAGATACCTTCCGCATGGTTCGGCGGGAATATGACCCCATATACCGCTGGGTATTCAAAGAAGGCAGAATAACACCTCAAATGAGATTCCTACATAAAATGGCAGTCATCGCAGAGTTGGAACAAAAACTACTTGAAATTCGTGAACAGGCACCCGTCGTAGATGTCCAGCAAATTCGCGAAGAATATGGAATCCATTTCACTATGAATTGCCCAGATGTCGACACCGCATTTGAAATGGAAAAACGAATTTTACAAATCCGTGATGAGGGTGATTCCAGTGGCGGGTTAGTAGAAGTTGTTGCAACAGGAGTGCCTGTCGGATTAGGAGAGCCTGTATTCCGCAAATTGGATGGTGAAATAGGTCGCATGTTAAGTATCGGTGCAGTTAAAGCCGTTGAAGTAGGTGCAGGTTATGCAGTCAAAGATATGAAAGGTTCAGAGTGTAACGACCAGATGCGAGTTCAAGATGGGAAAGTTATCTTCAAAAGTAATAACGCTGGTGGGATTACAGGAGGGCTAAGCACAGGACAGGATATTATTGCACGGCTCGCAGTAAAACCAACACCAACTATCGCTAAGGATCAGGAAACCATCGATAAAGTAAGCCGAGAAAACGCAACACTCAAAGCGGTAACCCGTAGAGACCCAACTATTGTGGCTCGGGTCTGGCCTGTCGCAGAAGCATTTTTAGCATGTATTTTGTTAGACCACCTAATGATGCACTACGGTTATCAATCTCTTGTGCCAACAACTTCTGTTCGCTAAACAAATTCGCATACGCAAATACAAAAATACTATACTTGTAATACAAAACAGCAAAGATAGTATTTTAACTATATAGAGGTTAAAGAATATGGAACGCTCAACAATTATCGGATTTATCATAACCTTAATAATTGCTTTATTTTTATCTGCAGGCTATATCGTTTTTAAGGCGGCAAAAAATCCAACCCCTCCTCGAACGACAACGACAACAGTACCTTCAACCACAGCTGTAAAACCTCCTACACAATCAGCCTCAACAACACAACCCAAAACTCCCCCCTTAAAAGTCCCCGCACCAGAGTTCCGTGAACCTATCAGTGAACCTGATTGTAAAATCAAAATGCTACGTGAAGTTAAAGGAGGTGGAGGTGCCAAGCCAGAGAGTACTATAGATATTACTGTCATTCTCGAAAAAGAAGGAACAAAAACAGTCCGTGCATTAGGAATTCAAGAACTCCTACCAACAGGATGGGCTTTCGATTCTGTTGTCGATGGAACAAAACCCGATTTAGCCCCGCCCAAAGGGAGAACACCATTATTAGAGTTCGCTTGGTTTAATATTCCATCGTTTCCAACATCATTCACCTATCGCGTACGTGTGCCAAAAGAATTTAAAGAACCCGGAGAAATACAAGGACAAACCCTATACCGTGCAGATGGCGGAGAAATGAGAACAGAAATTGTAAAGTCACCTGTCGTTCCATCAGACACAGCAACACCACAAAGTGCAGACACATCACCTTCAGGAAAATCCGAAGAAATGCAACCAGACGCTACACAAGAAAAACCAGCAAAATCACAAGCCACCACCACAACTCCCGCTGAAAAACAAGCCACGGAAAGTATGACCCTAACACGAGAAATTAAACCAGCAAAATATACTCCAAACTCAAAATTAGAGATTACAGATACTATCAATTTCTCAGGTCCCTCTCCTGTAACAGCCATGGCTCTCGTAGAAATGTTACCACCACAATTTGAATTTGAGCGAATTACAAGCAACTCAGCACCACCGATTATCCCAAAAAAAGGAGATACTGGAACATTACAATTTGTTTGGGTGGCTGTACCTGAATTCCCTACGACGCTAAGCTACGAAGTTAATGTAAAAGCGGATTCTACTGGCGATAAAACTATCACAGGACAGGTTATTTATCATACCGATGGACCACAAAAACAATCTGAACGTGTTATAACAAACATTCCCCAGGAAACAAAATAATTTACCCCTTCGACTCGTCCGACTCGTCTGATACGTCCGACATATCATCCAAAACTCTTCCCTAAAATTAATTTTTAGACAACCTATAACTTCACTTCCATCACAGGCAATTGCAAAACACGAATAGGCCCAAAAATACCAGATTTAGTATGCCCTTCATAAACATGAGCACTGGGATGCCCGAGAGCAAAGTGGGGACCGAGAGTATTAAAGACACGGATACGCACATCGTTAGTCGGCTGTGTTAATGCAGATGTAATATCGAATAAATACGGATGCCAGACCCGTATCCCACACGAGACACCATTCACAAACACTTCTGCTGTGCCACGAACACGACCTAAATTGAGATATACCTTTCGATTGGGTTCTGCAGGGGCATCTACTGTTAGTTGATATTCCATACCACCACAGTAATGCAGTAAACCTAACTCGTCCCAGGAACCTAATGGAATATTTCCTTCTCCCATCTCATAGGTAATCGGTTCTAAAATGGCAGAGCCTTTTTCGAAGCCTCGTTTCGTTTCAATTCGCAGACATGCAACTCGCCGTGGGGATTCGGGTTCGGGAAGGGTTATCTTATAGATAGGCCCTACTCCTTCAATAGGTAGCTGTGAACCGTTAATCCAGCACTCTAATTTTCCCATACATTTTAAGGTCATAGATTTAGCACCCGGCGGAAGCAGAAAACGGAACCGATACGGAGCCGGTATATCTGTTGATGGGAAGAAAACCAGCTTGTTGAACGGTTCTGGTGGCTCCGGTTGGTTTTGTAGCCAGCCTGCAAAAGGCAGTGGGTGGGGTCTTTGCTTGATAAGTAGTAATGCCGGATCACCCATATATCCATGTGCTGGTTGAGGTAATAACCTTACAGGAACCGCCTGGCCATCAAATATCGGGTCAGGAATACACTTAAAGTTAGCATCAGACACAATAACGACCTCTTTACCATCGGTTAATTTAATATCCGAATCCAGTAAAAGCCCTGTTTGGGTATCAATATCGCGTGCAATTATTTCTATATTATTTTCACCAACTTTCAAATACGGTTTGATGTCATATTGTTCCGCACGACTCGTAAAGTAAGGGTCAAAGTTCCCCTGGTCTGAAATTTTTTGTCCATTTATAAAAATCTGGTGTATATCTCCCAAAGCCACAACCATTTTAGCAGATGCAACCTCTGCTGGAATCTCAAAGGTACGTACAAATTTTGTTCTGCCGGTTGGGCTGGGTGTATTGCTCCATATCCATTCCGGCGAGGAAATATCTTCGCTCTCCGGCATAAAATGGATATAAAGCCTCAACCGACCATCAACAATACTTTCCGCAAAAACATCTACAACATTAACACCATACGATAACTGCACTTTCCCCTTGAACACTCGTTCATCTCCACTCCCTTCGCCCACTACAGGAATTTTATTCAGAAATACTTTCTTTTTAGCAGTAGCACCGATACGTAGGATTGCATTCAACCGCTGGTCAGCAGGGACTCCTTCCGGAGGTAATTCTACAAAACACTGAATATGGAAAATCTTTCCTTTATTCACTTTCCCCAAATCAATAAATTCTTCCGGAATTCGTCCTTTTCCTCCTAAAGCACTGGAAAATACGGGGTCCTCATTAATACCTAATTTCAGGGAATATTCACTGTTTTTCCATTCTCCATCGAGGTCCGGAACCTGTTGCAGATTATCCAGAGTTGTATTTTCAGGTAGCGTTAAAGGTCCTTTCCATCGTGCCCGCGGACCAAATGAAGCAAGCACCATTTCCCATGTAGAATCGTCATAATCAGGATTGAGCCAATCTATATTACTATCCTTTTCTACCTGCCCTTTGAACGCCCGTGTCTCTACAGGAATAGGTCCTTCAGAGGGGGGATATGCGAAACTGCCATCCTTGTTATCACAAGTGGGAATTAACTGAAATGGAAGAGGACCTTCATATATCTTTTCTATAGTCGGTGGAACTTCCACAGTTGTTTCGCGTTGTTGTTCCCCTTTACGAACGCGAATAGTTTGACTGACAGGCTGACCATTTATCTTATTAAAGAATGGCATGGCAGTTAGTTGAATTTGTCCCTGTTCCTCTTTACAGGACAATATTTTCAACTCAGATTGAATCTCGTCCAAATCTTGTTCAGATTTATTACGAACACTGATAAGCGGTGCCGGTGTCTGAGATAAATCCACAGCGACCTTCGTTTTTCCACTTTCGATAGAGTAATTCCAGATCGTCTCTACATTACCAGTAATTGCATTCCAGAATTCAGGGATGCCTTCCCGATTTAAAGTCAATTGCATTACCTCACATTTTGCAGAAGGAGTTTCATACAATGCACGTTTGTTGATATCAAACCGTGCTCGCGATGTAGCGGGTGTTCCTTCATCTGACATAACAAAATAGAACGGTTTATTCTCTACATCTCTTTCCAGTACAGGAACCGATTCCGCTGTAGATGTATAAGCAGTAGAACGCAACTGCATTGCCCATCCTTCTAAATCAGAAATAACCTGCCCCTTCTCACGAAGAGTTAACAGAGCATTGCGTTGCTCATCACTTACCTGTATTAAATCAGAAATTTGCTCCGGTGGAAAACCGTAAATATACACTCCACCACCGAGACTCGCATACCGGGATAACTTTTCTACAGATGTCGAACGCAAAAACTGAGTAGAAGGTAGGATAAACAATTTAAAGGTAAGATCGTGAATTTTTACCCCTTCTGCAGTTACCTCTGTTTGAGATAAAGAATCCTCGTCCATAATGATATAGTCAATATGATTTTTGCGCAGATAATTTTGTACATGCCAGTAAGTATCCGCTACGTGCTTCGCAGTAGGTAGGTCAATTTGGTAGCCTATATATGCATGTGTCGTCGTAGCGGGATGAAGAACCGCCACTTCTACCTTATGATTTCCCCGCGATAAAAGCCAGCAAAGGCGGGCATTGTAATCTGCCAATGTTTTGTAATGAACAAAATACGGTTGTCTCCAACCGGTGTCGGGAGGTGCCCATTCCCAATACGAACCATGTATCGAATAATAGATAGCATGTGGATCGAACAAAGTAGCTCCATTGAGTAACCATGGATGAAATAATACCGCAATCTCCTCTATAGTCTGTCCCCAACCGCTGGAATGGAATACTTCTGCCCATACACGGGGTCTCTTATATAAATCTGCTATGGATTGATGGGGTTTACAGTCGCCATCCATATCATTGCCTGGAACAGAAAAATGCCTCATCGTTTTGAAGTAATCCACATAATAGGATTCCCCGCGGAACGGATCTGCATTTCGAACAGTCTGGTCATAACCACAAAGCATCCCGTACTTTTCATGCCATTGATACAGCGGGATGAAAAAGGCTTCCTCTGCTAAAGTAGCAGATATATCCGCAGAGTCACAGCGAACTTTTACCGTGTTCGGTGCATTTTCATTCCCAAAATGGTCTATTACATCCTCAAACAAGGCCGGTAAATAATCGAGTATATCATAACCTTTCTGCTTCTTAAATTCATCTACAAAGAGATAAGAAAAACGCGGAGTAGGTGGAAATTCATCCTGGAATGACCCCGCAATTGTTTTGCCTAATTCATCAGGAAAACGACGTTCTATCTCGCCATGAAGTATATCCAGCAGTGCGTGACACGCCGATGGATTATGATAATCGAACCCCCCAGGGACTGTATAAAAAAGTTCCATCTGATAATTTCCTTCCGGAACTTCTATTGTAAAATTTCGTTCCGAAATATTTATCGGAATACGGATAACCCGAACAACAGGTGTTCCAAGTGCATGCAGTGCTTTTCCCCCATCAATATTTTTTACAGGACCCCATGGCTGGCAACCTGAAGGACCTATAACAACTGCGGATTTCCAGCCACTATCATTAAAATCTACATTCAACCAGTTCGGAATTTCTTCCAGTGCTGTCCGAAATTGATCATCACTTAACAGGGCTTTATCCCCCATCCGTAATGAGAAAATTAAGCCCCCGGGACCACCTAAATTTGTCCCATGCACAGCAATCACATTTTTACCTACTTGTAAGTAAGGTAGAACATCAAATACTTCCGCAGTTTCCCATCCATCGGTATCATAAACCAATTCATTCCCAATCCGTTTTCCATTAATATAAAGTTCGTAGCCATTATCACAGGAAATTGTTACAACTGCTTTTGGAGGCAGTTCGGTTAATTCAAAAGTTCGTCGAAAATATACATGCGGAGTGTCTTCTGTGTTTTTACTCCCCCAAATCCAGTTGGGTGCACTATTTGAGGAAACAACTTCTTCAACCAACTTTTCCGAACGGAACAGAGCAAGAGGATTTCCTTCTGCTGGTGTTTCTATGGTTACTGTACCGGGTCCCGTTACCTCTTTTACAAATCGTTTAAGGGCAATCCCTCGGTATTCCGGATGGTCACGGACCACGCGTGCCTGTAAACCTGCACCTGAAAATCCCAGTTGGTCATAGAACCAAATTCGTACTCCAACCTGTTTTGCCACCTGAAGTGTATATGCAAATAAATCCCACCATTCATCTGTCAGAAACAATGGGTCATCAGGAGCACTGCCATACAACGGACCTGATGGAGCTAAATTCAAGATAATGGCATTATGAATACCCCCTTTTACCAGTTCCTGCAATTGCCATGTAATCCCTTCTTTCGTTACTTTACCCCCACTCCACCACCATATAGGCACAGGAGAAAATTCCGGCTTCGCTTCTGTAAACTCCCTATATATCCACTCCTGACCATCCGAAAAAGTAGACACACCAGACAAAGCAACTAAAAACACTACAAAAACATAACCTACATACATATGTCGATTCATATCTTACTTCCTTGTATTAAGTTTAAATCTCATTATCTATTTGAAACCTCTGATTAAACCATATCAAAGTATCATAAAATAGGTATTATAAAAGAAAAATAAGGACAATAAAAAAACAAAAAAAAAGAAAGGATGAATAATAAGACCATTTGCAAATAAAATAACATACTAAGAATAACAATCCAAATGTATACACATTATGTCTTATGTACTTACCCTCCTTGTCTTTCGTAAACCCTGTGCAGGAAATAGCCCAGCAGATAACAGGCAATTTAAGTTATGTTAGCAAAATTCTGTTTCCCTTCACATACTACCTTGCATACCTACTGTAACTTTATAACACTTTCCCCTACACCATAAATAATGTAAATTAACCCAGGTAATTTTAAAAATTTATTTTTCTCGTTTATTTCTCTACATTTGTGAATTAGCATATTATCTTTAATTAAACAGTACAAATGTGTCCCACCTATAATTAACAAGGTACCTTTAACATTACTACTGAGAGAAATGGATAATAAACAAGTACTCAAACGAAACTAATGTGTATAAAAACAGTTATACTACCTCATCACATCTTATAATAAACAAGTTTCTTTATTGCAAAGATAAACCTCTGTTGTTCACCCTGCCTCAGCCATTCACTCTTTTGAGCAGACGCATATATGTCTGCCCCTACGGATGATTCCACACAGGCACTCTTGCCTGTGTTACTTTTTAACCACAAGCACGATGTTTTTGTTACTCTTTTTATCTCCGCCTACGC
>ERZ795060.188-NODE-188-length-88130-cov-58.558445_pt1 | contig 88130 bp, 81 predicted proteins | sample MGYA00375144_ERZ795060 | MGnify/ENA primary metagenome ERZ795060 (study PRJEB30189, sample SAMN05720157) | activated sludge metagenome | isolation source: anaerobic digester from wastewater treatment plant | place: Japan | collected 2015-05-15 ...
TTGTTTTACAAATTTTTCACTTATCAATTTTTTCATAATAATTTTTACAAAGTTTCTTACTAATCATTTTCAAGCTATTTTATTGATTAATTAAATTTAAATTTTCTTCTCGTCTCTTCTTTAAACAAATAAACAAATAGTCCATCCGTAATTTTATTTTACTATAAATCTAATTCTTTCCATTGATTATCAAAATACATCCAGCGACCCTTGTAATTTTTTTCATCAATATTTTTAACAATTCCACCGAAAAGATTCTTACCTTTTTTATTTTCTTCTTTGATGTATCTTTGTAAGCCGCCTGATTTTGAAGTAAAATCGCTTAAATGAACACTATGTGGATCAAATAAACCTATTTTTCCATCTTTTAATTTCACGATAAAATCAACATAAAAAGGTTTCTTCTCACCATTGTTATACGGTACGGCAAAAAATGTTGCATCTCTATCTCCATTTTTGAACCACCATTCAACCTTTTCTGATTTTTCCAAAAAATCAATAAAAGCTGATTCTGATTTCCATTTTTCGTCGCTAAAAAACGGTTGCATAATTGATTTTTTCGTTTCAACTTTTTTATATTCATCGCTGTAAAATAAAATTTTCGGAATATTCCAATTCGGCACATCAACCATTTCACTTTTTCTCTTTTCAACTTCTTCTTTATATCTTTCTTTTGTTTTGTCTAAAACATTAACAAAGTGTTGAGAATTTTTATCGTTCAAGACTATTTGGATAATTTCTTCCCAAACATCACCATACCACATTTTTAATTCTTTTTCAAAAAATTTATAGATTGCTTCTTTAACTCTGCCAACAGATCTATCTTCAGGATAAAAAGGGGTTAAATTATTTCTTATAAAAAAATCAAATAATTTTTGCATATCAAAGCCACTTGCTTTTATTTCTTTATCGCCTACAATTCTTACTCCAGCTAAAGTATCAACATCTTCGGCTTTATAGTCCGAGATAATTTTTAGGTCAATTTTTTTCGCTTTAATATCAATCTGTTCCTTTAAATTGTATTCTTTTGCCTGTTTCAAAAATATTTCTATAAAAAGTGGCGACAATCTCGTTTTTTCGCGGTGTCTTTTCGGGTAGCACGAAAGTAAATTTAATTTAGGGTCAAAACTCCTCTTGCTCGTGTAAATAGTGATGTAATCTTTGGCAATATCTTCTTGTATTTCTATATTGTCCAAGTTAGTATAAACATATCCATAGTTCAAAATTTCATTCTCATAGTGACCCTTATCTGGCTCTGGCATTCGCATAATTCGGCCGACTGTTTGGATTGAAAAAATAGGACTGTGCCACTCTCTAAACAAAACTAAAATTTGCGCTCTCGGACAATCCCAGCCCAAAGCGATTGCCTGCTTAAAAAGCAGCACCTCAACTTCGCTGTCTTGCTTCTCAACGCCTTCTTTATTAATGTGTTCGCCTGATAGCCAAATGGCAAGTTTATTATTACCCTTTTCTATTGAGATTTTATATTTATTTTTCAAAATACTTTCCACCCGCTCCTTTATTCTATCTTCCAAACTTGTTTTTCTATCGGGTAATTGAATCAAAACCAAAGGATTAACATTAACTCTCTCTTTTTGAAATTCCTTTATTAATTCCTGTCTTTTTTTCATCGCCGCATCTATAACTAATTCTTCACTTCCGCCGCTCAGCTTTTGCGTTTTTATTTTTCCTTCCTTAATAAAATTTTCAAAATTATCATTTAAAATCACACCTTTTTTAATCATTCCTTCCCTCTTAACATCCTCTAACTGAACAAACACTTTTTCGTCTTCATCGGTAATAGTTGCTGGCGTTGCCGTAACCTCAATTGTTAATTTTGGTCCAATCATTTGAATTAAACCCTGCGAAATTTCACTAGTTGCGTGATGATGGGCTTCGTCGATAATTAAGATAATTTCGCGGCCTTCCTCCTTTGTTCTCTCTAACACTTTAGACAAGTTAAAATCCAGTTCGTTATCACGGATATAGATATTGTCCGCCCTATTAATGCTTTCCCAATTAAAAAACAAAATTTCATTCTCTCTAATTTTTCTATCATCTAAATCTTCAAAAAATGAACACTTTAAAACCCGAGTATTTTCAAAATAGCTTTCTAACTTATCTCGGCTTTGAATATAGAGTTGTCTCGGCGCCGTCCAAATAAAACCCAGCGATTGCCTAACTTCTTTATCATTAACTAGTCGTTTTAAAAATTCGGCCATCATTATTGTTTTTCCCGACCCTGTCGGCGACTTGAAAACCAATTTTTTACTACCAGAATAACCCAAGAGCCGTTTACTCTTGGCCAATAAATCATCAATTGCATTTTCTTGATAAATTTTTAGTTGCATGGTTATTTTATTTAATTTATATAAATCGAGCACTTTCTATAGCAGTGTTGTCATCACCCCATAGATCAACGAATTTAATATCAAAAGTGGCATTTCTAGGAATAAAATTTGAAGATGTTTTAAAATTTACCTTCCCGTCTTTATTGATAACTCTTTCTAATAAATCTCGTTTATCTAGATCAAATATAGGCTGTTTTCTAAATTCGTCTAATAAAGGTGGGGTAAAATTTTTGATGTTTGCCTCCAATATAATTCTCAATCTCTCGGTATATAATTTAGTTTTTTTCTCTAATACCTGTTTTATATATTCATCGTCAAGACTAAGAAGTAGTCCAATGCCAATTATCAAGGATTTCCTCACTAACGGAATATACTTTTTAATTTCCTCGACAAAATTATTATCTATTGGTCCTCCTCCGTGTAAAAGTTTACCCCTGGCTTTTCTTATTGATTTAAATAGTTCTGATTCAACACTTATTGTATCTACAAATAACTTTTTTATTCCAGCTAATGAAATTGAAGATATTTTGTTTCCGCACTTTTTACAATTTATTTTTCTATCCTCTTCATTTATTTGAAAAAAATCACATAACAATTCATTTATAGATTCGAGCCCGGTCCAAAACGCGACAAACTTATCAATAAATTTCTGTTCCAAATATCCCTTTCTTAACCAAGAAATAGCCCTTGCTATTCTTAAATCTTGATTTTCATTTTTATTAAAATTATTAAAGATTTTTTCAAAAATTTCTTTATTGATCAAACTAACATTTCTTTCCGGAAGAGTGATATAAAATACCTGTTTAAAAGGACGGTTTATCAATCCATCTGTAGCTTCATAGAGACTAATAAATAAAGGTGAGTTAGAGGCAGAAGAAGTTGAAAAATCTATTAAGTTCAATATATTTTCTACAAAAGTTTTTGCCTTTTCCTCTATTTTTTCTATTGGCATTTGGGGTTCTGCTTCTATATAACAATCAGCATGCAATCCTTGTTTCTGATCATATAAAATTACTTCATTGTTACCAAAATTAAATTTCCAACCCAAAATCTTATCTTCTTCTATGTCTTTACGACTACCTATAGAGTTTGGAGTTTCTATACAATATCTTACAAAATATTTTTTCATAATCTCTATTTAAAAATTCTCCTATAAACCTGCAAAATTGCTTCGGGGATAGGAGATAGTTTAACCTTTTGTTTTATATCATTAAATTCTTCGTCAAAAGTTTCATCACTTAAAGAAAAAACATAGACGCTGAATTTCCCTTTTATATCTTTAATTGCTTTTTTGAAAGTTGGAATTGCTAGTTGGTCCCAGATGATACCGGTGTAATGGCTTGCGTTTTTGAAAACTTTAAATCTTTCATTATCAATCACTTTTTCAAAAGTTCCTTCTTTAACACAAAGCATTTCGGTTGCTTGTTTGGTAAGTTTTATTTTGTTTTCATCTGTTGGCTCTGCGTCAACAAAATCAGTTTTGAAGTATTTTAAATTTCCGCCCAAACCCATAACTTTCTGGCCTTTCAAATTTTTATATCCTTCAATAACTTTTTTAATTCGCGGATAACAAACATCAGTACAAATATTATTTTCATTATTGGTACAAAGAATAAATTGGCGATTACCGCCATCCTCTTTATTAAGTTTTAAAACGGCATGTCCGGTCGTGCCAGAGCCGGCCATGAAATCTAGCACAATCGCGTTTTTATTATTTATTTTGGATAGTAAATACTTAATTAATCTAACTGGTTTTGGGTTGGGGAAAACATTCTTCTCTGTAGCAAAAATAGTTTTTAATTCTTTGGTTGCCTCCTCGGTCGTTCCAACCAAACTCGCCGATAAAAAATTGATGGGATTTTTTGTTCTTTCTTTTGTCAAAAAAATTTTCTCATTTAAAACTCCGCCACTACTAATGTAAATTAATTTATTCTTAAAAAGATGGTTTAATCTGTTTTGTGAAATAAACCACTTTTTAGTTAGTTTCTTCCCACCGGGCAGTATTAGTGTTTTTCTTGGATTTGGATTACTTTCACTCCATAGAGGTTTTGTTCTCCAAGGACCACGAGGATCATTATCCATATTCCTATAAACCTTTCCAATATAGTCCTCGCTTAACTTGTCTTTTACTAAATCTGTAATTCTTGATGTTCTAGAATACATAAGTATGTATTCTGTTGTACTAGAGAAACCATCCTCCTTTTTATTTGAAGGTCTAACTTTCTTTTGCCATATTATTGTAGTTTTCTGATGATTTTCTCCAAATAAATCAGGATAATCCATTAATAATTTTAACTGCGCTACTTCGTTATCATCGATCGAAATAAAAATTAAGCCCGTATCTTTTAATAGATTCTTTGCTAACTTCAATCTCTTTTCCATAAATGAAAGCCATTTTGAATGACGGTAGGCATCTTCTTTGTCAACATATCTATCATTAAAAATAAAATCCTTGTTGCCAGTGTTATACGGCGGATCAATATAAATAACATCAACTTTGCCAGCGTGAGTGTAATTTAAAACCGAAAGGGCATGATAATTATCGCCCTCAATCAATAAATTTACGGGCTTGTTTTTATCAGTTATTATTTCTTTGTTTTTAGCCTCTTTCAGCACTGGCAGTTTTTCTTTACACATCTCAGCTACTTTTTCAGACTTTTCTTCCCAAACAAGCCCATATTTTTTCCGTTTCTTCAATTCTTTTTTTAATCGCTCAATCTCGGCTTTCAATTCTTCAAATTCTGATTTTTTATTGTTCTTAGTCATAGTCTTAAATTATTCCTTTGTTTTTGAAATAAAGAATTTATATTTAACCACAATTATATGGTCAGCCATTCTATATTTTATTTGCCAACTCAATAACATTTTCGCCTTTTTTTCCGGAGCGTAAAAGTATAGCCAAGAGTTCGGAATTAGAAAGTTTTTCTGGGCCATATTGCATTAACTTCTCTCTTGGCCTTTCTACTTTCGGTAAGTCCTTAATTTTTTTCTTAATTTTTACATCCATAATTATTTTTTATAATAGTGGCGTAGCAATATCAACCAATCTTCAATACTTCTATAATAATTGATTTTAATAAATTAGTAAATGGGATTTTTTATTATTATTCTCGCAGAGAGGGTTAGGAAAAGAACACCTTTTCCTATAACGCTTTTTGCGAAGAAAAAATAAAATTCGTCCGCCGAAGCGAGGGGCGAAGCCCAAAGCGAGGCGGAAAATGGAAATTTTACTAAATTGCTGTCTGTCTTGGATTCGAATGAGTTGCCCGAAGGAATTCCCTCACTTCGTTTAAAATGCGGTAGCTAGGTTCTCACCTGCCCCGCATTCAAAATAAATTTTGCTGTGTTTTTAGAATAATTTTAAACTTTTAAAAATATACAATTTTCTTCCAATCTGTTATAATTAATTATATGCCTTTATCAATTAAAATTTCTCGCCTATCTAATTTTTTAGTTTTTTCCTCAAAAATAGATAAGACTGATTTAGTTAAATCTAATTTTAAAAAATATCTATTAGATGAAAAGGTTGTTTTATCTTTTTACGGAAAGAGTGAAGATAAAATTTGGAGAAAAATAGAAAAAATAATCGGAAAAGAAAATATAAAAGAATTAAAAAAATCTATTAACTCCTTAGAACAAATATTTAATCCATATTGGAGTAAAGCATCTAAACACTTGCTTTTATGGAAACAATATTTTCAAAATAACCAATTTTTGTTTCAACAAGTTTTTATTGAATTAAAAAAATTAAGCGGAATAAAATATTTCGCAGTTTCTAAAATTCCGATTTATCTTATTTCAGATTCGGCAAGCAATAATAAGGAAATTAATGCTTGGTTTTCTTGGACACAAAAAGAAAGTTTTATAGTTGTTGAAATTCCACTTGATCTTAAAGTGCCTAATAACTTCTTTCCACTGGCTGTTTTAACGCATGAATTTTTTCATTTAACGTTGAGAAAAAATAAAAATCTATTTTTAAAAATTACTAATATTGCCGAAAAAAACGATAAATTATTAATAAAAATTACAGGAAATATTCCAAACAAAATATTTTTAGAAGAATTATTAATCAGCTCATTTGTTCCAGAAGGTTATTTAAGCGAAAAATATTTTAATACAAAAGTCGCTTCCTATAATTTAACCCCCAAAGATTTATTGGAATGGCGGAAATTTATCGCATATAAGTTTTATCAAAAGGCGAAAAAATATATCGATAATAATTGGCAAATTGACGAAAATTACCTTAAAGATTTAATTGAGGTTATAAAATTTGCTAAAGGCATTCCCTCGTTTCGCTCGGAATGCGGTAGCTAGGTTCTCACCTGCCCCGCATTCAAAATAAATTTTGCTGCGGGGCTAGGATTCGAACCTAGATTAGCGGTTCCAAAGACCGTTGTCCTACCATTAGACGACCCCGCAATAAATTTTCAATTTTCAATTTTACTCTTTTTTCAAAGTAATTTCAACTACTGCTAATTCTAAAGGCAATTGCAAAATTGGAGAATATTTCATTTTGTTTTCAGCATTCAAAAATATATTTAAAATATTTTTTAACTCTTCTTCTTTAAATTTACTTGCTTGAATGCGAATTTTTTCTTGTTCTTCCTTTGTTAATCCAATAATTATCGGATTTATAATTTCAGGATTTATTTTCATAATCATCACTTGCCTTAAATAACTAATTAAAGATTTTATAAACTCATTTAAATCATATCCTTTTTCAAAAATATTGTTTATAAAAAACACTGCCTCGCTCGCTTTCTTTTCAATTAATAAATCAACAAATTGGCTGATTAAATTTATATCTACAATTCCTAATAAATCTTTAATGTCTTCAACTTTTATTATCTCATTTTCTTTCATTACGCCGGCATAAGTTAAAACTTGATCTAATAAACTTTCTGCATCCCTCATTGCCCCTTGAGAATTTAAAGCAATTAATTCCAAAGCTTTTTTATCTATTTTTATATTCTCTTTTTGGCAAATAAATTCTAATCTTTTAACTATTTCTTCCATTGTTAATTTTCTAAAATCAAACCTTTGACATCGGGAAATAATTGTTGGAATCATTTTGTGAATTTCAGTTGTTGCTAAAATAAAAATAGCATGAGCTGGCGGTTCTTCCAATGTTTTCAAAAGAGCGTTAAACGCTTCTTTTGAAAGCTGATGAGCTTCGTCTAGAATAAATATTTTATATTTTTCTTTTATTGGCGAAAATTTTATCCCATCTCGAATTTCTCTTATCTCATCTATTCCTCTGTTTGAAGCAGCATCTATTTCAATTAAATCCATTGATCTTCCCTCCATAATTTCTAAACAAGAATTGCATTTATTACAAGGCTCATACTCTCCTTCTTTTCTATTGTGGCAATTTATTGATTTAGCAAAAATTCTAGCAAGAGTTGTTTTTCCAGAACCGCGAGGTCCAGAAAATAAATAAGCATGAGAAATCATATCTCTTGAAATAGCGTTTGAAAGAGTTTTAACAATATGTTCCTGCCCAATAATTTCTTTAAATGTCTGCGGTCTATATTTTCTATATAAAACTAAATTTTTCATTTATTTTTTAAAAACAATAAATTTAGAGCCAATAAAATTCCAAGCAAAGGAAGCCAAAGCACCAAAAATGCCAGCAATATTTCCCCATAACTGATTAGAAATTCCCCACTGAGTTCCAATTGTATCGTTTACAAAAGAAGCAGCAAAAACATTTATCAAAAGCCCAATAAAAGTAACTCCAAAAAAATAAATTGTTTCTTTTAAAGTTTTTCCCGTCTCAGCTTTTTCAAAAGCCCAAAATTTAGTTATAAAGAATTTTATAAAAGTAGAAAACAAAAAAGAAATTCCTTTAAAAATTCTATAATACCAACCAAAGGTTAAACCTGTTAAAACCATCAGTAAATTCAAAATTCCCAAATCTATAATTGTTGCAAAAACGCCAGCTAAAAAATATTTTCCTAATTCATAAATAACTAAAATCTTTTTTCCAATTAAATAACAAACATAAATGCCTAATAAAGATAAAATTGGAAATAAAATTGGTAAAGAAAAATTATATAATTTTAAAAATTTATCAGGAACTATCTCATTAAAAGCGCTTACAAAATAAATAGCAGTAATTTCTCCAATAATTAAAGAATAAACAATATCTGATTTTTTCATATTTTTAAATCTCTAAAACTATGATAAAATATTATAAACTATCTAAAAAATAAAAATAAAATGATTAAACTTTATAACACTTTATCACGAAAAAAAGAAATTTTCAAACCAATAAAAGATAAAAAAGTTGGAATGTATACTTGCGGGCCAACTGTTTATGATTACGATCACTTAGGCCATGCTTGGACATATACTCAAGCAGATTTATTAAGAAGAATGCTTGAATACAACGGCTATAAAATTAAACAAGTATTAAATATTACTGATGTTGGGCATTTAACTGATGATTCTGATAGCGGAGAAGATAAAATGGAAAAAAGCGCAAAAGAAAAGAAAAAAAATGTTTTTGAAATTGCTGATTATTACATTAAAATTTATCTTGAAAATCGAAAAAAACTTAATTTAGAAGAGCCGGAAATTATCTGTAGAGCAACTGACCATATAAAAGAAATGATAGATTTAATAAAAATACTGATAAAAAAAGGATATGCCTATGAAACAGAGGACGGCATTTATTTTGAAGTTAAAAAATTTCCATTTTATGGAAAACTATCGGGAAATACTTTAAAGAAACTTAAAGCAGGAGCAAGAATTGAAATTAATCCTTATAAAAAAAGCCCTTTTGATTTTGCTTTATGGAAGCTAACTCCTAAGGGAGTGAAAAGACAAATGGAATGGGATTCTCCTTGGGGAAAAGGATTTCCTGGCTGGCATATTGAATGTTCAGCAATGTCAATGAAATATTTAGGAAAAACTTTTGATATTCATACTGGAGGCGAAGATAATATTTTTCCCCACCATGAATCAGAAATTGCCCAATCAGAAGCAGCAACAGGAAAAAAATTTGTAAATTACTGGTTTCACCCGCGCTTTTTAAAAATAAACGGGCAGAAAATGTCAAAATCTTTAAAAAACTTTCTTACTCTTTCTGATATTGAAAAAGAAGGTTTTTCAGCAATTGATCTAAGATATCTTTTTTTAACTTCTCATTATAAATCTCCTTTTAACTTTACTTTTAAAAAATTAAAAAATGCCCAAATTTCTTTAAATAAAATTTATGAAAATTTTTCACTATTAAAAGAAGGAAAAGGAGAAATTGATAAAAAATATAAAAAAGAATTTTTAAATGCAATAAACGATGATTTAAACATGCCAAAAGCAATATCAGTTTTATGGAAATTAATAAAAGATAAAAAAATTAAAGAAGAAAATAAAAGAGCAACCTTAATTGATTTTGATAAGGTATTAGGATTAAATATTGAAAAAATTGAAAAAGAAATTATTCCTCCTTTAATTGAGGATTTAGCTTATCAAAGAGAAAAATTAAGAAAAGAAAAAAAATGGGAAGAAGCAGACAAATTAAGAAAAGAAATTGAAAAAAATGGATACAGAATAGATGACACAAAAAAAGGCCCTATAATTAAAAAAATAAAATAAAAAAGCCTTGCGAATTAAATTCGCAAGGCACAAAGAACTAAGAATAAAGTTCGTCGCAATTCGGACATTTTGATGCCTTCCTTCTTTGCGGATCTATATATCCGCAATAACGACAAGCATTCATAAGCTCATGCTTTGAAAACAAAAAAGTATTTAGCTTGTTATCTTTTTTTTCTTTTTTCTCCCTATTAATTTTTTTCTGGGGGATAAAAACTTTCTTTCTACTCATTAAGGCATTCCTCCTTTCTCTTTCAAAAATTAAGTTGTTTCTTCTTTTTTATGATTTTCTATAAATTTTTTGGAATATTTATAAAGAAAACCTATAAAAAAGATTGTTTTTTCAATGAAATTGCATAAAAAATTTATAATTCCTATGCCAATAACACCTATCCCAATTAAAATTAAGCATGCCTTCAAAATTGTAATTTCATCATCCTTAGTTAAATCCGGAAGATCAATAATAAAACTTTCTTTTTTAAAATTAAGAGTAAAAAAACTCTTAATTTCTTTTTCAGTTTCTATCCACTTCGGATTTAATAAAGAAATTTTTGAATGCTCTACTATTTTCTCAACCTCTTTTAAAATTCTCGGAGATTCTATCTTTAAACCCGCAAAATACAAAATCCTATTGCTTTCGTCTATTAGAGAAGAAACCTTTAAATAATTATCCTCTAATATCTTCATTTCTTCTCTCTTTAAACGATTATCTTCAATAAAATCTTCTAACATTTTTTGAAAATTTATTTCTTCTAATAATGTATAGACCTCTTCATTTTTTTGAAGAAATAAATTTTCTGCGTACACTTTAACGCATACTGGCAAATCATTAGTAAAAACTAAACCAGTCACAGACACAAATACAAGCAAAAAAGTAATCATTTCTAATTCTCCTTTGAAATTGTTAAATATTGTTAAATTTTCAATGAGCTTTATTTATATTATATTATATATTAAAATTATTATTTGTCAATAGTTTAAAACATTAAAAATGTTATAATTAATATAGAAAAATAAATAATAAAAATTGATATTATGAAAGAAGCATATTTATATAAAAAATTAAAAGATAAAAAAATACAATGCCAAAATTGCGCTCATTATTGCCTAATTGAAGAAAAAAATAAAGGAATTTGTAAAGTAAGGGAAAATATTGATGGAAAACTTTATGCTTTAAATTATAGAAAAATTATCGCTATAAATATTGATCCAATAGAAAAAAAACCATTTTTCCATTTTTTACCTGGCACACGTTCTTTATCAATTGCTACAGTTGGTTGTAATTTTGCTTGTAAAAATTGCCAAAATTGGGAAATATCTCAAGCGCCTAAATTAACAAATAAAATAGAGGGGGAAGAAATATCTCCAGAAAAAATTGTTGAAATAGCAAAAGAAAATAATTTGAAAAGTATTTCTTATACCTACACTGAACCTGCTATTTTTTCTGAATATGCAATAGACACAATGAAGATAGCAAAAAAAGAAGGTTTAAAAAATGCCTGGGTTTCAAATGGATTTTGGTCAAAAGAATTATTAGATATCGCTTATCAATACATTAACGCAGCAAATATAGATTTAAAAGGATTTTCTGATGAATTTTATATAAAATATTGCGCTGGAAAATTACAACCAGTATTAGATACTTTAAAAAGATTAAAAGAAAAGAAAATTTGGACAGAAATAACTACTTTAATTATCCCCTCTTTAAATGATGATCAAAAAACCTTAAAAGAGATTGCTAATTTTATAAAAAAAGAGTTAGGAGAAGAAACTCCTTGGCATGTTACTCAATTTTCAAAAGAACTTTCTTGGCAACTTAAAGATTTAGAAAATACCCCAGTTAAAACATTAGAAGAAGCTTATAGAATTGGTAAAGAATCTGGTTTAAAATATGTTTATACAGGAAACATTGCTGGTCTGCCTTTTGAAAATACTTTTTGCCCAAAATGTAAAAGTTTAGTAATTAAAAGAACAGGATATTTTATAGAAAGATATGATATAAATGGAAAATGCTTTAAATGTAATGAAGACCTTAATTTAATTTTAAATTAATCTCCAAAAACTTCAGCTTCAAAAACATAAAAATCTATAGGATTCTTTTTCCAATAATCTGAAGAAAGGCCTATTTTCATCATTAATTCATTTAAAAAAGTTTCTCTATCAAAATTATTTTCTGTAGCAACTTGAGGTAAAAAAAGGCCTGTTTTATTTCCAGTTACTGCCAATACTCCATGTTTTCCAATTTCAATTTCTTCAATAGAATTAATTTTTTTAAAAGGAGTTAAAACTGAAATTTCATATTTTAAATCCTTTAACTCATCTTCGTTTACTGGTAAAAAACGATAATCTTCTACTGCAGCAGCAACAGCCATTTTGCTTATCACTTTAAATAAAGGCATATCATCTGCTATTCTTCCAATGCATCCTCTTAAATTTCCGTTTTTTAAGATAGTTACAAAAGCTGCTCTTTTTTCTTTTAATTTTTCAGAATTTACTTCAAAATTAGGAATTTTTCCTGTTTTTATAAAACTTTCAACAGAATCTCGAGCTATTTTTAATAATTCTTTTTTTTCTATTTCACTAAAATTAATTTTATCATCCATATTTTTCTTCTTTTAATAATAATTTTTAAAATAATTTAGGTATAAAAAGCAACTGCACCATAACCGACAACTCTTAATTTATCTCCAAAAGTATCTCCAGAATTTAAATATTTTAATATTTTTCCATAAGCGCCTAATTTTTCGCTAATTTTCATTAAAGTTTTAATAGCGTCTTTTCCACAAGCATCTAAATTATAATAATCAAAATTTATAATTGAATTTAATGTCTTTCTATCTATTTCTTGGGCTTGATTATAGGGAAGATAATGAGACAAATCTGAAGAAGCAATAATTAAAATTTTTTTATCTTTTATATTTTCCAAAATTGCTTCGGCTAATTTTTCCCAATCTTTATTTTCTGATCCAAAAATAATAGGCAAAATTTTAAAATCTTTTAATGTTTTTTGCAGAAAAGGAAGTTGAACTTCTAAAGCATGCTCAAAAAGATGTGTTGAATCCCTCTCAAAAAATCTATCTGAAAAAGAAATAATTTTTTTCGCTAATGAATTATCAATTTCTAACTTTCCTAATGGGGTTTCCCAATAACCACTCGTCCAAATAGAAACACCTTCAAAATATTCAAGATGAGAATCGCCAATTAAAATTACGGTATCAAAATTTTTGTTCTCAATAGCTTTCATCCCATAAGCAGCCACTTGACCAGAAAAAACATATCCAGCGTGAGGTAAAATTAAACCAAAAACATCTCCTTCAATTTCAAAAGGCTCAACTTGAGATAAATAAATATCAATCATCCTTTCTAATTCTTTTTTATTCTCGGGATAAAATTCTCCACTTACAGCAGGGAATCTAATTTTTTGTTTAAATTCTACCATTTTAATAATTATTATTTATTTTATTATATTTTAATTAATTTTAAAAATTATTAAATTTTATCTGCTTTCTTATTAAATTTTTTAGAAAAACGATGAGCTTCATCTCTTACTTTTAATAAAACTTCTTTTTGTTCTTCAATTAAATTTTTAATTGTTTTTTTTGTTTTTGGAAGAAAAATTAATTTGTCATTTTGATATTTTGAAATCCCAATAATAGGAATTTCGCAATTTATTTCTTTAAAATATTTTTGAATATATGATAGCTGAGGTTTTCCGCCATCTAAAACAATTAAATCCGGCAAACGCCATTCTTTGTGCTTTAATCTTCTAGAAATCACTTCTTTTAATGCCTCTAAATCATTGTTTAACTGCGCCCGTTTAACCTTAAAAATACGATAATCAGATGGAGATTTTTTATTATTTATAAAAACAACCATTGAGCCATAAGTATTTTTTCCAGAAAAATGAGATATATCATAGCCTTCTATTCTATAAAAACGAGGAGAAAGATAATAATCATCCTTTTCCAGTAAAATAACATCTTGTAAATGTTTTAAAGCGTCAATTTTTTCCGGATTTTCTTTAAATAATTTTTTAAATAAAGTTTGCTTTTTGCCTTTTAAAAAAAGAGTTAAATTATCAATATTTTTTTGGTATTCCCTATTGGATATTTTCCCAAAACATGCACCAGGGCATAACCCAATTTCATAATCAAAACAAGGCTTGCCTGAATTTATCTTACAAGTGCTGTAGGGAAAAATTCTTCTTAAAATTCTTAAAACATTATTCAATAAAGAAACGCTTTTAAAGGGTCCAAAAATTTCTGCTTTTTCGTTTAAAAATTTTTTAAGTTCTCTTTCTCTTACAATTATTGGTTTTGTAAATTCTTTTTTAGGAATAACTAAATAAACAAAAGAACGGTTATCTTTTTCTCTAATATTATATTTTGGTAAATATTTTTTGATTAAATTTGCTTCTAAAATTACTGCCTCTAATAAATTTTGAGTTTTAATATATTTAATTTTTTCTGCTAAATTAACAAATTCTTGAATTCTCGGTTCTAAATTTTTCTGAAAATAACTGCTTAATCTATTTTTTAAAGACGATGCTCGCCCTACATATAAAACTTTATTATTTTTATCTAAAAAAATATAAACACCAGGACTTTTAGGCAAATTTTTAATTTCTAAATTTTTTATTTTTACAATAGACATTTATTTTTTAAGATAATCTTTTAAGTATTTTCCAGTATAAGATTTTTCATTATTTGCTATCTCTTCCGGAGCGCCACAACCAATAATTTTCCCCCCATTTTCTCCGCCTAAAGGGCCTAAATCAATAATATAATCAGCAGACTTAATTATATGCATATTATGTTCTATCAAAATTACTGAATTTCCTTTTTCAATTAATTTATTTAATACTTTTAAAAGCATTTCTATATCATAATAATGAAGGCCAACTGTTGGCTCATCAAGTAAATAAAGCGCTCTTTTGCCTAATCTTGTTGTTAATTCACGAGATAATTTAATTCTTTGAGCTTCTCCGCCTGATAAAGTTGTTGCGCTTTGCCCTAATTGAATATATCCCAAACCAACTTCCTCTAAAACCTTTAATTTGTCAGTAATACTATAAATTCCATCAAAAAATTTTAAAGCTTCAGTTACTGTCATTTTTAAAACATCGCTTATATTTTTATTTTTATACTTTATGTTTAAAGTTTCCCTATTAAATCTTTTTCCATGACAAACTTCGCATTCAACCATAACTGGAGGTAAAAAATGCATTTCAATAAGTTTATAACCTGCTCCTTCGCATGCTTCGCATCTTCCTCCTTTAACATTAAAAGAAAAACGATTAATCTTATAACCCCTTACCCTGCTTTCTTCCAGTGAAGCATAAAATTCCCTAATAGGAGTAAAAATACCAGTATATGTTGCTGGATTAGAACGAGGTGTTCTTCCTATCGGCGATTGATCAACCATTATTACTTTATCTAAATACTCTGTCCCTAAAATTCTCTTAACATTTTCTAAAGAATTATCTCTATTAAATATTTTTGAAATATTTTTATATAAAACATCATAAGCTAAAGAAGATTTTCCGCTGCCTGAAACACCAGTTATAACAACTAATTTTCTTAAAGGTATTTCTACATTTATATTTTTTAAATTATTTGCTTTTGCTCCAAAAATTTGTAATTTTTCAGTTATTTTTTTCCTTCTTGTAATAGGCAAAGAAATCTTTTTTTCTCCTTTTAAATAAGATAAAGTTAAAGATTGAGAATTTTTACTTTTAATTAATTTTTCTGTTTCTCCTTCTACTACCACTTCCCCACCATTTTCTCCTGCTCCCGGACCTAAATCAACTAAATAATCCGAAGAATAAATTGTTTTCTCGTCGTGTTCAACAATAATAATTGTATTATGTTTTTCTTTTAAGGATTTTAAAATATTTATTAATTTTTCTGTATCCTTTTCATGAAGACCAATTGTTGGCTCATCTAAAACATATAAAGTATTTGATAATTGTGAACCTATCTGCGATGCTAATCTTATCCTCTGCGCTTCTCCGCCAGATAAGGTTTCTGCTTCCCTATCTAAAGTAAGATATTCTAATCCCACCTCCTTTAAAAAATTTAACCTTTCTTTAATTGTTTTAATTAATTCTTTAGCAATTATTTTTTCTCTTTCTTCTAATTTTTCTTCATATAAATCAAAAAAATCAATTGCTTTCTCGATTGATAAAGTCGTAATTTCATAAATATTTTTTCCATTAATTTTTATTGATAAAGCCTCGTTTTTTAATCTTTTTCCTTTACATTCTGAACAAACTTCATTCGAAAAAATATTTTCTTTCCCTAACCCAAAACAAACTGGACAAGCGCCATAAGGACTATTAAAAGAAAAAAGACGAGGTTCAATTTCCGGAAAAGCAAAATTATCATTTGGACAAGTCCACAAGCTAGATAAAAGCAGTTGTTTAGAATCTTCTATTTTTTTTACATCCTCAAAAATAATTCTAACTAATCCTTTACTATAATAAAGCGCGTTTTCTACTGCTTCAAATAATCTTAAATTATCGTTTAATAAAACTTTATCAATTATAATTTCAATATCATGGTTTTGATATCGAGATAAATTTATTCTTTCATGTAAAGAGTGTTTTACTTTATCAATGTATACCTCAGAATATCCTAAAGAAAGAAAATCATAGAGCAATTGATAATATTCTCCCTTTCTACCTCTTACAACTGGAGATAAAATAACTACATAATCTTTTTTTAATAATTTTGCTTCTTTTAAAATAATATCTATCATCTCGTCAATCGATAATTTTTTTATTTTTGAACCGCAAACAGGACAAAAAACTTCTCCTAATCGTGAAAATAAAACCCTTAAATAATCATAAATTTCAGTTAGTGTCCCAACTGTTGAACGAGGATTATGAGATAAAGCTTTTTGATCAATAGCAATTGCTGGAGAAAGCCCTATAATTTCATCAACATCAGGTTTATCCATTTGGCCTAAAAATTGTCTAGCATACGGAGAAAGAGATTCAATATATCTTCTTTGTCCTTCAGCAAAAATTGTATCAAAAGCAAGCGATGATTTACCAGAACCAGACAAACCGCTAAAAACTATAAGTTTATTTTTTGGAATTTCTAAACTTATATTTTTTAAATTATGCACTCTTGCTCCTTTTATTATAATTTTATCTTCATTTAAATTTTTATCTTCCATATTTTGAAATAATATAATCTTCTAAAATAATTAATCTATTAAATTTTCTATTTTCTTTTTAATTGAAGCAGGCACAATATTATGCTTTTTATTATATTCCATCTGAATATTTCTTCTTCTTTCTGATTCCTTTATTGCTCTTTTAATTGAACCTGTAATATTATCCGCGTATAAAATAACTTTTCCTGAAACATTTCTTGCACATCTTCCCATAATTTGTATTAAAGATGTTTCGCTTCTTAAAAATCCTTCTCTATCTGCATCAAGAATAGCAACAAGCGTTACTTCCGGAAAATCCAATCCTTCTCGCAATAAATTAACCCCAACCAAAACATTGAATTTTCCTCTTCTAAAATCAGTTAAAATCTCTGTTCTTTTTAAAGTTTTAATATCAGAATGAAGATAATTAACTTTTATATTCTTTTTTAAAAGAAAATCAGTTAAATCTTCAGCCATTTTTTTTGTTAAAACATTAATTATAGCTCTTTCGTTTTTTTGAGAAATCAATTCAATTTCTTCAATTATATCATCTATCTGTCCCCTATTTTTTTCTTTATCAAAAACAGGACGTACTTCAATTAATGGATCAACTAATCCTGTTGGCCTAATAATTAATTCTACAATCTGTTCTGAATTTTTCTTTTCAAAATCAGAAGGAGTGGCAGAAGTAAAAATAGCTTGGTCTATTCTTTCTAAAAACTCTTTAAATTTTAATGGACGATTATCCAAGGCTGAAGGCAAACGCCATCCATACTGAATTAAAGTTTCTTTTCTTGCTCTATCTCCCTCATACATTCCTCTAATTTGAGGAATAGAAATATGAGATTCATCTATTATGGTGATAAAATCAGGCTTGCCGTTTTTTTGCGGAAAATAAGAAAGTAAAGTTTCTGGCGCTTCCCCAGAAAGCTTACCATTTAAATGTCTTGAATAATTTTCAATTCCATGACAATATCCAATGCTTTTTAACATTTCTATATCATATCTAGTTCTTCTTTCTAATCTTTCTGCTTCTAAAAATAATTTATTCTTTTTAAAGTATTCTATTCTTTCTTTTAATTCTTTTTTTATTTCTTCAATTGCTTTTTCTCTCTGAGGCTCAGAAGAAATAAAATGTTTCACCGGAAAAATAACTAATTCTTCTGTTTCTTTTAAAATTGTTTTTTTAAAAGGGTCTTCTAATAATATTTTTTTAATTTTTTGATCAGAAATTTCTATGTAATTTATAATATCTCCTGAAGCAGGCATTATTTCAAAAACATCTCCCCTCACCCTAAAAGTTCCTCTTTTTAAAACGCTATTTGTTCTTTCAAATTGAATTTTTATTAATTGCCTAATTAAATCTCCTCTTGTTATTGATTTACCCACTTCTAAATGCAAAGAGGATCCAAAATAATTTAAAGGCAAGCCTAAATTATAAATACAAGAAACAGAAGCAATAATAATTACATCTCTTCTTAAAAGAAGAGCGCTTGTTGCCCTGTGTCTTAATTTATCTATTTCTTCGTTAATTAAAGCTTCTTTTTCAATATAAGTATCACTAATAGGCAAATATGCTTCTGGCTGATAATAATCATAATACGAAACAAAATAATTAACTGAATTTTCCGGAAAAAATGTTTTATATTCCCGATAAAGTTGAGCAGCTAAAGTTTTGTTTGGAGCAATTACCAAAACAGGCCTATCAAAATGACTTATAACATTAGCCATTGTAAAAGTTTTCCCAGAACCAGTCACTCCTAAAAGAGTTTGAAAACGATATCCTTTTTTTAACCCATAAACTAATTTTTCTATTGCTTCTGGTTGACCTCCGCTTGGCTTATATGGAGAATGAAGTTTAAATAATTCCATTTAAATACCAAAAATTGCCACATCTTGGTTTTATACACTATAATAACGTGGCTTTATTTTAATTTTAGATATTTTTAGAATAATACTTTTCTTTTAAAAATTCAAGTTATCCTTTAATAAGTTTTTTAAATTCTTCTACCATCGGCACTTCTATATTTTCAACATTATATTTTAAAGAGAGATAATAAGAAACCCAATCTGCCAATAATAAAGAAGAGAAAACTTTTTCTAAATCATTTTCTCCAGAAAGATTTATTTCTTTGATTTTTAAATTTCTTTTTTTAAAAAGTTTTTTTAACACTTCCATTCTTTTTATAATTCTAAAATTATCATTTTTATCTTTAAGCAAAAGAAAATAAAATTTCTCTGATAAATTTTTAGTTTTTTCTCTAATATCAAACCCTGTCATTTCGTTATGATTAAGCTCTGGAAAAACATTATAAAATGCTGGAATTTTAGAATTTTCATTAAATTTTATTTTCCAATTATAGGCAATCGCCATATTTTTTTCTGAGGAGTAAATAATGGGAACATAACCAAAAATTTCTTCTGCTATTTTTTTCCCTTGTTTTTCTAATTTTTTAGGGTTTAAAATTAAAGATAGATTAGAAGATTTAATAATAAGTTTTCTATCTCCTATTACTTCTAAAAGAGATTTAATTGTAAGCCCTAAAGCAAATCTCGGTTGAATTTTTAAATCCGGCATTTGAATGTAAGGAATTTTATCTTTTTTTGCCATTTCTAAAAGCTTTCCTCCAATACTAATAGCAAAAACAGAAATTTTTTTATTTTTTGCTTTCAAGTAAGCATCTATTACCTCCTCTGTATTCCCAGAATAAGAACTTAAAATTACTAAACTTTTTTTCAAAATACTATTAGGAATTTCTGGAAGACCATAATTTTTATGGATAATTATTGGTAATTCTGGTTTTATAGTTTTTAAAACATCAGCTGATAAATGCGAACCCCCCATTCCTATAACAATATAAAAATCATATTTTTTTAATTTTTCTTTATTAATTATTTTTGGTTTAAAAAGGAATTGTTTTGGAAAATCTTCTATAATATTTTTCATAACTATAAATTATATTTTATTTAATTTTAAAATATTTAATAATTTTTTAGTTTCAATAGTTGCAACACCAATTACTTTATCTGCTCCGCCATAATAAACAAAAAGCGTTCCATTAATATCAACTGCACCGCAAGAAAAAACAACATTTGGGACTAATCCCTCTTTTTCATAAGGCATTTCCGGCTCTAAAATCGGATTTATTGTTCTTCCTAAAATTTTGACAGGATCTTTTAAATCTAATAAAACCGCTCCTAATCTATAAAAATTATCATCGTCAGAAATACCGTGATATAAAAGAATCCAGCCGTCTTTTGTTTTTATCGGAGGAGCAACTGCTCCTATTTTTTTACTATCCCACCACCCTTTTCTTCTATAAATCCATCTATTCTCATCTAACCATTCCCCTTCTTCAAAGTTCAAATCTTTGCAAAAAGAATAATCAATATCATATCCAACTCGGTGGACAATCATATAATTTTTATTTACCTTTTCAGGAAAAACAAAAGCATTTTTATCATTTAAATCAATAGGAGAAATCACTTGAGGTTTTTCCCACTTATTCCATTTTTTTTCAATAAAATCCTTTACTTTTATCGAGGTTAGAGCAACTCTTGGGATAATACCATTATAAGCGGTATAACACATATAAATTTTATTATTTATTTTTGTTAGTCTCGGATCTTCGCATCCACAAGAAACATCAGAAGATGTTCTTTTTTCAAAATCTTCTCTAGGGACATAAATAGGTTCAGGCGAACGCCAATCTATATTAAATCCATCTTTACTTACTGCATAACCTAATGTTGAAACATTATCTTCTGAAATTGCTCGATAAACTAAATGTACTTTATTATCAAGATAAATTACACCTGGATTAAAAACCGCCTTTTTCTCCCAAGGATGTTTTTCTATCGGAGCAAGAATTGGATTTTTTTCAAAACGTTTTAATTTTGCTTCTACCTTATCTTTTTCCAATATTTCTTTTAATAAAGAGGAAAGTTCTATTTGAGCAAGACAACAAACAGTATCTGCTCCTCCATAATAAAGATAAATCCAGTTTCCTTTTATCAAAGCTCCTGTGGGAAAAACAACATTTGGCACTAATCCCATTCTTTCATAATATTCTTCAGGAGTTAAAATAGGCATTTCAAATTTAGAAATAATTTTTGACGGGTCTTTTAAATCTAATAAAACCACTTCTACTCCGAATAAACGCTTAGGAGAATAATAATTACGAATATAAGAATAAAAAACCAACCAGCCATATTTTGTCTTTAAAGGCGGAGCCCCAACTTCAATAAAATCTTCTGGTTTTCTTTGCAATGGCAAAGAATATTTTTCAAAATTTTTATACCACTTGTTCCAAAATTTTTCAGACCAAATTTCATTTTCTTTATCAAAACTTACAAGACAAATTTTTGAAGGAGGAATATCTGTATTAACGGTTAAAAGAGCCCATATTTTTCCATTTATTTTTTCTGGAAAAAGAGTCATTGCCTTAGCATTAAAAGGAGTAACCAAATATTTTTCTTCTATTTTTTTAAAATCTTTTGTTATTGCTAATCCTACTTTAATTCCATCTGCCTGAAAAGGATATTTAGATAAAGCGGTATAAAAAATATAATATTTATTATTAAGTTTTGTTACTCTTGGATCCTCACATCCAATTTTTTCCCATTCTTTTTCTGGAAAAATAAATTTTCTTCTATTTTTAAAATTAATTCCATCTTTACTTTCTGCAATTCCAATATCAGAACTAATAATATCTGCTCTTGCCCAAGTATGATAATGATTCATTGAAATTGCTCGATAAAGAAGGAAAATCTTTCCATTATTTTTTATAGGACATGGATTAAAAACCGCTTCTGCTTCCCAAGCATGTTCTCTTATTGGTTTTAAAATAGGATTTTGAGGTAATCTTTTTATTATCATTTTTTTATTTTTTAGTTTTTAATTAATTATCTTCTTTAATTTTTTTTGTTTTAACTTTGGCTTTATATTTTTTATTAGGTTTTCTAAAAATTCTTCAAAATTAGCATAAGCAACGCAAACATAACTATCAGCTACTCCATAATAAATTAAAATTTTTTCATCTTTTACAACTGCACCAGATACATAAACAATGCCTGGCTTAAACCCAATTTCTTGAAAATATTCATCTGGTTCTAATATTGGTTCTTTTAATTTAGTTAATATTTTTTCAGGATTATTTAAATCTAAAAGCATTGCCCCTACTTTATATTTTGAAAAATCAAATTTATCAATCCCATGATAAAAAACCAACCAGCCATATTTTGTCTTTAAAGGCGGAGCTCCGATTCCTCTTATTCTTGATTCCCAACTATTATCTTCTTTAATTTCCCCATTATAATAACTTGAAATATACTCATTCTCATTAAACTTTAAAGAATCCCTATAATTTATTAAAATTTTAGGACTTAAACTATGTAAAATTGCATATTTATTATTTATTTTTTCTGGAAAAATAACCCAATTTTTATGAACTTCATTTGGAGGAGATATTAAAACAGGTTTTTCCCAATTCCATTTTTTTTCTAAAAAATCTCCTACTTTTATTGAAGTTAATCCCACACCTAAACCATTATCACAGGCAGTATAAGTCATATAAATAGTATCCTCATCCTTAACCCTTGTTAAACGAGGATCTTCTGCGCCACTAAAACTTCCGCCTGAAGCAAATGAATAATAATTTAATTTTTTACTTATTAAAGGATGCTCATAAACAGGATAGTTTAATCTTTCATCAATAAAAAAACCATCTGGAGAAGAAGCGTATCCAAAACGAGAAATGCCATCAGAACCGATTGCTCGATATAAAAAATGCACCCTATTATTTAATAAAATTACCCCGGGATTAAAAGTTTGCCATGATTCCCAATTATGCTCTCTAATAGGAGAAATTATTAAATTCTTTTTTGGTTTAATTATTAATATTTTTTTCTCTTCTAATTTTTTATTTTTCTCTTTTTTAATAATTTTTCTTTTCTTAATATTTTTTTCTTTTTTGTTCCTTAAACCTTTTTTTAATTTTAAAGGTTTTTTTCTAGAAGAAGCATTTTTTTTATTGATTTTAGAATTTTTATTTTTTTTCATATTACTCTAAATATTAAAATTATTTTTTAAATTTAGCATTAAGGTTTTAATAAAGTCTCTGCTTCTTCAATCAATTTATAAAAAGATTTTCTTGATACATTAAATTTTTTTATAAATTTTTCAGAATTAATTTTTAAAACATCTTGAACTAACATTATTTTTTGGGAAACAAAAATATCTTTTATTTCACCCTTTAAGGATGGCAAAATAGTAATAGGATAAAGCTTATATTTTTCTATCAGATATTCCAATCCTTTATTTGAGGGAATTCTCCATCCAATTGCATTAATTTTCATACATTTTAAATAATCAAATGCCTGATTTGTAAATTTAGTATTAGTTACCATCATTGTTTTTATTTTAAAGTCTTTATATTTTAAAGATTTGAAATAAAAACCGTTTAAAATATCTAAAAAACGAGCATAATTTGATAAAGCATCTTGAGAATGGACTCTGTCTCCAAAAAGATTTCTATATTTACATTCCCCTATAAAAATTAAATTTCTTTTTTGAGCAATAAAATCTATCTCATATTTATTAATACATTTACCAGGCAAATATTGATTAATTTTCACTTTATAGCCTAACTTTTTTAAAATTTCTCCAACATATTTTTCAAATAAAAAACCTGTAGGCCCCAATTTTCTAATTGATTCTTTTAAATCATAACGCAAAGCAACTTTTAAAGATTTTTCCTGAAGTAATTCCTTAATCCTTTCATAAATTTCTGAAGTTTTAATTCCTGAATAAGCTTCTTTTTTAATAATACTAGCAACTTCTTTTGCTAAGTCATCTGAAGCGCCAGCCCTTTTTATACTTTGATAAACTTTCTTATAAGAAAAAGGTTCTTTTTTATTTTCTGAATTTATAACAAAAATCATATTGTAATATTTTTCTTATAATATTAATTTTAACAAATTTAAATTAAAATAACAAAAGAAAAAACAGGAATAAAAAAAATATTTTTAAAACTTGTAAATAAATATTTTATTTGTTATAAAAAATTAATGAACAAAAATTTAAAAGAAAATATTAATAATATAGAAAAACTGCCGCCACAGAATATTGAAGCAGAAAAATCTGTTTTAGGCGCTTTAATGATTGATAAAAACGCTATTATTAAAGTAGCGGATTTTTTACAACCAATTGATTTTTATAAAAAAAACCACCAAGAAATTTATAAAATAATATTAGAGCTTTTTGAAAAAAATGAAGCAATTGATTTATTATCAGTTTCCGCTAGATTAAAAGAAAAAAAACTGCTTGAAGAGATTGGGGGGAATAGTTATTTAACTGAACTTATAAATTCAGTTCCAACAGCAGCTCATATTTTAAGCCATGCAAGAACAATCCAAAGAAAAAGAATTTTAAGAAACTTAATTGAAGCTGGGCAAGAAATTAATTTAATGGGTTATAATGAAGAAGAAGATGTTGATCTTTTATTAGATAAAGCTGAACAAAAAATATTTAGCATTGCTCAAAAGAGTTTAACCCAAAATTTTATCCCAATTAAAGATACACTAGAAGAGGCTTTTGAAAGAATTGATAAGTTATCAAAACACCAAGGCGGAATTAGAGGAATTCCTACAGGATTCAAAGATTTAGATAATGTTTTAGCCGGATTTCAAAAATCAGATTTAATAATTTTGGCCTCAAGACCATCAATGGGAAAATCAAGCTTAGCTTTAAATATTGCGGCAAATATAGCAATAAATGAAAATTTAGCAGTGGGAATATTTAGTTTAGAAATGTCAAAAGATCAAATTGTTGATAGATTAATATCATCTTTATCAAATGTTGATTTATGGAAGTTAAGAACCGGACGACTTTCAAATGATAGTGAAAATAATGATTTTGAAAGAATTCAAAATGCTCTAGGAATTTTATCAAAAGCGCCAATTTTTATAGATGATTCTTCTTCTCCAAATATTTTACAAATGAAAGCAATGGCTCGACGATTACAAGCAGAACATGATCTAGGATTAATTGTTGTTGATTATTTACAATTGATGGAACCAAGAAACCCAACACTTGGTGTTGTCCAACAAGTATCAGAAATTTCCCGCTCCTTAAAAGGAATGGCTAGAGAATTAAATATTCCTGTCCTTGCCCTTTCTCAATTGTCACGAGCAGTGGAACATAGAATTCCTCAAATCCCAAGATTAGCAGATTTAAGAGAATCTGGCTCTTTAGAACAAGATGCTGATGTTGTTTTATTTATTTATAGAGAGGATAGATATAGAGAAGACACTGAAAGAAAAAATATTGCTGATATTATTATCGCAAAGCACAGAAACGGGCCCGTTGGAAAAGTAGAACTTTATTTTGACGACCAAAGAGCCTGTTTTAGGAACCTAGAAAAAGAAGAGTATCTTACAGAATAAAATATGTATTCTCCGTTAATTCAAAAAATAATTAACTTATTTTCAAAATTTCCGAGTATAGGACCAAAAACCGCTGCCCGTTTTGTTTTTTATTTAACAAAAATGCCTAAAGAAGATTTTGATGATTTAATTAATTCTTTAATAGAGTTAAAAGAAAAAATAAAATTATGTCCGTTTTGTTTTAATTTTTTTGAAGGAGAGAATGAACTTTGCGAAATTTGTTCTTCTCCTTTACGGGATAAAAAAACTTTATGCATTGTAGAAAAAGAAACCGATCTTCAATCAATTGAAAATACAACAAAATATAATGGGTTGTATTTTGTTTTAGGCGGAACCCTTTCTAATTTAAGAAAAAAAGATATTGAAAAATTAAGAATTCAAGAACTTACAGATAGAATAAAAGAACCACAAAAATTTAATATTTCAACTAATGGATTTGAAGAAATTATTTTAGCAATAAATCCCACACCCGAGGGAGAAGCAACGATTTTATATCTTGAAAGATTATTAAAACCCTTAAATATAAAAATCAGCAAACTTGCTAAGGGTTTGCCGATTGGCGGAGAATTAGAATACGCAGATATAGAAACTTTATCCTCTGCTTTAGAGAATAGAAAAGAGTAATATTTTTTTATTTACTATATTCTATATTTTTAATCTCTATTTCAGTAAATGGCTGCCTATGTCCCTTTTTCTTTCTATACCTTGTTTTTGATTTATATTTTAAAATAGTTATTTTCTTATTTCTTCCTTGTTTTAAAATTTTTCCAATTACTTTTGCTCCTTTAACCAAAGGTTTTCCGATTTCTATATTATTATCTTTTTCTAATAATAAAACGTCGGAAAATGTTACTTCATCTCCTTCTTTTCCTTTTATTTTTTCAATTTTTATTTTTTGATTTGGCGAAACTAAATATTGTTTTCCGCCAGTTTTAATTACCGCTAACATATTTTATCTGTTTCAAAATAAAAATTTATAATTTTAAATAATATCAAACAAATATTTCTTAGTCAAGTTGAGGCTTTTCAATTTCTTCAATTTCAATTCTTTCATCATCCTGTTTTTTTGTTAATTTCACAACATCTTTGTCTATTTTCTTTAATTCCCTACTTGCGCTATTAAAACTTGAAACCGTTTCTGATAAATGATTTCCTAATTTTCTCATCCATTCAGAATAAACAAATAAATGTTTTCCTAATTTTTCAACACCTTTTATAATTTCTTGCGTTTGTTCAGAAATTTTTTGATTTCTCAATCCTTGAAGCACAGTTTGTAAATAAGCTAAAAAAGAAGTTGGAGAAACAATAATAACTTTTTTCTTGTTTGCGTAATAAATTAAATTATCCGTCTCATTAGTAATTTCACCAACTTTATTAATTAATAAATCATAATAAACAGCCTCAGAAGGAATAAACATAAAAGCGAAATCCATTGTTTTTTCTTCTGGTCTTATATATTTCGAAGTTTCTTCAATTCTTATTTTTAAATCCTTTATAAAAGCGCTTTCATATCTTTTTTTCTCTTCTGGGTCATTAGTTTCAATCATTCTATTATAATTTTCTAAAGAAAATTTTGAGTCGATAGGAATAATTTTTTTATCAATAAAAACAACAGCATCAACTTTATCTCCGTTTAAAAAAGTATATTGCATTTGATAAGAACCTGGGGGTAAAACATTTTTTAAAACAGTTTCTAAATAATATTCTCCCAAAACTCCTCTTTGTTTAGGATTTTTTAAAATATCTTGTAAGTTTTTTAATTGGTCAGCAAAGTTTACAACTTGTTTATTGGTCTCATCTAAACGAACCAACTTTTCTGTTACATCTTTGACGGTATTAATTACTGTTTTATTCGATTCTGTTAGCTTACTATCTAATAATTGTCCAATATTATTTAATTGCTGTTGAATCATTAAAAAAGAATCAACTGGTTTCTCTGGCTTTTTTTTAATAAAAAAAATAATAATCCCAATCCCTATTATAGTTATAATAATTAAAGTTATTAATAAAAAATTAGTCATTAGAAAATTAATTTTTGTTATTATTTATTATTTAAAATATCATTATTTAGTTAAAATTTCAATTAAAATAAAAATAATAAAAATTAATAATAAAACTATTGATTCTTGTTTTGTGATTTTATGGTGAGTTTTAATAAATAAAAAGAAAAAAATAGCAGCAATAATTAAAAATAAACGAGCAATAATAATAGAAGAAAAATTTAAAATTTCTATTGGGCAAATTAAAGTAACTATTCCTAAAATTAAAGTAGCAGGAAAAATAACAGAACCCATTAAATCACCTAAAATCATCCATGTTTCATTTTTTTTAGCCGAAGAAACTGCAAAATAAATTTCAGGCAAACTATTCCCTAACCCAACAATTAAAATTCCAATTAGAGCTAATGGCATATTAAATTTTTCAGCAAAAAATTTAGATGAAAAAACAATTCCTTGGGCAGAAAAAATAAAAAAAATTAATCCTAAAATTATTTTACTTATATCTTTAAGAAAAGATTTAAATTCTTTAATTATTGGTTCTTCTAAATCATTATTATAAGTTTTTGTAAATCTTTCTTGCTTAGAAAAAAGCCAAAAAACATAAAAAAGAAAAAAACAAATTAATAAAAATCCATCAGTTCTTGAAAGATTTCCATCTAACATTAAAAGCAAAGGCAAAATTGCGGCAATAATAGTAAAAACAGAGCTATTTTGAACCATTCTGCTATCAGTAGAAATTTCTTTATTTTTAGAGAATAAAACCGATAAAGCAACAGCAAGCGTTAAATTAATTACATTTCCACCCATAATATCGCCTAAAGAAAGCTGAGGAATTTTATGTAAAGCTGAAGTTATACCGACAAATAAATTTGGCAAAGAAGAAGCAAAAGCCATAATAAAAAAAGCAATGACAAACTCTCGCCAACCTAAAAACTTAGCTATCTCGTTTAACCCTTTAATAACTAATTCGCTTGAAATATATAAAATAATTAGAGAAATAAAAAAAATTAAAATATAAATAAAAATCATAATTTAAAATCAATCTATCTTTATTATTTTACAAAATACACTATCTCATAAATTATCCCTAAAATAAAAATTAAAGATAAAGGATAAATTATCTTTTTTTGAGGATTAATTTTTTTATACATTAATAAAATTAAAATTCCATCAATACCACACATAACCCCCCCAACAAAAGAAATAACCGGAATAAATTGATTTACTCCTATTAAAAATAAAAATAGAGGAATAAAACACGTAATGAACCAAGATAATTTTTTATTTAGTTTTAAATCATAATGAAAAATCTTTTTTAAAGTTAAGCCCATAGTAATAAAAGAAGTAAAAGTAGTGATTAAACCAAAAAGATAGCCTAAAACCGCTATTCTATAACCCAAAAAATCAACAAGGCCAGTTAAAGCTGTTTCAGTTGTATTTTCTCCACAAATACCTAAAATTAAAAAAATAAAAAAAAGATAAATAATTATTGGGATTAAAATTGAAATAAAAATTATTTTTGTTAAAAGATTTTTTTTATCTTTTAAATTTTCTTCAATTTCAGGAATTAAACTTATTCCGGATAAAGAAAAAATAATAGCACCATAAGGAAGAAAAAAATTTTTAAGATTTAAAGAGTTGTGAAGAAATAAATTTCCAATATTAATAAAATCTTTCCCTGCCCAAAAAATTAAAACTAAAATCACAGAAAATAGAATTAATCCTAAAAATTCTATTTTTTGAATTGCTTTAATTCCTAAAAAAATAAATAAAGCACCAATAAAAAAATAAATAAAAGTATAAATTAAATTATCACCCCCAAAAATCGGAGATAATAATTGAGTTAAAAATTCTCCACCGACAATTAAATAAGCCAAAAGTGCACCAAAAGTTCCGATAATGGAAGAAATAAAAGCAATTTTTTCTCCCCAATCTCCTAAATAATATTTAGCAAAACCTGGATATCTTTTAAAATCCGGAGTTTTTATAGCAACTTCTCCAAAATATTTATGAACTAAATAAATTAAAGCGCCTAAAACAATAAAATAAAAAAGCATCACCCAAAACCCAACTTTTAAAGCAATATATGGTAAAGAAAAAAGTCCGACACCTATAATAGTTCCGGAAAAAGTAGCGACATTTAAAATTAATAATTTTCTATCTGACATTTTTATTTTATTTGTTAAAAACCTATGTGGCCCCAACGGGATTTGAACCCGTGTTTTAGCGTTGAGAACGCTACGTCCTAAGCCTCTAGACGATAGGGCCTAATTATTAAAAGAGTATCATAAAAATTATTTGAAAACAATCTCTTTTAAAAACTGAGATGCTTCAACTAAATTCACTTTCTTAATAGTTAAAAAAGCAATAGATAATAAAATATCATATAAATCTTTTTCTGTTATAATTCCTTTTATCCAAAAAGGAATTATATCTCCTTTATAATTTATTTTAAAATTAATTCCATTATTCTCTTTATTTATATCTGTAATTCTAAAATCAGATTCTTCGTTTTCTCCACAAGTTAAAATAAAAGCATTTGTTTTGCTTTTAATTTTTTTGATTAATTTTTCATCATAATTTAATATTAAAATTCCTTCTTTTTTTAAAACTTCTGAAATATTAAAAATCTTTTCTAAAATTTCTTTATATTCTTCGTCAAATAAATCTTTCCCATAATAATTTAATAAAACAACTGGGGAAAAATCACTTTTTAATAAAAATTTATAACCTCTATTCTTTTTAAAATCATTAAAATTAATATTTAAAATTAGTTTCTCGTTTTTATGTATAAAAAGAGGAAAAGAATTATCAATAATTTTTCTTACCTTATTATTCTCTTTAAAAAACCTTAAAATAATATCTGAAGATAGGAAAGAATCGCTTATTATAAAAATAAAATTAGGTTTTTTTATTAAATAAATTATTTTTTTAAAAAAAGACATAGTTATATTTTATTCAACTTCATAATCTGGAGGAATCTCAAAATAATCAATAATATATTTTGCAAGATCTCTAAAAATAGGAACTGCTGATTGACTTGCGTCTTTTGTTTTTGGATTATCAAGTTTGACCAAAACCAAAAATTTTGGATTAAAAGCAGGGGCAAAACCAATAAAACTTTGCCATGTTTTTTCTGAATAGCCACGCATATTAATCCCTAAAGAAGAGTATGGAATTTGTGCTGTCCCTGTTTTTCCCGCAATATAATAACCGGGAATTTTTGCATGACCACTATAACTATTTTCAACAACATTTACCATCATTGTTGTAATTTGAGAAACCGTGTCTAAAGAAATAATTTCATTATCATCTACTTTATTTAATACTTCTTCTGTTTTTCCATTTTTATAAATTTTTTCAGCAATATGCGGTTTTACCATTTTCCCATTATTTGCTATTGCTGAAAATGCTTTTACTAATTGAATTGGAGTTATCTCAATACCCTGCCCAAAAGAAGCAGTAGCAAAATTAACTTCATATCCTTTTTTAAATTCTTTATTTTCTGAATAAATTTCTCCAAAAATATCAATTCCTGTTGGCTTAAAAAATCCGAATTTTTCAACATATTTTAAAAAGTTTTCATGTCCTAATTTTCTTTCGGCAAAAATAGCACCAGTATTTATTGAATTTTGCAAAACTTCAGTCATTGTTTTTTCTCCCCAAACTTTTTGATTATAATTATAAATGGTATATTTTCCGATTTTTACATAACCATTATCAATATATTTAGTTTGAGGAGTGATTTTCCCTTCATTTAAGGCAGCTGCCATTGTAATCACTTTGAATAAAGAACCTGGCTCAAATAGTTTTTGAACAGCATCATTTTGAAAAATCTCAAAATCCTTAACCTTTGAATAATTATTTGGGTCAAAATTAGGAAAATTAGCTAAAGCTAAAATTTTACCAGTAGATGGTTCCATTACAATAATTAACCCTCCTTCAATATCAATATCTTCTTTTGCTTTTTCTAATAATTTTTCTGCAATCACCTGAATATTATAATCTAAGGTTAAGTAAATATCTGCCCCTTTTAAATTTTTTAACTCATCGTCGTAAATACTAATACCATATCTCTCTTTTTTAGGAAAAAAATCTTTATCTCTTAAAATCTCATCATAATATCCTTCAACCCCATACTGACCTTTTCCATTTGCGCCTAAAAAACCTATTGTTCGAGATGCAATCTCCTTTTGGGGATATTTCCTTAAAATATTATTATCTAAATAAACTCCTTCTAAATTTTTATTTTTAATTTTTGTTTCTTCTTCACTTGTTAAATTATTTTTTATTATTTCAAAAGAACTTTCTTTATTTAAAGATTCTAAAATTTGATTTTCATCAATATTTAAAATTTCCGAAAGATTTTTTGCTGTTTCTTCTTTATTTTTTATTTTTACAGGGGAAGCAAAAACATACTTTCCTTTTATATTCGTTGCCAGAGTTTGTCCTGATTTAAAAAAAATTTGCCCCCTTTCTCCTTTTAAAAATTTAAAATCTTTTTGCTGACCATAAGCTAAAGCTTTATAATAATCATATTTTATGACCTGAAGATAAAATAAGCGACCAATAATAGCCGCTCCAAATAAAAGAATACATAAAAAAATTATATTTATTCTCCAGTTTTTCATTTTTCTTTTACAACAACCTGATTTCCTAAAACCTGAATATAACTTGTATTTTTAACTTCTTCAAAATTAAGAGTTGCTAATAAATTTTCTATATTGTCTAAAGAACTCTTTTCTAAAAACGCAATACTTAAAGCTCTATTTTGTTCTGATAATTCATTTAAAGCTTTTTCGTATTTTTCTAACGAATATCTTTCTGAAATTTCTCTGTTTATTTGAAAAACATAAAAAATTGAAAGAGAAGCTATTAAAAGAAAAACAAATGACCAAAAGATTCTTCCCCTTAATAAGTAAATTTTTTTAAAAGAATTAGAGTTTTTTCTCATATTTTTATTTTATTTAATTTTTAAATTTTTATTGCCGCTCTTAATTTTGCGCTTCGTGACCTTTTATTTCTTTTTATTTCTTCTCTTTGCGCTGTAATTGGCTTATTTGTTAAAATTTTTAATATTTTTTTTCTCTCATTTTCTTTTAAAAAATTTTTGACTATCCTATCTTCTAACGAATGAAAAGAAATTATTACCAACCTTCCATTCTTTTCTAATACGTCAATTGTTTCTGGCAAAACTTTTGATAAATTATTTAATTCATCATTTACTGCTATTCTTAATGCTTGAAAAGTTTTTGTTGCAAAATGAATCTTTCTATACTGGTATTCTTTTGGCACTGCCTTCTTTATAATATTTATTAAATCAAATGTTGTTTTAATAGGCTTCCTTTTTCTTTCGTTTATAATTTCTTTAGCAATTCTTTTTGAAAATTTTTCTTCCCCATATTCTTTTAAAATTTTTTCAATTTCTTCCTCTTTAAAATTATTTATTATTTTTTCCGCAGTTAATTTATTATTCTTATCATATCTCATATCAAGTGTCTCATTTTTTAAAAAGGAAAATCCTCTCTTAGATTCTTCTAAATGCCAGCTTGACATTCCTAAGTCAAATAAAATTCCATTTACAGGTTTAAAATTATATTTTAAAATAACTTTTTTTAAATTTATATATGAATCATTAATTAAAACCAATCTTTCAATTCTCTCTTTCTTTAATTTTTTAAAAATATCATTATCCAACTCAATCCCTAATACTTTCCCGTTTGGTTTATTTCTTTTTAAAATCTCTTTTGTGTGGCCTCCTCCATCAATTGTCGCATCAATAAAATTTTCATTTTTTTTCGGATTTAAATATTCAATAACCTCTTTTTGAAGTACTGGAATATGAATCATATTTAAATACCTAATTGCTGAGCCATATCTCCCACACTCTTTTCTGTTTTTTTCTTATATTCTCTCCATTTTTCTTCATCCCAAATTTCTATCCTATTTGATAATCCTAAAATAGCAACATTCTTTTTTAATTGAGCATAATCTTTTAAATGTTCCGGAATTAAAATTCTTCCTAGATTATCAAGTTCAACATCACTCGCACCTGATAACATAATTCTTGTAAAAACTCTTGCGTTCACCTGACCGTTTGGTAAACTTTCTAACTTTTCTGCTGTTTTTTGCCATTCTTCTTGAGGATAAACAACCAAACAATCATCTAAACCAGGAGCAATTATTGCTCTTTTTCCTAATGTCTTTCTGAATTTTGAAGGAATTGCTAATCTCCTTTTTTGATCAATTGTATGAATATATTCGCCTAAAAACATAAAAGTTTTCCACAAAAATTACTACTTTTCCCCATAGTTATCCACAATTATCCTCTCTAATCTATTTATACCCCACTTTTATGAATCAAGTCAACACTTATAAAAAGCATCTATTTCTATCTTAAATTTAAAATTTTTGCACAAGTTATTCACAATTAAAAAGTCCTATTTTTAAAATAGAACTTTTAAGATGTTTTTATTTTATAAATTTATTTTATTAAGGATTAATAATTAATTTAAAATCTTCTGGATTAATTTTTACTATATCACCTCGTTTAATTTCATTTTTAAGTAAAGCTTCTGCTAATACATTTTCTACATTATCCTGAATAACTCTTTTTATTTCTCGAGCCCCAAAAACAGGATTATAACCTAAATCTATAATTTTTTCTTTTAATTCATCGGTTATTATAAATTCAATTCCCTTTTCAGAAAGATTTTCTTTTAATTTTTTTAAATTAAGGCCAACAATATCTAATAAATTCTTTTTTGTTAAGGGCCTAAAAATAACAACAGAGTCAAACCTATTTATTAATTCTGGTTTAAAAATTGCTTTTTCAAAGATGAAATCTAAAACTCGTTTTTTTACAACATTCCATACTTCATCTGATTCTCCAACTGGTCCTTCAAATAAAAATGGTCCTGTTTGAGTAATCTCTTTTAAAACTTCTAAAATTATTTCATATCCGGCATTTGAGGTTGCAATAATAATAGTATTTTTAAAATCTATTTTTCTTCCCCATGCATCTGTAAAATATCCTTCATCAAAAACTTGCAAGAATAAATTTAAAATATCCGAATGCGCTTTTTCTAACTCGTCTAATAAGACTAAAGAAAAAGGAGTTTCTCTAACCTGTTTTGCCAATATACCTGGTTCCTCTTCAGAACCTATTAATCTATAAATATCTTGTCTTTGCTGAAATTCCGACATATCAATTCTTATCATTCTTTCTTCAGATCCAAAATAAAATTCTGCTAAAGCTTTTGCTGTTTCTGTTTTCCCCACTCCTGTTGGCCCTAAAAAAAGAAAAGCGCCCATTGGTCCTTTCTTTATTGTAATCTGAGATCTAGAACGACGCAAAGCATTTGAAATATCTTTTACTGCTTCTTCTTGGTTTACAACTCTCTGATGAATTAAATTTTCTAAATTTAATAAAATTTCTTTTTCTTTTTTTTGAATTTCTCCCACTGGAATTTCTGTTTTCTCAGTAATAATATAAGCAACATGTTTTGGTAAAACCACTCTTTCTTCTTTTAAGGTATTAACATAAACACACACAGATTCCAATAAATCTATTGCTTTTTCTGGAAAAGACAAAGACGGCAAATATTTAGAGGATAAAGATATTATTTCCTTTAAAGCAGGATAAGAAATAAAAATTTTATATTTATTTTCTAAAAAAGGAATTAAAGTTTCTAAAATTAAAAGAGTTTCTTCTTCTGATATTTCTTTTAATTCTATTTTTTCAAAAAAATTTAAAATTGATGAATTTTTTTCAATATTTTTATGTAAACCCTCGTAATTAGTAATAGCAATAATTTGGAAATGAGGAAGCTGTAAATATGGAAGAATAATGCCTGAAATATCAATAACACCTGGTTTTTCTGTTTGCCCTATATAATTATGAAAATCATCTATAACTAAAATAATATTACCAGCAAAAACTGCTTCATCAAGAATTTCAGTTAAAGTAGCTTCTAATTGCTCTTTATCTTGAATCTCTGCTAAAAGTCGCGGCATATCAAGCTGAACCACTCTTTTATAATTTATTTCCTTTAAAGATTTACCAGATAAACTCTCTTGAGCAAAACCATAAACTATACTTCTTCTTCCCGCTCCAGATTCTCCAACAATTAAAACATTGTTTACATTTAAACGAGCAAGCACTCGTTCCATTACTTCTCTTTCTTTTTTATGAGAAATAAATTCAACTGGTTCATTTTTTACTTTTTCGGTAATATCAATAGAATATTCATCAAGCTTTAAAGTATAAGCAGCTATCCAACTTTTAGCCAAAGTTCCTTTTTTCATTAAATTTTCATACTTCCAAAACTTTTTTCTTTCATTTTCGTCTTCTTTTATTTTTTCTAATATCCATATTAAATTTTTAAAATCCTCTTCTTTTATATCTGAAAGAATAAAAATTTCTTTTAAAACTGGTTCATTTTCTATAACAGCAATAAAAAAATCACCTAACTTAACTATTGAATGATTTTTTTCTAATGCAATTTTAAACGATTCAATTAATAAATTTTTAAATTCTTCGCCTAAAAACCCATTTTCTTTTATAGTTTTTGTTTTCTCTATTTCATTTTTCAGCTTTTCTTTTATCTCATCAATATTAATTAACATCCTTGAAAAAATAAAATTTAAAACGGGATTATTAACTAAAAGAAAATATAATAAATGGCTTTTTTTAATTTCTCCATTTACTTTATCTAAAGATTCTTTTATTGCTTTTAATGTTTCAAAGCTTAAAAATTCGGCTAAATTATATCTTTCAGGATAATTTAAGGCTTCTTTTAATAATATTTTTGGTTCTGGTTTTTTAACTTTTAGGTTAAAAAATTTATCAATGATTAAAAAAACAAAGAATAAATCTAAAAAAATAATAAAAAATCCAAAAATATTTTTTAAATTTTCAAAAGAAAAATTTTGGACAAAACCAAAAATAAAAATTAAAAATAAAATAAAAGATAAAAATAAAAATAATGATTTTATTTTTTTAGCAAATTTAAAAAGAGGAAAGTTTTCCCATAAAATAGCTGTATAAATTTTTGCTTCTTTTAAATTAAAATTCATCATTAGAACAAAATTAAATTAATTCCATAGATAAAAGCGAAAATTAAAATAAAAGGAGAAAAGAAACATATTAGAAAAACCGCTAATCCAACAATAAATATTATTATTTCAAATAAAATTCCTATAATTATTAAAATTGTTCTTACTATTGCTCCCAATAATCGCGACATTAAAACATTAAAAACAAAAGCCTCGAACCAACGAGCCAAATTTATTCCTTTTCCATAAGACATATAATATTTATGCCAATGAGAAAAAAGAGTTCTGATTAAAAATGGGATAGAAAAATATTCTATATTAAAAAGCAAAAAATTTTTCCAAGCTTTTAAAACTTCGCGCGGAAAATCTATAAATTGCCAAATAATATATTGAATTAAAATACTTTTCCCCATTTGTATTATTAATTAATTTTATTTTATTATACTATATTTTTTAAAAAATAGGTAAATTAAAAAGCCGCCTTTAAGGCGGCTTTTTAATTTAAATTGCTTTAACGAAAATTCTTTTTAAAAGGTTTTCTATTGCGATAACAATCTCGGCAATAAACATCTGAACCCTCTCTTGGATCAAAAGGAAGTTCGGTTATTTCTTTTCCACATTCAGCGCATTTCCAGCTTCCTTTTACCATTTTTCGTTCAAAATCACCTCTTTTATTATTATAATCCACAAATTTAACTACAAATTTAACTAAATAAATTAATTAATAATTAAATTTTTAAAAAATTTAATTAATAGATATATTTGTTAATTTGACGTTTTATTTAAATTAACGACCTTTATCTTAGTTTATTATTTTTTTTATTTTTGTCAATAAAAAATAAACAGAGGGATATCTTTAAAAATAGATATCCCTCATAAAACTTTTAAATTGCAATACCCTCCACTATTTCCTCTATTTGAGGAATATAAAATATGTTTGACCTTTCCACCGTTTTCTGTGAAGTTCTGATATGCCTTCTCTCCCATTTTTTCTGTTCTTCTGTTTCAGGGGTTTTTTCAATCCCCCGCTCATCATAACCATTTTGATGCAATAACTGATCTGCCATCCTTTTTAATTCTTTTTTACCTAATTCTTTTTTACTGCACATAACTATTCTCCTGTAATAATAGTTTTATTTTTTACCGGATTATTATCACTTAATAATCCGATTTTTTAATATGCTAATTATATTATAGTATAATTTAAAAATTTGTCAATAGGTGTTAAATTTATTCTAAAACTGCTCTTATTCTTCTAATATTTGCTCCAGATGATTCTTCTTTTATAATTTTAAACTTTTTTAATTCTGAAGTCTTTTTTACATGAGGTCCAGCACAAATTTCTTTAGAAAAATCACCTATTGAATACACAGAAACTTTTGGAGGATATTTTTCTTTAAAAAAAGAAAGAGCTCCGGATCTTATTGCTTTTTCATAGGACATCTCTTCTCTTTTCACTTCTAAATCTTCTTTTATTTTTTGATTTACAATTCCTTCTATTTTTTGTAATTCTTCATTGGTTAATTTTCGCGGAAAAGAAAAATCAAAACGAAGACGAAAAGAATTAATATCAGAACCCATCTGTCTAACGCTTTCTCCTAAAACTTCTCTTAACGCAGATTGAAGCAAATGAGTGGCAGTATGAAGCCTTGTTGCATTATAATCAGCATTTTTTCCTATACCTCCAAATTTTGCTTCTACTCCTTTTCTTGAAACTTCTTGGTGTTTTTTAAAAAAATTATAAAAACCACCAATATCAACTTTTATATTTTTCTCATCTGCTAATTCTTTTGTTAACTCTATTGGAAACCCATAAGTATCATATAAATGAAATGCTTCTTCTCCGGTAATTTCTTTTTTTTCAGCAATTTTTTCAAACTGCTTTAAACCCTTATTAAGGGTTTTTTCAAATTTTTCTTCTTCGTTCAAAATTACTGTTAAAATATTATTTTCAGATAATTTAATCTCACAATAAACATCTTTATAAATTTCAATAACTTTTTTTGCTAAAGGCAATAAAAACCCAGAAGGCAAATTCATTAATTTTCCATATCGGATAGCCCGACGAATTAATCTTCTTAAAATATACCCCCTTTCAATGTTTGAAGGATAAATATTTTCGGAAATTAAAAAAACTGCTGATTTAATATGGTCAGCAATAATTCTAAAATAATAGTTATTATTTTCGTATTTTAGATTAAATTGATTTTCTATTTCTTTTATTATTGGTAAAAATAAATCTGTTTCGAATATAGTAGGTTTGTTTTGAACTATCATTGACAATCTTTCAAGCCCCATTCCAGTATCAACTCCTTTCTTTTTTAAAAGTGTTAATTTTTTATTTTTATCTTGAAAATATTCATTAAAAACTAAATTCCAAATCTCTATTCCGTTAATATAAATTTCTGTTGTAGGACCACAAGGACCTTCTTCCCCAGTTGGTCCCCAAAAATTTTCATCTCTGCCCTTAAAAATTAAGTTGTTTTTTTCTTCAGAAAAACCTAACTCTTTCCATACATTATATGAATCAACATCTTTTTGAATTTCACCATCTCCTTCAAAAACAGTAACATAATCTATTTTTAAATTTAAGGTATCTAAAAACTCTTTAGCAAAATAAATTGCTTCTTTTTTAAAATAATCCCCAAAAGAAAAATTGCCAAGCATTTCAAAAAAAGTTAAATGCCTTTCATCTCCAACTTCTTCAATATCCGATGTCCTAAAACATTTTTGACAAGAAGCAACCTTATTTCCATATGGGGATTTTTTATCTAAATAATATTCTTTAAATTGTTGCATGCCAGCAGTTGTAAACAAAACACTTGAATCATTTGGCAAAAGAGAAGATGATTTTACAATATTATGATCTTTATTTTTAAAAAAATCTAAAAATTTTTTTCTTAATTCCTTTGAACTCATTTAAATTTAATATTATTTAATTTTTCAATTGATTTTATTATTTTTACAAAATCTTGAGATTTAAGCGAAGCTCCTCCAACTAATAAACCATTAAATTCTGATTTTTTTATATAATCTGAGGCATTTTTAAAATTTACACTTCCGCCATAAATAATTTTAATTTTTTCTAAATTATTTTTATTAAATATTTTTGAAAGAGTTTCAAAAATTATATTTTTAATCTCTTTTGCAATTTCAAAATCGCAAAAATTACCAGTACCAATCGCCCAAATAGGTTCATAAGCAATAATTAAATTTGCTTTTTTAATATCTTTTAATCCATTTTCTAACTGCTCCCTTATTATTTTTTTTGTTTTCTTTTTCTTCTTTTCTTCCTCTCTCTCTCCAATGCATAAAATCGGAATTAAATTATTTCTTAAAGCTGCTTTAATTTTTTTATTTATTATTTCATTATTCTCATTAAAATATTTTCTTCTTTCTGAATGCCCTATAATTACATATTTACAACTTAAATTTTTAAGCATTAAGGGAGAAATTTCCCCAGTAAAAGCTCCTTTATCTTCCCAAAAACAATCTTGAGCACCTAAATCTAATCCTTTTAAAAACGGTAAATAAATAAATGGCGGAACAATAATTATCTCTGTTTTTTTTATATCTTTGGATTGCTTTTTTATTAAATTAAAAAGATTCTTAGCTTCTTTTAAGCTTGAAGGATTACATTTCCAATTAGCAATAACTAAATTTTTCATTGTTTTCTTAAATATTGAGCTGCTTTTTCTGGCTCTATTGTTGAAATTTCTATTTTTGTTCCAATTTCAAAACCAGCCCAAATAGAAGTTTTAGGCAAAATAGTCCAGTGCCAATGATAATAACTATGATCTTTTCCATCACAAGGAGCAGAATGAAGATAAAAATTATAATCAGGATCATTCAATCCTTTGTATATTTTTTTAATGGCTGTTCCAAACGCTTCACTTAAATTCCACATTTGAGATTCTGTAATTTCTTCAAAATAAGAAAGATGTTTTTTAGGAGAAACGATTACCTCAAAAGCAGTTTTCGAAGCAAAAGGACATAAAGCAATAAAATCTTTATTTTCAAAAATAATTCTTTTTTTTGTTTTCATCTCCCATTTATTCATTAAACAATAGATACATTCGTTTTTTTCTTTTGAATACGAATTAGCATTTGATAAAGCTTTTCTTAAATCAGTATCAATTAAAGGTGTCGTGATAATTTGAGAATGGGGATGAGCAATTGAAGCGCCAGCTTGATGTCCATGATTATGAAAAATAGAAACATAATTAACAAATTTTTCTTTCATTAAAGATACATATCTTTTTTGATAAACATTAAATAACTCATAAACCTCATCAACAGAAAAATTAGCAATTTGTCTATTATGGTCTTTTGTTATAACAACTTCATGAAATCCAACTGCATTCATTTTATGAAATAATCCTCCTTCGATTTTTTCCTCTAATTTAGGATAAGGTAAAAAAGCAGGGTATTTATTGGGAACAACAATCGTACTCCATTTATTTAAAATATTTTTCCAACCTTCAAAAGGAATTTCTTTACTATTAGAAAATATAAGTGTTGGGTTTTCTTGTGTTTGAATTTGACAAAAAGGACAATCTTTTTTAAATTTCATTCTTTCTCTTTCTTTTTTTTCTTTTTTAAACATTTCTGGTTTTTTTGCCCTACCCGTTGCAACAACAACCCAATCTTTACTACCTAAATCATACCTAAGTTCCGAGGGAAATTTATAATTCTTATGTTTTTTAATATTTTCCTTCATTTTAGATTTTATATTTACCAGTTAATAAATTCCATCTTATAATCAAAAGATCAATTCCCATTTTTATTGTATTTTTAAAATCCACTTTAGTATGAGGTTCGTTTTCCCAAATTATTGGCACTTCTTTTATTTTATAATTCATTTTTTTTGCTAATTTTATAATTTCTGGATCAAAAGCAAAACGATTTATCCTACATTTTGGTAAAATATCGTTTGCTGCCTTTGCTGTAAATGCTTTAAACCCACATTGAGAATCTTTAATTCCCCAATAACCAACAATAACTCTGCTTAATAAGCTAAAAATATCTCCTAAAATTCTTCTATATAGGGGCTGAGGATTTTTAATTATTGCTCCTTTTATATCTCGAGAACCAATAACAATATCATAGCCTTTTTTAAAATAAGGAAAAAATTTCTCTATTTCGCTAATAGGAGTTGAATTGTCAGCATCAGTAAAAAGACGATATTCCCCTTTTGCCTCTAGCAATCCCTGACGAACAACAAATCCTTTTCCGCGATTCTCTTTATTATCAATTAGTTTTAAATTCTTAATTTCAGAAATTAACTCTTTTATAATTTCTGCTGTTTTATCTTTTGAGCCATCATTTACCACAATAATTTCATAATCATAATTTTGTTTTTCTAAATAAGAAGAAATTTCTTTTAAAGTTTTTGGCAAACGTTTTTCTTCATTGTAAGCAGGAATAACAACTGATAAATACATATAATATAAATTATTTATAATTTTTAATTATAACACAGTTAAAATTTTTACTCGATTATTTTTTATAGCTATTGTGTGCTCAAAATGAGCAGACAAAGAATTATCTCTTGTTCTAAAACCATATCCATCTTTTGCTCTTTTTATTCTCCAATCCCCTTTTGTAAGCATTGGCTCAATACAAAAAGTCATTCCATTTTTTATAGTTTCATTTCCATCATCTTTATTAAAAAAATTTAATATTAAAGGATCCTCATGAAGTTTTCTCCCAATACCATGACCGCATAATTCCTTTATTACATTAAAACCTTGCTCTTTTGCATATTTTTCAATAAATTTACCAATTTCATAAAATTTTAGTCCCGGCTTTATATTTTCAATTGCTTTATTAAGAGTATTTTTAGTAGCTTTAATTAATTTTTGTTTTTCTAAAGAAATCTTTCCCACGCCACAAGTTACAGCCATATCAGAATGAAAACCCTTATAAAAAAGACCTAAATCTAAAGAAACAATATCACCTTCATTTAATATTACATTAAAAGGAATCCCGTGCACAATAACTTCATTTATTGATAAACAAAGCGTTGCTGGAAAACCATCATAATTTTCAAAAGAAGGTAAAGCATTATTTTCCAAGATAAGTTTTTTAGCTAAATCATTTAGATAGTCTCCTTTTACATTAGGTTTCACCTCCTCTAATAATTTTTTCATTATCATCGCTAAAATTTTTCCCCCTTCTTCCATTACCTCAATCTCTTCTAAGGATTTAATAGTGATCATTTAAAAAATTATTTTAAAGAATTTACAATATCATAATAGACATCGGCAACTGATTGCTCTCCATTAATTTTTTTCATCCATAATTTTTCTTTTTTAAAATATTCAATTAAAGGAAAAGTTCTTTCTTGATATTCTTTTAATCTTATTTTTATACTCTCTATATCGTCTAATCCTTCTCTCCTTATTAATTTAGAACCATCTAAAGGACACATTGTTAATTTTTTAGTTTCTTTATTGTATAAAATTGGATGACGAAATAATTCGCAAATTTTTCGATTAGAATTTCTAAAAATTGTTTGTTCCGGACTTATTTCAATAAAAAAAACTTTTATGTTGTTTTTACCATAAAGTTTTTTAAGCAAAGGAATTATTTCTTTTGCTTCTTCTAATGTTCGGGGGGAACCCGCTAAAATTAGATTTTTGCCTTCTTTATTTAATTCTTTAATTTTTTCTTTTACTAAATAAGCAACAAATAAAGGAGTGCATAATTTTCCTTCTTTCCATAATTTTTTTTCATCTAAAATATTGTATTTTTTATTTTTTATTATTACTTCTTTTTTTGCTTTTTTGTTTTCTTCTATTTCTTTAAATTTTTCTTCTAAAATTTTACTTGTCTCAAAATAATATAAATTTAATTTATCTGATAATAACTCCGCTTGGGTACCCTTCCCTGCTCCAGGAGGGCCAAAAAGAATAATAACTTGTTTCATATTTTTGATTTAATTTAAAATTTAAAAAGTTTCGTAATCTCTCATCTCCAATTGAGCATTTATCTGCCGCATTGTTTCTAAAACTACACTTACAACTATAAGAAGCGATGTTCCTCCAATTAAAAATCCGAAAACCTTAATATTAGTAATACCTTCAACAATAGAAGGTAAAACAGCGATTATTCCTAAAAACAAGGCACCTATAAATAATACTCTGTTTAAAATATAAGAAAGAAAATGAACAGTAGAGTCACCAGGCCTTATCCCAGGTATAAAACCTCCCATTTTTTTAAGGTTATTAGCAATTGCTTTTGGATCAAAAGTTACAGCAGTATAAAAATAAGTAAAAATAATAACTAAAATAAAATATAAAATCCCATGTATCCATGGATTATTAAAGAAATCAGCAATATTTTTCGAAATACTACCAACTGGCCCGCTAACTCCGCTTAAAAAACTTGCTATCATTGAAGGAAAAAGCAAAATAGATAAAGCAAAAATTATTGGTATTACTCCTGCAGGATTAATATTTAAGGGCAGATAAGTTGATGCTCCACCATACATTTTCATCCCTTTTACTCTTTTTGCATAAGAAACAGGAATATTTCTTCTTCCTTCTGTTATTAAAACAACTCCAGCAATAATTACAAAAGCCATTGCAAAAAACAAAATATAACTTGGAATTTGGCTAACATCCCAGGTAAAAATAATTTGACGAATATTTGAAGGAACATTAGCAATAATACCAGCGAAAATCAATAAAGAAACCCCATTTCCAATTCCTTTTTCTGAAATTAATTCTCCAAACCACATTAAAAGCATTGTTCCAGCAGTAATAGTTAAAATTGAAGAAAGAAATATTAAAGGTGGCAAATGAGGAATGACGTTTTGTCTTTGAAATAAAGAAAGCATTGCATAACCTTGAAGCATTGCCAAAGGCACAGTTAAAATTCTTCCGTATTGATTAAATTTTCTTCTACCAGCTTCTCCTTCTTCTTTATACATTTTTTCTAATTGAGGAAATATCATTGTTAAAAGTTGCAAAATAATTGTTGAGGTAATATAAGGACCTAATCCAAGCATAGCAATAGAAAATTTATCTAATGTTCCTCCGGTAAACATATTTAAAAGACCAAAAAGCTGAAATTGTTCAAAAAAAACTTTTAAATTCTGAGCATTCATTCCCGGGATAGGAATATTTGACATTAATCTAAAAATAGCAAAAATTCCTAAAACAAAAAAAATCTTTTTTCTTAATTCAGGAATTTTAAAAATTTGAATTATTTTTTGATACCACATTTTTTTAAAATTATTTATTAGCTAATAAATGTAAATGTAAATGGTCAATTATCTGTCCGCCATTTCGGCCAACATTTATATGTAATTGATAACCGTCTAAATTTTTTTCTTCTGCAATTTTTTTTGCGAGGAAAATTAATTCTCCTATTAACATTTTATCTTCTTCTTGTAAATGATTAATCGAAGTAATATGTTTTTTCGGAATAATTAAAAAATGAATCGGTGCTTTTGGATTAATATCTTTAAAAGCCAGAAATTTATCATCTTCATATATAATATCCGATGATACTTCCTTATTTATAATTTTACAAAAAAGACAATCCATAATTTTATTTTAAATTTAATTTTATTTCAAGTTTTTATTTTTTTAATCTTTTTTTAACTTCTTCTACCACATTTTCTATTTTTATTGTTTCTTGATGACCTGTTTCCATATTTCTTAAAATTACCTCATTATCTAAAGCTTCTTTTTGGCCAATAATTAAACAATATTTTACATTTAATTTGTTTGCTTTATTTAATTGAGCCTTTAAAGAATCTCTTCCTAATGATTCTGCTATTTTTATTTTTGACTTTCTAAAATCTTCTAAAATTCTTAAACTTTTTTTCTTCGCTAAAGAACCAAGCTGAGCTAAAAAAACAGGAAAATTTTCTTCTTTTTCTAAAACCTCAATGTTTTCTTTTTTCATTAGCTCTACAATTCTTTCAACTCCTAATGCTGCTCCAGCAGCTGGGACGTCCTTTCCCCCTAAAACCTTAACTAATTTATCATATCTTCCACCACCGCCTAAAGCATTTCCAATATCTTTTTCAGATTGAGAATCAAGATAAAAAATTTCAAAAACAGTTTTTGTGTAATAATCAAGTCCTCTAACTAAATAAGGATTTAAATTATAAGGTAATTCTATCTCATCTAAAAATTCTAAAACTTCCTTAAAATGAGCTTTACATTCATCACATAAATAATCTAAAATTTGAGGCGCTTCTGATTTTATTATCTGACATTTTTCTTCTTTACAATCTAATACCCTCAAAACATTTTCTTTAATTCTTCTTTTACAATCACTGCATAAAGAAACTTCTCTGCTTTTTAAATAATTTGTTAAAAGTTTTTTATAATAAGGTCGGCATTGATTATCTCCTATGCTGTTTATCTCAACTATTAAATTTTTAATTTTTAATTCTTTTAAAATGTTATAACAAATTTGAATAATTTGGGCATCTATTACAGGATTTTTTTCTCCAATTACTTCAAAACCAAATTGCCAAAATTGCCTATACCTTCCAGCTTGAGGATGTTCGTAACGAAAACAAGGGCCAAAATACCATAATTTTACTGGTTGAGGTAAATTATACATTCCATGTTCAATATAGGCCCTTATTATAGAAGGAGTCCATTCCGGCCTTAAAGCAAGAAAGTCTCCCCCCTTAGTTTTTAAAATATACATTTCTTTTTTAATAATATCTGTTGCCTCACCTGTTCCTCTTGAAAAAATTTCTGCATCCTCTAAAACAGGAGTGTCAATTTTTGAAAATCCATAAAAATCAGCAACACTTGAAACAACATCATAAATTTTTTTAAAATATTTCTGATCTTCTGGCAAAATATCATGCATTCCAGTGGGGCTTTGAAATTTTGGTTTTTTCATAAAATTTAAAATTTAAAAAGAATACAATGGCGCTTCAAATTTAGAAAAATCTCCAAACGGCCATGCTCTTATTAATACTCTGCCAATAATAAGATCTTTTTTTACCGGGCCAAATCTTCTTGAATCGTAAGAAAAATCTCTATTATCTCCTAAAACAAAATATTCATCATGGCCTAATGTAATTTCAATTTTTTCGTTTGGATTAAATACAAAAGGAATATAATCTTTTTCATTTAAAATATACACTTTACCATCTTTTAAAATCTTTAATTGTCCGTCTTCAATTTTTATTGTCTCTCCAGGCAGACCAATCACTCTTTTAATAAATTTTTGGGAAGGCATAAAAGGATATTTAAAAACAATCACTTCTCCTCTTTTTGGCTCTCTAAACCTATAAGAAATCTCATCAACAATTAAATAATTTCCATCTTTAAAATTCGGTTCCATTGATTCTCCTTTAACTAAAAAAGGCTGAAATAAAAAATATCTTATAGGTACAACTATAATAAAAGCAATAGCTGCTATTTTCATGATTTCCCAAATAAAAGAAAGAAATTTTCTCATATTTTTATATTATTAAAAATTAATATTAATTTATCTTATTATGACAAATATTTCATTTTTTTTCAAGATAAATGCTATAATAAACAAAAAATAAAAAATGTTTTTAATTATAGGGCTAGGAAACCCATTAAAAAAATATATAAATACACGCCATAATGTCGGATTTATGGCTATTGATAAATTTAAGGAAAATAATAATTTTCCAGAATTTAAATTTGATAAAAAATCAAACGCTCTTTTGTCAAAAAAAGACAATATTATTCTTTTAAAACCTCAAACTTTTATGAATGAATCTGGAAAAAGTGTAAAAAAAATAATAAAAGATAAAAATATAAAACTTGAAAATTTAATTGTTGTTCACGATGACATTGATTTAATTATAGGAAAAATAAAAATTGTAAAAGATAGAGGTTCAGCAGGGCATAAAGGCGTAGAATCAATCATAAATGAATTGAAAACAAAAAATTTTATAAGAATAAGAATCGGAATTGGTTTTCAAAGTGAAAAGCCAAAAGATACAAAAAATTTTGTTATAAATAATTTTACAAAAGAAGAAAAAGAAATAATCAATAAAACATTAGAGGAAGTAAATGAAGCGATTAAAATTATTATAGAAAATGGCTATGAAAAAGCAGCAACTATTTACAATCATTAAAATTTATGGAAGAAATAAAAGAAATTACAATTGAAGATAAAAATTATCCTGAACTTTTAAGAAAAATAAAAAATCCCCCTAAAAAACTTTACATTAGAGGTAAAATTAAAAATAAAGAAAATTGTTTTGCTATTGTCGGCACAAGAAATTGTTCTGATTATGGAAAAAGAGTTGCTTTAGATTTTAGCGGAAAATTATTAGATGCTGGAATAACAATTGTAAGCGGAATGGCACCGGGAATTGATACTTTCTCACATAGGGCAGCAATAAAAAGAAAAAAAAGAACAATTGCTGTTTTGGGAACAGGACTAGACGAAAAAAGCATTTTCCCAAAAGAAAATATTTTACTTTCTAGGAAAATTATCGAATATGGAGGATGTTTAATTTCTGAATACCCACCAAATACTAAAGGAACTAAATTTACCTTTCCCCAAAGAAACAGAATAATTTCTGGCCTCTCATTGGGAACGTTAATCGTAGAAGCAAAGGAAAAAAGCGGCTCTTTGATTACTGCAAACTACACAATAAAGCAAAAGAGAAAATTATTTGCTATTCCTGGACAAATTTATTCTTTAAATTCTAAGGGAACTAATAATTTAATAAAAAATGGAGCAATTCTCGCTTCTGATGTAAATGATATTTTAAAAGAATTAAAAATTAAGAATATAGAAAAAAATATTAAAAAAGAAATTAAAGGAGACAATAAAGAAGAAAATTTAATTTTAAATATTTTAAAAGAAGAGCCTTTGCATATTGATAAAATCATAGAAAAAACAAATTTACCTCCTCAAAAAGTAGCTGGAATTTTAACTATTCTTGAATATAAAGATAAAATTGAAAATCTAGGGGGAAATGTTTTTAGTATAATAAATTAAATTATTAAAATGAATTTAATTATTGTTGAAAGCCCAACAAAAGCAACAACTATCAAAAAATTCTTAAAAGATAAATATAATGTTCTTGCTTCTTATGGTCATATAAGAGATCTACCTAAAAGCGAATTAGGGGTTGATATAGAAAATAATTTTGAACCAAAATATATTATTCCCAAAAAATCAAGAAAAACAATTTCAGAATTAAAAAAAGCAGCAGAAAAATCAAAAAATATAATAATAGCAACAGATGAAGACAGAGAAGGAGAAAGTATTGCTTGGCATATTAAAGAGGTTTTAAAATTAGAAGATTATCAAAGAATTGTTTTCCATGAAATTACCCCAAAAGCAATTGAGAATGCTATTAAAAATCCGAGAAAAATAGATATGAATTTAGTAAATGCCCAGCAAGCAAGAAGAATTTTAGACCGATTAGTGGGATATAAGCTTTCTCCTTTCTTATGGAAAAAAATAACAAAAGGATTATCTGCTGGAAGAGTTCAATCAGTAGCAGTAAGATTAATAGTAGAACGAGAAGTAGATATTAAAAATTTCTTACCGCAAGAATATTGGACAATCTCTGCTTTTCTTTCAAAAATAAAAAATGAAGACGAAAAAGATAACAAAGAAATTGAATCTTTACTTTATAAAAAAAATAATAAAACAATAGAAAAATTAGATATTAAAAACGAAAAGCAAGCAAAAGAAATCTTAAAGGATTTAGAAGACGCAGAATATAAAATTAAAAATATATCTAAAAAAGAAATAAAGAAAAATCCCCTCCCCCCTTTTATCACTTCAACTCTTCAACAAGAATGCTGGCAAAAATTTAAATGGCCTTCAAAATTAACAATGAGCCTTGCTCAACAGCTTTATGAAAAAGGTTTAATAACTTATCATCGAACAGATTCTTTAAATTTATCTGAATTTTCTCTTTTTTCAGCAAAAAAATTTATTATTGAAAATTATGGAAACAATTATTGGACAGGTATTAAAAAATATAAGACAAAATCAAAAGGAGCCCAAGAAGCTCACGAAGCAATAAGACCAGCCTACCCAGAAAAAACTTTTTCTGAATTAAAAATTCAAGAGAAATTAGATGAAAAAAGCTTAAAACTTTATGATTTAATTTGGAAACGTTTTATTGCTTCTCAAATGTCTCAGGCAATTTTTGATAATACAAACATAGATATTTCTGCTAAAAATTATTTATTTAAAACAACAGGGCAAACTTTAAAATTTGACGGTTTTTTAAAAGTATATCCTCTAAAATTTGAAGAAAAAGAACTACCAAATTTAGAAAAAGAAGAAATATTAAAATTAATTAAAATTATTCCCTTAAAACATTTCACTCAGCCACCGCCAAGATTTAATGAAGCAAGTTTAATTAAGATATTAGAAGAAAATGGAATTGGAAGACCATCTACCTATGCTCCGATTATTTCTACTATTCAGGAAAGAAATTATGTTAAAAAAGACGAACAAAAAAGATTTTATCCAACAGAAATTGGAATTCTTGTCAATGATGTTTTAACAAAACATTTTCCAGAAATAGTTGATATAAAATTTACAGCAAAAATGGAAGAAAATTTAGATAAAATTGCCCAAGGAAAAATAGATTGGAGAAAAGTTTGTAAAGATTTCTATATTCCTTTTGAAAAGAATCTTGAAGAAAAATACAAAGAAGTCTCTAAAAAAGAAATCTCTGAAACCCCAACCAATGAAAAATGTCCAAAATGTTCATCCCCTATTATAATTAAAATGGGAAAATTTGGAAAATTTTACGCTTGCTCTAATTTTCCAAATTGTAAATACACTAAACCTTTAAAAGAAAATATATCTTTAAATATTATATGCCCTAAATGCAATAAAGGCGAAATAATTGAAAAAAGAACAAAAAAAGGTAAGATTTTTTACGCCTGTAATAATTGGCCTAAATGCGATTTTGCTTTATGGGATAAGCCTATAAATAAAAAATGCCCAAAATGCTCTTCTCTTTTAATTGAAAAAAAGGGAACAATATTCTGTTCTAATAAAGATTGTCAAAATTCAAAATTTATGGCAAAATAAGATATTTATTAAAAAAATAATGCCGAAGTGCTGGAACTGGCAGACAGGATGGACTCAAAATCCATTGTCCTTTAACGGACGTGAGGGTTCAAATCCCTCCTTCGGCACATTTTATTCAGGTAAAGGACATCCAGTTTTCTCAGAAAGCTGAGAAAAAGACAGTTTTCCTCTTAAAACAGAGCCATCTTGAAAAACCCAATATGGATATGCATCAATCTCTTTTTCTAGACAAATTTGTTTTTGGCCTTTTTTATCTCTTGTTGAACACTCTACATAAGGTAAAAGTTTTGCTGATTTTTTAAACATTTCTTTTTGCTCATTTGTGTATTTAGACCAAAAAGCGCCATAAAGCACTACTCCTTTTTCTTTTAAGCATAAGACAAAAGAATCATATTCGCCATAAGTTCTTGGATTTTTTTGAAAATAAAAATATAAAAAAATACTTAAAATTATTAAAAATATTAAAAAGATTATTAAAAAAATAATTCTTTTTTTCATAATATTATTTTTACTTACTAATTTATTTATAATATCAAATTTTTCTAAAAAATAAAAAGGGATTGAAATAAATTTTATTTCAATCCCATAATAAATTAATTTCTAGATAGGGGCGGATCCGCTCTTTTTACAATCACCACTTTTCGATCACCGTCACATTCGAAAGACCATCCTGCCTTAGCTAAAAAATTTGCGATTCTTAATATATCATTATCATAAGGAAAAATCCTCTTTCCATTAACTATTTCAAGGATAATTTTTATATCCTCTATGCTTATATCAGGCATCTTGTTTTTTGACATAATTATCTCCTTTCTACGCAAACAGCGTAAACATTAATATTATCAAAGTTGTATAACTGAAAAAAAATAACCAGAACATAACTATTCTCCTTTTTTTAATTTATTTTTAATTTAAAGAACAATTTTTTATAAATTCATTATATCACAATTATAAATTTTGTCAATAGATATTAATATTTGACATTTAATTTTTATTATTTTAAAATAAAAATATGAACATTGAAAATTAACTTTTACTAAAAGGAGGAAGAGCAATGATAAAAAATAATAAAACGCATCATCACAAACGAACATTAGAACATCTCCTAAAAAGGTTAAAACGTTACCTAAAAAAATTAAAACACCGCCTAAAACGTATAATTTGTTGCTTTTTAGGACATGAAAAGATTCTACATAATGGCAAACCCGTTTGTAAAAGATGCCGCAGATATTTAGTTTAAAATTTTTTAGAGAGAATTATATAATTCTCTCTCTTTTTTTTATTATTTTTTTAAATAAAGATTCTATAATAAAACCGCTTAAAATTCCAATAATCGCTCCTACTAAAATATCAGATAAAAAATGCACTCCTGTAAAAACTCTTGCCAAAGAAATTAAAAAACTTGATAAAAAAAATAATAAACCTGCTTTTTTATTATATAAAAAAACTATCGCAGAGATAGCAAAATAAAAAGCAGCATGTCCTGAAGGAAAAGAACCAGTATCTTTATGAAAAATAAGTAAATTTACACTATTATTAATAAAAGGTCTTGGGCGATACCAAAAAAATCTTATTATTTCAACAATAACAAACCTGCTTAAAAAAGCAGATATTAATGATAAAAGAACCATTTTAAAATATTTCCTAAAATCTATTATTAGAAAAAATATTAAAATTAAAATTAAAATTGTTCCTAAATGCTCAGCGCAAAAAATTCCAAATGTATCTAAAGATAAAGATTTTCCGGTAAATTGGTTTATTGTTTTAAAAAGATATAAATCCATTATTTTTTATTTAGTTCTATTAAATTTTCAATTAAACAAGCTACGGTTAAAGGACCTACTCCATGAGGAGTTGGAGTGATAAATTTAACTTTTTTTGAAACGCTTTTTATATCGGCATCTCCAATTATTTTCTTATTTTTAAAAGAAGTGCCAATATCAATTATAGTTACCTCATTTTTAATCATATAACCTTTAATTAACTCTGCTTTTCCAACACCAGAAATTATAATATCCGCATTTTTGGTAAAATAAGAAATGCTTTTAGTAAATTCATTAATCACTGAAATTGTTGCTTTTTTTTGAAGCAACCAAATAGATAGAGGAAAACCAACTAATTTTCCAGACCCAATAATTAAAATTTTCTTTCCCTTAAGAGTTATTTTATACTTTTTAAAAAGATAAAAAACCGCATTAACCGTTGGTGGCAAAATTTTTAAACTTCCGGTATAAAATTTTCCTAAATTTGTTTCTGATAAAACATCGACATCTTTAAGAGGAGGAATAATATTTAAAAGTTCCTGTTCTTTATCTTTAAATTTTTTAGGAAGAGGCAATTGAATTATTATTCCTGAATTTAAATTATTTTTACAGATTTTTTCAATTTCATTTTTTAATTTATTAAAACTAATATTTTCGCTAAATTTAATTAATTCAAAATTTATTCCAACCTTCTGACAAGCTTTTTCTTTTTGGCGAATAAATATTTCTGAAGCAGAATTTTTACCAACTAAAATAGCAACTAATTTTAAAGATAAATTATTTTTTCTTACTTCTTTTTTTAAATTTTCTAAAATTTTATCTGCTATTTTTTTTCCTTCTAATAAAATCATGGTAATGGAAATTTTTTACAAAAATTTTTAATTTCTTTTCTAATTTTTTTTACTGATTTTTTATTAGAAATTACTTCATTAACCCAAAAAGCGATTTTTTTCATTTCTTTTTCTTTCATTTTTCTAGTGGTCAAAGCTGGAGTGCCTAATCTTATTCCAGAAGGATTAAAAGGAGGGTTAGGATCATAAGGAATTTCATTTTTATTAACTATTATTCCTGCTTCTTCTAATAAATTTTGAGCATCCTTTCCGGAAATATTTTTATTTCGCAAATCAATTAAAATTAAATGATTATCAGTGCCACCAGTTAATAAATTAAAATTATATTTTTTAAGTTCAGACGCTAAAATTTTACAATTTTTTACTATTTGTTTAGCATAACTTTTAAAAGAAGGATTTAATGCTTCTTTTAAACAAACAGCAATTGCCGCAATATTGTTCATATGAGGGCCTCCCTGAAGACCCGGAAAAACAGATTTATCTATTTTTTGAGGTAAATCTTTGTCTTTTTTAATTCCTTTCTCAGTTACCATTATCATTGCTCCTCTTGGACCTCTTAATGTTTTATGAGTAGTAGTTGTTATAATATCAACAAAAGGAACTGGTGAAGGATGAACATTGGAAACAACTAAACCTGCAATATGAGAAATATCAGCCACTAAATAAGCATTTATTTTTTTAGCAATATAACTAAATTTTTCCCAATCAAAAATTCGAGGATAAGCAGTTGCTCCAACAAAAATAAGTCTTGGCTTCTCTTTTAAAGCTAATTTTTCAACTTCTTTGTAATCGATTAATTTTGTTTTTTCATCAACTTTATATTGAATAGAATTAAAAATTTTTCCAGAAAAATTTACCTTCCACCCATGAGTTAAATGCCCGCCATAAGGTAAACCCATTCCCATTATTTTTTCATAAGGCCTTAAAAGAGCAAAATAAACTGCTTGGTTTGCAGAAGACCCAGAATAGGGCTGAACATTAACATAAGGAACTTTAAATAATTTCTTTGCTCTTTCTCTGCATAAATTCTCAATTTCATCGTAATATTTCAATCCAGCATAATATCTTTTTTGAGGATAACCTTCTGCATATTTGTCTGTTAAAACCGAACCTAAAGCTTCTCTTACTGCTTGAGAACTATAATTTTCAGAAGGAATCATATTTAAAGTTGTTTTTTGCCTTTCTTCTTCCTTTTTTAAAAGATTAAAAATCTTTGGATCTGTTTTTTTTAAAAACATAAAATTTAATTATCTTTTTTTAATTATTATTTTTTCTTTTGTTAAGTCAATAATTTGAGAAGGCCTGCTTTTTGAAAGATTACCACTATCTATAACAATATCAGGCTTTATTTTTTGTTTTTCAAATTGTTTTAAAACTTTTTTTATTTCAGTTGAAGCAGGTTTTTGAGAGATATTAGCAGAAGTTGCAGTTAAAGGTTTTCTTGTTTTATCAAGCAATAAATTTATTAACTTATTATCTATTATTCTAATTCCAATTGTTTTTTCTTTTCCAAATAAAATTTTTAGCAAATTACTTTTTTTTCTTTTCAAAATAAAAGTGTTTTTTTTATTTAAATTATTTTTAATAAATTCTTCTTGTTCTTTATTTATAAAAGCATATTTTTTTGCCATTCTTAAATCTTTTACAAATACAGATATTGCTTTTTCTTTCCTTCTTTTCTTTATTTTAAAAATTTTCTTAACTGATTTTTCATTTGTTGCGTCACAGATTAAACCATAAACTGTATCCGTAGGGCAAATTAAAACTTTCCCCTCTTTTATCGCTTTAGCTAATTTTTCTATTAGTTTTTCAAAATTATCTTCATTAAGTTTTAAAATTTCCATTATTTTATTTTTTTTCTTTAATAAATTTAGAAAACATTAAAATATCAGAAGGATTACCAAAATCTAACCAATAATCTTGAAGTACTTTTATTTTCACTTTTTTTTCTTTTGCTAATAAGGTTATCACATCTGTAATTTCATATTCGCCTCTTGAAGATTTTTTAATTTCTGAAAGTTTATCAAAAACTTCGGGAGTAAATTTATACAAACCAGCATTAATTAAATCCCCTACTTTCTCTTTTGGTTTTTCAACAATTTCTTTTAAAAATCCATTCTTATTAATTAAAACTCCGTATTTCTCCGGATGAGAATGTCTTATTGCGGCAATATAATTATATTTTTTATCATTTCTCATTTCTTTTAAGTCTCTTACTGAATAAAAATTATCACCGCAAACAAATAAAAATTGCTCATTTTTTAAAATATCTCTTACACACATTAAAGGACACGCTGTTCCATATATTTTTTCTTTTGGGCCTAAAATTTCAAATTGATTTACTATATTCACCTTGTAATTAAATTCTTTTACAAATTCTCTCATTTTTTCTTCTTTATAGCCAACAACTAAAATTATCTCATCAAAACCAGCTTCTATAAGATTATCTAATAAATAAGAAAGAAATGGTTTTTTTCCAACTTTTATTAAATGTTTACTTTTGTTTTTTGTTATGTGAAGCATTCTCGTTCCCTGGCCTGCTGCTGCAATAACAACTTTTTTAATCATATTTTAAAATTTTATTTATAAAAATATTTAAAAATTTCTTTCTATAAATTAAAATAAAATATTGTTTTAGATTAAACTACAAAATTTATTAATTTATTAGGCACAAAAATTATTTTTTTGATATCTTTATTATCAATCCATTTCTTAATTTTATCTTGTGATAAAGCAATTTTTTTTGCTTCTTCTTCCGAGATATTATACTCTACTTCTATTTTATCACGAACTTTTCCATTTACTTGAATAATAAAAGTAGTTTTTTCTTCTTTAATATATAAAGAATTATATTTTGGCCATTTGTAAAAGAAAATACTTTTTTTATTTCCTAATTTTTGCCAAAGCTCTTCTGATAAATGAGGAGCAAAAGGAGATAAAAGAATTAAAAAAGCAGAAAAATGTTTTATATCTATTTCTTTTTCTTTTTCCATTTTATTTAAAAGCACCATTAAACTTGATATAGCTGTATTAAATCGAAAATTCTCTATATCTTCTTCAACTTTTTTAATTGTTAAATGAAGTAATTTTTCTAATTCTTTATTTTTTGTTTTTACTTTTTTAACTTTATCTGAAGCATTATAAACTCTTTCCAAAAACCTCCTTACTCCTTTTATTCCTTTTGTTTGCCAAGTAACTGGCTGATCAAAAGGACCCATAAACATATGATAAACACGAAAAGAATCTGCTCCATATTTTTTTATAACCTCATCCGGATTAACAACATTTCCTAATGATTTTGACATTTTTCTTCTATCCGAAGCTAAAATAAGCCCTTGGTTTCTTAATTTTAAAAACGGTTCTTTAAAATCTACAATTCCCTCATCATATAAAACTTTAATCCAAAATCTTGAATATAATAAATGAAGTACAGCATGCTCAACGCCTCCAACATAAAGATCAACAGGCAAAAAATATTTGCCTTTTCTATAATCAAAAATTTTTTTATTATTTTTAGGGTCAACATACCTCAAAAAATACCAGCAAGAACCTGCCCATTGAGGCATAGTATTTGTTTCTCTTTTTGCTGGTCCTTTACATTTTGGACATTTTGTATTTACCCACTTTTCAATTGTTGCTAGAGGAGATTCACCAGTACCTGAAGGCTGATATTTTTTTATTTTAGGTAATTTTAAAGGTAAATCTTTTTCAGATAATGGAACAATTCCACATTTATTACAATGAACAATAGGAATCGGCTCACCCCAATATCTTTGTCGTGAAAAAATCCAATCTCTTAATTTATAATTTACTGTTTTTTTTGCCAAGTTCTTTTTTAACAACCATTCTCCTATTTTTTCTCTTGCTACAAAAGATTTCATTCCATTAAAAATTCCTGAATTAATTAAAACTCCTTCTCCTTCATAAGCTTCTTTAATATCTGATTCTTTTTCTGGTTTTATTACTTTAATAAATTCTAAATCAAATTTTTTAGCAAAATCAAAATCTCTTTGATCATGATACGGCACTGCCATAACAGCGCCTGTTCCATAATAGCTTAATACATAGTCAGCAATAAAAATATCTATTTCTTTATTATTTGCTGGATTTATTGCTTTTATTCCCTCTAATTTTATTCCTCTTTTTTCTTTTACTTCGCTTATTCTTTCTCTTTCTGTTTTATTTATTGCTTCTTCAATATATTTTTTAACTAAATTATAATTTAAAATTTTATCTTTTAAATTATTAATTAAAGGATGTTCTGGAGATAAAACTAAATAAGTGCATCCAAAAATAGTATCTAATCGTGTTGTAAAAACTTCAATATCTAAATTAGAATTTAAAACTTTAAATTTTATTTGCCACCCTTCTGATTTTCCTATCCAATTCTTCTGCATTGTTATTATTTTTTCAGGCCAATCAAGCCCATCTAAATCTTTTAAAAGGCGATCTGCATAAGCAGTAATTTTCAAAACCCATTGCCTTAAATTCTTTTTTACTACCTTTGTTCCGCATCTTTCACATTTGTCATCAATTACTTCTTCATTTGCTAATCCAGTTTTACACGAAGGGCAAAAATTTATAGGTAAAATCGCTTCATAAGCTAATCCTCTTTTAAACAAAAGTAAAAAAATCCATTGCGTCCATTTATAATAAGAAGGATCTGTAGTATTAATTTCTCTCGACCAATCATAAGAAAGGCCAATTGATTTTATTTGTTCTTTAAATCTTTTTATATTTTTTTTAGTTGAAATAGAAGGATGAACTCCGTTTTTTATGGCATAATTTTCTGCTGGTAATCCAAAAGCATCCCAACCCATCGGATGTAAAACATTATATCCTGAAAGACGTTTATAGTGAGATATAATATCAGTAGCGACATAACCATGAGGATGCCCAACATGCAATCCCTCTCCAGAGGGATAAGGAAACATATCTAAACAATAAAACTTTTTCTTTTTAGAAAAATCTTTTGCTTTAAAAATTTGATTTTTTTCCCAATAATTCTGCCATTTTTTCTCAATTTTTAAAGGATTATATTTATTTATCATTTTATTAAAAATATTTTTAATCTTTAATAATATCAAATGATTTTATTTTTTTCAATTTTTAGAAAATAAAAAAGGCTAAGTATAATACTTAGCCTTAAAAATTTTGTTCTAAGGTTTTTGTTTCTTAAATTTCAAAAAAAGCTTTCTTGCTTTTTTGTAATCAGTTCCGCCAAAAACAGTAGAAAAAACACCAATTCTTCCAAAACCGACATGTGAATAAAATTTCATTCTTTTTTTCATTTTCTCGATCGCCTCAGAAAGAGTTCCCTTGCTAATTCCTAAAGGAACTTTATGATCATTTAAAGAAATTGAATAAAAAACAATTTGATACTGACCTTTTTTTCTCATATAAAAATTCCTCCAAAACATTAAAGTTTAAAATAATTTTAAAGAAACTAATTTAGTTATAACATTATATTAAAATTTGTCAAACAATAAAAACTCCAGCGGATAAAAATCCGCTGGAGAAAAATTTTTGTTCTAAAATGTTACTTTGAATCAATTTTAAATAAATTCAAAACTAGAGAGTATTTTATTACAAATTTCAGTAACTTTTTCAACGCTTATTTCATTTTCAGTATCATAATCAGTATCAGCCAAAACAAAAACTTCAAATATCTTATTATCTTTTATAAAAACAATACGATAGTGTTTAGAAATTCCTATTCCTTCTTCAACCGTTCTTATTGCTGGAATTCCTCCTATTTCAAAATTTGGTCTATCTAGATTATATTCTTCAGGTATAAAAGAATTCTTTTTAAGCCAATCTATTACAGATGGAGTAATAACATCTGTTTCTCCTGGAAGCGAAAAAAGAGTCCAATCTTGATAATGACGGATTATAATATACCATTGATTATTTTTAGTAAAAGAGATATCGTCATCATCTGAACTGGCTACCCAACCGCTTGGTTTTGCTCTATTATAAAAATCTTGAGGTACTTTTAAGCGATAATTATGTTTTGTATTTGTATAAGTTTTCCAATTATTTATATTTGCATAATTCCTCCAATCAGCATCTTCTGTGACACTTGAAGAAGTGGGCAATCTGAAATCATAATCTTCTTCAAATCTTTGGCTATCTTCATTCCATTCAAAAACTCGTCTTGCAACCTTAACACCAGTTACTCTATCTTGACATCCGTTACATTTATTTTTACAAAATTTTTGTTCTCCTTCAAAAACTATTTCTGTAGTTCCATCTCCATGAAGATCTGCAAATCCTACTTCTGAAAATTCTTCTACTCCCTCTAAAAATTCCGTATATTTGTTAAATTTTAAAATTCTTTTAAAATTATTATTTTCAATTAAATATGCTTCAAAGACAGGATTATAAACGCATGTTCCACCTCTTGGAGTATATTCTGTTATAATAAATAATGGTTTATTATTTACTAATATTTTACCATAAACTTTAAAATCGCCTGCTATAGTAAATTCTTTATTAAAATAAACTACCTTTAAATTGTTGTTATTAGTTTTCTCTATTATACCAGATTGGGTGTAAGGGCCAGAATTTACAAAGAAAACAATAACATCGTGGTTATCAGGAAGAGATTTTGTATAGAAAAAATTAAATTTTATTCCTTCTACCATTTCCTTGAAGCCTATTTTTTCTTCATCAGGGGTAATTGTTATATAAAGTGACCTAATAGATGGTATTGCAAAATTATTTGTAATAAAATCTTTCATTTCACTTTCTTTAAATTCTACGCCAATAAATTGAGAAAAATCTGGGCTTGATTCCTGAGATATATCTGGTTCATCATTAAATGGTTCTGGATTAATTGTTGGCTGAGGTTGGATTGTTGGTTGAGGTTTGATTGTTGGCTGAGGTTGTGTTGTTGGCTGAGGTTGAATTTGTTGTTGTAAAATCATTTGTTGAAGTTGTTGTAATAATTGCTGTAACTGGGAAACAATAGATAATAGTAAAGAGATTCTTAAATTTTGAATATGAGATTGCACGTCCTGATCATTTTCTGAATAATCTGGTAAATTAGGATCTCTAGCAGCAGAAATATAGGATGTAGCTCCAAAAGATATTATTCCTAAGATAAATAAAGAAATAAATGCTATAGTTATTTGTTTTTTATATTTCATAATTTTATTTATTTTTTATTTTAATTTTTAGCTTAAGGTTAGAATTAATAATTTATTATTTTTTCGACCTTTATTAATTTTTATCTAATACCTTTATTATATTTTAAAATAGCAAAAAATAGAAGTCAAATAATCAATAAAATATGATTTTTAAAAATATTGACAAAATAATAAATTTAGAATATTACCAAAATAGACCTTTAAATTTTAATTAACATAGGAAGGAGGAAACGCAATGAAAATAATTATTATTGACGATGATGAAAGCTGGTTAGAAATGTTGAAATCTTGGATTAAAATATGGTTAGGAGAAAATACTATTATTTTAACTTTTTCTTCATTTTTTCAAGTAGAAGAAAAAGACTTTAATGATTGCTGTTTGGTAATTACTGATTATCAGATGCCGGATATTTCCGGTATTGAAGTGGTAGAATGGCTTAAGCAACAACATCCAGAAATAAAAGTAATTTTAATGAGTGGTATTAATTTTTTAAAAAGTAAGGCAGATTGGTTTATACCAAAATACAAATTTAAGGAGATTGAACAAATTCTATTATCTTTATAATTTTTAGCCGAAGAATAAATTTCTTCGGCTTTTTATTTTAAATTTTAAATAATTTTTTTGCGTTTTCGGTTGTAATTTCAGCTAATTTTTCAAAACTTATATTTTTTATTTTAGTTATTTTTTCAAGAATATATTTTATAAAAACCGGTTCATTTCTTGAAACATTTATCATCGGCGGAATTAAATAAGGACAATCTGTCTCAACTAAAATTCTCTCTAAAGGCGTTTCCTTTATAATATCATCTAAATTAAGTTTAAAAATAATTCCATTAAATCCGATATAAAAGCCCATATTTAAAACTTCTTTTAACTCATCTTTATTTCCAGTGAAACAATGAATTACTCCTTTAATATTATTTTTCTTTTTTAAAATATCCAATAAATCATTATAAGCCATCCTACAATGAAAAATTATAGGTAAATCTAATTCTTGAGCAAAATCTATTTGTTTTAATAAAGCATTACGTTGTCTTTCTTTAAATTCATTTATTCTTATTTTTGTTTTGGGTTTGTAATAATAATCCAGCCCAATCTCCCCTATTGCTTTAACTTTTTTTGATCTTATAAGTAATAAATATTTTTCTTTATCAAATTCTTCTTCTCTTGTTTTAAATTCAATTTCTTCTTTATCAATTTTTTCTTTAAAAATTCCTGACGATAAATGTATAGGATGAAGCCCTATTGCAGCATAAACATCTTTTTCATATTTTTCAGCTATTTCCACTGCTCTTTTACTTGTGTCGTACTGAGATCCTACGTTTATAATTGAAATATTATTTTTAAAGCATCTTTTAATTACTTCATCCCAATCATTTTTATAAGCATTAAAATTTAAATGAGCATGAGTATCAATTATCATTGATAAAAATAATTATTTTAAAAAATTTTTTATAGTTTTAGGAAAAAGAATTTCGCTTTTTTTTGTTTTTATTTGTTTTTTAATTCTTTCATAAGTTTCTGGTAAAAATGGATAAATTAAATTATTGATTTCATTTAAAATTATTATCAAGTCTCCAATAATTAAAGGCGCCCTTTTTTTATTTTCCCATGGTTTTTCTTTATCAATATATTTATCAGAAAACTTAATTAATTCCCAAATGCTTTCTAAAGCTGTATTAAATTTAAATTCTTTCATTAATTTATGATATTCTTTTTTTATTTTTTTTATCTCTTTTTGAATAATTTTATTATCACTTTTTTTTATGCCAAATTTTTCCTCCATTGAAACTACTCTTGAAACTAAATTTCCCAACCCAGAAGATAAATCTGAATTGTATCTTTTTTCAAATTTTTCGTAAGTAAAATCTCCGTCTTCTGTGGGAGGAATTTCTCTTAAAAGAAAATATCTTACAGGATCAGCGCCGTATTTTTCTATTAAATCAAAAGGATTTATTATATTCCCTAATGATTTTGACATTTTTTGGCCTTTTGAGGTAATAAAGCCGTGAATAAAAATGTTTTTAGGACAAGGCAATTTTAAAGATAAAAGCATTATTGGCCAAATTATTGCATGAAAACGATAAATATCTTTTCCAATACAATGAACATCAGCGGGCCAATATTTTTTAAATTTAGATAAATTTTTATTATAGCCTATAGCAGAAATATAATTTATTAAAGCATCAACCCAAACATAAATAGTTTGGCTTTCATCATTAGGAACTGGAATTCCCCAGCTAACTTTTTCTTTTGGCCGAGACACGCTTATATCATCTAATCCTTCATTTAAAAAAGAAAGAATTTCATTTTTTCTTTTTTCCGGAATAATTTTAATTTTTTCATCTTCTATTATTTTCTTTATTTTTTTTTGATATTTTGAAAGCTTCAAAAAATAATTTTCCTCTTCAATTATTTCAGGTTTTTCTAAGTGGTAAGGACATTTTCCATTTATTAAATCTTTTTTTAAAAGAAATTTTTCGCAACCAACGCAGTAAAAACCTTTGTATTTCTTTTTATATATATCACCATTTTCTTTAAGTTTCAGCCAAACTTTCTTTACTGTTGGAATATGCCTTTTTTTATCTGTTGTCCTAATAAAATCATCATTAGAGATATTCAAAGATTCTGTTAGTTTTTTAAACTGAAAAGACATTTCATCAACAAATTCTTGAGGTTCTTTTCCAATCTCTTTTGCTTTTTTAAATATTTTCTCTCCATGTTCATCTGTGCCAGTTAGAAAAAAAACATCTTTTTTAAAAGTTCTTTGATACCGAGAAATTACATCTGCCTGAATTAATTCCAAAGCATAACCTAAATGAGGCGACGCATTTACATAGGCAATAGATGTAGTAATATAAAATTTATTTTTCATATGTTATAATTATTAATTATCTTATCATATTTTTAAAATTTTTAAATTCTATGATTTTAACCCCTCATTTTTTAACCGGCGCCGCAATTATAAACAAAACAAATCCTTTTTTAGGAATTATTCTTTCTTTTTTAAGTCATTATCTTTTAGATGCTATCCCCCATTCTGAATATTCAATAAAAAATATAAAAAATAGAAAATGGAAAAAATCTTTTTTTGATTTTTTAAAAATATTTTTTGATTTATTTTTAGGAATTTTAATTATTTTTATTATAACAAAAAAAATATTTCTTTCTTTCATTGGCGGGTTTTTTGCTATTTTCCCTGATATTTTAACTTTTTTCTATATTCTTTTTCCTCAAAATAAAATTTTAAAATATCATTATAATTTTCACAAAAAAATTCATTTTTTTAACAAAGAAGAACAAAATTCAATTAAGTTTAAAAATATGAATTTTTCTGAAAAAATTTATTTTTTATTTAAAATTTTTTCTCAGATAGTTATAATTTTAATAGCAATTATTTTATTAAAATTATAACTAAAAAGATTTAATCTCTTTTTCTTTTCTTTTTTCTAAAAATTCTTTTATGAATTCAAACAAAATTCCTGCCAATGGAATGGCTAAAATTGAACCTAAAAATCCCCATAACTCTCCGCCAGCAACCAAAGCAAATAAAACTAATACCGGAGGAACATCAATAAATTTTTTCATTAAAAGAGGAGATAAGATATTATTTTCAATATTTTGAATTAAAATAAAAGCAATAATTATAAAAATTGATTTTAAAGAATCTACAGAAAAAGTAATTAAAAACAATAAAATACCTGTTATAAATGGCCCAATATAAGGGATAAAATTAAAAATCCCTGCCAGTAATCCTAAAATAAAAGGATATTTTATTTTAAAAATTAAAAGAACAGCGCAAGTTAAAATACCAACAAAAAAACAAGAAGCTATTCTTGCGCTAAACCACTGGGTAATTTTTTTCTGAGATCTTCGCCAAATATTTAAAGCAGTTGTTTCGTACTTTGAAGGAAAAACAAGAAATAAAATTCTTTCAATTATTTTTTCTTCCATCGAAAGAAAAATTGCTGTTGTAATTACAAAAATAGTGCTTAAAACACCCCCAAAAACAATAAATAAGGCATTAAGAATGCTTTGGCCCATTCTCTGCAAAGAATCAATTAAATTTTTAATTAAAGCATCGCTGTTTGTTAAAACCTCTAAATCAAACTCTTTTAAAAACGGAGAAATTTTTTCAAGATATTCAGGAAATGATTGAACAAAATTTTGTATTTCAAAAGCAATTATAGGGGCGATCAACCAAATTAAAAAACCAAAAAATAGAAAAATAGAGAAATATACAATAATTACCGCAATCGCTCGAGGAATCTTTCTTTTTTGTAAAAAATCAATCGCTGGATTGAATAAAACAGAAATTACTAAAGCAAAAATAAACCAAATTAAAATATTTTTTAATTGATATAAAAAATAAAAACAAATAATAGCTAAAGAAATTTTTATAATAGTTTTCCAGGAAATATCTAAAATTTTTTCTTCATTCATATTTTTAATATTTTTTCAAATTTATTTTTATCGTTAAATGGACCTATTAATGATAAATTTAATTTTGACGGACGAAAAATATCACGAGATATTTTTAAAATATCATCTTTTGTCACCTTATCAATTTCATCACAAATTTGTTTTGGAGTTAAAATTTTCTCTTCTAAAATTTCTTGAAATCCATAAAAAGAAGCAAGAGAATCTGAAGTTTCAAGAGATAAAATTAATTTTCCCTTAATATAATCTTTTGCTTTTTTTAATTCCCTTTCTCCTACTTTTCTTTCAGTCATTGTTTTGTATTCTTTTAAAATAATTTTAATCGCTTTTTCAATATTATTGCTATCTATCCCTGCTTGCGTTACCAAAAAACCAACATCAGTATCTGAATAACTATCAGTATTTATATAATATGCCAATCCTAATCTTTCTCTTACTTTTATAAATAATCGTGAACTCATCATTCCTCCTAAAATAGTTGATAAAACATCTTGAGCATATTTATAAGGATGAAAAAGATTATATCCTCTTACGCCTAAACAAAGATGAGTTTGGTCAGTTTTTCTTTCTTTTAAAAGACATTGAGGATATTTTTGATTTTCGATAACCTTGGGTTTTTCAAATGGTAAAGTATTTCTAATTTTTGAAAAATATTTTCCTATTTCTTCAACTATTTTATTTTCATTAAATTTGCCAGCAACACAAACAATAGTGTTTGAAGCAACATACTGTGATTTAATATATTTTAATAGTTTTTCCCTATTTATATTAGTGATTGTTTCTTTTGTTCCTAAAATATTTCTTCCAGCAGGCTGATCTTTATATAAAAGTTCTCTCCATAAAATTTGCACATAAGAAGAAGGATGATCAACATACATATTCATTTCTTCAATTATTACTCCTTTTTCCTTCTCTATTTCTTTTTCTTCTAATTTTGAGTTTAAAAAAATATCAGAAATCCAATCTAAAGCCAAACTTAAATGACTACTTCCAACTTTTGCAAAAAAACCAGTGTATTCTTCTGAGGTAAATGCATTATAAATTCCTCCAACCCTATCTAATGTTTCAGCAATAAGAGTGGTATTCGGCCTTTTTTTAGTGCCTTTAAAAAGCATATGCTCTAAAAAATGAGAAATGCCATTTATTTCTTTTTCTTCATATTTTGAACCTGTTTTAACTAAAACTAAAACTGTTACTGCTTCTGTGTTCTCGTAAGGAACAGTAATTATTCTTAAATTATTTTTTAAAATATTTTTTTTAAACATTTTTAAATTTATCTTTATTGAATAATATTAAAAATCTAATTTTTATAATCTCATTTATCATTTTAACTCTGTTTCTAAAGCCTTTCCAAAAACCCCATTTTTTTTCTTTTACCACCATATTAAGGCCTTTCAAAAATATATAAACAACTGGTAAATTATTAATTTTACAATAAAAATTTAAAGCTGTTTCCACAGCAAATCCTTTTAAAAATTCTTCTGGTATATTTTCAAAAACAAATCTTTTCATTGCCCTCTCGCCAGCAATTGCTAAAAGAGGATCAATTTTTACTAAAAAATTGCCAATTCCTAAATATCTTTCCCTTAAACCAACAGCCATTACTGCCCTATCTTCTATTACTGGTTTAATTAAATCTGATACGTGTTTATTTGTAAGCCCAGTTAAATCTGCATCAAAAAAAACAATAATATCAGCATCAGTATTTTTTATTCCTTCTTTCATTGCGTTTGCTTTTCCGCTTCCTCCAATTTTTTCTAATCTTATAACTTTTGCCCCCATTTCCCTACTAATGCCTGATGTATTATCCGTAGAACCATCATCTACAACAATTACTTCATTTAAATCTTTTGATTCAATTAACACTTTTAACACTCTTCCAATATTTTTTTCTTCATTTAAAGCAGGAACGATTGCTGCTACTTTCATAAAATTATTTTTTTAATTTTTCTTCTAAAAATGGCTTTAATTTACTAATTCCTATTCTTTCCTGATTCATTGTATCCCTATCTCTTACTGTAACGTCATCTTTTTCCAAACTTTCAAAATCAATTGTTATATCAAATGGAGTTCCACATTCATCTTGTCTTCTATATCTTCTTCCAATCGAATCATTTTCATCATAAAAACAAACAAAATCAGTTTTTAGCATTTTATAAACTTCTTTTGACTTTTGAATTATTTTTTCATTATTTTTAACTAAAGGGAAAACAGCAACTTTTATCGGCGCTAATTTTTTATCTAATTTTAAAACAATTTCTTTCTCTTTTTTTGCTTCTGTTGTTTTTGTCCGTCCTCCTATAATTTCCTCATAACTATCGCATAAAAAAGCAAAAAGAGATCTTTCTACTCCAACTGATGTTTCAATAATATACGGATAAAAATATTTTTTTTCTTTTTCGTCAAAATAATTTAAATTTTCTCCGCTATGTTTTGAATGATTTGATAAATCCCAATCTCCCCTATTATGGACTCCTTCTATTTCTTTCCATCCAAAGGGAAAATTATATTCTATATCAAATGCCTTTCTTGCATAGTGAGCAAGTTCTTCTTTAGGGGTTTCTCTTGCTCTTAAATTTTCTTTTTTAATCCCTAAATTTAAATACCAATTTATTCTCTCATTTTTCCAATAATCAAAAAATTTATCAGCTTCTTCTGGGCGGCAAAACCACTGCATTTCCATTTGTTCAAATTCTCTTGTTCTGTAAATAAAATCTTTTGGTGTAATTTCATTTCTAAATGACTTTCCAATTTGAGCAATTCCAAATGGAATTTTTAATCGCATTGAATTCATCACATTTTTAAAATTTACATAAATTCCCTGACAAGTTTCTGCTCTTAAATAAGCAATATTTTTTTCATCTTCAACCGGACCTATAAAAGTTTTCATCATTAAATTAAATTTTCTTGGCTCTGTTAATTCCCCATTACAATCAGGGCATTTATTTTTTTCTAAAAAATCTTTTCTAAAACGATGGTGACATTTTTTACACTCAACTAATTCATCAGCAAAACCAGCAGTTAAATGACCAGATGCTTCCCAAATTTTAGGAGACATTAAAATAGAGGCATCTAAACCAACAATATTATCATGCATTTTTGTCATTTCATCCCACCATAATTTTTTAATATTATTTTTCATTTCTACTCCTAAAGGACCATAATCATAGCAAGAACTAAATCCGCCATAAATTTCAGATGATAAAAATACAAAACCCCTTCGTTTCGTTAAAGATACTATTTTATCCATTAAATTTTCCATTTTATTAAAATTTTTATTTTTTATATTATCTTTTATTTTATCTTTTTATTCTAAAAAATCAATTATTTTTTTCAATCCTTGACAAAAATTTAAAAATATGTAATACTAAAAGAAAATAATAATTAAAATTATGAATAAAAACTTAAAACAAATTTATTTAATTTCTTTAATTTTTATCCCCATTTTCTTTTTCCTGGGGCTGTCTTTAATGATGCCAAAAACTGTCTTTGCTGATTATCCAACTGGAAATCTATCAGTAGAAAACGATACTGTAAAGCTAGGAAAACCTATTAAAATTACAATTGATGGATATGACAAAGAAGGATTAATTGGATTTAAATTGTTTCATCATGGCACCTGGAGTATTGTTTATGTAAATGCAATTTCAACTTCACGAAACTTTTCTCTTTTTGAAGATTATCCCGGTATTTATAAATATTGCGGACAAGTTATTGGAAAAACTCTTAGTGGAAATTATGAATTTGCCCCAACTTCCCCAAATTGCGTTACTGTTACTGTCACTCCTTATGATTATGATTATGATGAAGATGAAGATAACGATGACGAAGAAGATGATTATCATTATAAATTAAAATGTTATAACGACGATTTATATTGGTATTCTCGATGGAATGATAGACAAGAAAAATATAAAGATTGCGGAAGTGACAGCACTACTTCTTGGGAATATTATTGCTCAGGAAATAGCGTTTATAGAAAAAGAACAAAATATGAAAGAGGATGTTCCTCTAATAAATGTTATACTAATAGCAAAACAGAAAAAGAATTTGTCAAAGATTGTTCATCTAATGAAACCTGTCAAAGTGGAAAATGCGTAGCAAAAAATACTCCCACTCCTCAACCTAACCAATGTACAACTGGAATGTGCTGTCAAGATAATAAATTTAAACCAAGTTCTTCGATTTGCAATATAGAGACAAAAACTGAATATGGATGCCCATGGGGCACGGCAAAAGGCGCTGACGTTGGGAAAAGAATTGGCACTAGATTACAATATTGTTCGGGAACAAGCGCTTCATGCACAGGAAGTTTTAGTCAATGGACTTGGACAAATTGGTCTGTAGCTGATTATTGTTCTGAAAATGAAATTTGCGTACCTGGGAAAGAACAATGCCAAAAAGTTCAAACAACTTCTTATACTCCTGTAATTACTCAAGTAGCTTCAAATTATCTTAAACACTTTAAAAAAGATTGTTATGAAAATAATTTATATTGGTTTGATTCAAATAATAATAGACAAGAATTAATTGAAAAATGTTCAGAAAATACTCAATGCTCTCTAGATGGCTGTAAAGAGATTGAAAAAAAGAATGATTTAATTATTACTGCTTTAGGAAATAAAAATAATGATACAAATAAATTATTAAAAACTATTAATCTTTCAAGCGGAGAAAAAATTAATATTATCTTTATTGTAAAAAATAATACTGAAAATGAAATTAAAAATATTGCAGTAAATGCTGAAATTCCTGATGATATCACTAATATCAGAAATCTTAAAATTGACGGAAAATCTGTAAAAGGAGATATAAAAGAAGGGATAAATATTTCTTCTTTGGATAAAAATTCCACTAAGACAATATCTTTTGAGGGAAAATTAGAGAAAGCAGAGGAAGAAAAAGAAATAGAAATTATTGGAAAAGTAAAATCAGAAAATTATTCTAATTCTGATTCTTTGAAAGTAAATATAAATTTATCTCAAAATATCGCTGTCTTAGGATTAGCAGCAATAAAATTTGCTGTAGGTAAATGGTATTTCTGGCTTATTCTAATAATATTTCTTGCTTATTTGTGTTATGTAATATTTAGAAAACTTTTTTCAGTAATGGCAAACTAAATAAAAAATGACTGGGATACCAGTCATTTTTTATTTTTAAATTTTAGCTCTATCTTTCTTTTTTGAATAAAATGATATAAAATAAAAATAATTTAAAAATTTTTATTTTATGGAGAAAGAAAATATTTTTAATATACCAAACGCGCTAACACTTATAAGAATTTTAATCACTTTTCCTTTAATTTATTTAATTTTTACTGATGCTAGTATTTTATATATTGCCCTTATTTTTATAATCGGAATGCTAACTGATTTTTTTGACGGATTTATCGCTAGAAATTTTAATTTAAAAACAGAGTTTGGAAGAAAATTTGATATGTTTGCTGATAGAGTTTTAATGATAGGAACAGCTGTTTCTTTTTTAATTAAATTATTTATTTCAAAAAAATTAATTAAAGAACAAATTTTTCAAATAATTTTAATTCTTTCCAGAGAAATAATACTTTTCCCAATTATTTTAATAGTTTTTATTTTAAAAAGAAAAATAATTTTCCCCCAGGTAAGAATTATTGGTAAAGCAACTACACTTTTTCAATCAATAAGCTTTCCCTTAGTGCTTTTAAATAATTATTATTCTTTTTTAAGTTTCTCTGTTTATTTCGCAATTTTTACTGGAATTTTAGGATTAATTTCTTCTTTTTATTATACAAAAGATATAATTAAAGAAATTAAAAACCTTAAAACTATTGAATAACTTTTCCAGTATCAGCATTAACTTGTAAATCATCAGGTAAATCAGCAGTAATAGCAGAGGCAATACTTTCTATTAAAGTTCCTGTAAATTGATCTTCACCAGTAAGCTTTGCTTCATTTATAATTACAGGAATTTGATTAATTTGATCTTCTTTGGGAATTATATAAACTTGAAAAGCAATAGATATGCTTTTATTTTTTATTTCCGGATTATTTGAAACGCTCCAAACAATTTCTTTGCTTGCGCTATCAAAAGTAATTTTATCCCTCTCTGATTCTGGCCAAATTTTACCAGTAAGAAAAACATTAGAAGGTAAGGTTGCTCTTACTTTAATGTTTTCAACGTTGGGAAGATAGTTTTTAATTTCCCAAACTATAGTATAAGTTGTTTTTTCATTAACTTTTAAAGGAAGAGGCCCTGAATTTCCAAAAATTTCATCATAATAATATCCTTTTTGGTGTAAAACTAATTTTGAACTTACTTTTGTTTCAAAGATTTCTTTTATTTGAGGAAGAGAAACAGTATTTCTTAATGTAAAATTTTTAAATTGATTTGTTTCCTTAATATCTTTTATTTTAATCCAAAATTCAACTTTACCTTCTTCTCCTGGCTCAAGTAAATATAAATCATCAACATCTCGCCAATCCCAAAGAATCGAATTATCTTCTTTATTAAATTGTCCAAATTGAGTTCTTAAAGTGCTAAAATCAAAGAAATCTCCTTCTAATTTTGATACTAAAAAAAGTTCATTAAATGGTTCATCTCCCATATTTCTAAAGAAAATTTCATAATGTAATAATTCGCCTGGGCTGGCAATATAATTATTCTGATTATTTATTCTTTGAAAAACTAAAAGATTTGGCTTTGAAATTTCAATTCCTTTTGAAATTTCTTTTAAAATAATAAACTGATCTTCCACCCAAACTCCTAAATAGGCTCTAAAAATTTTTTGCTCCTTTACTTCGCCTGATATTTTTGCATTAATTTCAATTCTTCCGCCTTCAGTTTTATTTAAAATTGGTATATCCCAATGAATTTTATCAATTGATTTAGGATTGCTTGAAATAAATTCAAAACCATCGGGATAATTAATTTTTATTCCTAAATTAGAAAGAGGATAATCTGAATTAGAAAAATAATTTAAATAAAATTTAAAATTTTTGCCTGATTCAATTTTCGAAGGAAAATCAAAGTCAAAAGTAATTGGTGTTTTCTTAATTACTGTTGTAAAAGAAGTTTCTGATTCATATCTGGTTTTTAAATCTTTTGGTTTATAACTTAAAACTACTCTTGCTTTTTTAACATCGCCTTCTTTGCCAAAAAGACGACCTTTAAAAACAAAACTTTTTTCTTCTCCAGGATAAATGCTATCACCTAATTTATCTGTTCCTATCTCGTGTCTTTTAGAAAAACCTTCAGAAGGAATGCTATATTCAGGAAATTCAAAAATAAGCAAAGGGTCATCTAATCTAATATTGCCATTATTTTTATATCTAACAGTGTATTCAATTTCTTGAGATGTCTCTGCTTCATCTGGCCCTAAAATTTCTAATTTTAAAATTTCTTTTGAATAATAATTTTTCTGCCAATACCACCAGCCCGTAATTAATAAAATAATAATTAATAAACAAAGGAAAATACTAATTTTTTTCATATATATGTTTTTGTTGAAAAATATAATTATTTTTTATTATACTAAAAATATTAAATTATTAAATACGATAAGTTAAATATGATAAGAAAGATATTCTTGAGAAATTAAATATAAACCTTCTAAATGTTTTTTTTCTATTTTTAATTTCATTAAAAAATCTATATCTTTTTTTAAAATAATTCTTAAAATTTTTATGATATCGTTTGGAATTTCTTTAATATTTTTTTTATTTTTAAAACAATTATTACAAATTATTCCCCCGGCCTCTAAATCAAAAAAATTATTTGCATTTGGAATTTTTTTGTGACATAAAACGCAATGATAAAAATCTACTTGATACCCTAAAACAGATATAATATTCCAAAAAAAATAATAAAATAATAAATAATAATTTAAAATTTTATTATTTTGATCATTTAAATTTTTAAAAACTTCGCATAAAACCTCCCATACCTCTATGTCTTTTTCTTCTTCTTTTAGTAAATCATTTAATACTTGAGATATTTTATCAGCAACTTCTCTTTTTTTTAAATCTTTTTTTAAATTAGGAAATTTTTCAATTATATTTGTATCAGTTAAAGTTTTATAATTTTTCCCCTGAATAAACTCAATATTTGATAAAGAAAAAATTTCTATTCCCCCTCTTAATTTTGAATTAATTTTTCTAATTGCTTTTCCTAAAACTTCTACTTTTCCAAAATCTTTTGTATAAAAAGTTAAAAACTGATCATTTTCTAGCCAATCCCTTTTTTTAATTAAAAAAGCTTCTGTTCTATAATGAACCGCCATATCAAAAATTTTTATTCCTTAAATTTTTCTTTTCAATCACGGTTTTTTTCTCAATATCTTTTAAAAACCTTATCTTCTCATCTATTTCTTTTTTTTGGCTTATATCTTTTGTTTTATTTTTTAATTCTTCTAAAGACGAAAGAGCGCTTCTATAATCATCTATTGAAATTTCATGACCATATCTATTAGGAAAAGCTTCATCAACTAATTTTCTTCTTTCTTCTCTGGAATATTTTTTACCTGATGATTTAGGTATTCTTCCGGAAGAATTTACAATTATAGAAGAAAGTTCATGCCGAGAAATTGATTTTTTATCTTTAAAAATTCCCATAAAAATTTTATTTTAATTTATTTTTTAATTCCAATTAAATATTTTTTACCTCCTATTTCTATTTCCTTTTTCGCATCAACTTTCATTTCACTCTCATTTTCTACCTTAAAATATTTCTTTGCTTTTGTTTCTTTTAATAAATCTTTTTCATCTAAAGGCAAAATATCAATATTTGAAATAAATGCTTTTACAAAATCTTGAGGTTTTAAATTAAGTTTTTTGCGCAAATCTTTAATATTTCTTATCAATTCTCTTAAATCCCCTTCTTTTCTTAATTCTTCTGTAATTTCACAATTTAAATCTATTTCTTTTTCCATTTTTTCATCGAAAGAAATATTTTTTACATTTATTTCATTTTTTATTATTTCTAATAATTCTTTTTCTTTTTTTAATTTAGTATTTTTTATTTTTAATTCTTTTAAAGGTTGCCTAACTTTAATTTTTGCCTCTGATCTTAAAGATAGAGAAAGAGAAACAATTTTTCTTGCTTCTTCCATTTTTTCTTCAATTTTTTTATTAATTTTTCTTTTATCTGCAATAGGCCAATCCTCTAAATGAACAGACTTCCCTTTTTTATTTAAGTTTAAATAAATTTCTTCGCTTAAAAATGGAATAAACGGAGCCAATAATTTAGATAAATTTAAAAGCACAAAATTTAAAGTTGAAGAAGCATTTATTAAATCTTTTTTATTTTCTGGTTTCTGGAATCTTGGCCTTGAAACCCGAATATACCACTGAGATAAATCATTAACAACAAAATTTTCTATATCTCTTGATGCGCTCGTAATATCATACTTGTCTAAATAAAAAGAAACTCTAATAATTAATTGATTTAATCTAGAAATAATCCATTTATCTAATAAATCTTTACTTTCTATTTTTGTTCTTACATCTTTTTTATATGTTTCTAAAAAAATAAAACAATTTAATAAAATTAAAATAAATCTGTTTAAGGCATTCAAAACATCTTTTTCTTTAAATAGCTTTGGTTCTCCTGGCTGATTTATAGTATAAAAATACCACCTTACAGCTTCAATGCCGTATTTATTTATCATTTCCCATGGGTTAACAACATTTCCTTTTGATTTTGACATTTTTTCTCCATTTTCATCTAAAATATGACCCAAAGAAATGACATTTTTATAAGGATTTCCAAAATTTAAAAGAGTAGAAACAGCCAAAAGCGTATAAAACCATCCCCTTGTTTGATCTATTCCTTCGCAAATAAAATCAGCAGGAAATTGCTCTTTTTTATCAATTTTATCTTTGTTTTCAAATGGATAATGATATTGAGCAAATGGCATTGAACCAGAATCAAACCAACAATCTAAAACTTCAGGCACTCTTTTCATTTTTCCATTACATTTTTCACATTTTAAGGTAATTTTATCTATAAAAGGCTTATGCAAATCTTTTATTTTAATCTTTTTTTCTGATTTTTCTAATAATTCTTTAATGCTTCCAATACATGTCTTCTCTTTACATTTCTCACATTCCCAAATAGGCAAAGGCGTCCCCCAATATCTTTCCCGCGAAATAGCCCAATCTTTAACTTCTTTTAACCATTCCCCAAATCTTCCTTCTTTTAAATAATCTGGAACCCAATTAATTTTTTGATTGTTTTTTAATAAATCATTTTTTACTTCATTCATATTAATAAACCAGCTTTCTTTTGCATAGTATAAAAGAGGAAATTTACATCTCCAGCAAAAAGGATAATCATGCTCATATATCTCTTCTTTAAACAATAAATTTCTTTCTTTTAAATTATTAATGATCAAAGGGTCAGCATCTTTTACAAAAATTCCTTTCCATAAAGAAATTTCATCTTTAAATTTTCCTTGATAATTTACGGTTTGAAAAACATCTAAATTATTTTTCTTTCCTGCCTCCATATCATCCTCTCCAAAAGCAGGAGCAATATGAACAATGCCTGTCCCCTCTTTATCAGAAACAAAATCTGCCAAAATTAAAAAATAAGCCCTTTTAATAGGTTTCACAAAATCAAAAAGAGGGATATATTCTAAATTTTTATTTATTAATTCATTTCCATTAAATTCTTCAATAATTTCAATTTTTTCATTTTCAAATAAAGATAATCTATTCTTTGCCAAAATATATTTTTCTTCATCTTTTTTTATTTCAACATAAGAAATATCTTTATTTATAGCCAAAGCAACATTTGCTGGAAGTGTCCAAGGCGTAGTTGTCCAAACTAAAAAATATCTGTTTTCAGAATTTTTAATCGGAAATTTTACATAAATAGAATTTTCCTTAACTCTTTTGTATCCCTGAGATAGCTCATGAGAAGAAAGCGTTGTTTCGCATCTTGGACAATAATAAACAACTTTATAATCTTTATAAATTAATCCTTTCTGCCAAATTTGCTTTAATATCCACCAAACACTTTCAATATAATTATTTTCATAAGTAATGTAAGGATTTTTCATATCTATCCAGAAACCAATTCTTTCTGTTAATTTCTCCCATTCTTTTTTATATTCCCAAACTGATTCTTTACATTTTTTATTAAATTTTTCTATGCCGTATTTTTCAATATCATTTTTTGAGCTAAAATTTAATTTTTTTTCAATCTCTAATTCTACTGGCAAACCATGAGTATCCCAACCTGCTTTCCTTATAACTTTATATCCTCTCATTGTTTTATAACGACAAACTATATCTTTAAAAACTCGGGTTAAAACATGGTGAATACCCGGACGGCCATTTGCTGTCGGAGGACCTTCAAAAAAAACAAAGTTAGGATTTTTTTCTCTTTTTTTTAAACTTTTTTCAAAAATTTTATTTTTTTTCCAAAACTTTAAAATTTTTTCTTCTGTTTTTAATATATCTATTGCCATATTTTTATAAAAATTAATTTAATTTTCTGAGTTCTCCTGTTTTTATTTTCTTATCCGGTGTCATCTTTTTAAAAAAATCTTTTTCTTTTATTCCCTTAAACTCTGCCTCTAATAAACTTAAAGGTAATTGATGACTTATTATTAAAATATTTTTGTTTTTATATTTTTTTTCTAAAAATTTTAAAAAATTTAAAATTCTTTTTTTAACATCTCTATAGTTTTCTCCTTTTGGCGCCCTTACAATAAATCTATTTTTTCCTTTGAAAAAATTATAATACTTATAAACTTTTTCCCCGTTAAAAATGCCTGTATCAATTTCTCTTAATCTTTTATCGTATTTAATTTTTTTATTTAACTTAAAAGAGATTATTTCAGCTGTTTGTTTTGCTCTTAAAATATCTGAGGAAAAAATTAAATCAATATCTTTTAATTTTGGAATTATTTTTTCAATCTGTTTTCTTCCTTTTTCTGTTAAAGGATATTCTTTTTTTTCTGGCCAAGAAGAAAGAATTTCATATTTATTTGATAAAGACTCTCCGTGACGCAATAAAAAATATTTATTTTTCAACTTCATAAAAAATATTATCATTTTTTATTTTTTTCTTCAAACAAATAAAAAATATTCTTTTTATGGAATATTTTAAAAAATAAAAAATTTAAATTTACTACATTTTTTTAAGTGGTTTTATGCCAAGCAAATCAAAACTATTTTCAAAAACAATTTTAGTCGCTAAAAGCAAAGATAAACGAGACTGGGTTAAATTTTTATCCTCCCCTATCACTTTATTATTTTCATAAAATCTATGGAACGCATCTGATAAATCAATTAAATATTTTGTTAATTTATGAACCTCATAAGTCAAAGCAATTTCTTCAACAATTTCTGGAAATTTAATTAATTGCTTAATAAGCTCGATTTCTAATTCATTATTAAAAAATTTAACATTAAATTTTTTAATTTTTATTTTTGAAGCTTTTTTTAATATAGAAATAATTCTGACATAAGCATACTGGACATAAAATAAAGGATTATCTTCAGTTTGTTTTTTTGCTAAAGAAAGATCAAAATTTAAATGAGAATCAAAACTTCTTAAAACAAAGAAAAATCTTGCCACATCCGAACCTACTTCATTGATTAATTCTTCTACGGTTACATAAATCCCTTTTCTTTTTGACATTCTCACTTCTTTACCATCTTTAAATAATCTTACATGCTGAAAAATAATTACATCAATATCTTCTTTTTTATAACCTAAAGCTTCTGCAGCTGCTTTTAAACGAGGAACATAACCATAATGATCAGCGCCAAAAAAGAATATCAATTTTTTAAAACCTCTTTTAAATTTATTCTCCATATAAGAAATATCCGAAGCAAAATAAGTTTTCTCTCCATTTGATTTAATTAACACTCTATCCTTATCATCGCCAAACTGAGTGCTTTTAAACCAAACTGCTTCTTCTTTTTTATAAATTAATCCTTTTTTATCTAATTTTTCAATAATTTTATCAACCAATCCCTTTTCATAAAGAGTTTTTTCAGAAAACCAAACATCAAACTTTATCCCCATTTTTTTTATCTGCGGTTTTATCATTTCGTTTAAAATAATTTTTGCTGCTTTACTCCCTGCTTCATAAGGATCTTTAGTTTTTATTCTCTTTCTTAGTTCTTTAATATAATCTCCTTTATACTCTCCTTTTATATCCCCAATTACAGAATACCCTAAATTTTTAATTTGTTCCCCCACATCATTTATATAATATTCTTTTGTCGGCCTATATCCTGCTTTTTTTAAAACTCTTGATAAAACATCTCCTCCAAAACCTCCTCGCGCATTTCCTAATGTTAAAGGGCCTGTTGGATTTGCTGAAATAAAATCAATATTTACTTTTTTATTTTTTCCGATTTTTAAACTCCCAAATTTTTCTTTCTTTTTTAAAATTTCTTTTACCTCTTTTTTAAAATAATCTTCCGAAATAAAAAAATTAATAAAACCTGGTTCTGCAATTTCAATTTTTTTAAAAATTTCTTTATTTTTTTTAAAAATTTTTGCTTTTAATTTTTTAGCAATTTCTATTGGATTTTCTTTTAAACCTTTAGATAAAGGCATTGCAACACTTGTTGAATAATCTCCATAAATTTTATCTTTTGAATAATTTATTTCAATTTTAAAATCAAAAAAAACTTTCTTTTCTTTCAAAAGCTCTTTTACAGATTTTTCAACTATTTTTTTTATTTCTTCTTTTACCATCTTTATCATAATATTTTTCCAAACATAACCATCATTTGATTAGCGCAAGGTTTATATTCATCTCTTGCCCTTGTTGTAGTGCCATCCGGTAAAGTTACTGTTTCTCCTGGAATATAACACCAGCCACCCATTACATCATCGCTTAAATTCGTATCGCTAGAGATAAAAACATTAATTTCTGCAGTCCGTTCTTGATTTGTTCCGAATAAACCTGTTATAAAATTTTGTTTAAAAAAAATAACTATTAAATCTCCCTGAATTTTTACAGATCTAACAACTGGGAGAGAAGGATTTAATCTTGGAAGAGAAGGAAGATTTATATCTGTAATATTATAGTATTCTCCGGCCCCACCAAGAGAGAAAAGATTAAAAATTGAATAAGACTGTGAAAGATCAACCATTTGAGAATGAGCATTTTTATCCGCTTTGTTAAAATCAACCAATTCAAAAATTTGAACAAAATCGTTTATACTGGGATCTTTATTTAAGATAAAAGGACGAATAGAACCAATTCCATTAAGCGCTACAGACATTTTTGAAACTTCGTTTTGTAAACCAAAATCCCACATTATTTGTTGCCCTTGATTAGGAATATATGAAAAATCAGCGCCAGAATATAAAATAGCTCCGTATCTTTCATCTTTTGTGTGATCTTGAATAATATAAACAGTTCTATCTCCTTTATGTTCATCTGGCTTTATTTTTGCTGATTCGTTTATAATAAATAAACAATTTTCATCAATTTTTTCTTTCCACACATTAAACGCTTTTTTCCATTGTTTATTACCTCTTAATCTCTCATTATAATTCTTAATATTATAATAATAGCTATCAAGCATTACACTTTCATCTTTACATAAGTAAATACCTGGTTTGATAATTAAATTAGGAGGAGTTATTTTTATTACCCAATTACCAATTATTTGAGGATTAAGAGTATTTAAAAGAATTAAAGAAATAAACAAAATTGCAAGACCAACTATTGCATTTAAAATTTGATTTTTTGCATCTTTTATCTTTTCCGGATTGCCAAAGGAAGTAAAATATTTAAAACCTGCATAAATTATTACTCCCAATGCTATTAATCCTGAAATTGTTAAAACAAAATAAAAAATATATTTTAAATACTTTTGTAATGGAATTTCTGTTGTTCTAGGAACATCTTCTTGTAAAATACCTTTTACATCTTCAGGATATTTAACCTCTAATTCTCTTGGGTTTTGTTGCTGTTGATTAAGGATCTCTTGAATATTAGAAGGAATAGGAGATGAATTTTGGTTATTATTTTGAGCAAAAGAGGAAATAGGTATTAAAAAAAGAGAAAGGGTAAATAATATAATAATATTTTTTTTCATAGATTAATTAATTTAATTAAAAATTAGTTGAAGTTCTTGATGCTGGTATTTCGTCAACAATTTTAATTATTTCATCACATATTTGTTTTACTGAGGAAGAAATATTTTTGATATTGCTTACTTTAGTTTCAAATTCAGAAATATCTGGACAAGGATTTCCGCCACTACAAGCTCCTTTTGCCTGACAAGAACGATAATCATGACAACCTCCTTTGCATTCACCACTACATTTTTCTTCTATATTAGAAAAACATTTTTGAGTAAGAGAAATTAAATCATTTACAGGCTGATCATATTCGTAAATCTTATCTGCTAACTCTTGAAGTTTTTCAATTAGTTTTTCTTTATATTCTTTTTCTTCTTCTAACCATTTTCTTTGTTCTTTATAAGCATCAATCATTTTCTGCCAAAACTCTCTTAATCTTTCACTTTCCGCTGGCACTTGAGATAAAATATCTTCTTGTTGTTTTATTTTATCATCATACCATTTTAAATTAGGTTTAATAATTTTTTCTATATTTTCTTCTAAATCTTTTTTCTCTGCTAACGCTCTGTTCCTAAAATATAACATATAATTTTTCAAACTAAAAATTTTTTTCTGATCTTGCTCGATTATGGCTTTTTGAGGACATGGCATATCTTCTCCATTAGAATAACAATTTATAAATTTACAAGGACCGCCAACGGTTACTCCTAATACTTTTTCTTCTTTATATAAAAAACTAAAAAATATAATAATAAAAGTTAAAAATAAAGGAAAAATGATTAAAAAAATTTTTTTCATGTTTTTTTATTAAAATTATTTTTTTTCTGAAGCACTAACATGAAAACCTGTGCCGCCTCCAGATTTTTTACAAAACGAAGTTATCGGATTTGGACATTCGTTAAGACAATAAGCAAAACCTGCATTTTTAGCGCATTCATCTATTATTTTTTGCCCTGCTTCAGAACAGCTTTCATCTACTCCACCATTTAAACCAATATCAACGCAGGTACCATCTTTATGACATAAACTTTTATGATTAACATGCCATTCACAAGCTTCAGTTACTCTCCAAGAACGACCTTTTTCTTTTATACAGCTATCAAATCTTTTTAAAGGATAAAGAATAGAAGCATCTGCATATTTACCGCTATAGCCAGTTTTTATCGGAATATTATTTTCTGTTAAATCTACGCATTTAGGCTTAGAAGGATCTTCTGTTCCATAATTTTTTCCTGGACAAGGACAATTACCAGAAATAACCGTTCCCCCTCCATTATCAGAGGGAGTATTAGTTGAAGAAGGCGCTGGAGAACCTGAAACAACAGGACTAGATGAAACTTCAGGCACATCTACTATTTGAGCATTATCACCTAATTGATAATCTAAACAAACACATTGGGGAAGAGTTAAATTACAATCACATTTTTCTAATAATTTCTTTAGTTCTTCTGAAAGATCATCAATAGATTTTTGAGGAGGTAAAGGATAGTTTTTAATTTCTGTTGCTAAATTTTTAATTCTTTCTAACAAATCTGCTGTAGGAACTGTTAAATTAGAAGTATTATTAGAAGCAGGAGCATTAATATTGCTCAATGAGGGTATTTCTAAAATAACTAATTGGGGATTAATAATATTTAAAAAAATATAGACACCTAATAATAAAATTATTCCGATAAAATTATTTATAATTCTATTTTTCGCTTCTTTTAATTTCTTAGGATCGCCAGCAGAAGTTAAATATTTATATCCAGAAAAAACTAAAGAACCAAGTAAAATTATTCCTGAAATAAGAAAGGAAAAATTAAAAATATATTTAAAGTATTCGGGAAGAGAAACCTTAGCAGTATCTAATTTTTGACCTAAAACTTCAGGATAATCAACTTCTAACCAATCTCCTTGAGCAAAAATTATTTGAAATAAAAAAATAAAAAAAATTGACAGGAAAAAAGTGAATATAAATTTTTTTTTATTTTTAAAAATCATAAATAATATTTTAAATACTGCTAAAACCCACAACAGTAAAAATTAACACTATGCGAACATGTTAAGATAAGTCGCGCTTCTTCTTTTTTATTTTGATTTGCCAACTCCTGAGATTTATCTTTAAGGCATTTTTCTAAGCATTTTTTATAATTTTCTTGTCCTTCTTCTAAAAAACAAAGGGAAAGACAATCATTAAACTCTCCTTCATTATAACAACATCCTTGAATTATCCATTTTGGACCATTGGCACCAATAGAATTTAAACAAGAAAATAATCCTGTATAGGGAGTAAAGTTTTCTATTATCCCTCCTTGGCCAATATCAGTAACGCATGATTTCATATTTTGTCTAACTTCAATATCTAAATCTTTTAAAAGATTGGAAACAACGTTATCAATTAAAGGATTTATCCCTATTTTTTCTTTTTCTTCTTCATTTACAACTTCTTTCATAAGGTCATAAATTACAGATATTTTTTCATTATAATGCTTATCTATTTCATTTAAAGGGCATGGCCCTTCAAAAGAATCTGTAAGCAAATTTTTTAATTCATCTGACTCATTTGGAGAAACTGTACGAGAGGTACATTTTCTATAACATAAAGAATCAGGACAAGATGCACAAGGAACGCCAACAATACTACATCCACATATCGATTGACAATGACGAGAACTGCAAATACTTATTAAATTATGCATTCTTTCGGTTGCCTCAATCATTTGTTTTCCTAAATCAAGCATTCTTTCTTGTCGTCCAATTAGATAAATTACAATTCTTTTAGTTCTATCAATTATTTCTCCGATAGGCACTTCTGTAGTACAGGCAACACTAGATAAAGGAGGTTTTTCTAAAACTTCTTGTTTTTGGGCACTTACTATTTTTTTTGAAAAAAAATTACCTACGCTAAAAAAATCTTGTATAGGCAATTTTGTTTCTGAATTATTGTTCTGATTATTAATTTCATTTTCGTTATTTTGAGAAGATTTTGATTTTATCTGAACGTTTCCGCTAGTTTCGCAATAAAGAGTATCCCAATTTATTTTATTAATTTTTTGATTATTTTGTTTAATATAATAATCATAATTTATATTATCCCACATTTTTATAACTTCAATTAAAAAGTTTTGAGTTAATAAATAATTTTTAACTTCTAAAAAATCAGCTACACTTTGTAAAGATACTCTTTTCCCTAAAACCCCTATTGTCATTCCAAATCTTCCCTCATTGCAATCTCTTATAGTTTTTTCCGCTACTTCTAATTTCTCTAATTCATCTCTTAAAAGACGAATCTCTTCTTCGGTCTTTTTCTGTTCTTTTTTTAAATTCTCTATTTCATCAAGATTTTTTTTAAAACGGTCCTCAATTGTTCCTCGAACAGTAGAACAAGAATCGGAAGTACAACTCTTTTTACTTGAACAAGCATTCCCATAAATTAAAATTAAAGCTGCATAACCAGGATCTTCATCACAACATAACGGTCTTGAATTGTTTGGAGATCCGCAAGTACATTGATGACTTGCATTTTTTAAAACATTATTTTGATTTTTTAATTTTTCTGTAATTTCCAATGTTTTATTTGCATTTTCCTTAATTCTATCCATTCTTGGCTCTTGTCTTTGAATTTTTTCATAATCAATATTTTCTTGAGTTTCGAAAATAAGTTCAATTATTCTACCAAAAGGAATTTCTGTAGTAATTAAACTTGGACGAGAAGAAAAAGAAGGAGGTTCTTCTATCTCAGGCCTTTCTACTTCTGAAACTTTTTTTAATTCTCCTATTTTTAATTCTTTAATTTGAGGATTTATAACTTCAAAAATAAGAAACGAAGAAAGTAAAATTAAAAGTCCTAAAAAAGAAGCAGTTATTTGTTCTTTTGCCGACATTATTTTTTCTGCATTGCTTCCAGCAATAAGGTAAAGAATTCCTCCATAAATTAATCCCCCCAAAGCAATAATCCCGGAAATCCATAAAAATAAATAATAAAAATATTTTACATATAAAGCAAGATGATCTTCTTTTGGAGCTGTATTTATAAAATCTTGAGGAGGATAAACATCTAAAGAATTGGAAAAAGGAAGACGGGGATAATTAATTTCTAATGCAAAAACAATATTTACAGAAATAAAAAAGAAGAAGAGTAAAAAAGAAAATATTAAATTATATTTAAAATTTTTTTTCATTTTAAGTAAACATTCTTATAACCCAGGTAGGAATTAAATTTATAAAAGGAATCCTTTCTATTATAAATGGAATAATTAATGACTTCGGAGAAAAACCAGTAACAGCAATAAAAAGAATCATATTAATAATCTCTAAAGGAAAAGAAAAAATATCTGAGAGAAAGGGAATTGGAATTAATCCTAAAATAATATCAAGAATTTCTGATATTAAAGAAAAAATAAATAAAACCATTCCGCCTGGTGAAAGAATGGTTTCCGGCGGAATTTTTGGCCACCACCCATTTCCCTTTTCTTTTGATTTTCCTTCTTTTTGTTTTTTCTCTTTTCCCTCTGTTTTAGATTTTTCTTTTACTTGTTCTTTTTGTTGCTCTCCTTTTTGTTTTTGAGGTTGTTCTTCTTTTTTTTCTTGTTTCGATTCTTCTTGTTTTGATTTTTCTTGTTTAGTTTCTCCCTGATTTAATTGTTCTTGATTAGAATTTTCTTTAGCCATTTTATTATTGCTATTTTTAAATTATATCACAAAAAAATAAAGTAAAAAAATGATTTAAAAATTTTCCAATTTTTTCTTTCCAATTTTCTTTCCACCCCTTGACAAAAATGAAAATATTTGGTATTATTAAAATATCAAGAAAATGGTTTTCTTGATAAATTGCTCTTTGACATTAATTAATTTTAACTCTAAAAATAAGGAGAAAAAAAATGTTTTTACTGATTATCTTAATTCTTGTTGCTTTAGCTCTACTTTTTGTAAGGTTTAAAATAGTAGAGGAAGGAACAGCTGTTGTCCTTGTTTCTTTTGGCGCATTTTCTAAAGCAATCATTCAATGGGAAAACCATTGGATAGACGAAGACTGGAATATTTGGAAAGAGGGTGAAAAAAATAGCCCTTTAAAAGAAAAAGAAAACAAATGTTTTCAGCAAAGAATTTTTGGCGGTTTGATATTTTATATCTGGCCATTCCAAAAAATATTTACATACCTACATAGATGGGCAGATATAAGATTAAAAGGCGATGAAACAGTTATAGAGTTCCACGAAGAAATTAAAGATTGCGCAATGTTAAAACCCGCTGTGTATGCTATAAAAGTAAGCGGGACTGAAACAAAAGACGGTCTAGTTGTTGATTTAATTGTTCTTGTTACTCTAAAAATAATTAACCCATTTTTATTCTTGTTTGTTGCCCCTCCTACCCCCCTGGAAGATGTGCTTAGTAAAATTACTGCTGAAATAAGAACAGCTGTAGCAAATCTTCAAATTAATGAAGTGTTGGGAGGTAAAATCTGGGAAAAACTACAAACAACAAAACTTTTGCAAGAAACCCTCTTAAAATGGGGGCTAAAAGTAGCGGAAAAAGGAATAGAAGTAAAAGAAGTTATTTTCCCTCCAGAACATCAAGAAGCATTAGCTCGAGAAAAAATAGAAAAATTCAAATCTCGGGGCAGAGCTCAAGATATTATGGGAACAATAATCTCTGCTATTTCTTTAGCAACCGGAGAAGAAGAAAGGGTTATTCAAGAACAATTTAAAAATGACCCAGAAACATTTTTAGAAAAGTATAAGACAATCATAGATAATATTATGAAAAAATTATCTATGGAAGAAAAGGCTTATTACCGGATCGAAGGATCGGGTAAAGACAATGGACTGGTGAATGATTTATTACAAATCATTACAGCATGGAAAATGCTTCCAACAACATGTAACAAAAACGATGAGAATAAGGATAAAAATCAAATATCTCATCAAAAAGAACCTCATCAAGAAGAATCTCATCAAAAAAATGATGAGTCAAAAGAACAAAAAAAAGACAAAAGCGCATTAGACAACCTTCCGAAAGAAGAAAGAAAACTAATAATACAATCGGCAGAAATGATGGGATGGGACCCAGAAGCATTAGCTGAAAACTGGCTTAGAAAAAAAGAGGAGGAAAAAAGAAAAATTTAGAGTTAAAATAAAGGCCAAGTTTTTCTTGGCCTTTTTATGTTTTTACTATAATCTTATAAAAAATTTTTATTCTCATTTTGCTTGTCTTTAAAATCATTTAATCCTAAAATTTCTCCGATTGAAGCTATTTTCTTTTCTTTTTTATTTTCTTTTTGAAGTTCAGGAAGTTTAGAAAAAATTAATTCATCACTTTTTAAAAAAATTGTTTCAGCAGTATTTAAATCTAATCCAACTCCATCCTTTAATCCTATTCTTAATTCTTCTTTAGGCAACCGATTTAATAAAACCATTGTAATTCTAAAAGCAATTTCTTCTATTTTGTTTTCATCTTCAATCCCACTTTCAACACAAATATTACTGATTATAGAAGACAATTCATCGGAAAAAAGAAATTCCCAAAATTTTAAAGGAAACTCATTAAAAAGTTCTGGATAATTTCTTTTTATTTCTTGAATTTTATTATTATCTATCATAGATTTAATTTACTATTTAAAATTAATTCCCACAATGAGGATAAAAATCTCCGCTTGTAATAATATAATATTACAAATAGGTCATTTTTTAATCTCATTCTTTTTTCTTTTCAGGTTTATAAAGACCACTCTCTCTTATTCCTCTTCTAACTATGCTTCCGCCTACACTTGTCACTGCTCCCAAAACTCCTCTAGCAGCAGCGTAAGTAGAACGTATAGGATGTTGTCTAATGGTTCTAGCTGTTGTTCTAGTTGTTGTTGCAATTGTTTCTCCAGTTCTATGCGCCCAACCGCTTACTGCCCCTCCCAAAGCCTGTAATCGAGTTGCTGGAGGTCTCCCTGCTACTCCCGTTCTCAACATAGAGTATTGCATTGCAAAATTTCTACCTGCTCGAACAGTTACATCTCTTACTGAACCTACTCCCCTTCTACCCATGCTATATCCTTGCCAAACTGTTTCTTTTCCAACACCTTTTACAAACCTACTTGTGCCTTGAATAATTGATTTAGATCCCATTGCAGAAAGTTTTACTGCTAATACGAATGATATAACTGCAAAAATAGCAGGAAAAGTTAAAGCAAGAATCGTGCCACTTAAAGACCCGACTTGACTACTTTTAATCTCAGTCATTGTATCAGTAAAAAGATCAGATAAATAAAGAAAAAAAGTGCCTGTTATTCCAATAACTTGCCATTGAATTAAATTTTCCCACCATAAACTCCAATATTTTCTTGTAGCTGGTAAAATATAAGCAACAAAAGCCAAAGGAGATAAAATTACAAGTATCCATATAAAAAGATATCTTAAAATAAAAACAACAGAATATAAAATTAAAGTGCCGGCAAAAATAAAAGCAACTGCAGTTATAGCAATTATTTGAAATAATTTGTCTAAAGGTAATTCTGAATACTGAAAATAATCTCCAAATTTATTTCTATCTAATTCATCTTTAATTTTGCTAGCTAAATTTGTCCCACCTATAACCTCATCTGTAAAAAAATTCATAACAATATTTGCCGCATCAACAATTAAACCGCAAATAACTGGAGAAAAATTAACCAAGAGAGCAACAATAATAAATATCGGTAAAAGCTTCCTTGCTTCATATTCTTTAAATCCTATAATAGTTGAAAGAGCAATGACAATTAATGCTAAAACTAATACCATATTAGATAACCCTTGAGTAATACCTAAACCTGCTTTAATTAAAGGGTTATTTTGAGGATTAGTATAAGAATATTTAATAAAATCAGGGCTTAAAATAAAAACAACCAAACTAGAGGCTGTATTAACTAAAATTACCCCTATGCTGCCAACAAAAGATACCAGCATAGCAATCAAAGCAACTGGAAGTCTTCTTATGGTTTCCATTATTCCTAACCCTTCAGGGACTACAGGAGGATGATAACCTGCATTTTGATCCAAATAATAATACCCATCCCAAGCAGACTGACTTTTCACAACAAAAGGCAAAGATATAAAAATTAAAGAAAAAAGAAAAAATATCTTTACAAAAGAAGAAGATTTTTCAAAAATTTTTATTTTATTTCTTTTTGTCATTTAATTAATTTATTTTATCAAAAATACAAAAAATGAAATTAAAAACCGGATTCAAGCGCTCTTTTGGCTTCTTTTATTTTCTTTAATTCTTCAG
>ERZ795060.190-NODE-190-length-87849-cov-14.699148_pt1 | contig 87849 bp, 62 predicted proteins | sample MGYA00375144_ERZ795060 | MGnify/ENA primary metagenome ERZ795060 (study PRJEB30189, sample SAMN05720157) | activated sludge metagenome | isolation source: anaerobic digester from wastewater treatment plant | place: Japan | collected 2015-05-15 ...
CCGCCGCGTACTCAATCATGGCATCGACAACCGCCACGAAGGAATTAGCCCAAACACACTACCTTGAGTGCTATGACGCTTGGATGCTACAGGTAGGGCTTCCGGTCAATTATGGAAGGACGCGAACTATGCGACGCACAGTCTTGACTACAGTTGGAACCTCCTTGTTGACAAATAGGGACTGCCCTTGGGAAGGTTGGAACCGGAAACAACCGTTGCCCGAACCTGACCGAGCGGACGCTTGGCTTCGAGAGGCTGACCCCGTCAGAGCCTGCGCCGAAACGCATACTTGGCAGCGGCTTGGTTTGTTCGATCAGGACGAAAACGAGATCGAGGTTGTACTAATCCATTCACAGACACCGGATGGTCAGTTTTGTGCGGAACGGCTGGTTTCGTTGGCTGAGAGCAAGAAACTGAAGGCACGCCGACGACAAGTCGATGGCCTCGACTACTCGGACGGGGAGAAGTTCAATAGAGGTCTTCGCCATCTCGCTCGGGTCATAAGTGAGGAGATAAGACGCGGTCAGGCCAAGACCAACAGTACAGTCGAACTGGCTGCTACCGGCGGCTTCAAACCTGAAATCGCCATTGCCACCTTGATCGGTGCCGTTTCAGATATTCCAGTTCATTACATCCACGAGCTGTTCGCCTCATTAATCACAATCGAGCCGATTCCAGTAACCCTCCGCGCCGAGTGGATCGGTACCGGAGCTGGTAGGAATCTCTTGGATGCGTTCGCCTCGGCGGACGACCTCATTCCGCTCCGGAGTATTGAGAACCTGCTGAAGCAAGATGAACGATTGCTTAGCCTAGTCGAGATTGACAATGACGATGTTGGACTGAGTCTCCTTGGGCAGATTGCCGCCCGTTTAGTCAACACGCCACACGACTCGTGGCCACCTCCGACGGATATGTCTCCCGAAGACAAGATACATCTTGAGTCGGCTCCTCATCATCGACCTCGCGGTTGGGAGCGAATTGTCAGGATCCTTGCCGACAGTAGGTATGTTACGTCGATCCGGTACGAAGGATCGGCAACCGGAGGAGACCTTAAGGAAGCCCGGGACAACGAATCCGACTTGCTCCATCACATTGAAGGTAGCCCTGGCCTTACACTCCGAATAAGCACCACAGCAACGACTGCAGAGCAGAGACGTGTTGTGCAGAAGTGGTTGCGGAAAGGACTGAAGATCTGATTCCGACAGGTGCTGAAGAATGCTTCTTATCAACTTCGGTCATCCGCTCACGGATACGCAGCTTGCCCGCGTTCGAGAGCTGGCCGGGCGGGATGTTGAACGTGTGATTGCGGTGCCGACGCATTTCGACCACCAACGGCCTTTCGACGAGCAAGTGCGGGAACTCCTGGCCGGTGTGCCGCTGACGCCGGAGCAATGGCAGACCACGCCGCTGATCATCAACCCGCCGAGCCTGGCCCCGATCGCGGCTGTCCTGTTGGCGGAGATTCACGGCCGCAGCGGTTACTTTCCAACCATCCTGCGGCTGCGTCCCATTGAAGGAACGATCCCGCCGGAGTTCGAGGTAGCCGAGTTGCTCAATCTGCAAGGCGTCCGAGACGCCGCACGTGCTCGACGAAGCTGAATCCGGGCGTTGCCCGCGCCCGCTCTGCCATCCATGATCCCGCGGACCACGACGGCAGAAGCTCCACAAAGAAGGCTTCCACCCCACCCCCGAGAGAGCAGTCGGTCGTTGGCGGCCGTCCGCTGTCTGCCGGATGTCTGGCCCATGCCCACAGCTCATAGCCTTCACCGCCTGCGAATCGGCGTCAATCCGCGCAATCTGCGGACGCAAAACCGCACTCGGCATCCGCCCTCCCAGCGACAGTCTTCCCAACGAGTCCCGCGCCTCCCTCATTGACCTCGCCGGTTGGGCGGTTTGCACGGGTCTGGCGCCGGGTATATATTGCCGGTCGAGATGGCGGCGACGCATGGTGGCCGCCGGTTTTCATTTACGACACATCCGTTTCGGCGGGAGGTTGCCTTCATGACGACGCAGACGAAAACCGGAATCGCTCGGCGGGAGTTTCTGGCGGGTGCCGCGGCGGCGGCAGGCCTGACCATCGTCAAACCTTCCGCAGTGCGCGGATCGCAAGCAAACTCGACGGTCACCATCGGCCTGCTGGGCTGCGGCGGCCGCGGCGGCTGGATCCTCGACCTGTTCGACAAGCACGGCGGGTACAAGATCGTCGCCTGTGCCGATTACTATCCCGATCACGCCGACCGGGTGGGCGACAAGTGGAACATCCCGGCCAACCGGCGGTTCACGACGCTGTCAGGCTACAAGAAGCTGCTCGAGCAGGATTTTGACGCCGTGGTCGTGCAGACGCCGCCCTACTTCCATCCCGAGCAGTGTGCGGCCGCCGTCGATGCCGGCAAGCACGTGTACGTGGCCAAGCCCATCGCGGTGGACGTGCCCGGCTGCCTGACCATCGGCGAGGCGGGCAAGAAGGCGACCGAGAAAAAGTTGGTGTTCCTGGTCGATTTCCAGACACGGGCGAACGAGTTCTACCGCGAAGCGGTCAAGCGCGTGCATGACGGGGCCATCGGCAAGCTGGTGACGGGCTGGGCGAACTATCCATGGGGCGTGGGCCACTTCCCCGGGCCGGCCACGCCGGAAGACCGGCTGCGGCGATGGTACTGCTATCGCGAGTTGTCGGGCGATTTCATCGTGGAGCAAAACATCCACACGCTGGACGTCGCGAGCTGGATTCTGAATGCCGACCCCATCAAGGCCATCGGCGCGGGCGGCAGCAAGGGACTGCGAGCGTACGGCAACATCTACGACTGGTTCAACGTGAACCTATGGTATCCCAACGACTTCGTGCTGTCGTACACGGGTAATCAGTGCACGCCCGGCGCCCCCACCGAGATCGCCTGCCGAGTATACGGCTCCAAGGGCACGATCGACACCGACTACTACACGCACGTGTGGATCGACGGCATGCCGGAAGCGGTCTACAAGGGCGGCAGCTGGCCGCATGGCGAGCTCTACACCTCCGGTACGGTCGTGAACATCAAGGAGTTCCACGACCAGATCACTCAGGGCGACTACCGGAACATCACGGTCGCGCCGAGCGTCCGCAGCAATCTCACTTGCATTCTGGCCCGCACGGCCGCTTACGAGAATCGGCCGGTGACCTGGGAAGAGATGATGGCGAAGAAGGAGCGGTGGGAAGCGGACTTGTCAGGCCTGAAGGCCTGACAAATAGTCAGTGGTCAGTAGTCCGTGGCCAGGCGTCAGGCGCGCTCGCTCCGAGGTCGGGCATGCGCCTGTCCGCAACTGACAACGGACAACTGACCACTGCCCCCTCCGAAGGAGGCTTACCATGATCGAGCTGTCGATGCACGTGGACAACTGGCGCCACCAGGACGCGCCCCTGAGCGTACCCTGCGAGTTCGCCAAGAAGCACGGCATGAAATACATCGAGCTGGGGTCCGTGAACGGCGACTACTTCGTCCAGAGTCTCGGCTACAACCCGCACGTGCCGCTGCACACGGATCCGCTGCGACTCAAGCGTTACCTGGACTCCATGGGTCTGAAGGTCTCGCAGATCGACGCCGCCTATCCCATGTCCGGGCCCGACGGCCAGTTCCGCGGCATCCCCTATACGATCGAGGCGATCAAGTTCGCCTGGGCACTGGGCTGTCCGCGCGTGGACACCACCGACGGGGCGACGCGTCCCAAAGGCTACAGCGACGACGAGGTGAAGATGCTGGTCAAGCAGTATTACCGCGTCGTGCTGGAGTGGGCGGAGAGCCACGAAATCATTGTCAACGTCGAGCCGCACGGCCCTTACACCACCGACCCCGATTTCATGGAGTGGTTGTTCGAGACGTTCGACGACTCGCCCTGGCTGAGGATGAACTTCGACACCGGCAACACGTTCATCTCGGGGCAGGATCCGGTCAAGTTCCTCGACCGCTTCAAGCACAAGGTCTCGCACTGCCACATCAAGGACGTGAGCGAATCGCTGGCCAAGGCGTGTCGGGGCGAGGAGACCGGGATTTCGACGTCGGTGGTGGCCATCGGCGAAGGCGTGAATGCCGAGAACATCGCCGGCTGCATTGAGATCCTCAAGAGCATCCAGTGGGACGGCATCCTCTCCGTCGAATGCGAGGCTGCCCCCGGCAACGTCGAGAAGAGCCTCGAATGGCTCCGCCAGCAGATTGCGAAGTAACCTCGCGAACCGCCGGGCCCACCCGATCAATCCAACCGACCTTCCGAGCCGATCCCAGCGAGCGGCGTGGCTTGGCCCCGCCGCTCGCGCGGTTATCGGTCGCACGCAACGCGCGGGTGGCAACCGCTCGTCCGAAAACTCCAACTCGCCGGCCTGAATTGCCGATACTGCGTGTGGAGTCCGAACGCATGTTGAACGCCTTCACCATCGATCTGGAGGACTGGGCCCAGGCGGTGCTCGACCCGTGTCTGCCGGTGACCGAGCACGTCCTGGCGAATACCGAGCGTACATTGAGCTTCCTGGACCGCGCCGGCGTGAAGGCGACGTTCTTCGCCCTCGGCAAGGTGTGCGAACGGTTTCCAACCCTGTTGCCGGACGTCGCCGGCTGCGGTCATGAAATCGCGTCCCACGGCTACGGCCACCAACTGGCGTATCGCCAAACGCCCGGCGAATTCGAAGCCGATGTCCGGCGATCCATCGAAATCATCGCAAGCCAGATCGGCCGACGACCGCTCGGCTATCGCGCCCCGGCGTTCTCCATCACACGGCAGTCGCTCTGGGCAGGCCCGATCCTGGCCCGTTTGGGATTTCGCTTCAGTTCCAGCATCTTCCCCGTCGCCAAGCGGCGTTACGGCATTCCCGATGCCCCTCGCTTTCCCTATCGCTGGCCGGACGTCGATCTGATCGAGTTCCCGCTCACGACGCTGCGCTTCGCAGGACGAAACTGGCCCGCGTGCGGCGGCGGCTACACCCGGCTCCTGCCCGCGGCCGTGCTGGCCCATGCCATCCGCCGGATGAACGAGGCCGGCCACCCGGCGGTCATCTACTTGCATCCGTGCGAGCTCGTGCCCGGCGAAGTGCGCGACTTCATCCGACGCGGCATCCGCGTCTCCGCGATTCGGCGATTGACACAGGAACTGTGGCGCTCCCGTGTCGCCCCCCGCCTCACACGACTCCTCGACGAGTTCCAATTCGGGACCATAAGTGCGGCATTGCAGGCGATTCATCTCCCGCGACGCGCCGTTGCCACAACGGAAGCGACTATCGCCGCGGCGCCATCAGCAGACCGCGAAGTGCTCGCACCCTGTTGACGGTCAGACCTGAGCGGACTGAGTCCGTATCCCTCCCGCCTCAAGCCGTCGGCGCTATCCGCCGCTCGATGTGCAACGCTCCGCCTCCGTGGACCGCGAGAGTAGGTTCTCTCCACTGATGGGTAGGTGTTGAGAAACGAACAACGCTACGGGGCAGGGATTTCCGGGACGCTGGCCGGCATGCGAGGACCGGTTACGCGATAGATGTGGCCGGCAGGCTCGAAGTTGTGCTGATCGAGCAGCCATTTCGGGCAATAGCCGGGTTGTGGCGTGACCACGTAAACGCGGCCTTGCTCGAGCGCGTCGCGAAGCTCACTCTCGTCGGGAAACCGACCTTCGGCGCCTGCTTCGTCCAGAGCCGGATAGACGGTCAGGTCGGGACGCCAGCGGCCAGTGAGCTGAAAGTAGTGAATGGGCCGTACGGTGGTTCCGTCGGCGATCAGAACGGCATCGGTCGGGAGCATCGATCCCAGGTATTCGACGAACTGTTCAGGACCGTGATCCCGAGTCTTGAACGGATGCAGAAAGTACTCGTACTCGCTACGGAAGGGTATTTGCCGGGCGAGGCCGAGGTCGAGCCCGGCAGCGCGAGCCACATACGGCAAGGGCAGATATACCAACACCGGCAGAATGGCCGCTGCGATCAGGACGGACTTGCATCGCGGCCGGCGGACCAGAACCCACTCGGCTCCGAAGCCCATTACGATCGCGAGCAACACGATGGACGGAATGAAGAACGTGTACTGGTCGGGCACATTGTAGCGCATGGCCCACACGAAGTGAATGCCCAGCAGGGCCACCAGCGTGCCGACGAACAGTCGGTCCTCGCGTCGCCACAGCCAGACCAAGCCGACGGGGACCAGGAGGATCAACGGTGTCGGAAAGTTAAGACCGAGATACAGGAATGTATTGACCAGCTCGCGTCGGCCCAGGGTCGTATTCAGCACATTGCCGGCGTAGCGGTCGCCGAAGAATGCACCGCGCAGAACCGCCGTCCAGTCACTCGAGCCTGACATCTGCCAGACCACCATCCCCCAGTACAAGCCACCGCCGACACACCAGCAAAGCACGGCGGCCAGGATGCTCTTGAAAGCGACTTGCCGCCGGATGGCCAGGACGATCAGTAACGTGCCGTAGCAAAAGAGGCTCAACAGTGCGATGAGGTGGTTGCTGATGCCCACCCCATTGACCAGCAAAAGCAGGACGAGCCAGCCCGCCCGCCGTGTGCGGGCGTACTGCAGGAGACAAAGGAGTTCCGTGCTGAGCAGCGCGGTGGTGAGCGTGTAGGTTTCGGCCAGAGCACAGTGTTGCCAAAACGTATGGGCGACCGCCAAGGCGATGGCCGCGACGAGCGCAGACGTCAGCCGTCGCGTGGCCAGGGCGAGCAGCAGTGCCACGTTGGCCACCGTTACGGCGCCGAACACGACCGACACCAGGTTTGTCTTGAATGCCGACTCGCCGAACGGCAGGATCTGGAAGGCGATCGCGACGAGGTGATACAGCGGATGACTGAGAGCCAAGCCGAAACACCCGAGCAGATCGCGCTGGAGCACGCGCACCTGGAACTGCCCGCCGTCCTGCCAGAGGGCACCGGGGGCGACGCTCACCAGGTACAGTGCTAGAGCGCAACCCGCCACGAGCAGGTAAAACCGCCCAGGCCGCGGTGGCGAATCGATCGGGTTTGTGGCTGTCGAGTCAAGCAAACGTGGATTTCCTGCAACGCTCCGGCAATAGTCGCGTCCCCATCCGCATAGCGCAACGCCGGCCTCCTTGTGCTGCACGCATCCAGCGTACACGCGCAGGCAGGATGACTGCACCACAATGCCGTCGCCCGTTCACGGAAGGCCGGTTTTGCTTGCAGTCGCCCAACGCGCCAAGTAAGCTATTCACCGGCCGAGGGATTGTATGGGCCGGAGCTTTCGCTCACCGGCCACCAAGACGGATTCGAGCATGACACCTCCGTCGCGGCCCGTCTGTCCGCGAGGGCGGGAACCGAACGACTCAAACCAGTTGCCGGCCCTTTCTGAAGGGGCCAAGCGATCGTGACGATGCTAAACCCAAAGTGAGGCGGCTGGCAACCGTGCGAATTGGTCTCTATCACGAACCTGTTCACACCGACGGTCGAACGTTCGACACGTATGGCTCTTACGCGCGGTACGTGCTGGAGTTCGCCCGACATTTCGAATACGTGACGGTGTTCGCCCCCACTACCACGGAGCCGACCTATTTCAGCGGCTATCCGTTGGACGCCTCCAATGTTGAAGTCGTGCCTCTGCCCTTCTTCATGACGCACGCCCAGGCCTACCGCCGGGCGGCGACCATCTGGCGAATCTTTCGGCGTCATTGCGACAAGCTGGACGCGATCGAATGCCGCGGGACGGCTCCACTGGCGTATGCACTCTGGTGGATGACCCGTAAGCGCCACGTGCCGTTCATCTACCACTTTGCATCCGATCCGTTCGAGATGATCGCTCGCAGTCCGAAGTACCGGGGACTTTACGGCCGCTTCGCCAGGGCGGCCTACGGCGTCGAGTTCGCAATCCAGAAGTACATCCTGAGCCACGACCATACGTACGTGTTCGCGGATGGCCGCCCCGCCGCGGAACGGCTGGCCCGATTCGCTCACAAGTACGAGTCGGTCGTGCACTCGACGCTCGCCGCCAATGACTACTTTTTGCGGGAGGACAGTTGCAACGGGCCGGTCATTCGGGTGCTCTACGTCGGGTATCTGCGGAACGCCAAGGGACTCGAAGATCTGCTCGAAGCCGTCGCCATCCTTCGAAAGCGGGGTCGTCCGGTCGAACTGGAAATAGCCGGCGAAGGAGAGTTGCTCGAACCTCTGCGGCAACAGGCCCGCGACCTCGGCATCGACCCGTTCGTCCACTTCCGTGGCTATGTACAAATGGGCCCGGCGCTGAACGAGCTCTACAACCGCTGCGACATCTTCGCCTTACCGTCATTGAGCGAAGGCTCGCCGCGGGTGATCATGGAAGCGCTCGGGCACAGTCTGCCGGTGGTCGCCACGGCTGTCGGAAACATCGCCGAGCAACTGGATCATGGCCGACGTGGAGTGCTCGTGCCCCGGCAGGACCCGGCCCGTTTGGCCGACGGCATCGAGCGGATCATCACTGACCCGGCGTTCCGGCAGCAGTGTATCCAAGCCGGGTACAATTACGCTCGCGAGCATGGCCTGGACGTCTTCGTGGCCCGATTGGCCGCCAAAGTACGCGAGATGATCGAGCGGCAGCCGGGGAGGAGTTCGCTGTGAACATTTGGATCGTCAACCCCTTCGACCCGCTGCCTGGCGACCCCGAACAGGAAGGACGCTACGCCACGCTGGCTCGGCTGCTCATTGATCGCGGGCATCAAGTGACGTGGTGGACCAGCGCGTTCAGCCATCGTTTCAAGCGGCCCGTGGATCAGGACGCGATTCGCAGTGCTTGTGCGCCGCTGGGTCTCATCCCACGTTTTCTCGACTGCACGCCGTATCGCCGAAATGTGAGCTTCGCTCGGCTGTGGAACCACTCCCAGCTCAGTCGGCGATTCCGCGAGCAAGCGCCGCAGGCGAATCCGCGCCCCGACGTCATCCTCGCCAGTAGTCCGCCGCCGTCGCTCGTGCTTGCTGCCGCCGAGGTTGGCCGCGAGCTCGGGGCGAAGGCCATCGTCGACGTGCAGGATCTGTGGCCCGATACGTTCCAGCGCCTGGCCCCGGCCGGGTTACAATCCGTGTTCAAGCTTGCTCTATGGCCGTCGTCGCGCACCGCACGGCGAGCGTACGCATCCTGCCATGCCGTCACAGGTGTGGCCGACGCGTATGTTGAGCGAGCCGTGGCAATGGCCAGAGAACGCAAGCCCGCCATGACCGTGCCGCTGGGCGTCGATCTCGATGCGTTCGACGAGGCCGCGAGCAATGCGCCCGAGGATCAGTGGGTCAAACCGCCGGGCGAAACCTGGCTGGCGTATACGGGCAGCCTCAACCGCAGCTACGACTTCCTCACCATCATCAAGGCCGCCGCTCGCATTCGAGAGAAGCACGGCGACCGCGTGCGCTTCATCCTCACCGGTCGCGGCGATCTGGCGGCCGAGGCTCAGCGGCTCGTCACCAGCCAGGGGCTGACCAACGTGACGCTCACCGGGTTCCTCGACTTTGCCGCCTGGGCGAGCCTACTCACGCAGTGCGACGCCGGCTTCAACGCGTCGTTTCCGGAAGCGTTGATCTATCTGCCCAACAAGCTGTTTTATTACCTCGCCGCCGGCGTGGCCGTGCTCAATACCATTCCGGGTCAGTGCAGCGAGATCATTCGAGATGCCGGGTGCGGCCTGGACTACCGCGCGGGGGATGTGGATAGCTGCGTGCAGGCGGTGGAGCAGATTTTGGGCGACCGCCGCAGCCTCATCGCCATGGGCCGCGCGGCCAGAGAACTGGCGGAGACCACCTACGACCGCAGTGTGCTCTTCCCCCAGTTCGCGGAGTTCATCGAGGGAGTCGCTATGCCCGCCACTCGGAGATAGCCTTCGGCACTTGGTATCCCTCACGGCGTCGGAAGACGAAGGGCGCTGACAGTACCCCCCACAGCGAGCCGATGCCGTACGCAAGGTGCAACTGGATGAATGCCAGTGCCACCAGTCCGATCGACGTCTGAGCCTGGCGGGCCGCTCGGGCGGCAAACCACACCGCAGCGATCGTATACGCCAGCAATTCGCAGCCGAGAAGAATCCACGCCGGACGCCAGAAAATTCCGGCGAGCGATAGGCAGATGAGGCTCAGGACAAACGCCAGCGGGATGAAGTGCCGCGGCTTGAGTCCTCCGCCCACCAGATAAATAGTGTACGGGTTCCAAAGGCCGTTGTGGAACGCCTGCTGACGCAGGCCACGAAACGTGGAGCGATTGTAATAGGTAAGCTTGATGTCCGGGGAGATCACGATGCGCCCGCCGCCGGCGCGGATGCGGCTGTTCAGTTCGATATCCTGGTTGCGGACCAGCCGCTCGTCATAGAGGCCGAAACGGTCGAAAACATCGCGCCGAAAGCAGCCGAATGGAACCGTATCCACCTCCTGCTCGCCGCCTCCGGTCCTGAACGCAGAGCCCCCCACGCCGAATCGACTGGACGTGGCTGCTGCGATGGCCCTGCCCACCTTGGAATCGTTGCCCGGCAACGTGGTCACGTAGCCGCCAACGTTGTCGGCTCCGGTACGTTCGAGCACTTCCACGCACCTGTTCACGTAATCCGGGGCATACTCGGCATGACAGTCAAGCCGGAGGATGATTCGGCCACGTGCCTGCCGAATCGCCAGGTTCATGGCCTTGGGAACGATACGGTCCGGATTGTGGATCAGCCGGACGCGGGAATCGCGGGCGACGTACGCCTGCACCACGTCGGCCGTGCCGTCGGAACTCGCCCCGTCCACGCAAATGATTTCGACATCATCCCTTCCGTCCAGTTGGCCGAGCACGGAGTCGAGGCACCGCGCCACGAACGCCTGCTCATTGCGCATGGGGATAATGATGCTCAAGAACATGAATGTTACCGTTGGGCGGTGTCGAGCTGTTGGGCTTCCGTCTTCAACACTCTCGCGGGCACCCCGCCTACGACGCACCCCGGAGGCACGTCCCGCGTTACCACGGCCCCTGCCGCGCACGCCGCTCCTGCGCCCACTGTCACACCAGCAGTCACAACCACATGAGATCCCGTCCAGGCCCCACGCTGCAAGATGATCGGACGTTCTCGCCCCGCGCCGAATCGAGACGAGTCACCCTGCTTCTGGTGATCCGAGGAAGCGAGCACGGTGTAAGGCCCCAGCATCACCTCATCCTCCAGCGTCACCTCGCCAACTCCCTGAATCCAGCAGCCGTAGGCAATGTAGACATCGTTGCCGATCGACACGCTCGAGGTATGGACGATCATCGCATTCGAGCAAATCGGGAAATTTCGGCCGCACTTCTTGAACGCGGGCCGGAGCAACGTGCCCCGCATGCGCATGATGCATTTGAAATCCGGCAGCACCCCCGTGATCTTCATGACGAAGATGAACCAACAGTATTTGATGAGACGAACCACCTGAGACCCCGGCGAAACACGTCCTACTACGTAGGCGCCAGACAAGAGCTCACGAGATCCACGAACCGATCAACCGTGAACCGACGTACAGTCTCCAATCCATTTCGGATCAACGCCCGCCGTAAAGCTTCGTCCTGAATGACTCGATCGATTGCTTCTGCCAGGGCGCCTGAATCTTTGGATGGAACCAGAATTCCATCCACCCCATCACTTACCGACGTCGGAATTCCCCCCACCCGAGTGGCGATTATGGGAAGGCTGTTGGCACGGGCTTCGACAAGAACGCGAGGGGTACCTTCCGAAAGAGTAGGCAACACGAGCATGTCCGCCGACCGCATGTATTCATAGAGTGCCGGGCCCCCGGGGACATGTCCGACCCACCGTACGCGATCGGCTATTCCACTTTCTCTCGCCAATGCTTCCAATTTCTGTCCGTAGGACGGATGCAGTTCGTATGAGCCGACCAGGACCAGTTCCCACGCCCTGCGGGTCTTCAACTTCGCAACAGCCTCGAGCAGATATTCGACGCCCTTCTCTGGCCGGATGAAGCCCACGAACAGGATGCGCACCACCGGGCCTTGACACGTGTCCTCTCGAAAAAAGAAGTCGTCTTCAGTAATCGTAGTCGACACGGTTACGTGCGTGCGAGGGGAACGGTAGACCTCGCCCAGTTCGGCGCCGTTGCAGATGAAAGAACCGCCGGCCAACCGGTTCCCCACGCGGGTGCAGATTCGGTCCAGATAGGCGTATGCCAGCGAAGCCATGTCCTTCAATCTGCCGGCCCGGCGGTGACTCCGTAACAAACCGATGGGATCGCCGACTATCCAATGGCACGGCCGGCGTCCGCTGATGCGGGCGATCAAATAAAAAAGGCCGGAGAACGGAAGCATGCCGCGGACGAAGATGAAATCGGCACGTCGACACACATTCCAATAAGCCCGCAGAATCCCGCCAGGCTTTCCCATCGCCGCCAATGACGAGCCGTAAAACGGCTGCGGAACGATTTCAACGTTGTCCGCGCGAAGACGGTAGTCTCCCGCCCGCTCCGGCGGCGAGCAGGCCACCGGCAGCGTCAACACGAGACGCTCAAACCGTTTGGCAAGTTCATCGACGATCCGGCCGAAGGAAGCGCTCACGTAAAGCCCGCCGTCGTGGCTCCACGCGCGGGTTTCGGCAATAACCCCCAGCGTCGCACGCATCGAAGGATGATGTCTTGCCAAGTCCAGCTGCTCTGCATCCGTAGATGTCGAAGTCACGACGAGACTTGCCCCACATCTACAACCGACTTCTGTACACGGAAACCACGTTTTCAGAAAATTGCACACCAACATGAGAATTCCGACAAGCACAATCCTGAATCGACTGACCTTGCAGTCAAGTGCTGCCGCGAGCAGGTAAACCGCCCCCCGATGGAAAGGAAGGAAGCCAGCCGCTTCGGTGCCATAGGTTCGTTTCGTTTGTCGTCGCACGAGCATCAAACTCAATCAGGATCAGGACGACAGTCACCGGGAGCCAGAACATCTTGGTCGTATAGGTGGTGTGAGCTATTCCCATGGCAAATGAAGAAAGCAGAACCACCCATCCCGGCATTTGCAGGGACGGTTGACGGAGCCTCAACAATCCCAAACCAAGCGCCACATGCAGTCCCAAGAACGTGATGAGCCCTATCGGCCCCATCTCCACCAGAGCCCCCAGGATGTTACTGTGCACGTCCTTGAAAGACCCTCCCGCTTCGAAACTCGCGAGAGCGCTGGCGCCAACCCCAGCCCCCATGATCCCGCTTCTGCTATATCCGTTTAGAGCCAACTCCCAGACGTACGTACGCGTTCCCGCTGTCTTGCCTGCCCACTGCGAATGCCCCTCGGGAGCAGGCAACATCATGAACTCCGCAAGCCGCGTGGCCGCCTGCCCTGGCACAAGGCTTGAATAGATGGCTGCTGCACCGATGACGTACATGCAGCCCAAAGCGGCAAGCATGCCCAGGACTCGCTTGACCTGTTGTCCACCGCCTGTCAAGACAGCAGAGATCGCAACGCCTCCCAGAATCCCTCCGATCGCTGCTCTCGTGCCGGTGCCTACGATCCCGAATAGCATAAACCCCACAGCGACAACTAACAGAAGCTTGAACAGTCGACTTCGTGTCAATGTCCAAAGCAAAGGCACGAAACCCAATGCCACCACCAACCCTCCTGCCGCAGAGACGGGGTTGGCTTGCTCACTGAGAGTTGCTCGACCAAAAGCTCGTTGATCCATCCCGAAAAAGAGAACGTATGCGCCGGCAGTGGCCCCGCCCAGTACCGCCCAAAAGGCGAGTCTCTTCAGCGGCCCAAGTTCTCCGCTGATCGCCGTCATGATGATAACGGCCAAAATGACCTGGACGAGGATCTGGAGAGCGAGGCGTAGTGACTTGGCAATATCATAGCTCCACATCGCTGAGGCCAAGGCGACTGCACAGAACGCAAAAGCCCACAACAAAGCCCCACGTGAAGATGTCACCTTGAGTGGACGGCGCCAGATATGGAGCAGCGTAACAGCAACGACACAAAAGGCGAGCAACTTACCAGCGGTAAGCCATCCTCCTTGCCTGGTATCCCCAAGAACAATCGCGGAGTCCCAGGCTTGCCAGAAAAAGTAGGCGTAGATGCTCACCCGTGGTTCGACCAGACATGCAAGCAGGAACGGCGCTCCAACAATCAGCATGCCTACGTACCCGTAGCCGGCCCGGTACAGAAGGACAGCGACGATCCCCGCTAACGCAAGAACCACTACGCACGACTTTTCCAGTACCCCCGAGCCTGAAGCGCCCTCGATACCCGAGTTACTGTCCCAAGCCGGATTGACTACCCACTGCGGCGTTATGGATGTATGTTGTGCATTCATGGACTGGAACCTCATCGACCTGGTTGCGCGTCATGGCGTCTGTGGCGTTCTCGCACGGGATCGTAGAGCCACCTCCAAAGCTTTGCCAATCTAAGCCAGACCGACTTGGGCGTGAGGCGGAGTGCAAGCGCCAAGACCACGCTGCTCACCGTAAACCATTCTCGGTAAGTTGCGGCGAGACGCGCAACATTCTCCCGCTCGCCAAGTCGGATAGCATGTCGAACGGCGCGATTCACTTCGCCTCGGAAGAAGATTGCTTTCGATGTCAAAGGATTCGGACTATCGACTGGGGGAACATGCTTCTGGAGCAGCACCCACAAGTCCTGCGAATGGGATGCAATCACACCACGAGTCAACGACCCTTCCCGTCGTCGATCATAGACGAAAATGGGACGGTCGACGAACCCGATGGCAGGATGCTGATCGGCAATCCGGTACCAGAGATCCCGGTCCTCACTGGTCCTGAGGCTGGAGTCGAAGAATCCAGCATCCACTATCAGATCCTTCCGGATTAGCATCGTGCAGGTGGCAAAAGGTATGTTCGCCGCGGCCGCCTTATAGAAATCGGGGAAATAGCACGAGTCCGTAAGGAGTGCACGATATGCCGAAGAGGCAGGTTCTTCACCGGAAATGCCATCCGGCAACAGTACTGTATAAGCACCGGCTGCCCACCGAAGCCAAGGCCGCCCATTGAGAATGCTCACACCTGCCTCCAGCCGATGAGGCATCCACCAGTCATCCGCGTCAAGAAAGGCCACCCATGCACAATTCGATTCGGAGATTCCGCGATTGCGTGCGGCAGCAACACCCGCGTTCTTCTGGCAAACGATGCGCACAGCAGAACCGTATGCACGGACAACCTCCACAGTCTCGTCTCGCGAACCATCGTCAATGACGATAATCTCGCGAGCCGGGTAGGTCTGATCCATCACACTGTTGATGGCTCGCTGAATGGTGTCAGCCGCATTGTACGCCGGCACAACGACTGAGATATCAATAGTCTCAGACATGATCCTCCCACCTTATTGTCCTATACGGCATGCCTGTGTACAGCGAGGGGCGAGATGACAACTTAATGCCCAGCGGTCACGCTCCCAAGACGTAGTCCGAGGTTTTCGAACCCGGCTAGAACACGTGCCTGCGCTTCAATTAAGGGCAGCCTGGTACCGAGATCGGCGCCGCCGGTCTCGAGTGTCTCAAGAATGCATTTGGCAAGCCCCGTCGGGTCAAAATCGGTGCAGTCAACAACCTCGGCACGGGAACCCGCCGCGACACGCACAAAGTCAATGATTTTCCGATGGTAATTCAAAGCAATAAAGGGAACCGAGGCCGTATAAGCATAAATCAAGCTATGCAAGCGCATCCCGAGAACAAGATCTGCTTGTTGTATGACCCGAAACGCAAACAGTGGGTTCTCGTTATAGGGAATAATCTCCACGCTGCCAGCAGGCAGAGAGGCTGCGATGATTTGACAAGTCCGTTCATCCCCCACCGCTGGCGAGCCATTCATCACCAGCAGCCGGATTCGGCATCGGCAGTTCCGCAAGACCTTGTTGAGACACTCGGATAGTCGATCCCGCCGTACCTGGTCGCGCCGCTCATCTCCCACCGCTATCCGTTCCCGATCACACGGCGCAACCACAATGGTCGGCTTCTCGGGCCTGGGCGCAACTGCCGGCTCCGGTAGACCTATGCGCTCAATCAGGACAGCCGGGTCCATCATAAGCGTCACGTTTTCTGGTGACTCACCACAAATCGACTGCACGGTCTCCAGTGACTGTTCGTCGCGAATGCCAATGAAGGCCATCTGGGACAACAGACGACGCAGAACTCGCTTCGACAACCAACGGTCGACAGGCCCGACAGACACACCAATCGCCGCTGTCCGACATCCGAACGTCTGGCCCGCCTTGAGCAGGGCGAGCCGCTTAAGAAGCGGCCACGCACCGTACTGATCGTGCAGGACGCTCCCGCCCCCAAGGAGATGGCAGTCAGCTTGAACCTTGCGTTTCAGAGCCTCCACTCTTGCCCAATTCGACGGTTGGAGGAAACGAGCCGAGAGTCCCTTCGGGAGAACAAGATCTTTTCTACAAGCGATGTTCAACGTCTTGGGGCGCAGATACTGTACAACCCCCCAGGCGACGGTAGCAGCAAGTGCATCATCTCCCGTATTGCAATGCCCGTAGTAACCGGAAATGGTGACTGATCGGATGTTCACGTACACCGGCCCCGCAGGATCCTCGATACTGTTCCTGGTTGCTCCACCCGACGTCTGAACACTCTGCGTGCACTTGGTCTGCTAAGATCACGGACCTAAGCTTTTCCTCGAACCCCCCTCAACCGAAGCCACGCCACCGAAGCCCCCCTTCCCAAGGAGAGCAACATCGCCCGTTCGTCCTGCTTCAGGACACCGGTCGCCATCACGAGACAGAACAAGACCAGAAGGAATAGACCCGTTCGCATTCCCACTCGCACCGGCAACGCCGTATCAAATGGCACGAGCGTGGTAATCGCTCCAGCCGCCAGACTCAAGAGCATAACGATGAGCAAATCTCGCCAGGGCATTACTCGCCGCATTGGTATACCTATCAACCCGTGCACCTTCCCAAGAAGATAGGCCACAACACACAGTTCTGCAACCACCGCTCCCACCGCCGGACCGACGAACCCCAACATTGTTCCGCGCCCAAGATTCAGCAGTGTGTACCCCACAACAATATTGACCAACAACCCGAGCACCGCGCCGATCGCCACCGGCCTCGTTCGACCAAACGCTCGCAACAGGCTGCCGTATGCCGCCACGCGAATGGGAAGTTCGAACAGATAAATGAAGAAAGGCCAGGCAGCATCCCGATAGGGTTCCCCGTACACAAGAACGATCAAATCCCCAGCAAGTATGGCAGCAAGCACAAATGTTGGATAGATGATTAGGGTGCACTTACGAATCCCCGCATGCCACAGACTCAATGCTTCTGTCATCCGATTCTGGTCGGCGAGAACCACGAGATTGGGCATGATGGCATTGGCAACACTCGAGGTGATGATTCCGACGAGCGGCAGTTCCAGCGCGCCGCATACGTATACCGCGTACTCCTCCGGCGTAAACGTCGTCGAGATCATCACCTGCCCGATCTGGCGATTCACGACCCCCACGGTGGTGGCCATTGCCAGAGGAAGCACATACCCCAGCTGTGCACGAAACAAGCCGGCGTCACCGATCCAGGCTTTTCCTGGACACAACCGATACATATCGACGACAGCTATACCTGCGACGAGCAAAGCCAGTCCCACGGAAGCCCACATGATGCTCAGTAGCGAGAACCCCAGAGCCGCCAGCACCACGACCGGCACGACCCGAACCGCCGCTGAAACCAACGTGTACACTCCCGATCGCACCGCACGATCCACGCTGATCGCAAACGCGGGAATCAGGGTGAAGATTAACAGGCACAGGGGATAGAAGCTGCTGGCACGAAGCAGATCTCTTAGCGATTGATTGTGGAACCTATCGGCAATCGTCTGTGCTCCCACATACATGAGCAGTGCACAAGCGAGGCCTTGGACTAGCGTAATCACCAACGTCTGCGTTATGAATCCACGGCGTCGCTCCCGGTCCAGCTTTGGGATGAAGTAGAACAGACTTGCCGGCACCTGCAGCCCCAATATGCCGACGAGCATGCTTGCCACCAGCATGACCTGCCGATAGCTACCCACTTCCGCCTTGCTCACGAGGCGGACAAGCAGGATCCCCAACAACACAGTGATCGCCTGGGTTACCCCCTGGCTCAGAACCAGTATGAGGCTTCTAGTACGGATGCGCATTCTGATAAGAATCGGGAGCTATCGCGACGGGGGCTGCAGCGTGGCGCGGGCTTGGCGGGCGTGCCGCCATCGACCGGTCCCAAACCATTCCCACTCATCAGCGTCCGCAGCACAGAAAAACCAGCATCTGCGGATCCCACAGTCTTTCAGCAGCCGGTACAATGTGGGATCGACTGCGTGACGAAGATAAAAACCGGGAGCGTAGTCCATCCCCAAAGACTCCATGAACTTCTTGCGCTCCGTTATCACCTCCATCAGTCGCTCATCGTCACCTTTGAAGCGGCTATATGTCGCTTCATCCAGGATGTGCACCGGACCATGTCGCACGCGCACGCTAGCCAGTATCCACGAATTCCAATAATGCACACCCCCCGGCAAGATCCACATTTCCGTGCGTTTCGCGACATCCAGCCACTCGCCCATGGCCAGGGTCATGGCGTATACATCATCTGTGCGCGGATAGCGAGGCTGCTTGTCCCAGTACGCCTCCATGTCTACCACGAATGGAGCAGATTCAGTCAAACCGAACTGCCGTTCAATGCGGCGATAGAACTCCAAGTCCTTAGTCCAGGTAACCGGGTCTGTCCATTCTTCATACTCCCGCTTTGGCCCGAGCCGCATACCGGGAACGAGGCGCATACCACTCTTGAGGATATACGAGGCAGCCTTGGCGCCGGCAGTCAAACCTGCATCCTGATCGCCATCAACCATGATGAGTAGGTAACCATCGAGCACTTGACGAGCGTATGGGCTTGTAAAATGGGATGGCCTCCAGCCAATCCACGTTGGACGAATGAACATCCACGTTTCGATACCTGCGGCCCGCCGGGCCGCACCAGCAACGGCATAAGCGTCGGCCGGTTGACTCGTCGGTGCACTGGCTGGCTGGGCGGAAGCCCCCCATACTCCGAGCCCGCCCAGACCAATTTCTATCCCGACCAGTACACTCACCGACAGCACAAGTCGGCTTCTGACTTCCAGCATGCTTCTTCTTGGGCCTATGTTCAACGAGGGAACCCCTCCGCGAATTGGCGCGCAACAGCTACCCAGTTCTTGCCCCCGGGATACATGCTGACCCAAGCCAGACCAGGTAAGCCTTCAATCTCAGTGCTGACGTCCTGCCATGTGTGAGCGTATCTGGAAGTTCCATCATCCCAACGCCAATACCCGTCGGGCGTCACATACAGGAAATCGACGATTCGCGACTGCCCAACCGTTTGAATCATCATCTGCCTGCGAATGGCCTCAGTCCGCCTATTGTTTTGCCAGCCCGACCATCCAATATATGCAACAACAAACCTGGAGTTGGGAACCGCTCTCAAGATCGTTTCAATGAATGTGATCGACTGTTCCTGAAGATCAGGTATTTTTGGTGTGCTTTCGCTGATAGCCGGCAAATACCACCAATACTCAATGCCAGTGGCGTGAAGCACCGCAAGCGAGCTTTCGAGTTCCTGGAAATCGATGCGCCTGCCTTCACTGTGGAACGGCGTGAGCGAAGTCTCGTTCTCCAGCACCACAATATTCATTCCGGTGGTGCTTGCGATATGCTGACATTGACCAGCGATGACCTTCCAACCCTCCGCGTCAGCGAAGTTCCATGGCCGAGGATCAGAGGCAGTACAACCCGGCAGCGAGTATGTCTTGATGCCGCCGATGATCCGCATGCCGGCGGGCCGGTTGGCCATGAGGTACTCGTACGTACCGGACAAACCGCCGGGGCTGGTGGTGATCATCGCCACATCCGTCACTTGGGACCAGTACTCCAAGCCGCGGATGCAATACTGCCCGTAGGTCGCGCGTCCTTCGCTCCCCTCCACTGAACCCCAAACATCTTCCACGATCAGTGATCTGGAGTTCAGTTCCAACCACGGCAGCAGTTTCGGCCCGGGCGGGAGCGTCGGACCGGATGGCTGCGGGGGCACCGTCTCCGTACCGGGGGAGGAGGTTTCCGTGCCAGAGGTGGCCGCAACACTCACGCAGCGAGGGTCGGTATAGGTGCTGGTGCCCGAGGCGTTGAAGGCCGCAACGCGGTAGCAGTACGTCGCACCCGCGGCAGCAGTGGTGTCCACCCACTGCGTCTCACCCGCACCCAGGCTGGCCACTTCCCGCCAGCCCGCGAACGGGTCTGCGGAATCGTAACGCTGTACTCTGAACCCCGACTCGTTGGCGGATGTATCCACCCAGGTCAACTGGATGTGCCTGTTAGATGTCACGGTAGGCGTGAACCCCGTCGGCCGGCTCGGCGCGTTCGGGTTCGTGCCACTGCCGCCCGGCGACGATGAACCCGTTTCGAACGCTCCTTCCCCCAACAGCTGGATGCACACGGCCGGCGAAGGCTCCGCCGCTCCCGCATTGTTGTAGGCCACGACGCGATAGCAGTATTCGAAGCCCGCCTCGACACCGGTGTCGATGAACGAATACACGTTGGCGCCGACCGTCGCGTAGTCTTCCCAATCCGCCACGCCGCTTCGACGCTGGATGATGAAGCCTTCCTCGTTCGTGGAGTTGTCGCTCCAGATCACCTCGACCTCGTCGATCCAGTCAGTGGCGGCCATAAGCCCTGTCGCTTGCGCGGGAGGGACTGTAGCGGCGACAGGATCAGGCTTGGCAGGCGGCTGCGGCATGTAGCCCAACACCTGCTCGTCAAACGATTCATCGGTCTCGCTCAGCACCGGCCCCGTGGAGGCCAGCGGATGCACGTCGCATTCCCCGCCGGTTAACAACCCCAGAATCCCTGCCCATACCAGCATGCACCGGCCGGCCCGAACGTGCCCTCTTGCGGTAGCCATAGCTCCTCCTGGCGGTGCCAAGTGCGTGAGGAGCTCGCTCGAGGTCTACCCCAGACATCTTGATGCTCCATAGCGTGACTCCCTGCACGGCAAGGCACCACCTATGGAACCTAGGATATCTGGGGTGCTCAGGCAAATTAGGAAAGATCGTATCGGTCGGATTCCGTCCGGTAAGACAGATATATGTCCACAAAACAATGTGAGCCGTTATGGAGCACTTGCCGAATCGCGCTCGGCGGCGGGCGTCTCGGCTCGATCTGCAGCGTTGTGGCCGTGATGATCCCTCGCCGGACCAGTGCCGCTTCCTCGTTGCTCCGGCGGCATGAGGCTGACCATCCCGAACTTCGATATGGCGATCGCGGTAACCAGGAAGACCCCCGCGATGACCGGGATCATGTACCGGGTCCGCAAAAAGATGGCCGTGCCGCAGCCGATAACGGCAAAGCCGATGGACAGCGCGTAGCTGATGGCCACCACTTGGCGAACGCTGAAACCGCGATCCGTCAACTGGTCGTAGAAGTGGCTGCGGTCGCCCAGCATGAGCGGCCGGGCATTCCGCCATCGCCGCAACAGCGTCAGGACCATGTCCGCCACGGGCAGCCCGAAGACCATCACCGCCCCGAGCATCCACTTGATCAGCCCCGGCTCGGCGAACAGGAGGATGAGCACGGCCGCGTTCAGGCCGAGCAGCATGGAACCGGCGTCGCCCATGAAGATCGACGCCGGGTTCATATTGTACGGCAAAAAGCCCATGGCTGCGCCGAGCATGGCCAACGTGAGCACCAGCCGCTCGTAATCCAGCGGGTTGCCCGTCCCGTACGAGGCCATGTGCAATGCCAGCACGAAAAAGCCCAGTGAGATGATGCCCAGCACGCCGCTGCACATGCCGTCCATGCCGTCGATGAGGTTGGTCGCGTTGCACGCACCGACGATGATGAACAGCGTCAGGGGAACCGAAAACAACAGCTCCAGCCACTGCAATGACGGATCTGTGTCCCATGCAGCCACCGACGCTCGCACGAGGATGTGGAACGAATTGCGCCCGACGCCCACGCCGATGAGTAGCAGGCCCACGGCCAGATTGCACGCGAGCTTGATCCGCGGCGTCATGTTCCGCAGATCGTCGAGCAGGCCCACAATCATGATCCCCAGCCCCGCGGCGAGGATGCCGCCGAGGAAGTACCACCGTACCGGGAACCATCCCAGGACCATGCCGATCACGATGCCGGCCGCCCAACCGGTGAAGATCGCCACGCCGCCCAAATATGGAATGGGTCGCTTATGCGGCTTGAGGAAATCGTCCGGCCGATCCACGATCCGGTACTTGGTCGCGAACCATCGGCACACGGGCGTCATCACGAGCACGACCACGAACGACAGCAGGGCCACCGGCCAGAGTTCAAACAAGAACTCCACCAGTGGTCGCGGTGTCCTTAAAGCTTCCTGACTGCCCAGGATCATCATGTCGGCTCGCAAGGAATGGACCCGTCAGAATAACGCGTCTATCTGAACGCGCTCAGCACATCTTCGCCAGAATCGCGGCAATCCGCTCGGCGGCTCGCCCGTCCCACTTCTCGGGCACAGGCGGCGTGTCGAGGCTTTTCGACCGGCACTCGCGGTAACTGGCGATCACGTTTGCGGGATCGGTGCCTACCAACCGATTGGTCCCGCTGTCGATGGTGACCGGCCGCTCGGTATTCTCGCGAAGTGTCAGGCACCAGACGCCGAGAATCGTGGTCTCTTCCTGAATGCCGCCGGAATCGGTCAAGACCACCGCGGCCTGGCCGGTCAGCTTCAGGAAGTCCAAGTAGCCCAGCGGCTCGATGATCTGCAACTGTCGCATGGCGGCAAATCGCTCGGCCAGACCGAACCTGGCCAGGTTGCCGCGCGTCCGCGGATGCATCGGAAAGACGGTGGGCAAATCCTGCTGGATCACCTCGAGGGCGTCGGCGATGCGGCCGAGGGCGACGGCATCGTCCACATTGCTCGGCCGATGCAGCGTAACCACGTTGTAGCCGCGCTTCGTCAGCCCCAGCCGCTCCAAGACCGTCGATCGCTCGGCCTTGGCCAGATTGCTCTTGAGCGTATCGATCATGACGTTGCCCACGAAGTGGACACGGTCGGAATCGACTCCTTCGCGAGCGAGGTTCTCCAAGCCGCTCGGCTCGCTCACGAACAGCAGGTCGGAAATGGCATCGGTCAGCACCCGGTTGATCTCTTCCGGCATGGTCCGGTCGAAGCTCCGCAAGCCGGCTTCGACATGCGCCACCCCAACGCCCAGCTTCTTGGCCACCAGCGCGCAGGCGATCGTGCTGTTGACGTCCCCCACCACGAGCACCCAATCCGGCTTGTGCTCCAGCACCACCGGCTCGAACCGCTTCATGATCTCGGCAGTCTGCGCGGCGTGACTCCCGGACCCCACCTCCAGATTGAGGTCCGGCGCCGGAATCTCCAGTTCCCGAAAGAACAGGTCCGACATTTTCTCATCGTAGTGCTGGCCGGTATGGACCAAGACCGGACTGAGTTCGGGGTGATTGCGGTAGGCCTTCATGAGCGGGGCGATCTTCATGAAGTTCGGCCGCGCCCCACAGATATTGATGATCTTCGCCATCGATCCCCCGGTCTGCTGAGAAATGGTGAACCCGGCCGACTCCGGTCGAACTGGCCCCAGGATCGCGCCTCCGGCAGCGCTCGGACCTGCCCGCAACGGCCTCCGGATACACTCCGTGCCCGTCAGCCGTCACCCAGTACGCCTGATAAGTCCCATGTTTGCAAGGATTTCCGTCAATAAACGACGGTTGCGTATAATATCGACGGAGCGCAAGCCGAACAACAGTGGAAACCTGCCGTTTCGACAGATTTCACCGTCTCGCACGTTCGGGATGCCCAGCGGGTTCCGGCTTGTGCCAACAAAACTTACGGCCGGATCCGTCCGCGGGTTCAAGCCCGCCCAGGGCCGGCGCGGCTCCACGCCGGTGTGGGCTGAATCGCCAGACGCCCAGCCCGGAGGGCTGCTTACTGTAGACGGCCGGAACCTTCGATGGGCCAGATCTCGACCACGCGACCCTGCTCGTGAACGTACATCTCGCGGTAGAGGTTGCAGGTCGTGCAGGCGTGGCTCGGAATCAGTTCGACGGCCGCCCCCACCCGCCACTCGGGCACGTTGCGGCCCGTGCAGTGTTCCTCGGACAGGCGGAACTGGATGTCGGCTTCCTGGAGGTGCTTGACCTTGGGCATGCCGAACTCGTCGCCCAGCCCCTTGTAGCCCACGTCGAGGACGGCATGACGGGGCCCGGGCCGGCTGATCACGCGGGCCAGCACGGACAGAGCGATCTCGAACTCCGGCGCCAGCTCCTTGTAGACCCAGTCCATGGTCGCATAGCTACCGGCCTGGACCTCATCGACGCCGTCGATCGTGCCCGTGAACTGATACGTGGAACTGGACCCGCCGCTGACGATCTTCACGGGGATCCCCGCGGATTGGATCATCTTGCGGGTGCGGATGGCCAGCTCGAGAGCCTGGCGAGTCTCCTGCTCGCGCTGGCGGGCGTCCTTGTGGTAGACGACGTGACCTTCGTAAGCCTGCAGCCCGTCGAATCGGACTCCTTCGGTCTGCTGAATCTTTTGCGCAAGTCTTAGAGCAGGTTGCCCCGGGATCACGCCGCAGCGTCCCATGCCAATGTCGATCTCGACCAACAAGCCGACGGTTGCATCCGCCCGCCGGGCCGCCCGGCTGATCGCCTCGATTTGCTCCTCGTCGTCCACCGCCACTCGCAGCGTGGTTCGCTTGGCCAGCTTGGCCAATCGCTCTAACTTGGCGCTTCCGACGACCTGGTTGGCGATCAAGATGTCGCCGATCCCCGCATCCGCCACCGCCTCGGCCTCGCCCAGCTTGGCGCAGGTGATGCCCACGGCACCGCCTGCCTCCATCTGCAGACGGGCAAGCTGCGTGCACTTGTGGTTCTTGAAATGCGGCCGGAGCTTGGCCTTGCGATCCGTGAAGAACTCGGCCATACGGCGCAAATTCCGTAGCATGGCTCCCTTGTCCAGCAGCAGCGCCGGCGTGTCCAATTCCTCGATCGGCGAACCAATGAACGATGGCATAACCCGCTCCCCAGCGTCCCCCAACCACACCGCCACAAAATGCCAAACGCAGACCTGAGCTCTCAAGCCTCCGGACTAAAGTCTCAGGTCTCAAGGCTTGAGCATCACGCCTCCATTACGACGCGCTGTACGGTCACGCGGTCGAGTTGCTCCGGATCCGGCTCGACCCCCACGCCGGGCACCGCCGCAGCCGTCATTCGCGAAGGTCCGGAAAGCTTCATCTCCGGACGCCCCAAGTCTTTCTCATAGAATCGGCTACTCGGGAAAATGTCATTGGGATATTTCATGTTGGGCAGCGTGGCCATGGCCAGGCAGTGTGCCGCTCCGAGCGCGGACTCGAGCATCCCGCCCACCCAACAGGGCACGCCGGCCTGCATGCAGTACGCATTGATCTTCAGCGCCGGCGTCAGCCCCCCTACTCGTACGGGCTTGATGTTGACCCATTTACACGCGCCGATCTCGATGGCTTGGCGCGCCCGGTCGAGCGACGTGATGCTCTCGTCCAGACAGATCGGCGTGTGAATCTGCCGGGCCAGGCTCGCGTGATCGATCAGATCGTCGTGCATGAGCGGCTGCTCGATCATGGCCAGACCGTATTCATCCAGCCTGCGGAACATGTCCAGATCACTCAAGCGATAGCCGCTGTTACAGTCGATGTGAAACGTCATCCGCGGAAACGCCTTGCGGACGGCTGCCACCATGCCCAGATCCCAGCCGGGCGCGTACTTGAGTTTCACCCGCGTATAGCCCGCCCGGACCGCACCGTCGATCTTTTCGAGCAGCGCGTCCAGGCTATGCATCACGCCGAAATCGGCACCCACCTCGACTTCAGGGCCCAGGCCGCCCAGCACCTTCCACAGCGGCTCGCCTCGGCGGCGGGCGTACAGGTCCCACCAAGCCATGTCGATGCCGCCCTTGGCGAAATGGTTATCCTTGAAGCACGCCCAGCGGTCCTGCAGTTCGTCGCCCGATTCAATCTGCTTGCCCAGGATGGCCGGGACGAGATACATCCGCATCATAAGCAGGACGCCGGCGGAGTATTCCGGGCAGTACGTCGGCGCTTTGAACGGCTGGGCCTCGCCCCATCCGTAACTGTTGCCCGAGATGAGCTTGACCAGGATGGACTCAATCACGTCGTCGCTGCCGTAGGCCGTCGTGAACGGATAGACCAGCGGCATGCGGACGTGATACAGCTCGACAGCATCGATGCGTGGCATGGTATGGCTTCCGGGCGTCCACCTCGTCCAACCGGCGAACTCGTTGCGAACGCCGGTCTCACCATACCCACGACGGTCGGGTGCAGCAAGATGCCAGTAATCATCGAAAGACACCGGGCCGCTGCGTCCGATCGGCTCCAACGCCCGAGTTCGACTCGCCCGATCACTCCGGCTGCGACGCTGCCGCCGTCACGGACCCCACACCACCGGCGGCTACCGCGGATGCCTCCGCAGGCACGGCGGTCACGGTGAACATGCGTGCCGGCACATAGTATTTGCGGAAAGCCGCCTGGACGTCAGCTGCGGTCAGCCGCTCGTAATGGTCGCGCTGGCTGGTAATCTCTGACAAAGACCGGCCGTGCAGATCCAGGTGCTCCAGGAAGCCCAGCCAGTAGTCGGGCTCGCGTATCCCCACGTCCAAGCGGTTGAGGATCTGCTTGCGAGCGTTATCCAGTTCCTCGGCCGTCGGACCGGTTTCGGCGAAGTCGCGGAGGATGGCGTGCACTTCCTGTGCCACTAGCTCGGCATTCTCGGGCTTGCACTTCGAACCGGCCCGGAAGAGACCGGCGTCGCGGTAGATCCAGGCCGCCGAGTTGCTCGCACTGATGCTATAAACCAGCGCCAATTCTTCGCGGACGCGCTTGATTAGCCGCGTCGAGATGATGCTCTCGGCGATCTGCAGGGCGCGGCGATCATCGACGTGGCGACCTTCGCAGCCGATGAAGCCCGCGTAAGCTACGGCAGCCGGTGTGAGCGTATTGACGGTGAGATTGGCCACGAGCGGACCGGACTTGCGGCGCAGTGTACGAAGCTCGTCCAAGTGCCCGGCCGACCGCGGTCGTGTGGGCAACGTTCCCAGGTATCGCTCCACAAGCGGCCTCACTTGCTCCCAGGAAATATCGCCCACAATGGCCACTTCGGCCGGAGCTTGCCGGCAAATCCGCTCGAACCACGCCTGCCCCTGTTCGAGCGTCAGTCGTTCGACCTCTTCCTTGCGAACGGTTCGCCGGCGGGGATCGCCGCCGCTGATCAGTTCGGCCAGTGCATCGGCCGCATGCGCCCCGACGTCCCGCTCGCGCTTCTCCAGCGACCGGAGTGTGGAGATCCGCCAGTTCTTGAAGACCGTCTCCTCGATACGACCGTCGGTCATGAGCGTGTGTGCCAGGTGCAACCCGAACTCCAGGTCGTTGGGCGAGCCGCCCAGCCGCACCGAGAACGTCTCGTCATCCGCCATGCCGCCGCCCACACTGATGTTCACGCCCGCACGCAGATCGCGGATAGCCGTTGAACTCAACTGGCTCGTTGCCGGAGCCGTAAAGACGAGGGAAGCCACGCTCGTTACGCCCAGGTTGTCCGCTGTTTCCTCGATGCCGCCGCCGGCGAAATTGATGCGGACGAGAACCTGATCCTTCTTGTAGTCCATGTAACGATGATGGACACGGATCCCGTTTTCCAGCCAGGCGCTGGTCACGCCGAACTGCTCTTCCGTCACGGCATCGACGATCCGGCCGGTGCCGTTGACGGGCGGGAGCGTCGCGGCCACCTGCTGCGCTGAGGTCTGCTCGAGTCGACGGGCCCAGGCGGCTCGCGCAGCAGCCAGCACGTCGTCGCGCGCGGGCACTGGCAGGCCAGGTTTTTCCGGGATCGTCAGCACGTACGCGTACGTCCGCCGGTCGAAATGGCCCTTGAACGTCTCGCCGACTTCGCTCGCCGTGATGCCGGGCAGTATCTCGCGAACGAGATCGAGGTACTGTTGGGCCGACAACACGGGCTCGCCGTCGTGCACGGACGCGACGAGTGTCTTGAGGATCGAACTCGAGCTGATGGTCGGCTCAACCCGCACGCCGCGTTCGGCCGAGGCCAACGTCTGCTTCTTCACCAGATCGAGCTCGTAATCCGTGAAGCCCTGCTCACACGCCCGCCGCAGCTCGATGATCAGCTGCTCGAGCATCTTGTTCCAATCGCCGGGCTCGCCGCTAGCCGCAGCCGTGACCATCACCGCCTCGCGGAAGAAGTCCTCCACGCCGGCTTGCGCGCCGCGGAAGGCGGCTTCGCCCTTCTTGATCCGCTCGTCGCATCGCCGCATGAACAGACGGGTGGCCAGTTCTTCAAGCAGTTCCACCCGGAACTGCTCGACGGTCGCGGCGCTGGGTCGCCCGGGCAGGACGTTGCACAATTGAACCGAGCAACTGGTCTGCTCGGGATCGCTCACGACGATGGCCCGCTCCCGGTCGAACGGCTTCAAGCCGGCCGGAAGCGGCTCGGCCGCCGGCACTTCGGAACGATACGCGCCAAACCACTTTTCGAGCATGGGCAGGATCGGCTGGACCTTGGTATCGCCCGCCATGATCACGGTCACGTTTTCCGGCCGGTACCACGTGCGATAGTACTTGACGAACTCGCTGCGTGGTGCCCCCGCGATCACCTCTTCGATGCCGATGGGCACGCGCACGGCAAAGCGGGAACCTTCGAACAACTCGGGCCACAGTTTTTCGCGGATCCGCTGTGATGCGCTCTTGCGGGAGCGCGATTCTTCCAGGATGACACCGCGTTCCTCGTCGATCTCCTTTTCGTCGAGCAGCATGCGAAACGCGTAGTCGCTCAGCGTCATGAGGGCCTTGTCGATCTGCTCGGGCTGCGTGGTCGGGAGATTGAGCGAGTAGTTCGTGCGGTCGTAGCTCGTGCTGGCGTTCAGGTCGGCCCCAAACTTCATGCCGATGCTTTCGAAAAAGGGAATGAGCTGCCCGGGCGGAAAATTCTCCGTGCCGTTGAAGGCCATGTGCTCGAGGAAATGCGACAGCCCCCGTTGCTCATCGGTCTCGTTGAGCGAACCTGTCCGCACGTGCATCATGAAATACAGCTTGCCCGGCGGATTAGCGTTCTCGTAGAAGACCCACTTCACGCCGTTGGCCAGTTGCCCGGTCTGAATCCGCGGATCGGTGGGCAACGGCGGCGATGCAAACGCGGCACCAGGGAGCGACAAGCAGACGCCGACCATAAGCCGGCAGGCAGTTCGATTCACGAGCATGATTCAAGCCCGAAAAGGAAAAAGGTAATCGGCAGCCGTATGGCCACGGATGTGGAGTTCACAATTCCGTCCGAAGGAAAAAATGCCGCCGAGGCAGGCAGTGCCTCGGCGGCTTGACCATTTTCTGTGCTACTGGATGGTATCAGAACCCCTTGTCCGGATCGTAGCGCATGACCGCCCCGTCCAGCCGGAGTACGTTGATATTGCGTGCCTTGAGTCCCTCGCTAGTACCCGCCTTCCAGAAGAACAGGTTCCTGGGATTGCTATGTGGATAGTACTGATCCTGTTTTTCGATCGTCAGGTACTTGTCACCCGAAGCCGACGACGACTCCGGATCGTCCGGATTGGTAACCGTCTTGGTATAGCGGGCTCCAGTCGGCGTCGGTGCGTTGAACCGCCAATTGTCAAAGACCCACATGGTCTTGTTGGGCCTCTTCTTCCCTTCACCAAGTCGCGTGAAAAGGTGGGGGTACTGAACTTGAACGACGAAGGATCCCCCGGGCGGATTCTTCTTGGGATCCGGAAGACTGAACAACTGCCAGGCATAGCTGTTTTGAAAATACAGCCTCGCCTTCGGCGTATCCGGGCAGAGCCACAGTTCATTATTCCGGGGCAGGCAGCGCGTCTCCGCCAGCAGCGCGGGCATGCCGAACCGCTCAGGCAGCGCTCGTGGATCGACCCTCCCATCGGAAGCCAATGATCGGGCGCCGGCCCCGTAACGGAACCACCATCCTCCCAGCGTATAGGAGTCAGGAACCTTCTCGTTGTTGTACTGCTTGCTCTGAATGTAGTTCGTCAGCCCCTTATGGATCTCCTTCAACTGGGTTTGGCACACGACCCGCTTGGTCTCGATGCGGGCGTTGAGCATTGAAGGCAGCAAGATCGAGATCAACAAGGCGATGATCGCCACCACAACCAGGACTTCGATCAGCGTAAACCCACGCCGTTGCTGCCGCCGATCTCGATCCCTCGAGAGCAATCTGTGATTTATCACGGTATACCCCTCATATTTCCTGGCATGCTCAATCCATGCACGCGGGGTCAGCCGGTATGCCCGGCCCCCGAGCACAGTTCATGAACACCTCCAGATCGTCCAGATCCACATCGCTGTCGGGATCGAGCTGTGCGTCGCCGCAAGCCCAAACGGTCTGCCGCACATTCGCACCCGTCCAGCAGGCCTGGAAGTGGGCGAAGTCATCCATGTCCACGTCGCCGTCCCGATCATAGTCCACGGGGGCATAGCCCAGATGGCGCCAGAGCAGGAGTTTATCCTTTCCGGTGACCAGCCCGTTGCCATTCATGTCGTAACGCAAGTACGTGTGCCACGCGGTTTTATCTGCCAGCTGGTCCAGGGCGTTGCCCTCCTCGTCCACCGCCGTATCAGAGTACCGAACGGTGTTGCTCGCGGTCGACACCACGGCCGGTTGCCACGGTCCGTCGTTCACGCGAACCTCCACCGCACCGACGCCACTCCGCGTGACATCCGCATCGTTGGCGGTGCCGCTCACCCGAACCACGAACGTTCTGACCAACGAGTTGGCGGTCGGGCTGCTAATCGTGACCGTCGGAATGGTCTCGTCCGGCACCAATCCACTGCAAGTGACGTGCCGCACGGCCACTTCAGTCGAGAAATTGCCGGCGTAATCTTGGCACCTGGCCTCAATCACGTTCTCACCCTCAACCAGCGAGAGCGGGCAGGTCCAGCTCGTCCTGCCGGTCGCGGCAATCCAGTTCCCGCCGTTCAAACGGACTTCGACCAGGGCGACCCCACTGGGCACGCTGCCCGGATCGACCGCCGAACCCTTCACGGTGAAAGAGTAATTGCTGATAGTCTCACCTTCGAAGGGCGCGTCGATACTGACCGTCGGACTGGTCGTATCCTCTTCGTAGCCCGTCACGACCACGAACTTGCTCTCCGAGTAGTTCCCCGCATAGTCGCGGCTGCGGGCCTCGATGGTGTTCAGCCCCACGCCGACGGTAACGAAGCAAGTCCAGTTCGAGGTCCCAGTCGGGGCAATCCCGCTGGCAAGTTGCCACGGTCCGTCGTTCACTCGAACCTCCACTCTCTCCAGGCCGCTACCCGTCGTGCTGGGATCCGAAGCTGTACCGGTCACGGTTACCGGCCCGACAACGAAGCCCTGCCCCTCGACCGGGCTCGTGATCGCGACACTGGGAATCGCGGTATCGGCCGTCCCGGCGTAGCTGACCGTGATCGAGCTCAGCGAGGAATAGTTACCCGCATAGTCCTTGCTGCGAACCTCGATCGTGCTGGTGCCCGAATACAACCGCACCCCCAATGACCAGCTGGTGGTGCCGTTGGCCTTCTGCCACGGACCCGAATTGACTCGAACCTCCACCAGCTCTACGCCACTCCCGGAATCGGCCGCCCAGCCGCTCACGACGGGGGCCCAGCTTGTGACAGACGCGCCGTTCGACGGGCCCGTGATCCCGACCGTCGGGGCAACCGCGTCAGCCGGAGCGGTGCAATTCACGTTTCTCGTGACGATCTCCGAGTAGTTGTCGGAGTTGTCCAGGGCACGCACTCGAATTGTGTTGGCGCCCAACGACAGCCCGACCGTCACACTCCAGGAAGTGGTCCCGGTGGCCCGTACCCACTCGCCCGAGTTCACCTGGACTTCCACCTGTCGCAGGCCGTACGTCGGGGTTCCGGCATCCGATGCCGTTCCACTCACGTTGACCCAACGAGTCGCGATCGTCTGCCCTGCAGTCGGATTGTTAATCGTCACCGTCGGGCTCGTGGTGTCCACGCTGCAGTTAACGTTGACCGCGGCAACGTTGGACACGTTGCCCGCCCGATCGATACTTCGGACTTCAATGGTATTGGCACCGGATTCGAGCACCACATCGCAGTTCCAACTCGAGGACCCCAGCGTATATTGCTCCAACGCCCGGATCGGCGTGGCCATGACCTGAAGGAATTCCTCGACGTCGGCCTCATCCACAACATTGTCGCGGTTGAAGTCACCGGGCTTGAAAGCGTTCGCCGCACCGACACCCTTCTGCGGCACAGCCATGAACATGACCTGGGTCACCGGAAACTCACCGGCCGGCCCGGAGTATTGGATGGTTCGCGTCTGCAACCGAAGCGTGCCCGTGTTCCCCACGGCGTTCGTAGTGGCCAGATTGAACGCGACGTGCTGCTGATGCGACCGAACCAGCCCCAAGCGGCCTTCCCAGTCATAGCGCCAGAGCCCGTTGTAGCTGCTACCGTCGTTGAAGTAGATGTTCCCTTCCTCGTCGGCCCACATCGCCCGCACGGCCATGCTCCCCACTGCGTCCATGGCCGTGTCGGCGGGCACCGGGTCGGCATTGTTATAAGTGTAGCTGCGGGTGCGAGTGTTTCCGTTCCACTCGATCCACTGCTGGATCTGCCGCTCGGTGAGCAGTACGTACGGACCCAGGATCTCGTTTCCCGTGTCGATGAGGTAGTTGATCCCGCCCTCGTTGAGGCTGCCGTCACCCTCAAAGAGGATCTGGTCACCTTCGGCCGGGTTGTTCGGATCGAGGTCACGAACCGAGGTGTGAACGACTGCCGGCTCGCAGTTGATCCGATCCGCCTGATCGCGATCGTTGTAGATGAACTCGACCACGCCCGTCTCGGTGGCGATTCTCCAGATGCCGCCGAAGTCGTCGGCGCTGTCGTTGTAGTACAAGTACTTGCTGTCTTTCGAGAGAGCCGGTTGCCGGCCGATGTTGAACGTGGTCGTACCGTTCGGCACCAGCGGCAGCAACGCGTCGAGAATGTTCTGTTCGGTCGTCAGGACGCTGAACACATCGTTCCAGTCGGCATATCCGTGGCTGCCGATCACGGACCCGTAGCGATCCCCGCTCTGAGCATTGTCGTAGTCAGGCTGCCGGTCCGTCGGGGCGCCGATCTCGCGCATGTCCCAGCGGTAGAAGCGTTTGCTCCACTCCCGGCGAATACTGGACCCGCCTTCGTAAACCGTTTGGCCGTTGTCGGCCAGGAACGCCAGCGTGAACGGCGGATAGTAGACTCCATTGACGGTGATGGGACTCGTGTTGAGCACCATGCCGGATGGATTCAAATTGCCGGTGTTATCCCAACTGGTAACGCCCCCCGGCACGTCCGACGACAGCGCGAAGGACGTGCTGTCGCTCGTGTAGGCCAGAATCGTCACCGTAGGCGGGTTGGTTTTCATGTCGATTCTTCGGAACTCACGGGAGGAGCCGAAGGTTGCGGTCAGGAAGACCTCGTTCACGGGGTCCCACGTGTAGCAACCGATCGACAAGCTCGTATCGCCGACGGCCTGCAGGCCCGGCACGAGCAGGACCATGTTGTCTGCCACCGTCTGGGCCCAAGCCGCCGACGCCATCAGCAGACCGATCAAGCTCACACGAATCGCGTTCATGCTTTTCTCCCTCTCCCGTAAGCCTGGCCCGACTTCCCCATCACATGCGAATCCGACACGGACTGGCCGCGGACGAATCTCTGCGTTGCAAGTGCACCTCGGCCCGACCAGCGGAATCAAACGGCCATCACAGGCGAAATGACCCCCTAAAAACAGGCAAAATCTACCACCCGAAACAGGGTGTGTCAATAAAAAAACAGGTTTGCCAATTCCGCGCAAGCAGTTATGACGCCGGACTATACGTATCATTCTGAGTCATCGGCCAGCGTCGTAGTCATGAATTCTCGACGGAAAAGTGTCCCATTATCGAGCAGAATGCGGCGACACTGCGACCATCGGGAAATCTGATGATCGTGGCGGCGGCTCCGGTAAGCATCTGAATGCACCATGTTTGCGATCAAGGCGCCGGTGTCGGATCAGGCACAATATCGTCGACCCCGTATCCCTCGATGATGAACGGAGACGACGCCCAAATTCCCTCTCCGAGTACGTCACCGTCCTGCGCGGCGTTGAAGTACGGCTCCGTGATCGCCTGCTTGATTGCCTCCGCGGACGTCTGGCTCGGGTCGAAGAAAACCCGCGCACGAGCGATACCCGGACCCGGCCAGGCTTCGACCTTGACGTAGCCCGGTAACTCGAACATGTCATCCCGGTCGATGAAGAACTGCGTCAGCATCGTGGCCCGGCCTCGACAAGTGAGATTGTGGATTTGCAGGTCCACGCTGGCCACTTCCGCCGGCCGCTCGCCTCGCTCCCAGACGTACGACGGCAGCGGCGCGAAATAGGCCGCGGCCACGGCCGAGACGACCACCCCGAACACCACGGCGATCAACACGCCTTGCGACCACGACCGTGTGGAACCGGCCGGGCCCCAAACCAGGGCGCCACCTTTGAGCTCAGGACACGAATCCAGGCAATCCATGCACGACATGCATCGCGCCGCCGTAACCTGCTTGACCGTCGATACCGGTATGGCCATGGGGCAGACGCGGGCACACTTGCCACAGTCAATGCACGAGGACTCGTTCCGCCGGATCCGGGCCAGCCCGAACTTCGAGAACACATTCAGGACCGCCGCCAACGGACAGAACCAGCGGCAGAACGGGATGACGATGAACAACGAGCCTGCCACGATCGCGCCGCTCACGATGTAAGCCCAGTACGTGATGTCCTCCCCGTGCCGGCTGATGAGGGCGTAGCAGGGGTCGGCCGTCCGGAACATCAACTCGCCGACCTTCAACGTGAAATAGAGGACGATCGCCAGGACCGCGTACTTGCCCAGCGACAAAACCCGGTCGGCTTTGGGGGGGATCTTCCAAGGCTTGATTCCAAGCCGTTTGGCCCCTGCTCCCAACCATTCCGAGATTGCCCCGATCGGACACATGTAGCCGCAGAACACACGACGCAGCAGCAACGTCAGTATGAGCACTGCGCCCAGGATGTAGAAATTGGACACCCCCAGCGAGCAGAGCATTTGGCCCTGGCTGAAATACATGTAGGCCGCCTCAACGCCCCCAAACGGGCACCACCGCTCGGCGTTGCCCTTGAGCACGTAGACGCCAACGATGGTCAGGGCGAGAAACCCGAACTGCACGAGCCGCCGCTTGGTCTTCATCTCCTCAATACCTCAAAAAGCCCCGAGCACGAGAATGCCCGGGGCTTCATTCGTTCCTGACACGGGAATTCGTCGAACGCTGCAATTACTGCTTGTCGGCGCCGCCCGCGGGGGCTTCCGTGTGGCTCGAGCAGCCTTCCTTCGATCCGCCGCTCGCGCTGGAGCAACTGCCCTTCTTGGCGCATGATCCGCAACTGCTGCCACCGCTGCAACCGGACTCCTTGACCTTGCTCTCCGTCTTCAGGGCCGCGGCCAGTTCCGGGGTTCCAGCCAGCGCGGCCAGATCCGGGTCCTGCCGGGCAATCTCCTTCGTGGCAGCCAAGCGGCTCGGGGGAATCTGTTCGAAGCATCGCGTCAGCGTGGCTCCCGCTCCGGCCTTGTCACCGATGCGGGCCTGCAGACAGGCGTAGTTGTACAGCAGGTTGGGACCAGCGTCGGCCGGCAGTTTGATCTTTTCCGCCGCCGCCTTGGCTTGGTCCATCTTGCTTTGGCGGGCCTGGGCGATCGCCTGGATGATCATCGCTTCGGGCGTGAGCTTCGCCGGATCGATCGCGGCCAGAACCTGCTCAGCCTCGGCGGCTCGGTCGAGCGCCAAGTAGCTGCCGGCCAGCGAGATCGCGGAATCGACGCTGTTCACTTTTTCATGCAACTGCTTGTCGAGCGTCAGAGCTTCCTCGTACAGCTTGTGGCTGTTGTAGTAGTTCCGTAGCGCGCGAGCCCCCGCTTGCCACTTCTCCGGGTTCTTCTCGACGCTCAGCCGCTCGCGAAGCGTGATGACCTGGCGAAGCATCGAGTACTCGTTGCGATACTGCGGATTGCTCGAGTCGGCCTTGGCCGCAGCGGCGTACGCCTTGAGGGCGCCGTCGAAATCGGCCTTGGCCAGCAACTCGTCACCCTTCTTCTTGCTGGCGGCGGCGTCTTCGGCCGCGCCCGCGAAGGTCATGCCGCACCATGTCCCTAGAACTACTGCGGCGAACGCTGCGACTCGATTGCGTCTCATCTGAAATCTCCTGTTTATTCTCGCCCCGCCGCCCCCCGTGCTGGAGCACGCCTCCGCGCCTCGAGGATACATGCACCGGCAGACCCCGGGCAGAGCGAATGGCATCCGGACCCGCCACCACAATACCCGAGAGCCCGCCGGAGGTAAACACGTTCGGCACCCAGCCCCCCACGTTTGCGCGTTGCCAACCCGCGACCGGGGGGCACCTTTGAACTCAGGCGCCCCAAGGGGCGACCAGACTAGCTTCGGGCCGGGCCCATGACACAGTTTTTGTCGTTGACGAATCAACGTCCGGTTTGTATCCTCACTGTACTTGTTCGGCGCCTGATGGAGAGGTGGAGATCCAGGGGGAGAGGCGGCGTGGGGTTGCGTTGCGCGGGGTGCGACGTGCCCGCTTGAATCCTCCTCTGGCATGCGTTGAACCTGCCCCCTTCAGAGCTTCAAAGCCTGTGTTCTGATCCAAAGTAAGGAGGAGAGAGATGAGAAAGTTTGCCGCAGTAGGTCTCGTTGCGGCCCTGGCCGGCGCGCCGGTCATGGCACTCGAGTACGAGCCGCTGGTAACCTGGGCGGAAGCCAATGCCGGCGGAACGTCCACCGCCCTGTATTCCGCGATCGCGGAAGACAACACGGCGTATTGCGCGCTCACGCTGAACAACAGCCCGCGTTTCACCCGGGTGGATGGTCTGAAAAACCCGGTCCGCACGACCACGGAATTGGTCTCCACGCCGCAGTGGATTGCCGCCGCCAGTGCGACGACCACCGCCAACATCAATGGCGTGACCACCATGTACGGGTTCTCATTCTCCGGGGAGTACCTTCAGTTCGCGGACGCCGTCACCGACGGTATCTGGCGGGTTCACAAGAACACCGGAGACATCATTCCCTATGCCACGCGAGCACAGATCAAGGCTCACACCGGGATGACCGGCGAAGCGTCTCTGGGGACAGGTGGCGATACGGCTCCCGATGGTGAATACGCCTTCTGGGAGGGCACATCGAAGCAGATTCTCAAGACCAATGGGCAAGGCACCCTGATCACGCTCATCGATCAGAACACGCTCCTTTCTCTCGGCGGCGTCGGCTGCACCAGCATCGGCTATGACGCATTCGGGAACATGTACTGGACCGACAACGGCAAGGATTCGGTCTACCTGAGAACCGCTGACGGCTCCATCAACACGGTCCTCCAACCGTGGGAAATCAGTGCCGTCACTGGAAACTCGAGCATCAACTTCAAAGACATATTCCCGGCTCCCGACGGCCTGGTCTACTTCCAGGAGCAATCCTCCGCCCACATCCTGCGTTTCTCGCCGGACAGCCCGGCGACCACGCTGGAAATCTACCTCTCCGCCCAGGATCTGCTGGACGGGCCTTCCGGCGGAACAAACGTGTACCAGTTGAGCTGGTATGATGGCCGCCTGGCTTTCAACGTGCACGCCACCACCGGAGCAAAGGGCCTTTATGTCGTGGTGCCTGAACCGGCCACGATGGGCCTGCTGGCCTTGGGCGGCCTGTGCCTCCTCCGGCGACGCTCCCGGTAACGTCGCAATGCATCGCCGCACTGGAAGCGCATGACATCATGAACAGGACCGGCCGGCTGAAGCCGTCAAGCTTCACCCGGCCGGTCTAATTTTGGCCCACCCTTTACGCCTCCTGAGAAATCTTTGAGGGCCGAGTCGCGTTGGCGTGACGTGGAAGCGTTTTTCGGTGCAACGGCGTCTGGGGAATGCTTCGGCGTCTGCCGGTGCTCTTGCTCTGCCTGTCAGCCTTGCAGTTCACGACGCCAGAAGTAGAAAGCGGATTCCTTGACTCGGTTGGTGCGGCGGAATTCGCGGATAGATACCCCGCTCCGTTGCTGTTCCCCGTATGAGACGTTTCCACAACGCCTCCCGCTGCCGATCTCGACTGGCTCCTCGGGCCATGCACAGGCTTCTTATCGCATGGCCGCATTGTCGGCAGGTCGGGGGCAGGTTCCAGATGCGCCTCGCCAGACGCTTACCCGTCAGGGGACTGCGGCGGGTTCACTGGCGGGGCTGGCGGTTCTCGGCTGGATTTCTTCGAGCTTCTGTTCGAGGTGGTCGACCAAGGCCGTGTCGCCGGTCGTCCGGGCGTGGCGGATGGCTCGCGTGAGCACGTCCGGATGCCGGCTGTATTCGGCCACCCGGACCGCGTGTGAGTCGGCGGCGGCCCGGCCTTGGCGAGCCTCCAACCTGTTCAGCACATCCGGCACTCGGGCCACGGGAAGCAGATCCGATTCGAGCAACTTGAATTCCAATGCGAGAGCTTCGTCCTCGCGTCCGAGTCTGCGATCCAGGTCCGCCACATAGAGCCAGCCCGTACACGGATCGCCAAGTTCCACCTCACACTGCCGGACGATCGCGTCGGCCAACTCCGCCAGCTTCCGCTCGCGGCACCAGTCGCCCAGAAGGCACAACATGCGCAACCGGTGATCTCGCGGCAGTCTGCCGTCGCGATACAATTCGTCCACCCGCTGCCGCACGACGTCCACGAACGCCGCCGGCTGCTCCAGAGCATCCGAAACGGGCAGGAAACTGCGCGGATCAAGCGCCCGCCGGAGCAGATCGTCCATCTGAGCGGGGTCGAGCACACGTCGAACCTGCTCGGTGAAGACCTCCAGGTTCCCCATGGCCGCATAGCGCCGAGCCAGGGCCGTCCGCAGCAACCGGTAGCGTATGTCGCCGACCTCCGAGTCAGCCCGCTTCCGCAGCGATTCCAGCAGCTCGCGCCAACGCTCGTCGCCGGCGGCCTTCAGCCGGTCGGCACATTCGATACCGAACTCGTTGGTCAGCGGGTCCAGCCCCGTCGGCTGCATCAGGCCCAACCAGCGGCGCAGCTGCGGCCCCCGCTCCTCCGGCGGCAGTGTCTGTATATAGGCATCCAGATGCGCGAGCCGCTGGCTCAGACCGACTCCGCCTTGTCCCTCCAAGCCGCTGACCAGCATCCACTGCAGCAGGTGACGAGCCGCTTCCGTTCGTCCGCGGGCCTGATACACGCGAGCGATGGTCCACAAAAGCTTGGAATCCGCCGGGTCCACCTGCAGTCGAATCTGGTCGATTTCAGCAAGCAGCCCGTCCGAAACGGCTTCCGGCTTCTGTGAGGCCAACTCGATCAAGAGGGCCTGATCATTACAGGTGATCGCGTCAGCCTGCCGAGCTGCTTCGAGCTTGGCGGCCAGACGACCCCATCCATCGTTCAGCCGGGCGACGTTGATCAATCCGCTGATCAATCCCTCGACATCCCGCCGACCGGGACGTGCCGCCTCCAGCAGGACGGAGTACTCTTCCTTGGCCCACGAAACACCGGCCAACACATCGAAGAGTTTGCGCCGGCTAGCGACCGGCACTTCGTCCTCCTGAGTTCCATGGCCGAGAAGTCCGCCCGGACCAGGTTCCTGCGGCCAGGTCAGATCGAGATAAAAGCCCTTGTCACGATTGCGGATGAACATGCGGCGAAAGACCGCGAGGGCTTCGTCCTCCCGCCCCATCGCCTGCAGCGCGCGGATTTGGCCGACCGGGGCGAGAATCGTCTCATCCTTCTGGGCGGCCAGTAAGGCCGCGACAGGATCGCACAGCTCGTAGTACGCCTCGCTGAGCGACCGCCACTCGAACGACTCCATGATCGTCGAGCTGGTGAGCGTCGCCGCGAGCGTGCGAGCCAGTTCCACTGTGCGGCCGGTCTCCTTCAGTGCCGTCACCAGCGCACGGCTGAACACTCGGTTGCTCGGCTGTGCGTCATACGCCTGCCGAAACGCAGCGACGGCCTCGGCGTCCCGCGACATCGCCCGGAGTACCAGCCCGCGCATGAACATCTGAACCGGCGTGGGAGCTTCGATCTCGTGCAGTTCGGCCAGATCGGCGGCGTACTTTTCGAGCTCGGCCGGTCGCAAAACGCCCACGGCGGCGTTGAACAACTGCCATTCGTCCGAAGTAACCTGCCGAGCCTGCATGAGCAGGTCCATGGCTTCACGCGCCAGCACAGCCGCTTCCTCATGCCGGCCGGCATTCTCGCGAGCCAAGGCGGTGGCGACCAAAACCGCCGGATCCTCCGGCGACTCCGCCAAGAGTTGCTCGGCAATGGCCAGCACCAGCTCCGGCTGACGCGCGTTGCGCGGCCAGATACGAATGGCTCCAGAAGTCAGCTTCCGCTTGGGTGTCGTTCGGAGCAACTCGAGAATGGCCTGTTGGAGTTCGGGGCCGGCCGGCAAGGACATCAGGCCGACGACATCGAGAAGGCTCGATCGCTGGTCGGCCGGCTTGCGGGCCGACACGGCCTGCCGGAAAAAGGCGACCTGCTTGTCTGCCGGCAGCCGTTCGAGTACCTGGACGAACCGGCCCACGGACAAGTCCGTATCCGCGATCTCGCTCGCCAGTGTCTCAATATCTGCAAACGGCATGTCGAGCACATCGCACAAGTCCATCTGCAGAAACCGCACAGCCAGCCGGTTTCGGGCATCCAGTCGGGGGCAAATGCGACCGAGCCGCTCGACGAGTCCGAATCGCTGCGACGGATCGAGCACACGGAAGGCCAATCGCACGCATCGCTCGATGCTGCCGGCAGCGGCCGACGTGTTCTGCCCGGCGGTCACCTGCGGTGAACGGTCCAACCAAAGACCGAGCCATCGCTGAACGGCGGCGGTATCGTCCAAGGCGATGGCAGCCGCCATCATCCGACCGCAGACAGTCGCCGCCTCCTTCGCGTCAGGAGGTGCGGCACAGGCCAGCACGCGACGAACCTGCTCGTGCCGGCCCTGCATCAACAGGACCGGAATCAGCCGATGCGCCAACTCGGCGCTGATCTGCCCGCTCGCGATGACCTCATCGATTAGTTGGGGATCAGCCAACACCAAGTCCGGATTGATCGCCCCGACCGCAACCGCGCCCGCAGCGGGTCCCGAGGTCGCGGGACCACTCGCCGGAGCCGCCTGGCTCACTGGGGCCGGCTGGCTGGCGCTCGACACCTTGCGTCCGCCGCCGCCATTATCGGCCGCGACCAGCCCCGCCATCTCCGCCGCTCGCCGGTTGAGCCCCCACTCGACACGGCTCGTCACCACCTGCTGACGCAACGTGGTGTCTTTGGGATAACGGGCCAGCAGTTCGCGATCGATCTCATCGGCGATCTGAGGCACGTGCAACGAGAACGCGACCTGCCGCAGGAACCGGGCGAGCCGCTCGAGTCTGGGATTGGCCGCGATGCGCGGCATGAGGCGTCCGTTCGCGCTCAGAACCGCGACTTCCTCACGAATGCGCCGCACGAGATCTCGTTCGAGCCGTTCCCGCAGCTCCGGCGTGCGAGCCGTGCCGATCAGACCGTTGCCCGCGCTCTCGAAGTACTGCGTAATCTCGTCCATGTTGCTCGCACGGACCACGCGGATGCGGCTGCGTTCGGATTCGATCGGCCGGGTGGCCACGTCGTGTTGCGTGTACCCGGGCAGCCGCCGGAGCATGAGATCGGTCGCCCGATAGTACTGAGCGAACGCCTCCGCGTGGTTGCCCATCTGCTCGTTGAGTGAACCCGAACGGACCAGCAGCGGCACGCTGTCCGGCTCGGCGATCAGAAGGCCGCGAATGATGCGGTCCGCGTCGGCCGGCCGGTTGGCCTCCTCGTAATACGAGGCCACGCGCTGTTGAATCGCAGAATAATCGCCGTCGATGCTGGCTCGCTCGAACACTCGCTCGGCCAGATGCAACTCGCCCTTCTTTAGCAGCGCTTCGCCCAGATCGAGGAACACTTGCGGCGGCAAGGCATCGGCCAGCGCCAAGAGCGAGCGGCCGTACTCGATCTGCTCGTCGATCTTGTTGGCCGACTTGGCCGACTCCATCAGCTCGCGCAACAGGGCGGCCCGGCGTTCGCCGCCGACAACCACCGCCTGCTCGACGATGTCGCGAGCCCGCTCGGCCTCGTTCAAACCGTCGAGCAGATCGCTGGCGAGTTGATAGAGGAACACCTTCTGTGGATTGGCGGCGATCCGCGCGTACACTCTTCGCAGCGCCGAACGCAACGCCGCCGGCTTGGCCTGCAGGTTCAGCAAACCGTCCACCGCGATCGTGAACAGGTCGTCCTCGACCGATTCTTCCACCAGCACCTGGAAGCGTGCGATCGCCTGGTCGCCGCGTCCGCTGGCCTTCATGGCGTTGCCCCACAGCAGCCAGGATTCGATTCGGTCCGGATGCGTGTTCAGGACTCGCCGATACGCCCGGGCCGCTTCGGCGTGCTGGCCGGTCATGTCCAGTACGCCTGCGGCGAATTCATCCGTCGCGTCATCCTGGCCGCCGGACAGCGCCTGCAGCTCGGCCAGCGCCCGGCGAGCCTGCAAGGGTTGCTTGCGTTCCATGGCCAAAATGGCGACCTGCTGGAGGTAATCCGCCGCGTTGGCCGGATCCAATTCGATCAATCGCCGGAACGTCTCGCTGCAACGCCCGAACTGCTCGCCGTCCAGGTACACGCGGGCCAGCCACTGCAGAAGCTCCACCTCGGAACGGCCCTTGGCCGCATATTCTTGAAGGACCTCGGCCGCAGACACGGGGTCCTGAGCCGCTGTGTAGATCTTCACGAGTAATTCGAGGTCGCGGGGGCTGGCCGAGTTCGTAGCCAGCCGCTCCTCGATCTCGATGACCATGTCCGCCAGCTTGCCGGTCCGCGATGCCAGATCCAGCATGCGGCTTTCCGCCTGCTTTGAGCGGGCGGGCACCTGCGTCGTGGACCATAGCTCGCGCCACAATTCGTAGGCTTCCTCGAACTTCTCGTTCTGCTCCAGCAGATACGCCAGTTGCTGCAGCGTGTCTTCCGTGCCGGTCGTCTCGTGCAGCTCCCTGTATAGATGGAGCGCTTCGGTTTTGTCGCCATGCCGCTCGAGCGTTTCGGCCACGCTCTGCAGAAGCTTGGGATCCTGCCGAGCCGCCGGCACGAGCTGACGAACCAGGTTCAGCGCTCGATCGGCGTCGCCGCGCTGACGCACCAGTCCGGCCTGAAACAGTCCAGCCCGGATCTGCTGAGGCAGTCCGGCTTTGGCCGCCTTGTCGGAAGCGGCCACGGCGACCGAATCGAGCGACAGCGCTGCCGCCGCTTGCGCCAGCCCCATGAGCGTGCTGGAGTCCTCGAACGATTCGACGGCTTCCATGAGAAATCGCGTGGCCTGCTCGCGTTGGCCGCCGAGCAACCACAGTCGAGCCAGGCCGATTCGCCACTGGATCTGCTGGGGATACCGCTCGACCAACTGTCGATAGGCCGATTCCGCCTGCTTCAAGTCGCCGGATGCGATCGCGGCCGTGATGATTTGCGTTTGGAACTCGGGCGATTCGATCAACTCACGATAAGAGGCGGTTCCGTTCAAGCGATCGAGCAGGTCGAGCAAGCGCTTGGACTCACCCAACTCGGCCAGGACCGCAACCAGAGCTTGCAACCGGTCGGGCGTAAGATCGGGATCGGACCACCATTCCTCGGCCAAGTCGTGCAAGTTGCCGCCCCGGCGAGCTGACGCAATCACGCGTTCGAGCGCGAAGCGGCGGTCCCGCTCGAGCGGCGCGGCCTGATAGGCCTCCTCATATTCCTCCCGGGCGTCGGCCGGCCGGTTCAGGCGCAGCAAGGCCAATCCGCGGAACAGGTAATCGTGAAATTGATCTTTCCGCTCCCCTCTCGGTGCCAGATAACGTACCACGCGCTCTGGATCGCCTAGGAGGCCGGCGTAGTGCCCGACCATGTGCCCCAGGGCACCGCCTGCATCCGCCGCGGCCACCGCATCAAGCGACCGGCTGAGATCGTCCATCCTCCGCAAATCGCGTTGCAAGGCTGCGGCCCGCACGAGCAGGGCCGAACGCTGCGCCGGCTCGCACGGGCAAGCCAGCGCCCGATCGATGCACGTCAGCGCGCCTTCGTCGTTGCCCAGCCACTCTTCCACCCGCGCCCTTTCGGCCCACCACTCGAACCGGCCCGGCTCGCGTTCGGTCAGGGCGGCCAGCAGATCGCGGGCGGTGATCAGATCGCCGTCGTCTCGTGCGGCCTGGGCCAGAAGCCAAGCTGCGTCGCGCGATAGGGCCGCCAACGGCTCGAGGCACTCGACCAGCGGCTCCAGACTGCCCACGGTGGCAAGACATGTATCGCGGGCATCGGCAAACGCCGCCTCTATGCGGGCGGAATCGCCGGCCGACAACGTTTGGCGAACCTCGGCCAACGCTCTACCCAAATCCGCGGCCGAGGGAGCGGTGGCCGTGCTGGCCGCATTCAGCTGCGCCGCAGCTTCTGGCGAGCCGAGCGTCGTGACCATCAACACCGCAGCCGTGACGGCAACGGCCGCCGGCATCCGCGACGGCCAGCGGCGGATCAGCACATGCAAGAGCAGAACGGGAACGAACAGCGCGGCGAAGACGGGCCAGATTTCCTGGGCTTTACGCGGCAACTCGCCAGCACGGCCGGCCGCCAATTGCCCCGCCAGATTGACGAGATCTTCCATGAGGTCTTTATCCGGGCCCAGCGCCGCGACCTCGGGCGGAGCGTTGATCACCACCGCAGCCGTGCCGGTCAACCCGGTCCCTTCCGCCCGAGCTTCGATTTCGTATACCCCCGTATCCAGATCGGCAATCCGCAGATTCCATCGGTGTGGCGCGTAGGGATCGACGGTCCATTTTCGTACCACATATGTGTCATTGTCCGGTGATCCGGTCCGCCGCCGCACGACGATCTCCAGCGGGCAGGACGCAACCTCTTGGGGGGCGGGCGTCTCACCCGCCTGCGAGACGGACAAGATACCCCGCTGCGGCAGCAAGTTGTTGATCTCCAGTTCGAGGGCGCCGGCGCGGCACACCGGATCGATACGCAACGCCTGCTCGGGTCGTCTGCCGGCCAAGCCGCGCAGCACGTTCGAGAACAGCCGGCCCGCCGATGGCGATTGGCTCAAACCGCTCGCCCACTCGCCGCCGAGTTGCGACGTCCAGGCCGCCACCACGCCCAGACCGTATTGCCATTTGGCCAGCAGCGGCTGCCCCGAATCGGTCGCGAGCAACACGTCGGCCGTGGGCCGCGCGACGGTCTCCACATAACCGCTCAAGGATGGCCAAGCGGTCACGTCAATGCCGTCCAACCAACGATCGCGCCGCCCCGCTACGACGCTCACCGACTGCTCGAGGTACGGTAGCGATAACGAGTTCTCAGGCTGCTTGACGATTATCTCGGGCAGGTTGAACCGGTCGGGAGCCGTGTAGAAACGCCCGCGGCCCCAGTGCGCCAGACTGGCCAGGAACGCCGAGTGCGTGCCGGGGCCGACCAGAACCGTCGAGAGCGTGATGTTGTGGTCGGTCATCTTGCGGATGAGCGGCTCGAAAGCCCCGGTCTCCACACCGCCGTCGGTCAGCACCAGCACATGCTTGGTCCGCGTGTTCACGTCCCGCAGCGCGTAATAGGCTTCTTCGAGTGCCGGCAGAATCACCGTCCCGCCGCCGGCACTGAGCCGATTGAGCGCCCGTTGCAAGTCGATGGCATTCGCCGCCGACTGGATCGGCGCCGCCCAACGCTTGGAGCCATAGAACTCAACGATGCCCGCTTTGTCGTGCGGCTTGAGCCGGGCCAAGGCCAGCCGGGCGATCTCTTTGGCCAGACTGACTCGCGCACCCGTCATGCTGCCGGACGTGTCGATAATGATGACCAACGTCGCACTGGGATCGCGCCGCTCCAGACCTTGCGGCAACCGCACGGGCACGACCTCAGCCAGTGGCGATTCGCTGAGCCGGGCCGGGCCGAACGCCCGCCGTCCGCCGGTCATCAGCAAGCCCATCCCCCGCGTGACCGCATCGCGAATCGCCTCCTGGGCAGGCGCAGGCACCGTCTCGGGCATGCAATCGGCCAGGACCAGCACGTCCGTATCCGCCAGCGTCTCGGCCAACCCCGGCGCGGTCACATCCAGCGTCGAGATCTCCGCTGCCGGCCCCACCATCTCCCTCAGCGCAGCCGCAGCAGCACCGGCGGGATTGTCTTCGACGACGCGCACGCGAAGCGGCGGCAACACCTCGATCGCGGCGGCCAGCTCGTTATTGTCGGCCAACGTGTCTTGGCCGCCGCTCACGCGAACGGCGTACTCACACAGGCCTCGCCGCTGGAGCGCAATCGGCACGGCAATGCTGTGGCGGCCCGGTTCGAGTGCCTGCTCACGACGTTGAATTTCGCCCGTGGCGGTATCCTTGACCTCCAGCACGACCGAACCGGCCTCGGCCACCTGGACCGTTGCCTTTACTTCTACACTCGAACCGATGCCTGCCGTGGCCGGCAGTTCCACGCGTTCCAGCAGGACCTCGCGCGTGCACGGCTGCCCCACGGTCACAGCTTCCAGCACAATGCCGCGCTGCCCCAGTCTCCAGGCGGCGGCACGGGCATCGCCGCGCGTCTCCCGCCCGTCGCTGAACAGGAGGACACGACCGCGCCCCTCATGTGGAATCAGCAGGGCCGCCAGGTCCAACGCATCAGCCAGCGCCGAGCCCGCCTGGGCTGCGGGCTGTGTGCCGGCCGATCGCTGGTGACGCCATGTGATGAGCGATTCTGGCTTTGACGACACTTCACGAGCCGTCGTATCGAACGTGACCAGCCGAATGCGTTCCGAAGGCCGGCGGGCGGCGGTGATCCGCCCGATCTGCTCGTCCACCGCGACCAAGTCCGCGTCGCTGACACTGGCCGAGCAATCAGCCACCAGCACCGTCGTTGTGGACGAGTCCGGCCGATAGATCACCGGCTGGGCCAACGCCAACACCAATAGCACGAGCCCCAGCACGCGGAGGCCCGCCAACGCCCACTTGCGTGCGGGACCAAACGGCGTGAACCCGCGCACGTGCAGGGCCACCAGGGGAATGCCTGCCAGCAACAGCCACAGCCAGGCTGGATGCACGAACGTCATGACCTACGCGATCCTCCCCCGCGTTTGCAGATAAGCCTCACCCAGAAATAGTGCGACGGCCAGCAGGATCGCAAGCTCGAATCCTCTCATGCGCCCCCACGAACCACGAAGCGTGGATGGTGCATCCGCCTGCTCAGCCGGCGCGGCCAGGTCGGCCGTGGATCGCTCCGCAGGCATGACGTTGCGCGGACCGGCGACCATCGCCCGATCCGCCCAGAGGGGGTCTTCCAATACCCGGCGCGGCGACAGCGCGATCGGCTGCGCGTCCCACCCCGCCAACTGCCGAACCACACGCGTCAGCAGTACCGCGAAGGCGGGTTGACGATACAAACCGGGTTCGTTCGACCAGAGTCGCGTGCTGAAGACCGCCCGGGCAGGCGCACCGGGAACGTACGTTGCCAGCGTCACCTCCCCCAGTTCCATCAGGGCCCCTTCCCGCGCGCCGGCATCGGCGGGCTGTCCGCCTTCGAAGCTCAGGTTTCGCGTTAGCGGGTGATTGGCGGCGTAGAACAGTGGGGCATCAGCGACTGCGGCAGCCGACGACGCATCGACGAACAGCGTTGGCCGTTCGATCGTCGCATCCGACGGGCCCGTGCGTACGTCGATGTCGTGCGGATCGGCGGGATCAACGACCGCCACCGCCGGATCGCTCTCCAGGCCCGTTCGCAAGGCGGCGGGCACATCGCCCGACAGTGCGACGCGGATGCGATTCCGGCTCGGCAGGCGAAGCGACAGATTATTGTCGCCACGGGCGTCGCCATCGCCGCTAAGGGCTATGACCACTTCATCGCCGTCGCAAGCCAGCAGGCCGGTCGCAAAATCGCGCGTGCTCCCAGGCGTCATGTCCGCCGATTCGTTCAGTAGCACCGCCCCGCCGGCTCGGGTCACTCGCAAATCGACCCGGCGCGGAGCCGGACCGTGATAGGCGACCCGCGTGACGAGCCGTCCCTGCAACGGGTCTTCCGGCTCGGGCAGAAACAGAACCGAGACGATCGCCGCGTTGGCACGAGACTCGCCTACACGGATGAACCGGTCGACACCGTCGTCTGACTGCCGCGGCAGGTTGCTGATCAACGTGACGCGTCCGTTCTCCACTCCATTGAGCAACGAGCGGGCGGCCGCACACCCGAGATCGAGGCTGGCCGGCACGCGCGCCGGCTGCACCGTCTCCAGCTCCCGGGCCAGCAATGCGGGCGATTGGTCGAACCCGTGTACGAGTCGCGGCAGCGGATCGAGAACGACGACAGCCGCTCGATCGGCACCGGACAGCGACTCGACGGCCGCGACCGCGGCGACACGCGCCCGGTCGTAATCGGTGTTGCCATCGCCACCGGCCGTCATGTTGACCCCGGCATCGAGCACGATGACCTCGCAAATGCCACGCCCGGATGCGGTGAGCTCCGGCTTGCCCAGGCTTGCGATAACCAGGCCGCAAACCGCCAGGAGCAGTGCAAACGTGAGCGGATGGCGGAACCGGTCCAGCAGGCTGCGGGCGTGTGTGCGTTCGATGGCCTGTGCCCAGAACAGCGTGGTCACCACGCGCACGGGCCGCGGCCGCACGCGCAACAGGTGCAACACGCCGAGCAGCGCGGCCACCGCCCCGATCAGACTCGCCACACCCCAGAATGGAATACCCGTAAACGTCATACCGTCCCGTTCAGACCACAAGCCACCCGTCGATGAACAGCTTGTTCAATTGCTCGAGCACCGGGCGATCCGCGTCCAACTGCATGTGGGCGGCCCGGCGCTGGGCGAGGAACGCCAGCAGTCGATCGTTGAATGCCTGGTACGCCCGCCGGTACTTCTCGACCGCCGCCGGTGTGACCGTCACATCGACGCTTTGGCCCGACTCGCAATCCAGCAATCGACACTCGCCCTGCAACTGCGGCATCGGGTCGGACGCACGCACGACCTGCACGGCCACCAGTCGATGCTGCAACGACCGCAGCCCTTCCAGCACCGGCTCGATGCCCCCGGGATCGAAAAAGTCGGAGATCACCACGGCCAGGCCGCCCCGCAACCGCATCGCACCGAACCGACGCAGCGCTTGCCCCAGACGAGTCGGCCCGGTGGGACCGAGTTTTTCTAACCGGCCGAGCAACCGGCGAAAGCCTTCCTGGCCTCGAGCGGGCGGCAAGGGTTGGCCCAGGTCAGCCCCGAACGGGAACACCGTCAGTCGATCGTGCTGATTCGTGGCCACAGCGGCCAGACACGCCGCCATCTGCCGCGCCGCGTCGGCCCGCGGCGGCGTCTCGAAGAACATGGAATCGCTCACGTCGAGGAGCACGTAGACCGGCAGGTCCTCGGTCTCCTGGAACAGCCGCAGGAAGACGCGGCCGCTGCGGCGGTACAGGTTCCAGTCTACCCGGCGCAGGTCATCGCCCGGCACGTACGAGCGGAAGTCGCGGAACTCCATGCCCGTGCCGAGCGCGCGCGACCGATGATCGGCGTGCCGACCGCCGGCGGGAACCTGGCGAGCAATCAACCGAAGCCGATGCACCGCCCGGGCGAACTCTTCCGTGAACAACTGAGACATGCGTCTCTTCTCTACTTCCTCACTCGCCGCGTCACCGCGTCATGCCGGTTACGACAATTCGCTCACCGAATTCACCGCCGCCCGGATCAGATCGTCCGGCTTCACGCCCTCGCTATGACCCTCGAAGCTCAGCAGGATGCGATGCCGCAGCACGGGCAACGCCACGTCGCGAATGTCCTGGCAGGACACCGCAAACCGCCCGCCCAGCAAGGCTCGCACTTTGCCCAGCAGGAGCAGCGCCTGCGCCCCGCGCGGGCTGGCGCCCAGAGCCACCGCTCGGTTGACCGCCGCCACCGCATGCGGCGACCCCGGCTGCGTTGCCATCACCAGTCGAATGGCGTACGAGCGCACCTGCTCGCTCACCGGCACCGAGCGAACGATCCGCCGCATGGCCATAATCTCTTCCGCACTGCTCACCGGCTCGATGGTCGGCCGCTCCGTCTCCGTCGTGCGCTCCAGAATGTGGTGATAGTCCCGCTCCTCCGGATAGCCGACCAATAGCTTGACCAGGAAGCGGTCCAACTGTGCCTCGGGCAGCGGATACGTGCCTTCCTGCTCGATCGGATTCTGCGTGGCCACCACGATGAACGGCTCGGGCAGACGAATGGTATTGCGTGAGACCGATATTTGTCGCTCCTGCATGGCCTCCAGCAGGGCGGATTGCGTCTTGGGCGTGGCTCGGTTGATTTCGTCGGCCAGCACGAAGTTGGCGACCAGTGGCCCCTGGGCGAAGCGCAGCTCGTGCCCCCCGCCCTCCTTCTCGTACAGCACCATGGTGCCGATGATGTCGGCGGGCATCAGATCGGGCGTGAACTGGATCCGCGAGAACTCCAGCCGCAACGCCGACGCCAGCGTGCGGGCCAAGAGCGTCTTGCCCAGCCCCGGCACGCCTTCCAGCAACACGTGGCCGTCGGCCAGGAGCACGGACAGCGTGGTCTCCACCAGGTCGTCGTGCCCGACGAACATCTTCTGCACTTCTCGCTTGAGCCGGTCGAACACGCTGCGGAACTGTGCCGCTTGTTCGTGGGCGTCGGCGGAGCTGGTATGCGGGTCGGCTACGGTCTTGTTCATGGCGTTGGTTCCTGTTTCTTCTCGATGTCCGACGAGTGCAGTCGCATCAGGTACTGGCGCACGACATCGGCTTCGTCGGCGGAGATGCGGTGATCCGCAGAAACGGCTTCCGGGCCGCCGCGAGGGACGGCCGGATTCGCTCGGGCCGGCTCGCCCGCGACCGGCGCGGGATCCACCCGTTCGTGGACGACCTTCGTGCTGCCGGGGCCAAGCCGGGCCTTGATGAAGTCGGGAATGGGCACGCCCAGCACGAGCGACGCCGTGCCGCGCGACTTCTTGGGCGGCGTCGGACCGCCACGGCCGGTACCGGGAAGCCCCTGGTCGTCACCGCTGATGCCCAGTTCGCGCGACGGCGCCGCCTGCCGGTCTTTCATGGAAGGTTGGACGCCACCCCGCTGCGTGTTGTGCTCGCTATCGGTTTCGGTGACGTCGTCCTGATCCTCGTTGTCCTGATCGGTGTCGGAGCTCCGCGTCTGCTGCGACCATTGATTCTGCACCGGACTGGCAGCACTGCCTCCGGAACTGCCCTGGCTGATGGACGAGTCCTCCTCGCCCTTCTCCGGCTTGCCGGCCGCGGGCGACTTGGCCTCGGGACGTTTGCCTTTACCCGCGGCAGGACGCGGTGCGGACTCCGGCTTCCGCTGGGCGGAACTGCCGGTCGATTCGCCGCTGCCCTTGCTGGACTGGCTCGACGCGTTGGACTGGTTGGCCGAACCGCCGCCGCCCTTACCCGCCGAGGCCTGCTCCTGCTCGGCCGGGAGCAGGCCCTCGGGCTGCGTGGTCATGGTCTGCCGCGCTGCCGTTTGTTGGCTGGAGGTTTCCGGCGTCGAGGGACGGCGCTGCAGGCTCGGCAGATCATCGGTCTTCTCGGTCGGACGGCGATCTGGCCGGGCCATGGCTTGGGGGAGCATCTCGATTCCACCCGCTCCATCGACATGCCCGCGCTCGCCGAACAAGCCGGCCAGCACGAGCACCACCACCGCGGTACCAGCAGCTCGCCACAACTGACGCCCGAGATGCGGCGGCTGATCGAGATACGGATCGCGGCTCGCCAGTTGCCGGGCATACTTCAAACCGTCTTCGACTGCCGCTCGTGCAAAAGCGTTCTCGTCACGTTGAGCGGCCAAAGCCAAAGCGTTGGCAATACGGTTATGGTCGGCCGTCGCGAGATCCAGCCGCTCGGCCACCTCCCGATCGCTGGGCACTCGCCGCATGGCTGAAGCGAACGTCGCGCCGGCCGCGATCCCGGCCGCGATGATCGTCAGGATTACGAACGACGTCCATCCCACGATCGGAACGGTATCCGTGAGCCACGCCCCGGCCCGCAGCATGCAGAACCCGGCGGCCATGCTGCAGATCGTCATCAACGCTCGCAGCGTGGCCCGCGGCAGCTCCCCCGCCACGCGGGCCCGGTGCACGCGCCGACGCGCCGCGGCGAGCAGTTGGGCGATCTCCTGTTGTGGATCCGTGAGGCTCACTGCTTCGTCCCTTTCACAGTCGAGGCGCTCGTCGACCCCGGCGATTCGACCGGCAGCGCGCATGCCGCGAGCACTCGCCGCGTGTTCGAGTCCTGCACGAAGGCCGCCACCACCAGCGCGCTCCGATCCACGTACGTGGGCCGCAAGTTGAACCGGATGTCGAACGACTTCTCCGCGTCGGCCAGATCCTGCTCGATGTCCTTGGCAATCGCCTCGAACGATGCCGCCAAATCAACCCGGGCCGGCGTGTCCGGCGCCAAAGCGAAGCCTTGTTCCGGCGATAGCAAGGCACGCGCCACGTGCTTGTGCAACATGAGCCCGTTTGACCCCGGCAACATCACGATTTTTTCACACAGCACGGCATGCACTCGCACGCTGCTGCGATCGGCGGGCCCTTCCACGACGAGCGTCCCTTTCAGCTCGTCGCCATGAAGCGTTGCCCTGCCGCTGATCGTCCAACCCACCGCGCCGGCCGGCAGTGATTGCGCCGCGTCCGCCGAGTTTCGCGTCGATGCTCCGCCCGGCTTGCTGTTGGCAGCTCCCGACAAGCCCGCGGCTTCGAGATACTCCGCGTAAACGCGCGCTGCGTCCCGGTCGCTCCCCTCGGCCGTCACCGGCCCTTGTCCATCGAAGAACGCCGCCGGCGCGGTCGTGGTTTGATAGTAACGACTTCGGGCCAGCGAAGCGCGCGTGGCCAGCGGGTCCGGCATGGGCGAGTTCAGGTGGTATTGAATGAAGACAACAGGCGTGCTTTCCAGATACTCGAAAAGCCCCTGAAATGCCAACTCGGGCGCCGCCGTCATCCCGCCGTCCGCCGAGGCAAACAGCTCGACCAGCCGCAGCGGACATTGGGCATCCGGATCGTTCTCCAGAAAACGCTCGGCCGGATGGAACTCGACCATACGGCCTTCGAGCAGTTGCTCGGCATCGGCCATTGTGAACGTTGCCCGAAATTCCGGATCGCGGTTGAGCCGATCCAGGGCCTGCATCGCTTCCGGCGGCGCCTGCTGCGACAGCGCGGCCTGGAGATAGCGCGACCAAGCCCGCAACGGCCGTCCCGTCCGCTCGTACAACTGGCCGAGCCAAAGATTGATGGTCGGATCGCGCGGAGCACCGAACGCCGCCGACAGCAGATGCTTGCGAGCCTGCACCAGATCGTTGCGATTCATGGCGATCAAGCCGCGACGGGCACTGAGCTGAAATCCGGCAACGGCGTTCAGGTCGGCATGAACCGATTCCGCCCCGATCTCCAGCGCCTGCTCAGCCAGATCCCACTGCCCGGCCGCGATCAACTGGTCCGCCAATGCGACCATGCCAGCGGCACGGCGGTTCTCAGCCGTGGTCCGGGCTCGCCATCGCATGGCCCGAACGACGGCCTGCGGATCGACCGGTTCCTCCTCCAAGCGCAACTTCAGCAGCCGTTGGCTAGACTCCGGTCCGAGCCGTGAATCGGGATGCGCGTCCAAGTACGCTTCGATGGCGGATGCCTCCCCCGACGCCCACGCCATAAAGCAGGCACGCTCGTGTGCGGGGAATTGCGGCTCGCGGATCTGCTCGAACGTGAGCTGCCGAGCCGTCGGATTGACCGTCAACCGGAAGGAGGAAAGCAGATTCGTGCCCAGCACGAGGTCCGGCCGAGGCTCGGGCATCCCCGAAAAATCCTCCGGACGGAACGCCACGAAGCGGGCGATGTTGATCCCGCCCAGCAGGAGTTCGTCGATCGCCCCGCCGGCCGAACCGGCCAGATCGGCGGTAATCGCGTCGATGCTCGTATCCAGTTGCGAGGTCATGAATCGCACGCGGAGCTGGAAGTCCTCTCCGGCGAAGGCCTTGAGCCAGACGCCGTACCTCTCTTCCTCGTACGGCAACGTGACCGCCTTGCCTTCGACCGGCTCGACGGGCATGGCTTCGCCCGGAGCGAGCAGTTCGAGCCGGCCCTCGCCGATCTCCATCCGCAAGATGTAGTGGCTGAGGGCGGGCAAGCCGAGCACCGCCACCGCCGGAACCTCACCCAACTCCTCGGCGTGGTTTTTCGAGAGTTCTTCCAGGTCGCGCCCGTCCACGCTGAACACTTGGAGCCCGCTCAGCACCACGTCGCCGAACCGCAGTTCGGCCGGATGATCCGGGTCCAGCTGAAGCAGCTTGGCCGTATTCTTGTGGACCAGCAGCGACCCCCGAATGCCCAGATCGATGACGATGTTGGCGGGGATAGCCTTGTTCGGACCATGGAGCGTGCCGTAAGCGCAGGGCCGGCCGGCGATGAGTTTGAACGGGATGACCGTGCCCGCCCGGACGTCGGCGGGACAGGCCAGCAAGATAAGCGACAATGCCATCCACAACCAGCTTCGAGCGGCGCAAGAAGACTCTACGAAATGCCGAATCATGAGCTCTGCCCGTGGATCTCGTCTCTTGCCACGCTCCTGCGTCCCAGGACGAACTCATCCTCAGAGTCCGCCACACGGGGCCGAGAAGCAGCCCCTGCCCGCGCCGCTTGGAACATCGCGCCAATATACCGTACCGACTTTGTGCCTGCCAGGACCGGCGGGCGGCACGAAACACACATCGCACGAGCGGCAGGCGAGGGCGGTCCCACATTGGACCCGCAGAAAAGCTCTCAGAGCCACCGCCCGCATCCATGCACGCCGCGAAGCCAATTCACTTTCCCCATTGACTTGTCTAGAAAGTTGCCCTCGTCTGCGCATAATGGTGGCCTTCATGAACGCCGGCAGACGCCGGCATGGTTAACCCGGGGGAGCGACCTCAATGAGAAGCATCGGCCTGATCGGCGGCATGAGCTGGGAATCGACCATTCTGTATTACAAAATCGTCAACACCGTGGTGCGAAACCGGCTGGGCGGATTGCACTCGGCCCGATGCATCCTCTGGTCGTTCGATTTCGACGAGATCGTGCGATTGCAGCGCGAGGGCGACTGGCAACGGGCGACCGAACGCATGATCGACGCTGCCGCCGCTCTCGAACGTGCCGGCGCGGACGTCGCCGTCATCTGCACCAACACCATGCACAAGATGTTCGACGCCGTCTCCGCCGCGATCGGGATTCCCATGATCCACATCGCCGATCCCACGGCCGAGCGCATCAAGTCGGCCGGCCTCAGCAAAATCGGCCTGCTCGCCACCCGTTTCACCATGGAGGACGACTTCTACGTGGGTCGCCTGATCGGCCGGCACGGCCTGAACGTGCTGACGCCCCCTGCCACGGATCGAGCGGTCGTCCATGAGATCATCTTCGACGAACTGTGCCGGGGCATCGTTCGGGACGAGTCACGGACTCGCCTGCAATCCATGATCGCCCGGATGGCCGAAGACGGCGCGGAAGGTATCATTCTCGGCTGCACGGAACTCTGCCTGCTCCTGGGCCAGGAACACAGCCCTCTGCCCATCTTCGATACCACGGTCATCCATGCGGAGACGGCCGCTGAGTGGGCACTGCGTACCGAACCCGCGCCCGCCATGCCTGGCTGACCGGACATCCACGCTGAACGTTCATCCACGCTGATGACAACGGGCCGGAAGCGCGCAAGCGCACTCCCGGCCCGCTTCTGCCGCGTTGTGGTGCAGGCATCTTGCCTGCAATGCGCACGCCGGAAGCGTGCATCACAACAAGTCAACGATCAGTGGCCGCAACCGCCGTGCGCCCCGCCGCAGCCGCGAGCCTGGGCTGGCCGGCCGGCATGACCGCAAGCGCTGCCGTGTCCGCAGCTGGAGCGTTGGGCCTTGCCGCCACAGCCGGCCCCGCAATCGCCAGCTTGCTTGCTAGCGCCACCGCTGCCGCAACCAGTCTGCTTGCCGCCACAGCCGGCCCCGCAACCGCCAGCTTGCTTGCTGCCACAATGGCCGCCACAACCGCGAGCTTGCTTGCCGCTGCAAGCGCCACCGCAACGGCTGACAGTCTTCACGCCGCACTGGCCGCAGCAGCTCTCTCCGCACTGACCACAGCCGTCGCCGCTCTTGCTCGCGCACTGCTGCCCGCAGCTCTTCCGGCCGCCGTCACCCGAGCAACCGCCTTTCCCACAATCGCCGCCACAACCGCCCTTCGCGCCGTGGCCGCACTTGCTGCCGCACTTGCCGCTGCCGCAGTTGCCGCCGCAACCGACCTTCCCGCAGGAGCCGCCGCAGCTCGCTTGGCGGGCCGCCTTCTGCCCGCAGCCGCCCTGCTTGCCATGATGCGATCCGCACCCGCCGGCATGGCCGCACGACTGAGCCGACTTGCCGCCGCAATCACCGCCGCAACCGCGAGCCTGCTTGTTGCCACAATCGCCGCCGCAGCCACTAGCTTTCTTGCTGCCGCAACCACCACCGCATTGACCGGCGCGCTTGTCGCCGCAGCCGGCGGCGCCCTTCACGCCGCACTGACCGCAACCCTCACCGCTCTTGCTTGCACAGTGCTTGCCGCAGCCCTTCTTGCCGTCGTCACCCGAGCAGCCGCCTTTCCCACAGCTGCCGCTGCAGCCGCCGTCACAGGCTGCACCGCCGCAACCCGCCTTGCGGTCGGCCTTGCCTCCGCACTGTTGGCCGCACTTCTTGCCGCCGTCGCTCGAACAACCACCGACATTCTTGCCACAACTACCAGAGCAACCGCCGGCCTTCTTACCACAGTCGCCCGAGCAGCCGTCGCCACAACCGGCGGCGTTCTTCTGAGACTTGCTGCATGAGGATCCGCATCCGGAGCCACATCCCCTGGCAGCCTGCTTGTCGGCTTGAGCCTGTCCCGTCGCGCACGAGCCGCCGCAACCTGCTTCAGCCGTGGCGCAAGACTTGCTCGAGCCGCACGCCTCGCCACATCCACCCTGTTTGTCGCAGCTGGCCGCCGCCAGACTGGCCCGTACGGGCGGGTAGGGCAACCACGTTTCCGGCCCAACCGCGGCCAGGCCGTCGATTGGCGCAATAGCCAGAGCGAACGACGGAATCAGCAGCGCCACACCGGCCGCCAGCGCGGCAATCACAGTATGCTTGACGAATCGTCTGTTGATCATGTTTTCCTCTCGCATTGTGCGTCATGTCCGGACGCGAGCGAGCGCAAAGCCGCCGCGCGATCCTGACCGGCGCGTCATGAAGCGACGCCGCTCAGGACGGACTCACCGTACCAATCTGAATCACACTGACTCGATGAATAACAAGCTGATGATGGTCTGCGATGCGCGCAAGGGTAGCGCATCGGGAGGGCATCTCATTTCAGCCAGCACATGATCTGAGCCTGACGCTCGCTATGCGAGCTGGTTGAGGCGTAGTCTTGCCAATCAAGCAGGCTAATGGTGGCATGTTCGGCCAAGTCAGGCACCACGGTGGCAATCGGCTGAACCGATGTCACCACCTGATCCCGGCCGCTATCGGTCGGAATATAAGGCCGAGCCGGCTCATTCTTGGCTTGCCGATAGGGGCAAGCCTCGCACTTGCGCTCGGGCATGGAGCAAGCCGCCGGCGAGGCCGACGCCGGCAAAGAGCGGGCAATCTGAGCCTTTTTCTTCGATGCACAGCCCTTGGCCCGAGGGCATCGAGCACATTTGGGTTTGGCAGATGCCACGTCAGCCGGCTGAGCCGCCTTGGCCGGCGGGCGCATCGCACATGCGGCGCGCACTCGGCCGGGCTTCGAATTGGGGCATGGGCAGGAGAAGGCAGGCAGTGTGCTCTGGCACACGATGCACATGACCGCCACCATTCTCCAGAGCTTTTCCATGATGACGATTGTAAGCCGCCACCACACACGCGTCAACGGCGCTTGCCTGTGAATCGGCCCGCATGCGGGCCGTAGTCAATAGGTGGGAGCGTCAGCCCCGTTCATCGTGAGCAGACGATGGTCATCCCCAAACAGGGCGACAGTTCTGCGGGCAACGCAAGCGACTCTCCGACGCACTGCCCGGCGACATCAGCCGCGTTTGGGCGCCGCGCTGCGTTGCATCTGTCGCCCCTGTCGGGGCTCCATGAAGAAGATGACGAACCGCATCGCCTTCGGTTGTCAACCGGGCGCTTACGCCGCCCGCCTACTAACCGCTGCCCCATGCGGGGCAGAAGAAAACGAGCGAGGCTTCCGTTACAGCCGGAAGCATTTTCCGAACGGTTGGCGTGTAGATGACAGCATTGTGGTGCGGGCATCTTGCCTGCACTGGGCACGTCGGCGCGTGCACCACAGCGCGCGTCGAAAATTCGAAGTTCTCGCCACCGTGTGATCCGTGGTCCATTAAATCGCGAAACCGTAAACCACACCAACAGACCATTGGACCATGTTGGATTCGCCCTTTAACATCGCGTTCTTGCCTCGTGTCAGGAGTGATCGAATGCCTCGAATGTCCGTCGCGATTGTTCTCGTTCTCACCACGGTTAGCGTTGCCGAGTACAGAATCCCCGACTATCCGCAAACCGCCCCATCGGTCTCCGCGGTCGAACTGAACGTCGCGAGCGAACTGAAGGTCGGCGAGCCCGCCCGGGTGTCGTTCCGAATCACCTCCACGCAGCGACTCGCATCGCCTCGGTTGTTCCTGCACGTGATGCACGGTGACAAGGCGTTGCATGTGGCGGTGTTCGAGCCGAACGTTGCGCTGGAGCCCGGCCGCCCCGCCGAACTCGGTCCGTTCACAACGTTTCTGCCTGCCGATCTGCCCGGCGGCCGCTACGAGTTGATCGGCGGCGTCTATCTCGAACCAACGGTGGCGACCAAGCCGGTCACCATCGCCGGCGCAGCCGATGCCCCCCTGCCGATCATCATCAACACCGGCACGTTCGTGGACAAGTTCGGCACGCCTCATCGCTGGCACGTCAACAAGTCGCACACGCTGTTCTGGAACGGCCAGGTGTACATCCCCATCGGCGGAATGTTCATCCCCGATGCCGACTTCGACACGTTCAAGGCCCAGATCGATCTGCTGGTCGCCAACAACGTGCGTGACATCTATTGGAACGTTGGCCACAGCATCCAGATGCCCCGCACCTGGGAGACCAAGAGCGATGACAAGATCGCCTACATGCAAAAGTGCATCGACTACATGGACCAGGTCGGCATCCGCTACGGCATGCAGTTCTCCGGCCTGCAGGCTCACGGCTACTCATACGAGGTCATGGGCGGCAAGGAACTGGCGTTCACCGTCCGTACCGGCGAGAAGGAATTCAAGCTCGAAAAGCAAAACGACGATCAGTGGCTCGAAAACGGCAAGATCCACGTCGCGTACCGCAAGATCCGCGACGGCTATTATCTGATCGCCCATGCAGCCACCGGCAACGTCGTGGCCGGCGGCGCCGTCGAGGTCGCCCGCGACGAGCGCAAGACCGGCGACGGCCGCGACCGCGGCGCCGAAGCCCAGGTCGTTCGCGTGCCCGTGCCCGCGGGTCTGCAACCAGGCGAGTACAAGCTCTACCTCACCGTCTCTGCCTATGCCGATTCGTGGAATGCCAACATGCACTTCTGGTCGGAGGACACGACCAAGTACTACCAGGCCATCCGCGATCTCTACGGCAAGCTCCGCATGGGGCCGGGTTTCCGCTTCATCGTCGATGCCTTCTGGAACGAAAACAACTTCAACCACGGAGTCGTGCCTTCGGAAGAGACCTTCCGCACCCGTCATGCGGCCTACCTGAAGTCCCGCTACGGCACGATCGAAAAACTCCGTGACGCGTGGAGCCTCGAGAATCCCGACGACGTCCGAACGTTCGAGGATGCCGGCCACCTGCTGCCGATCCGTGGGATTCGCGACACGGCCACCGGCGCGACCTGGGATTATCTCATCCACACGCAGACCAACCGGATCGTTCGCGTCGAACAATCGACCAGCCAGCATCGCTACGACCTTCTCGACTCGATCAGCGTGCAGGTCCGCGATTACCACATCGAGGTGGCCGACATTATCAGCAGCCTCTTCGACGTCCCCGTCGTGTTCAAGTTCTTTTCCGGCGTGGACCGCTGGCACATCAACGATGCGGGCATCGCCGGCGGCCACGACGGCGTGGGCATGGAGAGCTACGGCCTGGGCGAGCCGCAGCTCGCCTTCATGGGCATCCCTGCGTTCAGCAGTTGCCGCCAGTCCACCAAGACCATGTGGTTCCTGGTCACCGAGGTCGGCGAAGGCAACCATCAGGACCAGGCCTTGTCGCGCAACAAACTCTTCGGCTGCACCAGCCGGCTGGGCACCATGTATCCCATGTACACCTCGCTCCTGGCCGGTGGTGCCAAGGGCATCTTCCACTATTACATGGTGCCCTCGCCCGGCGCCGACCGCTTCTGGGAAGACTCCACGCTCCGCGATCCGCGCCAGCTCGAATGGATGGGCACGTTCGCCAAGATCGTGGAGAACGCCGGCGATCGCCTGGCCGACTACACGCCGACCGTCTATTACCGCTTTCCCGCTCTCATGAAGCCCAACTCGGGACTGCTCTACTCCGATCCGCACCGTGACTACTTCAACACCGATTGCCTCTGGTGGGTCGATCCGGCCGGCAAGTTGCCCAACGGGGCGTGGCTCCTGCCCACGTTCAAGCTGAACGTCCCCACCGACATGATGTTCCTCAACCTGGAGAACGCCCCCGCCACGCTGCGGTGGGCGGACGAGGTCAACGCATACTTGGCGAAGAAACCTCGCGCCACCTGGCTCGGCTATCGCAAGGACCTTGGTGCGATCCCCGCCGTCGATGCCTACTACACGTCTGAGTTCGCCCGTGACGACGACGGCATCGAGTTCCAGGTGCTCAAGCCCGCCGGCGATTGCCGCGTCGTGGCCGCCAACAAGGACGGCAAGGTCTGGAACCTCATCGCCGGCAATCTGCAGATCATCAGCAAGAACGCGGAAAACAAGACCGGTTGGCGGCCCGATCGTGTTGTCTTCGACGGCAGGAAGCACCATTACGACTACCAAACGTTCATGCGCGACATGCTGGGCGTCGAGATGCAGGTCGGCGACGTCGAAACGTTTGCGTTCCGTGACGGCAACCAACGCGTGACTGTGCTGGCGCTGAAACCCGACGTCGAAAAGACGGTGCGGATCGGCGATCAACTGCCTCCGTGGCGAATCGATGCGACTGGCAATCCGCTGCCCGCGAAGCCGCTCGGCCCGGTGCAGATCGGCGTCGGCAACATCCCGGCGGGCACCACCGCAACCTATGCCGGCGGCCAGTCGATCGACATCCCCCCTGGACGCGAGATGGCACTGACCCTCTGGCCGGACGAACTGGTCCTGACCAAATCCGAGGGCAAGCCGGTCTGGGCCCGTGAAGGTCTCCTGACCGACACCACCCGCAGCCGCGCCGCCGCCATCTTCCGCAGTCCGGCCGACGCCCCGCCGCTGGTCGTGGGTAGCTCGCCTGCCGTCACGACATCATCGACGATCCGCATCGAGGCGGAGCGATTCGTCGATTCCAATTTCAACTTGAACACGTTCAGCAGTTTGGCCGGCCTCAGCAACAACGGCATGCTCGGCCTGGCGACACAGCTTCCGCCGCCCGCCCCCGACGGCTACTTCGCGACGTACGAGTTCGACGTCCCCACTGCAGGCACGTACGCACTGCGCGTCCGCCAGGGTTATCTGGCCACCGCCTCGCCCGGCCGCTGGCGCATCGACGATGAGCCTTGGCGAGAGGCAACTAACCGGTACGTGCCCGAGGACATCCGCATCGTCGCCCAGTACAACGCTCTCGACGACGAACGCATGATCTTCGCCTGGTACACCTACGGCACGTGCGAACTGTCCGCCGGCCGGCACCGGCTGACCTACAGCGTCACCGCCCGAAGGCCGGGCGGCCTGGATATCGGCCTGCAGAACAGCACGCCTTACAGCAAGCTCCTGGACTGCTTCGAATTCTGCCTCGTCGATACGGTCCCCGCCTCGCGGCCGATCCGGATCAATCTCGTGACCAACCCCAGCCTTGAAGAGGACACTGGCGGATGGACCGCCGCCGAGTGGACCGGCGACCGCTGGAAGTGGGTCGAGCTCCGCGATGACCACGGCTGGGACCGCGACTTCTGGTGGACCCGCAAGGTCGGCGGCGAAGGCCGCGTGTTCATCGACAAGCTCATGGACCTGGGCGGCATGACCGTGCGTCAGTCCTACGTCGGCGTGCGCTCACTTCGTCTGCGCGGGGGCGAGAAACCGCGACGCTTCTCCGCCTGGCCCATTGCCGTCACGCCCGGCGAAAGCATCACCTTTGGCGGTTGGATGCGCGTCGAGTCGCTCCACGCCCAGGCGAACATCCGCGTCCGCTTCCTGGACGCTGACGGCCACGAGATCTCCGTGGCCGCCACTCCCGCGTTGCACGGCGATACGCACTGGCAGGACCAGCGTCTCGCTGACGTGATCGTGCCTGACGGCGCCCGCGTGGCCATCCTCGATTGTTGCATGGACAACGGAAAAACCGGCCTCAGCCGATTCGGCCGCAATTGGCACGACACCGCGTGGTTCGATGACTTGTACTTCTTCCGCGAGTGAACGCCGGGGCGGGAAATCCGAATGCCGAAGCCCGAATGTCGAATGAAGCCCGAAGTCCGAATGTCGAACGGGCACGTCCGACCGCGCGTTTCCGGATGTCGTTGCCCTTTGTTTTCAGCTCATAGCTCATAGCTGATAGCTGACAGCTGAGAGCTCCCCTATGATCACGCATCTCATTCCGGAGGGCTCACCATGCGCAGCGCTTCCATCGTACTGGGGGCGTTCCTGTTGATGCTGGCGGGCTGTGCGAGCCAGCGTCCGACGGAAGTCTCCGGTGCCGTAAGCACGTCGCCAGCGGATGCACCGCCGCGCAGGACCGCCGACGGGAGAATGCAGGCTCGATGCACCGTTGCGCCGGAATGCCCGCGTGAGGTCCGCGTGGGCGAGTTGACCACCTCTCGCAGCTTCCACACCTGGAGAGTCGAGAACAACACGGCTGAGCCGTGCGATTTCGTCGTGGTCCTGACACTCGCGGACGATCAGGGCCATTCCAAGACAAAGGAAGTGCCCGGCCGGATCGACCCGCATGCGACACTCGACGACAGCACGTCCATCGCTTTGACAACCACCTATCGCCAGGCCGGCCCCGTGATCATCGAGGCCAAGACGACCGTCCGCTTCGGCGACGAGCCGTTGGCCACCGACGCCCAGTCCTGCCGCTTCGAACTCCCCTGACGGTGGGCGGGCATCTTGCCCGCCTTCACTACTCAGGAGGAACTCGCCTCTTGCCTGCCTCTGCTCCAACGGGGCGTCCGGCGAGGAAAGCTTAAGGCGGGCGGGACGCCCGCCCCCCAGGTGTTGCCAAAACTTCGCGCCCATGGGACACTCCCGCCGACGATTGCTTTTGAAGGGGAGACTGCCCGCCGATGTCCATGCTCGACCATTTGCCCAAGCCCGACCCCGACGTCGAACGCCTCAAGACGGTATTCCGCAACGCCAAGCCCGATCGCGTGCCACTGTTCGAACTGGCGATTGCCGAGGAAGTTCTGGCGGAACTGAACGGGCAACCGCTCATGCCGCTGCCGCCCGACCCTTCGACGGCCGACCTGCGAGCTTGGGCGGCGCAGCGCGTCATGCTCTGGCATCGGCTCGGCTACGACTACTACCGCGTGCGCGTGGACATTCCGTTCGTCCGCAATCTCCACGCCACCGCCGACACTGCCGTGTCCGGTCAAGCACAGCGTCAGTGGGCTGACGAAGGCGCCGGCGTCATCCAGACCCGCGAGGATTTCGAGCGATATCCCTGGCCGACCCGTCGCGACCTGGGTTTCGCTTCCGCCGAGGCCACTCTGGCCTGCCTGCCGTCGGGCATGCAGGCGATCGGCTTTTCCGGCGGCGTGCTCGAATGGGCGACCGCGCTCATGGGCCTGGAAACCTTCATGCTCGCACTGCATGACGAGCCCGACCTCGTCCGCGACGTCGTCGATCGCGTCGGGCAGATCATCCTGGAAGCCTTCGAAGTCTTCAGCGGCATGCCCGAGATCTTCGCCCTCTGGCTGGGCGACGACATGGGCTTCAAGACCAGCACGCTCATCTCGCCCCAGCACCTCCGCGAGTACATCCTGCCGTGGCACGCGCGGTACGCCGATCTCGCCCACCGCACCGGCCGCTTCTTCCTCCTGCACAGTTGCGGCCACGTGGACGCCGTCATGCCCGACCTCATCGAGACCGTGCACATGGACGCCAAGCACAGCTTCGAGGACGTCATCATGCCCGTCGAGCGTTTCAAAGAACGATGGGGCAGCCGAGTAGCGGTCCTCGGCGGCGTGGATGTCGATCTCCTGAGCCGTGCCACCCCGGAGCGCATCCGCGAACGCACCCGGGCCATCCTCGACCGTTGCGGCCCCGCCGGCGGATATGCCTGCGGCTCGGGCAACTCGGTGGCCAACTACGTCCCCGCCGCCCATTACCTCGCCATGGTGGAAACCGTCCATCAGTGGAACGGAAGGCTCTGATTGGCCAACCCTCGACAGCCAACGTCAGGTCCAACCCGCCGTGTCCCGCGTGGCGTCACCCGGGACGCAGGACCTGTGCCGCCGTTTGGCCGTACGAGACAGGCGCCGTATAATGCAGTCGACATAACGACATCAGGGACGGCCTCACGCTGCTATGCATAGAAAAAAACAAGACCTACCGGTTGCCTTCGCCGACCTCGGAATCCAGCCTGCCTTCCTCGCGGCCCTGAAGAAGATGGAATTCGTCGAACCCTCGGAAATCCAGCAACGGCTGATTCCGCTGGTGCTCGAGGGCAAGGACGTGCTGGCTCAGGCCCGCACGGGAACGGGCAAGACCGCCGCTTTCGGCCTGCCCATCCTCCAGATGATCCAGGTCGAAGGCCGCCTCCAAGCCATCGTCCTGGTGCCGACGCGCGAGTTGGCCGTCCAGGTGGCCGCCGAAATGCGCCGCATGGCCGCCGATCAGCCGCTGCACGTCGTGCCCGTCTACGGCGGCCAGCGAATCAGCCACCAGGTGCACCTGCTGGGCAAGAAGCCGCACGTGGTGGTGGGTACGCCCGGTCGCGTCATGGACCTCATGGGCCGGGGCGTCCTCAGCTTCGATAGCATCCGCTTCGTCGTGCTCGACGAGGTGGACCGCATGCTCGACATCGGCTTCCGCGACGACATCCGGAAGATCCTGTCCAAGATCACCACCCCGCATCAGACGGTCTTCGCTTCGGCCACGCTGACCGACGAGATCAAGCGGCTGGCCCGCCAATACATGACCGACCCGGTCGAACTGCAGGTCTCCGTAGACGTGCTGACCGTCGAGGAAGTCGCCCAGAGCTACGTCACCGTCGATCCGTGGGACAAGTTCGACGCGCTCGAAGCGCTGCTCGTCCAGGAAAAGCCGCAGCTCGCCATTGTCTTTTGCAACACCAAGCACGCCACGCGGCGATTGGCCAAGCGGCTGCAAGGCGCCGGCCTGAACGTCAAGGAGATCCACGGCGATCTCGTGCAGGAAAAGCGCGAGCGAGTCATGGACCGCTTTCGCAAGCACAAAGTGCAGGTCCTGGTCGCCACGGACCTGGCCGCTCGCGGCATCGACGTCCACGGCATCACGCACATCATCAACTATGACGTGCCCGACGACCCGCACGTCTACGTCCACCGCATCGGGCGCACCGCCCGCATGGGCTCGTTCGGCAAGGCCATCACGTTCGTGGGCCGCGACCAAGGCAAGCAGCTGACCGAAATCGAGCTGCTGATCAACAAACAGATCCCGCAAGAGAAGATCGAAGGCTTCACCCCGCGGCCACCGCGCGAGGCCGAGACCACTTATGACCAGGAGCTCCAACCCGCCGGCATCCAAGCCGCGCCCGAAGCGCCGCCCCCCCAGCCGAAGCCCCCGGCCCGCCGTCTCGGCGCCAAGTTCCCGACCCGGCGCCGCCGACGACTTTGATGGCCCGACGCCTCCGGCGATACGCCGTCAGGGCTGCCATGTCGTGAACTCCTGTCTGTCATTGATGCTCGTAAACGCTGCGGGCTGCCGCGCTTGCGGGCTCTTGACGGCAACTCTATACTGTTTCGACATTTGTACCCGCTTTTCGCCGGAAATTCGGAGAAGTGTCGGAGCGTGTGAATGCCCATTTACGAATACAAGTGCGCCAAGTGCGAACACCAGTTCGAGCAACTCGTCAAATCCATGGAGCCTGCTACCGCGGTCGTCTGCCCGCAGTGCGGCGGCAAGAAGGTTGAAAAGCTGCTGAGCGTGTTCGCCGCCCGGCAGGGCCAGCCCGCCCCCAGTCCGGCCGCCGGACCCGGTTGCGGCAGTTGCGGCGAGGCCGGCGCGTGCCCATTCCGGCAATAGAAATATCCCGGGTCGCCCGCCGCGAACGAGAAGCATCGACACGACATCCTGGAGTCAGCATGGCTGCCCCACTCGCCTCGATCAACACCACCGCCCGAATGATCATCGCCGCACTGGCGACCTGGCTCGTCCCGGGGGCAGGCCATCTGCTCATCGGCGACCGCGTCCGAGGCATTGCCTTTCTCGTCACCATCACGCTGACGTTCTGGACGGGGGTGGCCATCGGCGGCGTGAAGAACACAGTCTCGCCCGTGGATCGCACGCTGTGGTTCGCCGGTCAGATCTGCGCGGGCGGGCACTCGTTCGCGGCCCTCGCCTGGGCGAGCACCATCCCCAGCCCCTACGGAACCGACACGCCGGCGGCTTCGGTGATCGGCTATGGCCGTGCTGAAGAAGTGTCCGTGGTCTATACAGCCATCGCAGGTATGCTCAACATTCTGATCATCCTCGACGTGCTGGTCCGGGCGGAAAAGCCGCTCGTCCCGGTCCCGGCCAAGCCGCCCGGCGGCCGGCCGCCCCGGCGGACGTAGTCGAGGAGCAGGCGTCCCGCCCGCTGATGGCTGCGTGCACGCTGGAAGCGTGCACCACAAATACGCGAAGAGCAGGAAATGAGACGGGCAAGATGCCCGCTACCCGAATGGGAAACATCGTATGATGCTGATCTTCACCACCCCCGTGCCTCTGACCGGCTGGCAACAGTTGTTCATGCTCTTGCCCTTGTGTCTGGCCGTCAGCATCGTGTACAAGCTCACCAAGATGGAGAATCTCCGCGAGGTGCCGGCCGCTGCTCTGGTCACCTGGGTGACCATCGTCGCCGGCATGTTCGCCGTGGGTATCGGACTGTACGGCCTCCACCGCCTGCTGGCGTGAACGCCCCGCGAGCCCGGGCGGACGCTGCCGTCTGCGCCCGCTGCGGCCGAGGCCGCACAGGAATCGAGGCTTACCGCGCTCCCGTGAACCTGATCGCCGGTTGCGGGTATAATGCTTCGGCAGGAGGGCGGCCGCCGGTCACGCACATGGCCCGGAACCGTTCGTCGCGCTCGTTCGATCAAAGGAGTTGAGCTATGAAAGTCGGCCCGCTCAAGGGAAAGCGTTTTCGTTGGGCTTTGCTGGTCTTGGCCACCAGCTCCTGGATGTCCATGGGGCTTCTCAGCGATTGCGATCCTGAGATCGCGGGTCCCGTGATCACCGGCGTCGGATCGGCCGCCGCGGACATTGCCGCCGTCCTCGTCGAAGCGGGCTTCGCCGCTCTCGTGCCCGAAACCCCAACCCCCGTCACCACCGGCGGCTGACAAAACCTCTGATCCCGACGGGGTCGTACGCTCTCACCCGAGAGCCGTGCGCCCCGTCCCAACACGCGGAACAGGCTTGCAGAGCGGCAGGGCAATCACCCTCGCCCCTCCGCCCACCGTTGTCGTGCCGGTAAGCGCTGTGTCATCGCGTGCCTTCGAACTCCAGTGATGCCGAGTTGATGCAGTACCGCAGCCCCGTGGGACGCGGCCCGTCGTCGAACACGTGACCGAGATGAGCGTCGCATCGACGACAGAGTACTTCCGTGCGGACCATGCCGTAACTCAGATCGGTCTGCTCGACCACCTTGTCTGCCGCTATCGGCTGCGTGTAGCTCGGCCACCCGCAACCCGAATCGAACTTGTCCTCCGATGAGAACAGCGGCTCGCCGCAGCACGCGCACTTGTAGACGCCCGGCTCGTGATGGTTCCAGTAGCGGCCCGTGAACGGATGCTCCGTCCCTTTGCGACGGCAGATCTCGTACCGCTCCGGCCCCAACTGTTGTTTCCATTCCTCGTCCGACCTGCGAATCTTCTCGTTCATAGGCGTTCCCTCTCCGCTATTCTAAGCCCGCGCATGAGCCCAGGCCCTTCTTTCCCCCCGCCACTGACCACTGGCAACTGACCGCTGACCAAAGAGTTGCATTCCCCAACTTAATCCATAAACTGGTAGCACATGAGCAAGAACATCATTCGAAGCGGACTCATCCAAGCAACCCTCTGTGAATCGGCGACCGCCCCCATCGAAAAGATCAAGCGGGCCATGATCGACAAGCATGTGGCCCTGATCGAGCAGGCCGCCCAGAAAGGCGTGCAGGTCCTCTGCCTGCAGGAACTGTTCTTTGGACCTTATTTCCCTGCCGAACAGAACGTCCGGTGGACCGCCCTGGCCGAACCCATCCCTGACGGCCCGACCACCCGGCTCATGTGCGACCTCGCGAAAAAGCTCCACGTAGTCATGGTCGTGCCCATGTTCGAGGAGGAAGCCCCCGGCATCTACTACAACACCGCCGCCGTGATCGACGCGGACGGTACGTTCCTGGGCAAGTACCGCAAGAGCCATCTGCCACACTGCGAGCCGGGCTTCTGGGAAAAGTTCTACTTCCGACCGGGCAATCTCGGATACCCCGTGTTCGACACCCGCGTAGGCAAGATCGGTGTCTACATCTGCTACGACCGCCACTTCCCTGAAGGTGCCCGCTGCCTGGGTCTGGCCGGGGCCGAGATTGTCTTCAATCCGTCGGCCACCACCGCGGGGCTGGCTGAGTATCTCTGGAAACTCGAGCAGCCCGCCCATGCGGTGGCCAACCAGTACTTCGTCGGCGCGATCAACCGGCCCGGCACCGAGGCACCGTGGAACATCGGCGAGTTCTTCGGGACGTCGTACTTCTGCGATCCCCGCGGCCAGATCCTTGCTGAGGGCGCCCGCGACAAGGATGACATCGTGGTGGCCGATCTTGATCTCGAGATGATCCGAACCACTCGCCATGTCTGGCAGTTCTTCCGCGATCGCCGGCCGGAAACCTATGAGCCTCTTGTGGACCTGTGAGAACGCGCAGCATTGACTGGAGGTAAGGACGACGCATGGACGCAATGAGAGTTCTCACGACGCGGCGAAGCGTTCGTAAATACAAACCCGACCCCATCCCCCGGGAGGTTCTCGAGCAGATCGTGGATGCGGGTCGGCTGGCGCCGACAGCGCGAAACATTCAGCCCTGGGAATTTGTCGTGGTCACGGAGGCGGCCCGGCGAAAGCGTCTGGCCGACCTGACGGAGTACGGCAAGTTCATCGCCGACGCCCCGGCGTGCATCGTTGTGCTCTGCCGGGACACGAAGTACTTCCTGGAAGACGGCAGCGCCGCCACCACCAACATCCTCAACGCCGCCGCCGCTCATGGTCTGGGCAGTTGTTGGGTCGCCGGCGACAAGAAGCCGTATGCGGCGGATATCGTGGCCGCCTGCGGCGCGCCGCCCGAGATGAAGCTCATCGCGCTCATCGCGCTGGGCTACGCGGCCGAGATTCCTTCTCCGTCCAAGCGACCACTCAACGAAGTGCTGCACTGGGAACGATTCTGACCGTTCAACTTTGCCACCATGCGCCGGGGCCAGGCATGCTCATCCAACACTGGCCATACCTGGGCATCGCTTGCTTCCTGATCCTGCTCATACTGGCCCTTCGTCCCTGCCGCCGGCGCATTCGGGACGGCATGCTCGTGAGCGCCCGTGGCGACTTCGCCGCCGCCCGTGATGCGTACCTGTGGCTCGTGCACAGCCGCTCACCCGGTGCGCGACTCTATCGCTGGCTGAAGCCCGGGCAGAGCGAGTTGAACGTCGCCGTCGCCATGGCCAGCCTGGGCGAACACAGCGACGCTCTCGAGTGGTGCCACCGAGCCCTGAAACGCGCCCGCTTGCCCGCGGTGATCGCCTATTGCCACAAGGTCGCCGCCATTGTCCATGCCCACCAGGGAGATGAGCTCGGTCTCCAGGAACACCTGGCCGCTTTGCGAGACCTGGTCGCCCGCGGCTCTCAACCGGCCGACTTCTATTACGCCGATGCGGTCAGCCGCTACCACGAGCTCGGCCGCCTGGACCAATCCATGCACTGGATGGGCGAGGCGATCACCTCATTGCGTCATCCAGCCTCGCCAGCCCTGTACAACAACATCCTGGAACTGCTTGTCTCCCTCGGGCAGTTTGACGCCGTGCTGGAGCTGACCGCTCCGCTGCTCGCCCCGCTGGACGCCCGGACGGATGTGATGGCTGGCCCGGAAACCCTGGCCGTCAAAGACTGCCTTCGCCGGGGTTTCCGGGCGGAATCACTGTTGTTCGGCTGCGAGGCTGCATACCAGACCGGGAAGCCGGATCGTCAGGCCGCTTTTGCCGCAGCCGCTCAGTCCGTAGCCGGAGAGCTCCCGGCGCACCGGGCCCGCGCCCTCGGGCAGGAAATGTGCGTCGCCGCCGCCCGCGGCGACCGCGAAGAGGTCGCCAGACTCCTCGAAGCTTTGGATCAGGTGGTCGGCGCGTACCCGGACAACCGGTACATCGCCGCGAACCGATCGCGCGATCTGGCCTTCGCCTACCTGCTGCTCGGTGAGCCGGAAGCGGCCATCGCCGAGTACCAAAAGGCATTACAGGGACCGCTGGCCCACGTGCACCGATCGCACATCCATGCACGTATCGCCGAGTGCCTGGACGAGTTGGGTCGGCACGACGAGGCGGCTCGACATCGCCAGCACGCCCGCTCGCTGGCCCCGCTGGCCTTCTGGAACCATGCCGGCGCCGCCCCGCCCATCCCAGCGAACTACGTGTCGGAATGCGTGCGACGGCTGCGCGAGAGTGCTGACGGCGTTCCCACCGTCTCCGCAGTGGATGCGCTCCCTCCGGTGGCATCCAAACTGGCCTGCGCGAGTTGGATGTTGGCCGTCCTGGCCATGCTGCCCGTGGTCGGCGCGATCTTCGCCCTCCCGCTGGGTGGAATCTCCGGAGTCTCGCTCTTGCGTCGCCGGAAGCTGCCGCACGATCGCAAAGTCGCCTTCGCCGGCCTCACGCTGGCCGTCCTCTCGCTCACATTCGCGGCGATCATCGTGCTGAATGTACTGAATGCTCGTCGCGCCGCCGTCGACACGGCTTCCGATGAGGATCTCGTTGCCCAAGTGGCCGCTGCCACCCGTGCGGCGGCAGAGGCCGCCGAGAGCGACAAGGATCAGCTCGACGACGCCATTTCACTCGCTGACGAGCACACCACAACGAGCGAACCCGCCGAATGGGCTGACTTCAGCGCAACCGTGGATGAAGACGCTCATCTCGATGAAGCGGGCGAGCCGGAGCCGGCCGGCACCGGTATTTACACAACCCAACTGCCGATCAACCTTCAGCGCATCGGATTGTTCGTGGTGCTCATCATCTCGATCATGCTGCACGAGATCGCCCACGCCGTGGCCGCGTACTGGGCGGGGGATCCTACCGCTCGCGATCTCGGCCGCTTCAGCCTCCATCCTTTCCGGCACCTCGACTTGACCGGCAGCATCATCGTGCCGGGAATTCTGGCATTCACCGGCAGCCCGATCATCGGCTGGGCCAAGCCCGTGCCCATCAGCCCGCACCGCTTCCGGCATGAGCGGCGAGGGAACCTCGGTGTGTCGCTGGCCGGCGTGTCCATCAACCTTCTCCTGGCCATGCTCGCGGCCAATCTGATCGCCCTGCTATTGATCGGTCTGCGTTGGCACTGCCCGGAGTTCATGGTCGAAGGCAGACTGTTTCTCTTCGACTGGAGGCTCGTGGGCCTCGACGACCCGGCGCCGTTCGCAGCCATACTGCAGTTGCTGATGTTCTTCGTGTTCCTCAACGCGGTCCTGGCCGGCTTCAATCTTCTGCCCTTCCCGCCGTTGGACGGCTTCAATGCACTGCGTGCCTTGCTACCTGGCCCGCTGAGCCGGCTCGCGACGCGTTTCTCGGGTACGGGAATGATTATCCTGATCCTGCTGATCGCCATGGACTGGTTGCAGGGCTTGCTCATCCCCGGTGTGTTGTTCACCATGACTCTCCTGGCGTTCGTTCAGGGATTGGCCGGAGTGTAGCTTGTCACCGGTCAGCTCTCAGCTATCAGCTTTCGGCGAACGGCTATCAGCTTTCAGCGAAGAGCGCCCGTTGTTATGGTTGTGACATGGCGGTAGACTTGGGTGGGCGACGGAAAAGCCCGCGAGCTTTGATCCTGCCGGCCCGGGAAGCATCATGGCCCGACTGCTTATTATTCATCACGACAAGACAGCCCGCGAAATCCTGAAACTCAATGCCGCCGAACATGAGGTCGAGCTCGCTGGTGACATTAGCGCTGCCATGCGCGCCCTGCCCAAGTCGCCTCCGGACCTGATCCTCGTCAGCCAGGATTACCAGCAGGAACACGCGACGCGACTGTTGAAGTGGATGCGTGAGCAAGTACTCGACACGCCGGTCATCGTTTTGCTTGGCCGGGCCGGGGCCGTGTACAAGCCTGCGCTTCAAAAGCTGGGCGCCGCTGCCGTGCTGGACTACCCCCTGGATCGGACGCGTCTGAAAAGCCAGATCGCTGCCGCGCTAGAATCGGCCCAACAGGCTGCCGCCGGCCCGCCGCCCGTCACCGAAGAGGAGCTGCGCTCGAATCTCTCGCTCTTGGAGACATCGCTCAATCGCAACATGCGATGTGTCGCCGGCCGCAACCAGGTCTTCATTCAGTCCTTGCTCGCCGGCGTCATGCCCACTCGGCCGCGCATCTGCCTCCGCTGTCCGCTGCGAGCCGAGTACGGCATGCCGCGCGAGGTCTACTACGAGTACATCCGCGACGTCTGCTGCAAAGAACCCGACCGCTGCGAAGCCTTCCGCCGATTCCGCGAAACGCGCGAAACCGCATAATTCCGTTCCCGCGTCCGCAGATTGCGCAGCTTCTCGCAGATTCAGAAATGCAGTTAGTCAGCACGTCTTACGATAACCGCCGTCCTGCCGGGGGGCAGGCATCCCGCCCCCCGAAACAGGGCTCGTCATGCGCTCGCCGGGCTCGACAGGTGATGAGGAGCCGACTCTGGTTTATCATCCATTTGTGTCAGCGCGTGTCGAATGGCATCCTCGTCACGAACGTGAGCCAACACCGTGATCTGATCCCACCCCTGCAAACGCGTGCTGCCTTTGGGCACCACGACGTCGCTGCCTCGGGTGATCAGCGTGATCACCGAGCCGGGCGGCAGTTTCAGCTCGGAGATAAGCGGACCCGGTCGTCCCTCCGGCCCGGGGATGTCGACCACGATCAAGTCCATGTCGCTCGGAGCCATCGTGATCAGCTCGAGGTTGTACAATGGCTTGGGGCGAGACTCCGTCGAAAGCCCCAGCCGGCGGGCGACCACCCCCAAGGTCGAGCCTTGAAACGCCACCGACAGGATGACGACGAAGAACACCAGATTGAAGACGTCCCGTCCGACGGCCATTCCCTCCGCAAGCGGGTAGGTCGCCAGAATGATGGGAACCGCCCCGCGCAGACCGGCCCACGAGATGAACAACTTGTTCTTCGCGCCCAGTCCCATGCCGAGCGTGCCGAGCCAGACCGCGACCGGTCGGGCGATAAACGTCAGCACCACAAACAGCGCCACGCCTTGCAACCACAGGTTCGCCCACTGACGCGGATAGACCAGCAGCCCCATCATGACGAACATACTCGTATCAGCCAGCGTGGATAGCGCCGAAACAAAGTTCGCCACCCCTTGTTTGTGAACAAAGGGCTTGTTTCCCATGATGTATCCGGCGATGAAGACCGCCAGCATGGCACTGCTCTTGGTCAGTTCGCCCACGCTGTAAATCAGGAGGACGACGGAAAAGGTCAGGATGTAGTAGTGGCCACGGTCTTGCGGACGCAGGCGGTTGAACACGAAGGTGGCCGCATGTCCCAACAACCAGCCGACAGCGATACCGGCGCCAAACTTCCAGGCAAACGACAGGACCACCATGTACCAGTGGCTTCCCCCGCTCGTGAGGGCGTGGATGGCAGCCAGGGTCAACAGGATGGCCATCGGGTCGTTGGCCGCACTCTCGATCTCGACCGTCGATGAGAGTTTCTGGGGCAGCGATTGTCGCCGAAGAATCGAAAACGTGGCCGCCGCGTCCGTCGATGAGATGATAACGGCCAGGAGCAGAGACTTTTCCAACGACCAGCCCAGCCCGGCCCATAGCACCACGAACGTTGTTCCTGCCGTGATGACCACGCCCCAGGTCGCCAACCCCGCCGCAGGCAAAGCCACCGCTCGGAAATCCTCGCGCCGAGTACTGAATCCGCCCTGGAAAAGAATGAAGATCAACGCCAGGTTGGCCATCTGGTTGGTCAGTTCGACGTTGTCGAAATCCCACCAGTTGAGCACATCACTGCCAAACAGAATGCCCGCCCCCAAGGCGATCAAAATGGTGGGGACGCTCCAACGATCCAGGAGGACCGCCACCAGGACGACCACCAGGAGGATCATGGGCGTAACCAAGTACACTGGATCCATGAACTTGCCATCCTCTGCCAACTGCGTATCGGCCGGTGCGACTATCCCTGGCCGACAATCCGGTACACCGGAACGGCGGCACATGTTATGGTTTTTTGGCCCTCATTCCCAGCTCGTCCGAGAGCAATTTCCGTGTCCCGATTTCGACACAGATCATACAAATGGCGGATCGGTCACCGCGGCCTGATTGCCGCTAAGCACTGACGGCACCCAAGTTTCGATTCAAGAACGTCGGGACTGGAACGACGCATAGTAGCTCCCGTACAAACGCCGCACGGCGGGAGCCTGGCGCGCCCCCACCGACGTTTCTTGAGTCCGAAAAAGGATCAGGATAATTGAAACCGAAGGACGCGAAGGACACCGGTGCAGCCGTTCATCTTGACCCGCTCCGGGCGGCCGGCTGCCCACGCTGGCGGTGAGCCAACATCGCCTTCGTCCAGCCTCACGAGTTCACTCAGCCGTCTTGACAGAGGACCGTAAGCTCGCTAGTGTGTGTAGCTTGCGCTGAAGGCTTGCAGACCGCTGGCCCGGCAATCGGCCAATATTGCAAGCCTTTCTTACAAATGCCTGCCCCTTTCTGGCGGACCGGACGGCAGGCTCGCCCCGCTGAACAACGCGGATGACGGATGACGACAAGGGCTGACGAAACAGCCCGCAGGTAGTACGTAAAAAGAGAAAACGACATGGTACCAGTCTTCAAAAGCTCCAAGGCTCGAAAGAACAAGCGTCGCTCTCACCACGCGTTGCGGCGGCCGAACCTGGTCAGTTGCCCCAAATGCAGCGTCGCCAAACTGCCCCACGCGGCGTGCCAAAATTGCGGTTACGTCAGTAGTGACGTCGCCCTGGTGATGAAGACCGAGGAGAGCTGAGCCTCATGCGAATCGGTGTGGACGCGATGGGCGGCGATTATGCCCCGCGGGAGATTGTCCGCGGTGCGCTCGAGGCGGTGCCGCAATTGAACGGGCACCAGCTCGTCCTGGTCGGCGACCAGGCAGCGATCGAGGCGGAGATGAGCCGGCTCGATCAAGCTCCGGCCGCCGTCGAGATCGTACACGCCTCCCAGGTCATCGGGATGGATGAAGTGCCGGTCGAGGCGGTTCGCACCAAGCGGGATTCCTCGATCGTCAAGTTGGCCAACATGGCCGGCAAACATGAGCTCGACGCCATCATCAGCGCGGGCAATACGGGAGCCTTCGCTGCTGCCAGCCAGCTGCGCATGGGACTCATCCCCGGCGTGGTCCGCTCGGGCATCGCGGTCGTGCTCCCCTCCTTCACCGGCCCCATCGTCATGTGCGATGTCGGAGCCAACATCGCCCCCAAGCCGCACCACCTGTTGCAGTACGCCGTCATGGCGACCGGATACGCCCGCAACGTGCTGGGTGTGGCCAAGCCTCGCGTGGGCCTGCTCTCGGTCGGCCAGGAGGATCTCAAGGGTACGACGCTGGTTCAGCAGGCGCACGGGCTCCTGCGTCACTGCGACCGGATCAACTTTATCGGTAACGTCGAGGGCCGCGATCTGTTCCGCGGCGGGTGCGACGTCGTGATCTGCGACGGCTTCACCGGCAACATCGCGCTGAAGCTGACCGAGGGGCTCGCCGAAGGTCTGGTCAAGACCTTCGAGAAGGAGATTGCGCTGGCCAGCCCCGAGTTGTGCGAGAGCTTCCAGCCGGTGGTCCGGCGCGTCTGGGCCAACCATGACTATGCCGTGTACGGCGGGGCGCCTCTCCTGGGCGTCAACGGCGTGTGCATCATCTGCCACGGCAGCAGTTCTCATGTCGCGATCCGTAATGCGGTCCGGGTCGCCACAGAGTACCTGGAACGTGATTTGAACTCGATCATCGCCGCGGAACTGGCGGAAGAAGCCGCCGCCTCCCGGCCCAACTAAACAAGAACTATCCTGATGGCTCAACGAATTCCCATGATGATCCGGGGCATGGGTAGCGCTCTGCCCGCCCGGGTGGTGACCAATGCGGACTTCGAGAAGAGGCTCGACACCTCTGACGAGTGGATCCGAACCCGCAGCGGCATCCGCGAGCGCCGCTTCGTCGAACCCGGCCAGAACACGCTGACGCTGGCGGTCGGGGCGGCCCGGGCCGCCCTCGAAAACGCGGGCATGTCCGCCCAGGATCTCGATCTCATTGTCGTGGCCACCTGCACGCCGGCGTATCCACTGCCGTCCACGGCTTGCTTCCTGCAGGCCGAGCTCGGTTGCCGCCACATCCCGGCGTTCGACATGTCGGCCGCCTGCAGCGGATTCGTTTACGGCCTGGTCACCGCGGTCTCGCTTCAGCAGACCGGACACTACCGCAACGTGCTGGTGGTCGGCGCCGAGACCATGTCCGCCATCACCGACTTCGAAGACCGCAGCACCTGCGTGCTTCTGGGCGACGGAGCCGGTGCCGCGATTCTCGGCCCGGCCGACAACGACGTCAGCGGCCTGTACGACCAGGCTCTCGGTGCCGACGGAACGGGCGCCAAACTCATCTGGATCGCCGCCGGCGGATCGGCCGAGCCCGCTAGCGAAAAAACGGTCAACGAGCGGCTGCACTACATGAAGATGAAGGGCCGCGAAGTCTACAAGTTCGCCGTGACCAAAATGCAGGAGGTGCTCGCCGCGGCCGTCGAGCGAGCCGGCATCTCCATTCACGACGTCAAGCTCGTCGTGCCGCACCAGTCCAACCTGCGGATCATCGAATCGGCCGCTGAGAAGCTCGGTCTGCCCGAGGACAAGGTCGCGGTCAACATCGATCGCTATGGCAACACGTCCGCCGCGTCCATTCCGCTGGCCCTCGACGAGGCCTGGCGGGCCGGTCGCGTGAGCCGCGGAGACTGGGTGCTGCTGGCCGGCTTCGGCGGCGGGCTCACCTGGGGAACCGCCTTGCTGCGGCTGTAATCACGGGAACAGAGAAAAATGCCCAAAACTGCAGTATTGTTCACAGGTCAGGGCGCCCAGTCGGTGGGCATGGGGCGCGACATCGCCGAGGCCCGTCCGGCAGCCCGCGAGATCTTCCAACGAGCCAATGAAGTCGTCGGGTACGACTTGGCCGCCCTGTGCTTCGAAGGCCCGGCGGAGAAGCTCGAGCAGACCGACATCCAACAACCGGCCATTTTCACCACCAGCGTGGCCATCTGGGAAGCCATGGGCGGCGCCGCCGGCCTTCCCGAGGCTCCGGTCGCCATGGCTGGACTGAGCCTGGGCGAGTACACCGCGCTGTACGCCGCCGGGAGTGTTTCGTTCGAGGATGCCCTTCGGCTGGTCAAACGCCGCGGCGAATTGATGCAGATGGCCTCACAGTCGCCGCCGAGCGGCATGGTCAGTATCATGGGCCTCGAACCGGATCAGGTCGAGGCACTATGCGGGCAAGCTGCTGCAGCAGGAATCATTCGGCCGGCCAATTATAATTGTCCGGGCCAGATCGTGGTCTCGGGCGAGAAGGCGGCCTGCGAAGCCATTACCAAGCTCGCGGAAGAGGCGGGCGGGCGAGCCGTTCCTCTCAAGGTGGCGGGAGCGTTCCACTCGCCGCTCATGCAGCCGGCAGCCGACGGCTTGGCCAAGGTGCTGGCCGAAACGCCCTTTACCACGCCGAAGGTTCCCGTGGTGGCCAACGTCAATTGCGAGCCCCACGGCAGTGGCGATACTATTCGCGAGTGGCTGACCCAACAGCTCACGCAGCCCGTGCGATGGCAGGCGTCGATGGAACGGCTGATCGCCCAGGGCGTCGAGCAGTTCGTCGAGATCGGTCCGGGACGGGTGCTGACCGGTCTCATGCGGAAAATCGCCCGCAAGGCCCCCGTGGTCAACATCAGCACGGCGGCCGACCTGCCCCAGTGAGGGGCGGACCGGCCGCGGCAGCGGCAGTAACGGATTCGCGGTGAGTTCGTGTTCGAGCCGATCGGCTGGACGAGACAGACGAGGATCTACAGCATGAAGCAACTTGCCAACCAGATCGCCGTCGTGACCGGGGCATCTCGAGGATTGGGCCGCGCCATCGCCTGGACTCTGGCCGAGCAGGGCGCCACGGTCGTCGCCGCCGCGCGAACCGCGGACAAGCTCGCCGACCTCGCCGGCGAGGCCAAGGCCGCCCAACTGGCGGGGACCATCGTTCCCCGCGCGCTGGATGTGACTGACCGGGCCGCCGTCGAGGCCTTCGTCGAAGCCGTCGTGGGCGAATTCAAGAAAATCGACATCCTGGTGAACAATGCCGGCATCACCCGCGACTCGCTGCTCATGAACATGGAAGACGAGCAGTTCGACGAGGTTATGACGGCCAATCTCAAGAGCGTGTTCTGGCTGACCCGCATTACCAGCCGGTACATGGTCCGGGCCCGCTACGGCCGGATCGTCAACATTAGCAGCGTTTCGGGGGTTTGTGGCAACGCCGGCCAGAGCAACTACGCCGCCTCCAAGGCCGGCCTGATCGGGTTCAGCAAGTCGGTGGCCAAGGAGTTCGCCCGCCGCAACATCACTTGCAATGTGATTGCCCCGGGCTTCATCACTACCGACATGACTGACGTGTTGCCGGACAAGGTCAAGGAAGAGTATAAACAGATCATCCCATGCCGCCGGTTCGGGGAGCCCGCCGACGTGGCCGCCGCGGTCGCGTTCTTCGCCTCCCCCGCCGCCCAGTATATTACCGGGCAGGTGCTGGCCGTGGACGGCGGCATGACCATGTAGGTCGTTACGAAACGTCGCGGGTGGGCGAGACCGGGGTCGGCCCGGTCCATCTGCGGCATGGCAGTGGACACTGGAATGGTCCCGTCCACGCAAGGATCGCGTGGGACCGACAGGTCAAGGGACCGGCATGATAGGAGGTTCTGCGGTGACGAGCGCGGAAATTGAGGACAAGGTTTTCACCATCGTGAGCGAGCAGATGGCCATCAACAAGGCCGAGATCACCCGCGAAACGTCGTTCGTGAACGATCTCAACGCCGATTCGCTGGATATCGTCGAACTCGTCATGGAGTTCGAGGACAACTTCGAGATGAGCATCCCGGACGAAGAGGCCGAGAAGATCAAGACCGTGGGTCAGGCCATTGATTACATCACGGCCAACTACGGGGACGCGGCCAAGGCGTCCTGAGCAGGCGGCGACCAGGCGGAGTGCCGCGCGATGACCTGAGCGGCTCCGGTCCGGCGCGGGCGCCAGATCCTCGCGCGGACCGAGCCCTGCGCACCGGTCGTTCTCTGTCCGGCCTCGCAACGACGGTATGGGTTCTCACGTTCAGGAAAAAGGATTCCGGATGTCTAGACGGCGCGTTGTCATCACGGGTATGGGAGTGGTCTCCCCCCTCGGTCATTCAGTCGATGAGTTCTGGGATAACCTCGTCGCCTGCAAGTCCGGCATCACCCCGATCACGCTGTTTGATCCTTCCATGTTCGAAACCAAATTCGCCGGGCAATGCGCGGACTTTGATCCCACCCGGTGGATTGACAACAAGGCGGTCAAGCGGCTGGACCGGTTTGCCCAGTTCGCCCTGGCCTCGGCGATTCAGGCCGCCGCGGACAGTGGGCTCGATTTTTCCAAGGAAGACCCCTACCGCATCGGGGCGATCGTCGGTTCGGGGATCGGGGGCATTGGGGAACTGCAAGCCCAGACCTATCGCCTGAAGGAGAAAGGCCCCGGCAAGGTCTCCGCCTTCACCATTCCCAAGCTGATGGTCAATGCGGCGAGCGGGAACATCACCATCCAGTTCGGGCTGCACGGCCCCAGCACGGCGGTCGCCACCGCGTGCGCCAGTGCGACCAACGCGATGAACGATGCCCTGCGGACCATCCGCCGGGGCGAGGCCGACATCATGTTCACCGGCGGCAGTGAAGCCGCCGTCACGGAACTCAGCGTCGCGGCGTTCAACGCCATGCACGCCCTCAGCACGCGGAACGACGATCCCGCCCGGGCCAGCCGTCCGTTCGACCGCGATCGCGACGGATTCGTCCTGTCCGAAGGCGCCGGTATCTTCATCTTCGAGGAACTCGAGCACGCCTTGAAACGCGGTGCCCGCATCCACGCCGAGGTGCTCGGTACGGGCGTCGGGTCGGACGGTGGCCACATCACCCAACCCGACGAAAACGGTGCCTACGCCGCGGCAGCCATGCGAGCCTGCATGGAAGACGCCGGCGTCAACCCCGACGAGATCGACTACATCAACGCCCACGGCACCGGCACCAGCCTGGGTGACATCGCCGAAACCAAGGCCATCAAGCAAGTTCTGGGTGACCACGCCCGCAAGGTGGCCATCAGCAGCACGAAATCCGCCATCGGGCACCTCTTGGGTGCCAGCGGGGGCGTCGAGCTGCTCGCCACCGTCATGGCCATCAAGCACCGGACGGTGCCGCCCACCATCAACCTCGAGAACCCGGATCCGGAGTGCGACCTGGACTACGTACCCCGGCAGCCTCGGGACATGCGTATCCGCCGTGCCATGAGCAACTCGTTCGGGTTCGGCGGACACAACGCCTGTATCCTGGTGGGCGAGTACACCGGATGAGCCTGTGGCCGATGTGAAGATAAACACGACGAGGCAGGCCGACGCGGCCTGCCTCGCTCCGTTTTTACCCGTACCAGCCAGTCAAGTCGATGGCCTCGATCCGCCGATATTACCGAGTAACCGATGCTCTGCGCCCTGTGTACGTGCACCCCGGCGGGAGCCGGTATGACGTGGGATAGGAATGCCTGAGACGCAGCAAGACATCGACGCCCTGCTGGCGGAGGTCAACGCCCTGGCGGAAGAAGCCGTTGCCAGCATTGGCGGCGGCGAGGACCTCGCGCCGATGCGTGCCCCGAGCGCGTCCGCCACGGCCGCGCCCGCCGCTGCTGCCGCCGGCCGCCCGGCGTTCTCGCCCGACAAGCCGATCTCTCCCTTACTTCGCAGCGGCCGGATCCCCGGCACCCCGCAACCCGTGCAAAGCGAGGACATCTCGCGCATCCTGAACATCGAAGTGCCGATCATCGTCCAGCTGTCCGAGCGGACCATGCCGCTGTCGGAAATCCTCAACCTCACCACCGGCTCCATCATCGAGTTCGACAAGCCGGCCGACAGCGAACTCGAGTTGCGAGTCAACAACAAGTGCATCGGCAGCGGCCAGGCCGTCAAGGTGGGCGAGAACTTCGGCTTGCGAGTGGTGCGCATCGGTTCCCTCCGCGAACGAATTAAGGCTCTTGGCGAGTCGTGAGATTCGTCCCGCACGCATCCGCTTTTTTCTTGATTCTCGGTCCTGATCGTTTATCGTCTGACGGCATGTCCTCGGACTCGCCACTGGTTCCCCCCGTCTTCCGCGGTCATATCGGCCGGCGCATCCGCTACTACCGAATGCAAGCCGAGCTCACGCAGAAGGAGCTTGCCCGGCGGGCGGGAGTCAACCAGGGCTTTCTCAGCGAGATCGAACGCGGTTATCGCAAGCCCTCGCCTTCATCCCTGCGAGCCCTTGCGGTGGCGCTCGACATCGCTCCGGCAGTCCTGATCGGCGAAAGCCTCGAGCACGATGCCCCCCAGCCGCTGGAGATGCGGGGCCTTCCCCTTTTCGGGACGATCCCCGCCGGGCCGCCGTCCCGCAGTGACGAACAACAGGAGCTGTTTCCCGTACTTCGCCATTTATGGGCCCCTAACCGCTACGTCCTGCGGCTAACCTTCGACTCGATGGAGCCCACGCTCAAGCCTGGCGACCTGGTGCTCGTCGAGTACCGCCCCGGCGTCAATCCTGAGCACGTCCAGGGCCGTATCTGCGCCTGCCTGATCGACCAAAACCCCACGCTCAAACGCGTCTGGGTCGAGCGGCGACAGGACCACACCCTGGTCATTCTGCGGGGGGACAATCCCAGCATCTCACCCATCGTGGTTGATGAGAGCACCAACTTTGCCATCCAAGGAATCATCACTCATCTGGTCAGCCGCGCCCTGTAGCGCGTCGTAAGCCTCTAAAACATCCGAACTTGGAGCAGAATACAGCGTCCCCGAGCGTGCCTCCGTCTCTGTCTTGCGGGTTAAACCTTTGTCGTTTCAAGGGTTATTGAATGCTGCGGGTCTGCCGACTCCGACGGAAAATCCTCGGAAATGCCTGTTGAAAAAGGGGCTTGAATGACGAAAACCATTGCGGTAGGATAACTTGCGAATGTTGGACCGGCGTTGCCCACTTCTGCCGGACCACATTCCGGGAACGTTTCGATTTCAGTTGCCGACCGGCGAAGTCGCCGGCGGATTCATGACGCGAGCGTAGTTTGCGCTGAGGCCGGCCATGCAGACGATCACGAAAAAAGAACTGATTGATCGGATTGCTGAGAAATCCTCCCACAAACGCGTGGTGGTCAAGAAAATCATCCAGAACTTCCTGGACGAGATCATCGACGAGCTCGGCGCAGGCAACCGCCTGGAGTTCAGAGACTTCGGTGTGTTCGAAAGCCGTGTTCGGGCGGCTCGCACCGCGCAGAATCCCAAGACGCTGGAGCGTGTGTCCGTGCCCGCCAAACGCACCGTCAAGTTCAAAGTCGGTCGGCTCATGAAACTGCGACTCGGCGGCGAAGACATCAGCGAGGCCCGCGCCATCCGCGACGCAGAGGAGTGACGCGGCCCCACTCCTTCATCCGGGTTATGCCGAAAGTGTTAGCGCGCGTTCCCGGCGGACGACAGATGATCCCCTATGGGCGGTAAAATGAGCCGCCCCAGGTGACTACTTCTTCAAACCATGAGCGCTTTCCCTCTTGACGCATTCCAGAATAGTCGGTATATTTTTCACCAATGGAGATTGAGTCTCAATTAGTTCGCACGGGAATGGGAATCCTAGGCAAGCGGATGCGGCGTCGCTGGGGCTGGGGTCGGCACAGGACCCAGCGGTCATCCAACACCGTCGAAAAGTCGTGCCGCGCCGAGATCAGCGCCAATCGGTTGCCCCTGCCACATGCCCCTGCGGGCATCGATCTGTGCGTGACCTCGCTCGACGCCAACGGCCATACGCAGCGGCTGCGCGAACTCGGATTATTTGAGGGGCAGCGGGTGCGGGTGTTGTCTGCGGGCAATCCCATGATTTGCCAAGTCGGCGACTGCCGGTTCGGACTGTGCTCCCGGCTCGCGGATTGCATTCTCGTCGAACGCTTGCCCCAGGTTTCCGCTCAGTCCGCCTGACCATGGCTACTGCAGTTCATCCTGACCGGCCTTCCTGCGCGGCGCGAACCTTCCACGTCGTCGTCGCGGGCAACCCCAACTGCGGCAAGACCACTATCTTCAACGCCCTCACCGGGCTGCGGCACAAGGTCGGTAACTACTCTGGCGTCACCGTCGAAAAGCGCGAAGGCACCATGCTGGCCGACGCCGGCATCCAGCTCGTCGATTTGCCCGGCACCTACAGCTTGGCCGCTCACAGTCCTGACGAGGCCGTCGCCCGGGACGCTCTTCTCGGGCAACTGGCGGACATGCCGAGTCCCGACGCCGTGCTCATCGTCGTCGACGCGGCTCACCTCGAACGAAATCTCTATCTGGCCACACAGGTGCTCGAACTCGGCCTGCCCACTATCGTGGCCTGCAACATGATGGACGTCCTCGAGCGAGCCGGACATCGACTCGATCTCGAAAAGCTCTCGCGTGCACTCGGCGTGCCCGTAATCGGAACCGTCGGCGCCAAGGGCGGCGGCATTCCCGAGCTTCAAACCGCCATTGTCAGGACTTGTCGTGAAGGGGGGATGGTCAGCGGCCGTAAGTGGAGAGCGTCTGATGCCGTCGAGGGCGAGATCGCCACTTTGACGCAGGCCATCACCGCCCTGCCGCATGCCCCTGCGTGCGCTCCGGAGGGCTTGGCCGCGTTGCACCTGAGCAACGGTCACGCGCCCGTGGGCAGCCGAACCCCAGCCGCCGTCGCATCGGCTCTCGACGCCGCCCGCGCACGACTCGCCGAGCGTCAGATCGACGCGGCCCGCGAACTGACCGTCGCCCGCTACGCCTGGATCGCCCAGGTCGTTCGCGACTGCCTTACCCGAGCCCCCGGCGGCGGAGACTCCCGCACCGACGCCATCGATCGCATCCTCACACATCGCGTCTGGGGTCTCGTGATCTTCGCCCCCATGATGGCGCTCATGTTCTACAGCATCTTTGTGGCCGCCGCCCCCCTCATGGATCTGATCGAGGCCATCTTCGGCCAGTTGCGCATCTGGGTCTCGGCGGTCATGGCCCCCGGCATCCTCCGCGATCTGATCACCGATGGCGTGCTGGCCGGTGTCGGCAACGTCATCGTGTTCTTCCCGCAGATCTGCATCCTCTTTTTGTTCATCGCCGTGCTCGAGGACACCGGCTACATGGCCCGGGCTGCCTTCCTCATGAACCGCATCATGAGCCGCGTCGGCCTGCACGGAAAGAGCTTCATTCCGCTGCTGTCGAGCCACGCCTGTGCCGTGCCCGGCATCATGGCCACCCGCACAATCGAGAACCCTCGCGACCGACTGGTGACCATTCTCGTGGCTCCGCTTATGGGCTGCAGCGCCCGCATGCCTGTCTACACGCTGCTGATCGCCGCCTGCCTGCCTGGCAGCGCCTGGGTCAAAGCCGTGGTCCTGCTGACCATGTACGGCCTGGGCGTGGCGACGGCTCTGGTCATGGCCACCCTGTTCAAGAAGACGCTCCTACGCGGCCCCGCTCCGGCCTTCGTCATCGAGCTGCCGCCCTATCACTGGCCGCAGTTGCGGAACGTGGCCACCGTGATGTGGGAGCGCAGCAAGCTCTTCCTCACGCAAGCCGGTACGATCATCCTCGCTCTGACCATTGTGATGTGGGCGCTCATGAGATTCCCGGGCGACCCCGTCAGTGCCGAGCGATTTGCCACCCAGCGAGCGGCCATCGAGCAGGCTGCGGGCCCCGACATGCACGAGCAACTGTTGGCCCTCGAGCATGAGGCCGCCTCCGCACAGTTAGAGGCGAGCCTGGTCGGCCGGCTGGGCCATCTCATCGAGCCCGCGCTCAAGCCGCTGGGCTACGATTGGAAGATCGGCGTGGCCATCATCGCCAGCCTCGCCGCACGCGAGGTGTTCGTCAGCACCATGGGCGTGGTCTACAGCGTGGGCGAAGCGGACGAAGAGTCCAAGCCGCTGCGCGAACTGCTCGCCGCTGCGACCTGGCCTGACGGCCGCCGCGTGTTCACGCCGCTGGTCGCGGTCGGGCTGATGATCTTCTACGTTCTGGCCTGCCAGTGCACTAGCACGCTGGCCATCGTCAAACGCGAAACCGCTTCCTGGCGATGGCCGCTGTTCATGTTCGCCTACATGTCCGCTCTGGCCTACATCGCCGCCTTGCTCGTTTACCAGATCGGTTCAGCTCTGGGGCTGGGCACGTAAGCGCACTCACGTCGTCTCGCCCGCATCACACGGCACTGCCCTCGATTACCGGATGCATCCCGCGTCACGGGACTCACGTGTTGACACAGGCAACCGCTTGCCGGAGGATGGCGGCGATACTTGACAGACTGCGAAGCACCGGTTGACTGCTCGGCGGTCCTGGTGCAAGATCAGGCCTGTTTCCCCATCATCAACCCAGGAGGAGCACTTCAGTGGCCAGCAAGAACACGACAACTCGGCGGCGGTTTCTGTCTCTTTCGGCGGCCGGCGTCGCCGCCCCCTACATGATCACCAGTGGTGCGCTGGGTTCCAATGGGCGCCCCGGAGCCAACAGCCGGATCAACATCGCGATCATCGGCACCAACGGCCAGGGCCAATACAACTTGAACGAACTGCTCAAGCAACCTGACACATCCATCGTCGGCATCTGCGAGCTCGACCCGGCCCGCCGCAATCAGGCCATCGCCGCCGTCAACAAGGCCGCCACGCAGCCCGAGGATGCCGGACGGCATGACCCCAAACCCTACACCGACTATCGCGAGGTGCTCGCCCGTAAGGACGTGGACGCCGTGCTCATCGCCACCACGCCGCACTGGCACTGCCGCATGGCGGTCGACGCCGCCGAGGCGGGCAAAGATTTCTACCTCGAAAAGCCCATGAGTCTGTATCCGGCCGAAACGCTGGCCATCAAGCGAGCGGCCGAAAAGCACCAACGCATCACGCAAATCGGCACGCAGATCCACGCCACCGAAAACTATCGCCGCATCGTCGACGTTGTCCGCTCGGGCGTGCTCGGCAAGATTTCACTAGGCCGCACGTTCCACGTCTTCAACCTGGGCCGCCAGGGCATCGGCCGTGCAACCGATACCAAAGTGCCCGAAGGGCTCGATTGGGACATGTGGATCGGTCCGGCCCCCATGCGCGAGTTCAACCCGCTGCTCTACAAGGATTCCGCTCACCACCCGTCGTTCATGGCCTACAGCGGCGGCTGGACACCGGGCATGGCTCCCCACATCGTGGATATCCCCTTCTGGGCACTGGAATTGGACTACCCGCTGTACACCTACAGCTCGGGTGGCCGCTATCTCATCGACGACGACGGCGACGCTTACGACATGCACGAAGTCACCTGGCAGTTCCCCGGCTTCACGCTGACCTGGTGCTCGTCCATGATCAACAGCTATGCCTACACGCTCCAGGGCAACCAGGGTTGTCATCGCCGCCGCGGCATCTACCTGCACGGCGAAAACGGCACGCTCATCGGCGACTACGGCGTACTCCAGGTCGAACGCGAAGCCTGTTTCCTGCACAAATTCGATCTCAAGGACGTGCCCGTCACCACGCCGCGCTCGCCCGGCCATCACCGCGAATGGCTCGACGGCATCCGCAGCCGTCAGCAGCCCAGTTGCCACGTGGGCTACCACGCCAAGATCGACATGGCCCTGACGCTCTCGCTGCTTTCGCTCCGGCTCGGCCGCTCCATCCAGTTCGATCCCAAGACCGAGCGAATCGTCGGCGACGACGAAGCCGCCCGACTGGCGATTCCCGAGTATCGCTCGCCGTGGCGATTCCCCACAGAGTATCTGTGAGACTACAGACCTGAGACCTGAGGCTTGAGTGCACGCGAAGTCGGTTTGCCTCGTCACTCGAGTCTCAGGCCTCAGGACTCCAGCCTTGAACATCGCGCTCAGTCTGGCGAGAGTCTGCACGTTGAACGGTCTGTTAATCTTGTAATCGTGCAATCTGTGGATCATCCTCCTCGCCAACCGGAGCGCGCACTGTGATCACAAGTGTGGATTGTCCACAGATTTAAGATTGCGCAGATTTGAAGTCCAGGCC